>OGXD01001109.1_pt1 | contig 22513 bp, 21 predicted proteins | sample 1576211 | NCBI WGS metagenome assembly OGXD01 (sample SAMEA3541470, study PRJEB24748) | human gut metagenome | biome: human gut; feature: human-associated habitat; material: faeces | place: China | collected 2012
CGGCATGGGCTCCGGCGCTGCATCGGCCGTCACCCCCGGCACATCCCCGGCGGCCAGCGCCGCGATGCGGTGCCGGTCGAGCAGGCGCTGCGCTGCGCACGCGAAAGCGCGCGCGGCCGCGAGATTTTCATACGCCGTGTGCTCCGGCCGCGCCAGCAGCGCAAGCACCCGGTCGCGTACCGCCGTGACGGCGGCCGTCAGCCGCCGCTCACGCACGCTAGGCACATACCCGTCGTCCGGCAGCGGCGCGGAGACAAACCGCAGGGGCGCGGAGCGCTCCAGCAGCCGCCGCGCGGCCTCCGGGCACGCGGGTGATAGCCCCTGCTCCACCCGGTCGCACAGCAGCACCTCCCAGCGCGGAAAATCCCGGCACGTGCGGCACAGGCTCTGCTCGCCGAGCGTGCGCTGCAGCTCGCACAGGCCGTCGGCACACAGAAACGGGCAGCGCCCGTCCGTCTGCGCAAAGTACGTATCGCCCTCGCTGTCTACGCGCAGCACGCGCCGCAGCTTTGCCGCCAGCGGATGCTGCAGGCGCAGGTAAGCGTCCTGCGCGTCCGGATCGACAACAATCTCCCACGCGGCGCAGCACGTCTGCGGACATGCCCCGGCCAGGCACCGGAACGCAGTGTAGTCATCGGGTCGGGTCTGGTACATGGCGGCCTCCTTGCGCGTATTTTTTCTATTGTAACACATCGCGCGCCGCAGGAAAAGGGACGTTCAGCACTCCCGTGCGCAAAAAAACAGACGGACACCGAAATGTCCGTCTGTCTGTTGGTTTTTTGACCGGCCGGCAATTTACTGCTTGACCAGATCCATAAGGTTAATGATGCCGCGCGGGCAGATATCGGCGCAGTGGCCGCAGCCGACGCACTTGTCATAGTCGATCGTGGACACGAAGTTCTCGATCTTGATGGCTTCTGCCGGGCACTCGCGCTGGCACTTCATGCAGCCGATGCAGCCGACGTCGCAGATCTTGCGCGTGACGGCGCCCTTGTCCTGATTGCGGCAGCCGACGAGCACAGCCTGCTTATACGGCACCTTCTCGATGATTTTCTTCGGGCAGGCATCAGCGCAGGCCATGCAGCCGACGCACTTGTCGCGGTCGACCTTGGCAACGCCGTTGACGATGTGCATCGCGCCGAACTTGCAGGCTCTGGCGCAGTTGCCGAGGCCGATGCAGGCGAAGCGGCACTCCTTGTTGCTCTTGCCGCCGAACAGCATGGCAGCCTGGCAATCCTGGGGCCCTTTGTAGTTGAAGCGCTTGACGGCGACGCCCTCCGCGCCGGAGCACGGCACGAACGCGACCATCTTCTCCTCCGCGCCGGCGGAGACGCCCATGATCGCAGCGATCTTGTCGGCAGCTTCCTGGCCGCCGGCGACGCAGCAGTTGACCGGAGCCTGACCCGCCGCGACCGCAGCGGCATAACCGTCGCAGCCGGGGTAGCCGCAGCCGCCGCAGTTGGCGCCGGCGAGACACTCACGCACGGCCTCCTGCTTGGGGTCAACTTCCACATGGAAGATTTTAGCGGCGAACGCCAGCAGCGCGCCGAAAACAGCGCCCATGATGCCGAGGACGGCGATCCCTTCGAGAATCAAAGTAAAATCCATATTTCAGCCCTCCTTAGCCGATCTTCATGCCGGAGAAGCCCATGAAAGCCAGGGCCAGCAGACCGGCGGAGACGAGGCAGATCGGGAAGCCCTCAAAGCTCTCCGGATAGTCGGCAAACTCGAGCTTCTCGCGCACGCTTGCGAACAGGCAGATGGCGAGCATGAAGCCGAGGCCGCCGAACACACCGTAGACCACGCTCTGCACAAAGCCGAAGCTGTACTGCGTGTTGAGCAGCACGACGCCGAGCACGGCGCAGTTGGTGGTGATCAGGGGCAGGTAGATGCCGAGCGCGGAGTACAGGGACGGGATGGACTTTTTGAGGAACATCTCGATGAACTGCACGAGCGCGGCGATGACGAGGATGTAAGCGATCGTCTGCAGGAAGCCCAGGCCGAGCTTGACGAGCAGGCAGTTGACGAGCCAGCAGATGGCAGACGCCAGGCCCATAACGAACGTGACGGCGAGACCCATGCCGGCGGCGGTGTCGATCTTGCTCGAGCAGCCGAGGAACGGGCAGCAGCCGAGGAACTGCGAGAAGATGAAGTTATTCGTCAGCACGGCGCTGAGGATGATGGCAAAAATACTGGTCGTAGAACTCATGTTATGCCGCCTCCTTTTCCTGCGCTGCGAGCGCTTTTTCCTTGGCTTCCTTCTTCTCGGCAGACTTGCGCAGCGCGTACTGCATGAGCGCAATCAGGCAGCCGAGGGTGATAAAGCCACCGATCGGGAGCGTGAGCACGAGCGCGCCGTACTCGGACGGGAAGATCTGAATGCCGTTGCCGGTGCCGATGACACCGTCGATGGTGTTGATGATGCCGGTGCCGAACGAGCCCTTGCCGAGCAGCTCACGGATGACGCACATGGCGATGAGCACGAGCGTGTAGCCGAGGCCCTGGAAGATGCCGTCGAAGAACGACGGGCCGACGGGGTTTTTCTGGCAGAACGCCTCGGCGCGGCCGATGATGATGCAGTTAACAACGATCAGCGGGATGAACACGCCCAGAGACGCGCTCAGCGCGGGAACGTAGGCCTGCAGCAGCAGGTCAACGATGGTAACGAAGCCCGCGATGACCAGCACGAAGATGGCCAGACGGATATCGTTCGGAATGACTTTGCGGATGAGGGAAATGACCACATTGCAGCAGGTCAGAATGACGAGCACGGACAGGCCCATGCCGATGCCGTTGAAGAGGCTGGTCGTGATGGCCATGGTGGCGCACATGCCGATGAGCTGCACGAGGACCGGGTTATTGGTAATGAGGCCTTCCTTGAACTGTTGTTTGATATTCATGTTTCAGCCCTCCTTAACCCAGCGACTTGGCCGCGTTGATGACGGTCTGCACTTCGGTAACGACGGCGCGGGACGTGATCGTCGCGCCGGAGATGGCGGTGATGTCGCCGCCGTCTTTGGCAAGCTTCATACCGTCGCCCTGGCCGACGAGGTTGTCGCGCCAGGCGCCTTCGTTCGTGTCCGCCGCCTTGGCGCCGAGGCCGGAGGTCTCGGAGTGCTTGGTGACGTACACGCCGGTGCAGTTATAATCATCGTCCAGGCCGACGACCATGGTGATCATGCCCTGCGCGCCGGAGAACGTGGTCTCGGCGACGTAGCCGGCCTGCTGGCCGCCGGTGGTGGCGGTGCTGAGCTTGGTGATGGTGCCGTCGTTCTCAAAATCGGCCTGCTCGGTGTATTCGTCGGCCGCGAGGACGTTGGCATATGCTTTCTTGGTCGTCTCGGCCGCGCGCATGGCGATGGTGTCCTTCGTCAGCTCATTGACGAGACCGAGGGCCAGCGCCATGATGGCGGACACGGCAAAGAGCACGAGCGCGAGCTTGATGATCTGGCCGCCGCCGGATTTCTTTTCAGTCTTTTCAGCCATTTGCAGCAGCCTCCTTTGCTTCTTTCTTCGCAGCCTTTGCAGCGGCCTTCTTGGCCTTGACGTCCTCACGGCTGACGCCGAACTGACGGCGCTGGGTGTGCTTGTCGAACATCCATGCGCAGCAGTTCATGATGAGGATGGCAAAAGAAACGCCCTCCGGGAAGCCGCCGAACACGCGGATGAGCACGGTCAGCGCGCCGCAGCCGACGCCGTAGATGATGCGGCCGGGAGCGGTGACGGGGCTGGTGCTGTAGTCGGTCGCCATGAAGAACGCGCCGAGCAGCAGGCCGCCGGACAGGAGGTTGTCGAGCATCCACTCGACGTGGGTGTAGCCGCCGCCGTTTTTGCTTCCGAAGATGAGCGTCAGCAGCGCGACGGTGCCGATGAACGACACGGGGATGTGCCAGGTGATGACCTTGCGGCACAGCAGGTACACGCCGCCGATGAGCAGCGCGAGCGCGCTGACTTCGCCGAGGCAGCCGGGCATGGTGCCGAGGAACATGGACTTATAAGTGAAGTACTGCGGCAGCGCCTCGCCGGCCTTCATGTAGCTGAGCGGGGTGGCCATGGTGGTCGCGTCCGCGCCGATGACGGACGTCAGGCTGCCGGGCACGACCCAGGTGGTCATGAACAGCGCGTAGGAGGCGAGCAGGAACGCACGGCCGGCGAGCGCCGGGTTGAGGAAGTTCTTGCCGATGCCGCCGTAGAGCTGCTTGACGACCACGATGGCGAAGAACGCGCCGATGATCGGCAGCCACCACTTGCAGTTGGCCGGCAGGGTGTACGCGAGCAGGATGCCCGTGACCACGGCGGACAGGTCGCCGATGGAGTCGGGCTTTTTCATGAGCTTGCGGTAAGCCCACTCAAAGAACACGCACGACACGATGGACACGGCCAGCGGGATGAGCGCCTGCGCGCCGAACTGCCACACGCCGACGCACAGCGCCGGGAGCAGGGCGATGATCACGTCGAGCATGATCTCGCGCGTGCCGCGCTTGGCGCGAACCTGAGGCTGATAGGCAGCGTCAAAGGTATATTCTTTCGGTGTCATTTCGTTTCAGCCTCCTTTGCAGCGGCTTCCGCGCGGGCCTTTTCTTCGGCCGCGCGGGCGGCGAAGAGAAGCTTCGCGGTCTTGAAGGTATGGGTCAGGGGCAGACGGCCCGGGCAATTGTACGAGCAGCTGCCGCACTCGAAGCAGTCGAGAATGTGATACTTCTGCATATTCTCGAAGTCGCGCTTCTGGTAGTACTTATACATGTACAGCGGCTCGAGCTTCATCGGGCATACGGTCAGGCACTTGCCGCAGTGAATGCACGTCGGGTTCTCGACGGAGCGGTCTTCCTTGTCGGTGAAGAACAGGATGCCCGCGGTGCCCTTAATGTTGGGCGCCTCGAGATTCGTGGCGATCAGGCCCATCATGGGGCCGCCGAGGACGATCTTCTTCGGCTCGACGACGAAGCCGCCGCACTGCTCGACGATGTAGCTGAACGGAGTGCCGAAGCGGCACTGCAGGTTGTAGGACTTATCGCCCATGGCGCTGCCGGCAACGGTGAGGACACGCTCGATGCTGGGCATGCCTTCGTAGCAGGCGCGGTAGATGGCGTAAGCCGTCTGGGTGCTGATGACGTTGCAGCCGACGCCGGACGGCAGGCCGCCGGGCTTGACCTCACGGTTCGTGATGGCCTTGATCTGCATCTTCTCAGCGCCCTGCGGGTACTTGACGTTCTCCGGCACGATCTCCACGCCGTACTGCGCGGGGTTTTTGGACAGGAGCAGGTCGATGGCGTCCTGCTTGTTCTTCTCGATGCCGTAGTAAGCCTTGTCGAGGCCGGACGCGATGCGCGCCAGCTCGATGCCCTTGAGCAGCTCCTCGGGGTGGTTCTTCATGGTCAGGTGGTCGCCGTTGAGGTACGGCTCGCACTCTGCGCCGTTGATGATGAGGGTATCGACTTTGCCAAGGCCGCCGCGGATCTTGAACGCGGTCGGGAACATGGCACCGCCGTGACCGACGATACCGGCCTCGCGGATGCGGTCAAGGATGGCTTCGGGATCCTTCATCTGCTCGGGCGTCAGGGGCGCGAGATCCGTGCAGGGGGTGTCCTGGAAGTCATTTTCGATCACGATCGCGGGGATCATATCGCCCAGGGGGTGGGGTCTCGGCTCGATGGCGATCACCTTACCGGAGACCGTCGCGTGGATGGGAGCGGAGACGGGTGCCGGATTGTCAGCGATCTTCTGACCCATCTTCACATAATCGCCCACCGCGACCAGCGGTTTGCAGGGTGCGCCGATATGCTGCATCATCGGGAGCACGACCTGCGGCGGAGGAGCAATGACGGTCACCGGGACATCCGGCGCCTTCATGTAGTTGGGATGAACTCCGCCATGAAACTTAAAGGGCATTTGCATCACCTCTCTATTTTTTGACCCACATATATTAGCACGCCAACCTAATTTCGTCCACCAAAAATGGCGGAAAAACATCAAATTGTACTAATTTAAATATTAACGAACCTGCAAAAAAGCTGACAAATCCAACATTTCCGGAAACTTTGCAACATTTTGTGCATATTGGTTGGATTTTTCGCCGCCGCGGTCCGCAGCGCGGAAAAAAATCCGCGTCCGGGGCTTAACAAGCGCGGAAAAATCCTGTAAAATAAATAGCAAATGCGCTGCCGGCGCGCCGCCGGCAGAAAGGAGGCCACGTTATGCTGACACCCTGGGCGGATACGCTCGACCGCGCGCAGCCCCTGCCGGAGTATCCCCGGCCGCAGATGGTGCGCGACAGCTACCTGAATCTCAACGGCCCGTGGAGCTACGCGATCACGACGAGCGCGAACAAGCCCGCGCAGGCCGACGGCACGATCCTTGTGCCCTTCTCGCCCGAGAGCGAGCTGTCCGGCGTGGGACACGTCCTGCAGCCGGAGGAATACCTGTGGTACATCCGCACGGTCACGCTGCCGGACGGATTCAACGTCGGCCGCGTGCTGCTGCACTTCGGCGCGGTCGACCAGACCGCGACCGTGTGGTGCAACGGCGTGGAGCTGGCCACGCACACGGGCGGCTACCTGCCGTTCACGGTGGACATCACCGAGGTGCTGGCCAAGGAAAACACGATCCTTGTGTGCGTGCGCGACGCGACGAACAAGTCCCAGCTCCCGCGCGGCAAGCAGACGCTGCACCCGCACGGCATCTGGTACACGCCGCAGAGCGGCATCTGGCAGACGGTCTGGCTCGAGAGCGTGCCGCAGAACTACATCCGCTCCCTGCACGTGACGCCGCTGTTTGACGCGCATCAGGTGGAGATCACCGTCGAGGGCGAAGGTCAGTGCATGATCGACCTCGAGGGCAAGCGCTTCACGTTCCCCGCGGGCGTGCCGGCGCACGTGCCGGTGCAGTCGTTTCGCCCCTGGTCGCCGGAGCACCCGACGCTCTACCCCTTCAGCGTGACGCTCGGGGACGACACGGTCTACAGCTACTTTGCCATGCGCAAGTGCAGCGTCGAGACGGACAAGGACGGCGTGCGCCGCCTGTTTCTCAACGGCAAACCGTATTTTCACAACGGCCTGCTCGACCAGGGCTACTGGCCGGACGGACTCTACACCGCGCCGAGCGACGACGCGCTCGTCTACGACATCCAGCTGGCCAAGGACATGGGCTTCAACATGCTGCGCAAGCACATCAAGGTCGAGTGCGACCGCTGGTACTATCACTGCGACCGGCTGGGCATGCTCGTCTGGCAGGACATGCCCTGCGGCGGCAGGCGCTACGACCCGCTCATCGTCTCGACCCCGCTCGTGACGGGCTGGCATCTCGACGACAGCTGGTATCCCCTCTTCGGCCGCACGAACGTGACGGCGCGCAAGGCGTTTTTGAACGAGCTGCGCGACATGGTCACCACGCTCTACAACCACCCGTGCATCGCCGTGTGGGTGCCGTTCAACGAGGGCTGGGGTCAGTTTGACAGCCAGACGGCCGTGCAGGTCATCCGGTCCGTGGACAAGACGCGCACGATCGACCCGGCCAGCGGCTGGCACGATCAGGGCTTCGGCGATGTGCGCAGCCTGCACGTGTATTTCCAGAAGTACAGGTTCCAGCCCGATAAGCTCGGCCGCGCCACGCTGCTGTCGGAGTTCGGCGGCTATGTCCACCGCGTCGAGGGCCACGCCATCGGCGGCAAAAGCGTCGGCTACAAGACGTGCGACGCCCCGCTCTCGCTCGAGTACGCGCTCCAGGCGCTCTATGACGAGCAGATCCGCCCCGCCATCGCGCAGGGCCTCAGCGCCGCGGTGTACACGCAGCTGAGCGACGTGGAGCACGAGCTCAACGGTCTCGTGACCTATGACCGCAGCATCGTGAAGCTCCCGGTACAGACACTGCACAAGATCTTTTATATCGAAAACGAGTGAAAAAAGGCCGCCCGCTGCGATCGCAGCGGGCGGTTGATTTTTCTGTTTTGGGAGCGCTCAGTACGCCACGCCCCAGTAGATCATGCACTTGGCGGGCTTGCCGCACACGGGGCACACGTCGTCGAGGTGCTCCTGCTCGAACGGGATGCAGCGGCTGGACATGCCGGCCTTGTCCTTCATCTCGAGCTCGCAGGCGAGGTCGCCGCACCACATGGTCTTGATGAAGCCGCCGTTTTTCTCCTGCAGTTCCTTGGCCTCGGCCAGCGAGTGCGCGGCATAGGTGTGCTCGTCGAGGTTGCGCTTGGCCTTGTCGAACAGGCCCTGCTGCACGGTCTCGAGCAGCTCAGGGATGCGCGCCTCCAGCTCATCGAGCGCGACGGTGATCTTCTCGCCGTTGTCGCGGCGGACGGCGACGCAGCGGCCGGCCTCGATGTCCTTCGGGCCGATCTCGACGCGCAGCGGCACGCCCTTCATCTCCCAGTTGGCGAACTTCCAGCCGGGGCTGTTGTCGCTGAAGTCGCCCTGCGCGCGCAGGCCGGCGGCCTTCAGGCGCGCAACGAGCTCCTCGGCCTTCTCGGTCACGCCGGGCTTGTGCGCCGCGATGGGCAGCACGATGACCTGGATCGGCGCGATGTGCGGCGGCAGGACGAGGCCGCTGTTGTCGCCGTGGGTCATGATGAGGCCGCCGATGACGCGCGTGGACAGGCCCCACGAGGTCTGGTGCGGGTAGACCTGCTGGTTGTTCTTGTCGGTGTAGGTGATGTCGAACGCGCGGGCGAACCCGTCGCCGAAGTAGTGACTCGTGCCGGACTGGAGCGCCTTGTGGTCGTGCATCATGCACTCGATGGTGTAGGTGTTTTCGGCACCGGCGAACTTCTCCTTGTCGGTCTTGTTGCCGCGGATGACAGGCATGGCCAGCTCCTGCTCGCAGGTCTCGGCATAAATTTCGAGCATCTGCAGCGTCTCCTTGCGGGCCTCGGCCTCAGTGGCGTGCAGGGTGTGGCCCTCCTGCCAGAGGAACTCACGCCCGCGCAGGAACGGGCGGGTGGTCTTTTCCCAGCGCATGACGCTGCACCACTGGTTATACAGGCACGGCAGATCGCGCCAGCTATGCACGATGTGGCTCCAGTGCTGGCAGAAGAGCGTCTCGGACGTCGGGCGCACACACAGGCGCTCCGGCAACTCTTCGCTGCCGCCCATCGTGACCCACGCGCACTCGGGCGCGAAGCCCTCGACGTGGTCCTTCTCCTTCTGCAGCAGGCTCTCGGGGATCAACATCGGCATGGCCACGTTCTGGTGGCCGGTCGCCTTGAACTTGCCGTCGAGTATCTTCTGGATGTTCTCCCAGATGGCGTAGCCATACGGGCGCATGATGAACAGGCCCTTGACATCGGAATAGTCCACGAGCTCCGCCTTGATGCACACGTCGGTGAACCACTGGGCGAAGTCGACTTCCATATCGGTGATCTGCTCGACCTTTTTTTCTTTGGCCATAAGCGCAACACTCCTCTGTATGCCGCGCAGAGATCCCGCGCGGGCGTATTCATAATGTATGGGGTAACTTATATAGTGTATAGAATCCGCCGCCGCTTGTCAAGCGCCAAGCAGCTCCTGCACCGCGAAAATTCCGATCATGACGGCGATGAGAAAGTACATCACGACCGCGGCGACGGAGTGCCGCGCCGGCCGGCGGTCAAACAGCTGGCCCACGCACCAGAACACGAGCAGGCCGGTGCCGATCCAGTAGACCGGGTTGAGCGCGACGGCCATGACCGTCACCTCCACGATCAGCAGTGCGAACACCGCGATCTGCCACGTGCGGATGCGCCGCGCGCGGCTGTTGCAGTAGATCTCGCGCCAGGCATCTGAAAGCTCGCGGCGCTGGCGGCGGAAAAACGATTCGCGCGGCTTTTTCGGCCGGGCTCGCCCGTTTCGGCCGGCGTTTCGGCCGTCTCGGGCACAGTTTCGACGGTTTCGGCCGCGGTTTCGGGTTCCGTTTCGGTGTAGGGGCGCTCTTGTTCCATGCGTTCCACTCCTTTCCGGTTTTTCGGAAAACCGGTCCTTTTTCCTCAGGATACCCCGCCGCAGAGCGCCTGTCAAGGGCCGGATCGCGGCCGAAAAGTGCATTTCGGGCTTGACCGCACACCATTCGTGCAATATAATGTGTAAATTAGAGATGCTATTTCAAGATGCAATTGAACCCCTTGGAGGTGACCATCTATCAACAGACAGAGTTACATGGCGGAAATCAGCAGCCTGCTTGGCCTGATTACCGACGACAATACCCGTCAGGCGCTCATCGCGCAGATGGAGAACATGTTTGACAACGCGCCCGATGAGGAGCGCCTCATTCAGGAGATCGGCAACCCGACGAAGGTGGCCGTTGCCCTCATCCGCTACGCCGACAGCGGCAAGATCACGCCGGCCGCCGCGCCCGTGGTCGCGCCCGAGCAGGTGCAGCCCAAGCGCGCGCCGCAGCCGCGCCCGCGTGCCGAGCAGTACCGCCCTGCCGCTGCAGCCGCCGCGCAGACTCCCGCCTCGGCGATGTCGTTTCAGGGCATCCCGGAGGAGCCGGCCGCCGCGCCCGTGCTCGACGGTCAGTTCTCGTTTGACGAGCAGCCCGAGGAAGGCTACTATGACGAGCAGCCCGCCGACGACGGCTACTATGACGAACAGCCCACGGACGACGGCTACTACGACGAGCAGCCCGCCGGTGACGACGGCTACTACGACGAACAGCCCGAAGGCGATTATGACGACCCGAACTACGCCACCGACGGCGAGGAAGGGTATTATGACGAGGCCTATTACGAGGACGAGCCGGCCTACAAGACGAACGTCTTTCTGGCGATCCTCTACACGCTCGGCGCGATCGTGATCGGCGTGCCGGTGCTGGCCGTGCTGCTGGTGCTGGATCTGGCCGTGCTGGCCATCGGCGTCGCGTGCGGTGCCGGCGGCGTGGGCCTGATCGCAACGGCCTTCATCGGCCTGCCCATGGTGGCGGATATGCTCATCCTGCACGGCGGCGGCGCCGCCGTGATCGCCATCGCGCTGGTCGTGATCTGGCTGGCCATCTGGCTGTTCATCCGCATGGTCATCGGCTGGGTCCGGCTGCTTGTGCGCCTGGGTAAGCGCTGGTGCAGAAAGGAGATCGCCGCATGAAAAAAGCCTGGAAAACCATTCTCATCATCGCGCTGTGCGTCCTGATCGTCGGCGAGATCGTGCTTGGCGTCGGTCTTGCGACCGGCGGCAGCCCCGACCGCATCTGGGAAGCGGCGTATGAGCACTACGACATCGGTGCGATCTTCGCCCTCATCAAGTCCTCCGGCATCGCGGACCTGCTGGCGAGCATCGGCCTGTAAGAAAAGCAAAACATGAGGCGGCGAGCATGGCTCGCCGCCTCATTTCATTTTATTTCATTTTAAAGAGCAGCACGCCGCCCGTCATCAGCGCGAGCCCCGCCCACTTGCTCCAGCCGAAGGCGAGCTTTTCCGTGCCCATGATGCCGAAGGCGTCGATGGCCGCGGCCGTGGCCAGCTGCGCGATGAGGATCGTCGCCACGGCGAGCGTCGGGCCGAGCCTGCCCATGCCGAGCATGACCGTGACCGTGATGGCCAGCGCCAGCACACCGCCGAACCAGCAGTATTTCGGTGCGGCGCCCAGCGCGGCAAAGCTGCCCGTGCGCCAGAACACCAGCACCAGCAGCGACAGCACCGCCGCCACGCACTGCACGAAGGCATTGGTCTCCATCGTACCGATGTGTTCGCTCAGGCACGTGTTCATCACGCCCTGAATGCTCATCGCCGCCCCGGCGAGGATGCACGCGAGAAATCCACCCAAAATTCATCGGCTCCTTCCGAATAATCCTTGCACTGCCGCGCGGAATGTGTTACACTGTGTCGTACCGAAAAACATTTGCCCGCAGCACGCGAACAAAGGAGGGGCTGTTTATGGCCGCAGGCAGCAAACCGAAATACTATCTCGTGGAGGCGAGCGTCCTGCCCGAGATCTTTGCCAAGGTGATCGAGGCCAAGGAGCTGCTCGAGACCGGCCAAGTGCGCACGGTGGCGGACGCCGTGGCACGCGTGGACATCAGCCGCAGCGCGTTTTATAAATACAAGGACTTCGTGTCCCCGTTTCAGGACATGTCGCGCGGCCATCTCGTGACGTTCAACCTCGAGCTGCTCGACCGGCAGGGCGTGCTGTCGTCCGTCCTTGCTATTTTTGCCGAAAACGGCGCAAATATACTCACCATCAACCAGAGCATTCCGACGAGCGGCGTCGCCCCGGTGACGATCACGGCCGCGACCGAGAACATGCAGACGACGATGGAGGCGTTCATGGCGGCGCTCAAAGCGGCCGAGGGCATCATCCGCGTGCACCTCATGGCCGGCTGACCACGAAAAACAAAAGCATCCCTGGACCGAAATGGTCCGGGGATGTCCGTCCGTTAAAAAGTCCGTGCCGAACTTTTTAACAGACGGACAGCAAAATCGGATTCGAGGCGGGCCTTGCCCCCTCGAGCTCCCCCGCTGCTCTGTTCGCTTTGCACTTGCGCGCAGGTTCCAACAGTTTTACAGCCCCGGGCCAATTACGGTCCGGGGCTGTTTTCGCTTCATATCGATTTATCTTTTCACTCGAGCAGCTGCGCGCGGCCGCCGTGCAGGCGGATCTTCCCGGCGCAGAAGCGCTTGACCGCCTCAGGCAGCAGCTTCCACTCCGCGTCAGTGAGCACGCGGCGCTTGAGCGTCGTGAGATCGTCGTCCTCAAGCACGGGCACGGCCTTTTGCAGCAGCACCGGGCCGACGCCGCCGTTCTCGTCCACGAGGTACGCCGTCGCCCCCGTGACCTTCAGGCCGCGGGCGAGCACCGCCTCATGCACCGCGTCGCCGCGCAGCGTCTCAAACGCCGGGATGAGCGACGGCTGCACCGCGATGACCTTGTTGTGGAAGCTCCTGGCCGTCTCGCGGCCGACGCCGGGATAAAACCCCGCGTTGATGACGAGCTCGATGTCCATGTCCTTGAGCTTGTTGCGGATGGCCATGTCGTACGACGTGTCGTTCGGGAACATGGCCGGCTCGACGACGACGGTCTCGATGCCGGCGTTGCGCGCGCGCTTGAGCGCGTAGGCATTGGCGTCGGACGAGATGACGGCGACGAGCTGCAGCTCCGGGATCTCGCCGAAGAACACGGAGTCCAGCAGACTTTGCAATTTTGTTCCCTTGCCGGAAACCAGAACAGCACTGCGGATCATTTTGCTCGTTTACTCCTTCCCAAGCAGCCGTGCGGCCGTGGCGCGGTTATTGTCCTCCTGACGGTTGAGCAGCTCGGTGCGGCGGCGCAGCTCCTCGCCTCTGCCGGCGAGCGCGACGGCCGAATCGATCAGGTCGGACAGGTCCTTCTCGTTGAGCGCCTCGAACTGCATATAGTTATTCTGCTCGACATAGTCGAGAAACGCCGTGACCTTCGGGTCATAGGCAACGCCGATGAGCGGCACGCCCTGTCCGGCGGCAAAGATCAGTCCGTGCAGCCGCATGGACACGACCGTCGTCATGCGCGAGAGCACGCCGATGACCTCGCCGGTGGACATCTGCTCGTCGATCATATAATACGGGATGCTCAAATGCTCCGTGACGAGCCGGCTGGCCTCGCCGTCGGTGCGGAAATTGATGCTGAGGAACACCGGCGTCAGGCCGTATTTCAGGTAGGCGTACACAGCGCCGGCGGCGAACACGGTGGCCTTTTCCTCAATGCCGGGCCACTTGCGCAGCACGAAGCCGATATACTTGCCCTCCGGATCCATATCATGCTCACGCAGGATGCGGTCGATGCGGCTGCGCTCTGCGGCCGGCAGCGTGAGCGCGGGGTCGGACGCGAGGATGACCTCCGGGTCCGTGATGCCGAAATCGCTGAGCGTCTCGCGGCTGTCCGGCTCGCGGAGGGTGATCTTGTCGACGCAGTCGTTGATGATGCGCGCGGCGAGCCGCCGGTCGCGCTCATAAACGATCGGGCCGATGCCACAGCCGTACATCTGCACCTTGCAGCCGCAGCGGTGCGCCATGCGGATCGTGCCGAGATAATACCATAAGCTCAGCCGGCTCGTGACGTCCTGCATGAGGCTGCCGCCGCCGCTGATAAACAGCTGGCTGCGGCGCAGGATGCGCCGGATGGCAAAAAGATGAAACCGGTGGCAGGCGTTGACGCCGCAGGCGCTGCGCGTGTCCTTCGGCCGGCGGGAGAGCACGGTCACGGGCATATGCGGGTCGATGCGGCGCATCTCGCCGATGATAGCCTGCAAAATGGCGTCGTCGCCGGTGTTGCCGAAGCCGTAGGCGCCGCAGATGAGCACGCCGTCGCGCACACCGTCGCGCCGGTTGCGCTCCATGCGGAAGACCGCGTGGTAGATCTCCAGCTGGCGCAGGCCGGTGGCCTCCTCGGAAAAGTCGGCCTTGCCGCGCCGGTAGAGCGCCTCGCCCATCTCGCGGCGGTAGTTTTCGTCGAGCGCGTAGCGCGCGAGATAGGCCGCGAGCATGCGCACGTCGCCGGGTTCGATGAGCAGGCCGGTCACGCCGTGCTCGATGATGGCCGGCACGCCGCCGACGTTCGAGGCTACGGTGGCCAGATGCGCGCGCGCGCCCTCTGGCAGCGCATAGGGAAACGCCTCCGACACGGACGAGAGCGTGTTGATATCGAGCGCGCCGTAGAAGCTGTCGAGGTCGTTGACCCAGCCGAGGAAGAACACGCTGTCCTCAAGGTTCAGCTCCTTTGTGAGCGCCTCGAGCTTTTTGCGCTCCTTACCGTCGCCCGCAATGGCGAGGCGCAGCTGCGGGCAGGCCTTTTTGGCCAGCGCCACTGCGCGCAGGAGCGTCGGGATATCCTTCACGGGGTCGAGCCGGGCGGCAATGCCCGCGATGACGTCGCCCTCATGCACGGTATAGCCGAACTGCGCGAAATACGCCGCACGGTCGGTCTTGGGCACGACGTGGGAAAAGTCGAGCCCGTTGTAGATGGAAAAGAGCCGGTTCGGCTCAAAGCCGCGGTCGATGAGCCGCTGGCGGATGGGGTCGGACACGCACACGCGGTAATCGAGTTGGTGCAGGGCCCAGGTATTGAGCGTACCGTAGACGGCGCGGGCGAACGGCCGGCCGAGATAGTCGAGCCGGTAGTCGCTGTGCACAGTGCTGATGACCGGCACATGCAAATGCCGGCGCAGCAGCGCTCCGGTAACGTTTGCGAGCGCGCCGTGGCAGTGCACGAGGTCATACTCCCCGTCGCGGATGATCCGCCTGAGCGCCCTGAGGTTTGCCAAAAAGCCCTTGCCGAGCACCATCGTCGGGATACCGAGCGCGGCCGCACCGTCGGCAAAATCGCCGGCGCGGAAGCACACGAGCTGCACGTCGATGATCTGATTGAGATATTTCAACACGGAGTAAACATGCGTCCGGGCGCCGCCGGTATCGCCTCCGCTGATCACGTGGATTACTTTCACTTTACCCTCCAAAGCACTTGTGCGCGCCGCGAAAACACGGTATAATGCGCTCGTACAGGCACTTATGCATTCCCGCGCGAAATCAAAGCGCGGATTCAGATTATTATACTGTATGATTCCACTATGGTCAAGTTTTGGAGGCCCGCAATGACGAAAATTTATCTGATCCGGCACGCGGAAGCGGAGGGCAACCTCTACCGCCGCATTCAGGGACGCTGGGACGGGAGCATCACCCCGCTCGGCCTGCAGCAGATCGATGCGCTCGCGCAGCGGTTCCGCCGCGAACACATCGACGCGCTCTACTGCAGCGACCTGTCGCGCGCGCGCGCGACGGCCGAGGCGATCACGCGCTATCATGACATTCCGGCCGTGGTCACGCCGCGCCTGACGGAGATCTGCATGGGCGTGTGGGAGGGCCGCGCCTGGGGCGATATCGAGCACGATTTTCCGGAGCAGATGCGCTATTTCAACACCGACCCCGACCGCTGGTCCGTGCCCGGCTGCGAGCCGATCCGCGACGTGCAAAAGCGCATGAAGCGCGCCATAGAGGATCTCGCCGCGCGGCACGACGGGCAGACGATCGTCCTCGTGAGCCACGGCATGGCCATCCGCGCCTATCTGTGCACGGTGCTGGGCATCCCGAACAGCGAGATGGCCACCCTGCCCTACGGCGACAACACGTCCGTGAGCCTGCTGCTCGTCGACGGCGAGCGCACGACCGTGGAGTATTATAACGACAACCGCCACCTTCCGCCCGCGCTGAGCACATTCGGCCGCCAGACCTGGTGGCGCGGCAGCGGCAGCGGCGTGGAGGATCTGCGCTATGAGCCGCTGCGTTTCCCGCGCGACGAGGCGTTTTACCTCCAGTGCTACCGGGACGCCTGGCGCAACGTGCACGAGACGGACGAGGGTTTCGTGCCCGAGCTCTATGCCCGCAGCGCCGCCCGGCACGCGCAGGAGCATCCCGGCTCCGTCGTGCGCGTCCTGAGCGGGGACCGCGTCGTCGGCCTCGTCGAGCTCGACCCCGGGCGCGACGAGCAATCCGGCTGCGGCTGGATCAGCCTGCTGTATATGCTGCCGGAGTACCGCGGCCGCGGCTGGGCCATCCAGCTGCTGGGCTATGCGTTCTGGTTTTATGAGAATCACGACCGCGCGGCCGTGCGCCTGCACGTGTCGGAAAACAATGCCCGGGCCATCACGTTCTACCAACGCAGCGGCTTCGTGCAGATCGGGCGCGACCCCGGCGTGCGCGCGCACCTGCTGCTCATGGGCCGGCTCATCCACAGGACGGTGACACATGGAACGGTGTGATTTCCTGCCCGTCTCCGCCGAGGAGATGCACGAGCGCGGCTGGTGGTGGTACGATGCGCTCGTCGTCGGCGGCGACGCATATGTCGATCATCCGAGCTTCGGCACGGCGGTCATCAGCCGCGTGCTCGAGGCCGAGGGCCTGCGCGTGGCCGTGCTCGCGCAGCCGGACTGGCACGACGCGGAGGCCTTCCGCGCCATGGGCCGGCCGCGGCTGGGCGTGTTCATCGGCGCAGGCAATCTCGACTCCATGGTCGCGCACTACACGGCGGCCAAGCGCCGCCGCAGCGAGGATTTTTACTCCCCCGGCAAGCGCTCCGGCTGCCGGCCCGACCGCGCGGCCATCGTCTACTGCAACCGCGCGCGCGAGGCCTTCGGCCCCGACATGCCGATCATCCTCGGCTCGCTCGAGGCGAGCCTGCGCCGCTTCGCACACTACGATTACTGGGACGATTCCGTCCGCCGCGCCATCCTCTTCGATGCCCCGGCCGACCTGCTGGTCTACGGCATGGGCGAGGCCGCGACGATCGAGATCGCTCACCGGCTGAAGAAAAAGCAGTCTGTGCGCACGATGACGGACATCCCCGGCACGGGCTACATCACACGTGACCCCTCCGTGTGCAAATTTGACCACATCACGCTCCCGTCGTTCGAGGACGTGCGCGATGATAAGCGCCTCTATGCCGAGGCCACGCGCACCGAATACGCCGAGCACGACCCCATCCGCGGCCGCGCCATGATCCAGCCGTGCGAGGGGCGCTATCTGATCATCAACCCGCCCGCCATGCCGCTCGACACGAAGGAGCTCGACCGCGTGGCCGAGCTGCCCTATACCCGCGAGTGGCACCCCATGTACGAGCCGCTTGGCGGCGTGCCCGCGATCGAGGAGGTGCGCTTTAGCGTGATCCACAACCGCGGCTGCTTCGGCGGGTGCAATTTCTGCGCGCTGGCGTTCCACCAGGGCCGCATGATCACGAGCCGCAGCCACGCGAGCGTCATCCGCGAGGTCGAGGCCATGACGCACCACCCGCTCTGGAAGGGGTACGTATCCGATGTCGGCGGCCCGTCGGCAAATTTCCGCCACCCATCGTGCCGCCAGCAGCTGGAGCGCGGCATGTGCCCGAACCGGCTGTGCCTCGCGCCGACGCCGTGCCCGAATATCGACGCCGACCACTCGGACTATCTCGCCCTGCTGCGCAAGCTGCGCCAGATCCCCGGCGTGAAGAAGGTGTTCGTGCGCAGCGGCATCCGCTATGACTACATGCTCTGCGACGATAACGACGCGTTCTTCCGTGAGCTCGTGCGCTACCACATCTCCGGCCAGCTCAAGGTCGCGCCCGAGCACTGCATCGACTCCGTGCTCGACTATATGGGCAAGCCCCACATTGGCACGTACGAGCGCTTCATGGACGAATACCGCCAGCTCAACCACAGGTATGATAAGGAACAGTACGTCGTGCCGTACCTCATGAGCTCGCACCCCGGCAGCACGCTCGCCGACGCCGTGGCCCTCGCGGAGTATCTCAACCGCCGCGGCCGCCAGCCCGAGCAGGTGCAGGATTTTTACCCCACCCCCGGCACGATCAGCACATGCATGTACCACACCGGCATCGATCCGCGCACGATGCAGCCGGTCTACGTCGCCAAGACGCCGCATGAAAAGGACATGCAACGCGCGCTGCTGCAGTGGCGCCGGCCGGACAAGCGCCGGCTCGTCATTCAGGCGCTGCACGAGGCCGGGCGCGAGGATCTGATCGGCTTCGGCAAGGACTGTCTCGTCCGCCCGATGACCGACCGGCGCAAGCCCGCCAGACCCGCCGAACCCCAGCCGCCCCAGCGCAAATACGGCAAGGTCTACGGCGGCGGCAAAAAGCCCGCGTCCGCCCGCGCCGCACAGAGCGGCAGGGCCGGAAAGTCCGCCAAATCCAGCAAACCCGGCCGGTCCGGAACGTCCGCCAAGCCGGGCGCGCCCCGCTCCGGCGGCAGGGGCACGCAGCCCCCGCGCGGGAAAGGCGGCCGCCGATGAGCTATCTCTTTCTCTACCTCGCCGCCATCAACATCATCGCCTTCGCCGCCATGGGCATCGACAAGGCGAAGGCCCGCGCGGGCAAATGGCGCATCGCGGAGGGCACGCTCTTCGCCCTCGCCGCGCTCGGCGGGGCGCTCGGCGGCACGCTGGGCATGCGCATGTTCCACCACAAGACGAAACATAAGGAATTTCGCTTCGGCTTTCCCGCGCTGCTGTGCCTGCAGTGCGCGGCCGTGGTGTATCTCATTCTGATCTGGAAGCAGGTGATCTGATATGACCCCCACCCTACTCGCCTATCAAATCGACCCGAAAAAACTCGGGAAAATGCAGATCGTGTGCCTGCGGCTCGGCATCCGGGTGCAGGCGGTCGACCCGGCCGACTTCGGCCAGACGATCGGCGCGCTGGCCGGCGTGCTGCCGCGCGAGCCGGACGCCCCCGCCGCCCCGCTCCCGGGGGAGATGCTCGTCATGGCGCACTTTCGCCCCGGCCTGCTCGAGGGGATGCTGCAGGGATGGCGCGCCGCGCACATCCCGCCCGTCGCGCTCAAGGCCATGCTGACGGACACGAACGCCGCCTGGACGGCCCCCGCGCTCTATGCCGAGATCGCCAAAGAGCACGCCGCCATGCACAGCGGCGGCCGCGCGCACAAGGCGTAAAGAAATTTCGCGATTTACAGCAAAACACCGATTGACAAGCGTTCACGCCTGTACTATGCTATGGACACAGGTGTGCACCTACCGGCAGTCAGGCGAGGAAAGTCTGACTGCTTTTGTATTTGCCGCCGACATTGCCAAGGGGTCCCGCCTATGAAACACAATCAGATCCGTCAAGTCGTTTTCCCGATCCTGGCCGCGCTCATCTGGGGCACCGCCTTCGTCGCGCAGGACGTCTGCGCCGATACGATCGGCACGTTCACGTTCAACGCCGTGCGCTATTTCATCGCCGTGCTCGCGCTGCTGGTGCTCATTGCAGTGCTGCATGCCACGCGTAAGGACCGCCCGCAGCCCACGGAGGCGGAAAAACGCGCCTGGCGCAGACAGCTCTGGCTCGGCGGCTTTTGCTGCGGCACGGCGCTGGCCATCGCCTCGAACTTCCAGCAGGCCGGCATCACCGCCGGGACGGACGCCGGAAAGGCGGGCTTTCTCACGGCGCTGTACGTGGTGCTCGTGCCGGTGTTCGGCCTGTTTTTCAGGCGCAAGGTCAGCCTGCCGGTGTGGATCGCGGTCGCGCTGTCGGTCGTATCCCTGTACCTGCTGTGCATCAAGGGCAGCTTCCGCCTCGCCGCGGGCGACCTGCTCGTGCTCGTGTGCGCGGTGTGCTTTGCCGTGCACATTCTGGTCATCGACCACTTCGGTGCAACGTGTGACGGGGTGAAGCTCAGCTGCGTGCAGTTTCTGTTCGCGGGGCTGTGGTCGGCCGTCTGCATCCCGTTTTTCGAGCACGTGGACGCCGCCGCCCTGCTCTCGTGCGCGCTGCCGCTGCTGTATGTGGGCGTGTTCTCGTGCGGCGTGGGCTACACGCTGCAGATCCTCGCGCAGAAGGACTCCAACCCCACGGTCGTCACCATCCTGCTGAGCCTTGAGAGCGTGTTCGCCGTCATCGCGGGCGCGATCATTCTGCACCAGCACATGACCCCGCGCGAATACCTCGGCTGCGCGCTGATGTTCCTCGCCGTCGTCCTCGCGCAGATCCCGCTGCCGGCCAAGGCCGCCCGCGCGGGAAAATAAGCAAAGCCCCGCCGGTCGGCGGGGTTTTTCGCACACACGCAGCTGCGCGCAAATGCCCCTTGCGTTTTTGCCCAAATTGGGCTATAATTCTTGTCAAGAAATTCACAGAAAGTGTATGTACAAGGAGGTCGATTCCCCATGAAACTGACACCCGAACAACAGGCCGTACTCGACGGCAGCAAGGGCGCCGTCATGGCCAAGGTCATGAAAACGCTCGTCATGTACGGCGACGCCTTCGGCGCGGAAAAGATGGTGCCCGTCACGAGCACCTACGGCCACACGGTCATCAGCTTCGGCATCAACGCCATGAAGCCGGTCTACGACCTGTATGACCAGCTGATCGAGGCCGGCGCGTTTTCCGAGCAGAAATTCACCGCCGACCCGCTCCCGCTCGACAAGAACGTCCCCTCGAACCCGCTGCAGGATCTGGTGTTCCGCCAGTTCATGTATAAGCAGCAGGCGCGCTACGAGGCCCAGCTGAGAAAGCTCGGCATCCTCAGCGACAAGGACTACACCTGCACCTGCTACCTCGACGAGGTGGGCAACAAGCCCAAGCAGGGCGAGGTGCTCTCGTGGGCGGAGTCGTCCGCCGTGGTCTACGCCAACAGCGTGCTCGGCGCGCGCTGCAACCGCAACTCCGGCATGATCGAGCTCATGGGCTCTATCGCCGGCTGCGTGCCGTATTTCGGTTTCCTGACCGACGACGGGCGAAAGGCCGACTGGATCGTTGAGGTGCGCACGACGAAAAAGCCCGAGCCGCAGCTGCTCGGCTCTGCCATCGGCATGAAGGTCATGGAAAAAGTGCCGTATGTCAAGGGGCTTGACCAGTGGATCGGCACGGAGATCAATGAGGATGCCATCGCGTATCTCAAGGACTTCGGCGCGGCCACCGCGTCCAACGGTGCCGTGGGCCTGTACCACATCGAGCACCTCACGCCCGAGGCCGTGCAGCAGGGCGAGGCGCTCATCCGCGACGGTGCGCCCGTGTACGTCATCGACGACGCGGAGCTCCAGCGCGTGCGCGAAAGCTATCCGTGCGTGTGGAAGAACCTCAACGCCAAGCCGAAGCTGTGCTTCATGGGCTGCCCGCACATGACGCTCCACCAGCTCATCGACACAACCGAGCGCGTCGAGGCGAGCCTCCGGGCGCACGGTCAGCGCAAGGTCTGCATCCCGACGGTGTTCACCGCCGCACCCGGCGTCATCGAGGAATTTGAAAAGACAGAGTACGCACCCCGCCTGCGCAGCACCGGCGTCGTGCTCAGCTACATCTGCCCGCTCATGTACATGAACAACCCGCTCAGCAAAGCCATGCCCGTCATCACCTCGTCGAACAAGCTGCGCACGTACACGACCGCGCGCTACTACACCGAGGATGAGATCATCACCATGATTACGAAGGGGGCCAACTAATATGAAACAGTTTCAGGGCCGCGTCATCTGTCCCGGCACGTGCGAGGCGGAAGCCCTCGTGTCGCACGGCGGCTTCAACACGCTCGCCAGCTATCAGATGGCCTTGATGTTCCACGACAAGCAGGTCAAATGCGGCGACCAGAACAACCCCGACCTGTATAAAAAGCCGATGATCGGCAAGGCCCTGTGCCTGCCGGAGACGATCGGCTCGACCACCGGCGGCATGGTGCTCTACACGGCCTGCGCCTCCGGGCAGCAGCCGGCGTGCATGCTCTTTTCCAAGCACATCGACTCGCTGGCGGCCTCGGGCGCGATCCTCGCGTCCGTGTGGACGGACGCCGATATGCCGGTCATCGACTGCCTGGGCGACGAATTTCTCGCCGCCGTGCAGACGGGGCAGACCGTGCGCGTGCTCGACGGCGGCATCGTCGAGGTGGCATAACACTTTTGCAGAACTGAAACGGGGCTGACCGGCCGGTCAGGCCCGCACAAGCGGTGGAGTATGTGGTTTAATTCGAAGCAACGCGAAGAACCTTACCAGGGCTTGACATCCTACTAACGAGATAGAGATATGTTAGGTGCCCTTCGGGGAAAGTAGAGACAGGTGGTGCATGGTTGTCGTCAGCTCGTGTCGTGAGATGTTGGGTTAAG
>OGXD01001116.1_pt1 | contig 22378 bp, 16 predicted proteins | sample 1576211 | NCBI WGS metagenome assembly OGXD01 (sample SAMEA3541470, study PRJEB24748) | human gut metagenome | biome: human gut; feature: human-associated habitat; material: faeces | place: China | collected 2012
GAGGAAAGTCAAAATGGATGAACTTTGCCACTATGGTATCAAAGGCCAGAAATGGGGCGTTCGCCGTTTCCAGAATTCAGACGGCAGTTACACTTCTGAGGGAAAACGCCGCGCTCAGCAGCAGGAGAAGAAAGATCCTGTGAAAGAGATGAAAGATGAAGACCTTAGAAAGGCAATCAATCGGTTATCTCTGGAAAACAAATATAAGGATCTGACGAAAAAGCCGGCCCCGCCCTCCAAGCTTGAGTCGACCAAGAAAGCTGTGGATGCCACTTCCGAACTTGTCAATCGGGCGAAGAAGATGGATCAGGACAGCCGCAAGGCTACGAAGAAAGAGCGGATGGACCTGAGCAAGAAGACCGACAAGGAGCTTCGCGACCAGATCAACCGCGAGCTTTTGGAACGGCAGTACAACGATCTGTTTGCCAAGGAGTCGGTGTCCAAAGGCCGCCGCTATCTTTCCGATGTGCTTGACAACGCCGGAACGGTTTTGGCTGTCGGCAGCTCGGCTCTGAGCATTGCTCTCGCAATTCAGCAGTTGCAGAAGAAGGCGGGGTAATACTGAATGGCCCTGTCGAATACTGCTGTTCCCCGGTATTACGGGAAATTTCGTGAAGCGGTGATTCGGGGTGAGATCCCTGTCTGCAAAGAGATTTCGATGGAGATGAACCGGATCGACGATCTGATCGCAAATCCAGGAATCTATTACGATGATAAAGCTGTTGAGGGCTGGATCAAGTATTGCGAGGCAGAGATGACCCTGACGGATGGTTCCGATCTTCACCTCCTTGACAGCTTCAAGCTGTGGGGCGAGCAGGTATTCGGCTGGTATTACTTTGTGGAGCGCACGGTCTATGAGCCGAACGCGGACGGACGAGGCGGGCACTATGTCAAGAAGATGATCAAGAAGCGGCTTGTGAACAAGCAATACCTGATCGTCGGACGAGGCGCCGCTAAGTCGATCTATGATTCGTGCATCCAATCATTCTTTGAGAATGTGGACACAAGTACGACCCATCAGATCACGACGGCTCCAACCATGAAGCTGGCCGAAGAGGTCATGTCGCCGATCCGCACCGCTATCACAAGAGCCCGCGGCCCCGTATTCCAATTTCTGACCCAAGGCTCACTTCAGAACACGACCGGTTCGCAGGCCAACCGCGTCAAGTTGGCTTCGACCAAGAAAGGCATTGAGAACTTTCTGACCGGCTCTCTTATTGAGATCCGCCCCATGTCGATCAACAAGCTGCAAGGTCTTCGATGCAAGATCGCAACCGTAGACGAGTGGCTCTCCGGCGACATTCGCGAGGATGTTATCGGCGCTATCGAGCAGGGCGCTTCCAAGGTGGACGACTATCTGATCGTGGCCACCAGTTCGGAGGGTACTGTTCGTAACGGCGCCGGTGACACCATCAAAATGGAGCTTATGAGCATTCTCAAGGGGGATTATCCAAACCCGCATGTTTCGATCTGGTGGTACAAGCTTGACTCTGTCGACGAGGTCGGCTATCCGGAGATGTGGATGAAGGCGAACCCGAACATCGGAAAGACGGTAAGTTACGAGACTTATCAGCTTGATGTGGAACGCGCCGAGAAAGCACCGGCCGCAAGGAATGATATTCTTGCCAAGCGTTTCGGACTGCCGATGGAGGGTTACACCTATTACTTCACCTACGAAGAGACGCTGCCGCATCGCAAACGCGATTACTGGCAGATGGCCTGCGCGCTGGGCGGAGACCTTTCTCAGGGTGACGACTTCTGTTCGTTCACCTTTTTGTTTCCGCTGCGTAACGGTTCCTTTGGCGTGAAGACCAGAAACTACATTACTTCCAGAACGCTGAATAAGCTGCCCGCTGCTATGCGTAATAAGTATGAGCAGTTTATGGATGAGGGTAGTCTTGTCGTTTTAGATGGAACGGTTCTGGACCCGATGCAGGTCTATGAGGACTTGGACGAGTACATCGTTGCCTGTGGGTATGATGTCCGCTGCTTTGGCTATGACCCATACAACGCCAAGGAGTTTGTGGAACGCTGGGCGGCTGAGAACGGCCCGTTCGGCATTGAGAAAGTCATTCAGGGCGCGAAGACGGAGTCTGTTCCATTGGGTGAGTTGAAGAAGCTGGCCGAAGACCGGATGCTCCTCTTTGACGAAGAGCTGATGACCTACGCTATGGGCAACTGCATCGCCATGGAAGATACCAACGGAAACCGGAAGCTGATGAAGAAGCGGTACGAGCAGAAAATCGACGCTGTGTCGGCTATGATGGATGCCTATATCGCTTACAAGCGGAATCCGGAGGCGTTCGAATGAGAAATATGGGATGAATTCACAAAGAACAACACCCAAGTTATCGAAGTGCTCTATCTGGTAAAAATAACCGTTTATCAAACCGCTGACTTTTAATAGTCTGCGGATTTTTTATGCCACGAAGGAGGTGATGAGTTTCGAATGGAAACGACAGTTATCACGCGGCTTAAGCACGCATGGGATGTGTTTACGAATCGAGAGCCTTATGTGACCCGATTCTCGGTGGGGCCGAGCTACGGTTATCGTCCCGACCGTCCTCTTTTCAGCCGCGGAAATGAACGCTCGATCATTACCTCGGTTTATAACCGTATTGCATTGGATGTTTCGTCTATGACCATTCAACATGTTCGTTTGGATGACAGCGACCGTTTTAAGGAAATCGTCGATAGTGGGCTGAATAACTGTCTGACGATGGAAGCCAACGTTGACCAGACGGGTCGCGCTTTCATTCAGGATGTTGTTATGTCGATGCTCGATGAAGGCTGTGTCGCGATCGTTCCGATAGAAACCAGCTTCGACCCTGAAAAATCTGGTTCGTTCACTATTGACACTATGCGAACCGGCAAGATCCTTGAATGGTTTCCGCGTCATGTGAAAGTCCGATTGTACGATGATCGGTGCGGAGAAAAAAAGGATGTTCTGCTCCCTAAAAGTACGATCGGAATTGTAGAAAATCCTTTCTACGCGGTCATGAATGAACCGAACTCTACGATGCAGCGGCTTATCCGAAAGTTGAATCTGCTGGACGCCATTGACGAGCAGAACAGTTCCGGAAAGCTGAACCTCATCATTCAGTTGCCGTATGTCATCAAGACAGAAGCACGTCGTCAACAGGCGGAATTGCGCCGACAAGATATCGAGAACCAGTTAGCCAGCTCCAAATACGGTGTTGCATACACTGACGGAACTGAGCATGTGGTCCAACTGAATCGCCCCGTCGAGAACAACCTGATGTCCCAGATCGAATACCTAACGAGTATGCTTTACAGCCAGTTAGGTTTGACCCAGGGCATTCTGGATGGCTCTGCCGACGATAAGACGATGCAGAACTACCTGACTCGAATCGTTGAGCCAATCCTCTCTGCCATTGTTGATGAGATCAAGAGGAAATTCCTCACCAAAACTGCTCGGTCGCAAAAGCAGTCCATCCTGTTCTTCCGAGATCCCTTCAAGCTGGTGCCTGTCGATAAGATCGCTGAGATGACTGACAAGTTCACCCGCAACGAGGTCATGACCTCGAATGAGATCCGGCAGAAGATCGGCATGAAGCCTTCTTCCGACCCAAAGGCGGACGAGCTGCGCAACAGCAATCTGAGCGCACCGGCGGAAAGCACGCCGGCATCAACACCGAAGGAGGACAACAATCAAAATGGAGAAGAAACTTAAGTACGACTTCAGCGGCTGGGCGACGCGCAATGACCTTGTGTGCAGTGATGGCCGCACCATTCGCCGTGATGCGTTTGCGCATTGCGACGGAAAGACCGTCCCCCTCGTATGGAATCACCAGCATGACGACCCGACCAATATTCTGGGCCATGCGCTGCTGGAAAACCGCGAGGATGGCGTTTACGCTTACTGCACATTCAACGAAACTGCTGCCGGTAAGGCTGCTAAGCTGATCGTGCAGCATGGAGATGTGGATTCCCTGTCCATCTATGCCAACGGCCTGAAGCAGCAGGGCGGAAATGTGATGCATGGTGACATCAAGGAGCTGAGTCTTGTGGTCGCCGGTGCAAATCCCGGAGCATTCATCGACTTTGTCGATCTTGCTCATGGAGAGGGCGCTGAGCAGGAAGTCATCTTCTGTGCCAACGAACCTATCACGCTCGCCCATGCAGATGAAGGCAAAGCTGATGACTCTGCCGATGACGGCAAGAAGTCTGCTGATGGCGACAAGAAAGACACCGAAGATGGCGACACCATTGAAGATGTCATCAACAGCCTGACCGAAAAGCAGAAGACCGTTGTGGTTGCTCTGCTCGCCAATGCCATGGCCCACAGCGATTCTGACGACGATGATGGCGAAGAGAAGAAGGACGACGGCCACATCGAACATTCTGACAAATCCGAAGGAGGAGACAAGACTATGAAACGCAATGTTTTCGAGAAGCCTGAGGACAATCAGGCGACCACCCTGAGCCATTCCGCTCAGACCGAGATCATCGCCAACGCCAAGCTCAAGAGCGTCGGCACTCTTCAGGGGGCTATGAAGCTCTACGCCGAGCAGCATAACGATACTCTGAAGCACGGTATCGACGACATCGAGGCTCTGTTCCCCGAGTATAAGGATCTGCGCACCGGCGCTCCTGAGCTCATCACCCGTGACCAGGGCTGGGTCAATGTGGTCATGAACAAGGTCCACAAGAGCCCTATCAGCCGTATCCGTACCCGCAACATGGATGCCCGCGGCGATGATATCCGCGCGCATGGTTACCAGAAGGGTAAGAAGAAGGTTCCTTCCGGCAACATGAAGCTGATGAAGCGCACCACCGATCCGCAGACCATCTACATCACTGACTCCATGCACCGCGATGACATCATCGACATCACCGATTTCGATGTGGTCGAGTACCAGTACGGTGTGATGCGTCAGACTCTGCTGGAAGAGGTCGCTACCGCTATCCTGATCGGTGACGGTCGCGATGAGGCGGATGAGCACAAGATCTCTGAGGAGCATGTCCGTTCTATCTGGAATGACGACGATCTCTACACCATTCACTATGATGTGGATATCGAGGCTGCCCGCAACGAGCTTCAGGGTACCGGCACCGCTTCCCGTTTCGGTAAGAACTACATCTACGCCGAGGCAATCATCACGGCTGCCCTTTACTCCCGCGAGAAGTTCAAGGGCACCGGCACTCCCGACTTCTTCTGCACGCCGCATCTGGCGAATGTGATGCTGCTGGCCCGCGACACCAACGGTCGTCGTATCTACAACTCCAAGGCTGATCTGGCTGCCGCGCTGAACATCAACGAGCTGCACACTGCTGAACAGTTCGAGGGTCTGGCCCGCACCGACAAGACCGGCAAGAAGCATAACCTGCTGGGTATCTTCGTCAACCTGAGCGACTACACCGTCGGCTCTACCAAGGGCGGCGAGATCACCCGCTTCAATCAGTTCGACATCGACTTCAACCAGGAGAAGTACCTGATCGAGACTCGTCTGTCCGGCGCACTGACCAGACTGTGGTCTGCTATCGCACTGGAAGAGCCCGTGAATGCCTCTTCCGGCCAGACCGAGGATACCGGTCACGACGGCATCTAAGGGAGAAAATTCAAAATGGCAAAATTTTACGGACCTGTAGGCTATGCTGAAACGGTGGAAACGGCGCCTGGTGTATATGTGGAAAAGATCACGGAGCGGATGTACTTCGGAGACTTGACCCGTAACACCAGGCGTCTTCAGTCATCGGAAACGCTCAATGACGACATCAATGTTGCGAATGAGATCAGCATAGTCGCCGATCCGTTTGCCAACCAGAATTTCCACCGAATGCGGTATGTTGGCTTTATGGGGGCAAATTGGAAAATCTCCAATGTTGAAGTCCATTATCCAAGACTGATCCTGACGATAGGAGGTGTCTACAATGGAGAGACTGCTTCTTCAGAAGACGCTATCTGACATTCTTGGATGCCCCGACCGAGGCGAAAAGTGCCGTGTGTACTTTCAGCCTCCCGCCAGCAAGGAAATGATTTATGACTGCATCGTTTACGAGCGCAGCCGTATTGAACCTACTTTTGCTGACAATCAGCCCTATGCGCTTCACGACCGGTATCAGGTAACTGTAATTTACAGAAATCCTGACAGTGAGATCCCAAGCAAGATCGCGCTTCTTCCGATGTGCAGCCATGAACGCCACTATACCAAAGAAAACCTGAACCATGATGTGTTCAACCTATATTTCTAACCTTACAAGGAGGAAACAGCTATGAAGATCAAATGGGATGAAGTCGGCAAGCGTCTGTATGAGACCGGCGTCGACCACGGCGTCCTGTTCCCGATGGGCGAGGACAATGCATACGGCAAAGGTGTGCCCTGGTACGGCCTGAGCGCCGTTAACGAGAGCCCCTCCGGCGGCGAGCCTAATGCCGTATGGGCGGACAACATCAAGTACCTGAACCTGATGAGTGCCGAGGACTTCGGCGCCACCATCGAGGCTTACACCTATCCCGATGAGTTCGAGGCCTGCAACGGCTGCGCTGAGATCGCCCCTGGCGTCACCATCGCCCAGCAGGATCGCAAGATGTTCGGCTTCTGCTATCGCACGCTGATCGGCAACGATACGGTTGGTACGAACTATGGCTACAAGCTTCATCTGGTGTACGGTGCGCAGGCTTCTCCCTCTGAGAAGAACAACCAGACTGTGAACGACAGCCCCGAGGCTGCCACCATGAGCTGGGAGATCAGCACCACGCCTGTGGATGTTCCCAATTTCAAGCCGACCGCGCATCTGGTCATCGACTCCACCAAGACCGACAAGGCCAAGCTCGCGAAGCTGGAGGAGATGCTGTACGGCACCGATGGCGACCAGGCCACCGAACCCACGCTTCCGATGCCCGAGAAGGTCATCGAGCTGACGAAGGCTGCCGGCTGATCCACGGTACAAGAACTTCTAAAGCGGGGCTCTCTTCACCGAGGGCTCCGCTTTCTTTAATTTTTGAAAGGAGAAAGTATCATGCTTAAGAAAACCATCGCTTATACCGACTACAACGGTACCACTCGCAAGGAGGATTTTTACTTCAACCTGACGCAGGCTGAAGTGACTGAACTGGAGGTCTCTGTTGAGGGAGGCCTGGTCGAAATGATCAACCGCATCGTTGCCGCGCAGAATGGCAAGGTCATCATTGAGACCTTCAAGGACATCATTCTGCGCGCTTACGGTGAGAAGTCTCCGGATGGCCGTCGATTCATTAAGAACCAGGAAGTCCGCGATGCCTTCGCTCAGACCGAGGCGTACAGCAACCTGTTCATGGAACTGGCAACCGACGCTAAGGCTGCCAGCGAGTTCGTCAACGGCATCGTTCCTCCCAAGACGGAAAAGGCAGCCCCGGCCGATCAGAGTGCCGAAGCTCCCGCTGTTCCTGAAAACTGATGACAATGAGGACCGGCGATGCTGAAGATCACAGTGCCGGCTACCGAATTGTTTGACGGGGTCGGAAACTTTATCAACACCAAGGAGCAGACGCTCCAGTTGGAGCATTCGCTGGTCTCTCTTTCAAAATGGGAAGCCAAATGGCACAAGCCTTACTTGTCCCGCAAGGCGATGACCATAGAAGAGACGATCGACTACATCCGGTGTATGACGCTGACACAGAATGTCGACCCGAATGTGTATAAAGCGATCACTCCATCAAATTTGAAGACGGTCACGGAGTACATTGACGCTCCGATGACCGCCACGACCATCTCCAATGCAAAGAAAAAGGGTGGAAACCGTAAAATCGTCACGGCAGAGGTCATTTATTATTGGATGATCTCCTACGGCATCCCGTTTGAGTGCCAGAAATGGCATCTAAACCGACTGCTGACCCTTATCAATGTGTGTAATGTGGAGGGGTCGCCGCCTCAGAAGCTTTCGAGAGCGGAGGTTGCCGCGCAGTATAAAGCGCTGAACGCTGCCCGACGGAAGCAGTGGAATACAAGGGGGTAACACCATGACAGAAAAAGAACTGAGAGCCAAAGTAGTCTCAATCGCAGAGAAGTATCTCGGATGTAAGGAAAGCAATGGCTCGCATAGAAAAATCATCGACCTTTATAACACTCACAAACCGCTTGCACGAGGGTACTCCGTGAAATACACGGACGCCTGGTGCGCAACTTTTGTGAGTGCTGTGTTTATTGAGGCCGGCTTGACAGAGATCGCACCGACTGAATGCGGATGCGGAGCAATGATCAATCTTTATAAGAAGATCGGTCGTTGGGAAGAGAATGATGCCTATGTCCCCTCTCCGGGTGATGTTATCATGTATGACTGGCAAGATAACGGCGTGGGTGATAATACCGGTGCCGCTGATCATGTCGGCATTGTGGTGAGTGTTTCCGGAAATTCCATCAAGGTCATCGAAGGAAATATGAGTGATGCCGTTGGACATAGAACCTTGCGGGTGAATGGCAAATACATTCGAGGCTATTGCCTCCCCAAGTATGCTGCCAAAGCTGGTTCGACAGGTTCCAACACGACGACACCGCCGAGTAATGGCTCTGCAAGCAAGCCCGCAAGTGCTAAAAAGGCAGCCGAGGCAGCAAGATCTTTCAATAAGACTTTTGCCGGTACTTATGTTGTCACGGCGAATGTTGGGCTGCACATCCGTAATGGTGCAGGAACCGGTAAGGCCAGTCTCGCCGTACTTCCCAAAGGTACAAAAGTTGCAAACTATGGGTACTACACGCTTGTCGGCAATATAAAGTGGCTTTATGTTCAGGTCACTTACAAGGGTGTCACATACACCGGATTTTGCAGTTCTCAGTATTTGAAGAAGTAAACAAGTGCAATTTGGAGGAAAACATGATCACGTTCAGACAAAAGGGCGACTTCTCCAAGCTGACGAGGTTTTTGGAGAGAGCCAAAGAAACGGTGCATCTCGGAGACCTCGATCAGTATGGCCGAGCCGGAGTGGCCGCTCTTGCGTCTGCAACGCCTGTTGACTCTGGAGAAACGGCCCAATCGTGGTATTACGAGATCACGAACAAGAAGGGTTTTGTGAGCATCTCGTTTCACAATTCAAATATTCAAAATGGAGTTCCAATCGCCATCATTTTGCAGTATGGGCATGGAACTGGAACAGGCGGCTGGGTAGCGGGACGTGATTACATCAATCCTGCTATCCGGCCTATTTTTGATCAAATCGCAAATGACGCATGGAAGGAGGTCACGAAGACATGAGCACAACGATCGACGAGAGAGTTGTTGAAATGCGATTCGACAACCGTCAATTCGAGGCGGGTGTGAAGACAAGTTTGTCCACGCTCGACAAACTCAAAGAGGGTTTGGATCTGGACGGTGCGGCTAAAGGTCTGAAGGGCCTTGGCGACGCAGCTAAAAAGTGCGACCTTTCGACCCTTAGCAATTCCGTCGAGACTGTTCGGATGAAATTCTCGGCGCTCGAAGTCATGGCGGTGACCGCCCTTTCAAATATTACCAACTCGGTCATCAATACCGGAAAACGGATGATCGAATCGTTTACATTGGAGCCTCCCAAGCAGGGCTTTGACGAATACGAGCTTAAGATGGGCTCTATTCAGACGATCATGATGAGCACCGGCGCATCGTTGGAGGAGGTCAACAAGTATCTTCAGGAGCTGAACACCTATTCCGATAAGACAATTTACTCTTTCCAGGATATGACCTCCAATATCGGTAAGTTCACGAATGCCGACGTCGGCCTTGAGGATGCTGTTATGGCTATCCAGGGCGTGTCGAATGCGGCTGCCGTATCCGGTGCAAATGCAAACGAGGCTTCCCGTGCAATGTATAACTTTGCGCAGGCCTTGTCCGCAGGATATGTCAAGCTGATCGACTGGAAATCCATTGAAAATGCGAACATGGCAACGGTGGAATTCAAGACGCAGCTTTTGGAGTCGGCTGTTGCGTGCGGAACTTTGACGAAAACCGCAGACGGAATGTATAAGACCGTCAAGGGAAATGTCATCGACGCCACACATAATTTTAACGATTCTTTGCAGGATCAGTGGATGACGACGGAAGCTCTTGTCGGCACACTTCGTAATTATGCGGATGAAACGACCGACATCGGCAAGAAGGCATTCGCGGCTGCACAGGATGTTAAGACATTCTCGCAGTTGATGGACACCTTAAAGGAAGCTGCGGGCTCCGGCTGGGCGAATACCTGGGAAATCCTCTTTGGTGACTTTGAGGAAGCCAAGGAATTGTGGACTGGTCTTAGTCTGGCGATCGGCGGATTTATTGATACGCAGTCTGATGCTCGTAATTCGTTGCTTCAGGGATGGAAAGACCTTGGCGGCAGAACCGAGCTGATTGAGTCTCTCAAGAATACGCTCAAGGGAATCGGGACAGTTATCAAGCCGATCACAGAAGCCTTTCGTGATATTTTTCCGCCAACTACTGCGGAACAGCTTCATAATCTGACGGAAGGACTGCTGAAGTTCACAGAAAAGCTGACGCTTAGTGACACTGCTTCCGAAAACCTGAAGAACACCTTCAAGGGTCTGTTCGCCATTCTTGATATTTGCAAGCAGGCGATCGGTGCAATTCTGGGTCCGGTCGGTTCGCTTCTTGGGAAAGTGACCGGCTTAGGCGGTGGCGTTCTCGGTGTGACCGGTTCCATCGGAGAATGGCTCGTCAAGCTTGACGAAGCAATCAAGAAGAACGACATTTTCGGAAAAGGCATTGAGAAAATATCCGACTTTGTGAGCGGTGCTGTTACGGCCATCAAGAATTTTGCCGAGTCTGTTCGTGAATACCTTGGTCTGCCGACGCTGGATGAAGCAAAGGTGTCTCTGAAAGAACTTTTTGGTACTGCCAAAGAGAATATTCAGGTTCCCGGACTGGAACTCCTGCGCACAATCCTGGAGAAGCTGAAAGAGCGTGCCGGTCAGGTCAAAGACGCTATTGTCGGTCTGAAAGATGGCATCTCCGATGCGTTTTCTAAGATTGGCGGAAATACAGATGTGTCGAAATTCGCTACATTGATTCAAGCACTATCCGTTGCCGCTAAGAAAATTGGCGGTGGTATTTTCGATGTGGTCGGAAACGGTATCAATAAGATCGTAACCGCGGTGAGTAACGCTGATTTTAGCGGAATCATCGACCTGCTGAACGGAATTTCTATCGGCGGTATTGCGATTGCCATAACCAAATTCACCAATAGTTTGACGAAGCCCTTTGATGAAGTCGGAGGCCTTCTTGACAATGTGAAGGGGATTCTGGATGGGGTTCGTGGATGCTTTGAGGCGTATCAGACGCAGTTAAAAGCCGGAACTTTGCTGAAAATAGCAAGCGCTATTGCGATTCTGGCAGCATCTATCGTCGCGATTTCTCTTATTGATAGTGAGAAGTTATCTGCGTCACTGGGGGCTATTACGGTTCTCTTTGCTGAATTGATGGCATCCATGTCGGTCTTTACTAAAATCAGCGGAGATGTTAAAGGCGCGGTGAAGAGTTCGACTGTGATGCTCGCCATGTCGACATCCATCTTGATCCTTGCATCAGCTCTGAAGAAGATCGGTGACTTGGATGGCGGACAGCTTGCAAAAGGTGTTGCCGGTGTGACGGCTTTGATGGCTGCGATGGTCGGTGCGGTGAAGTTGCTTAACATGAGCGGCGGTTCTTCGATGAAGGGCGCGACACAGATGGTTCTCTTTGCGGCTTCCATCAAGATCCTTGCATCGGTCTGCACAGACCTTGCAACGCTTGAATGGAATGGGCTTGCAAAAGGGCTGACCGGTGTCGGCGTGCTGCTGGCGGAAGTCTCGCTCTTTATGAACACCGCAAAGTTCAGTGGAAAGTCTTTGACAACAGCGGCGGGAATCGTCATCCTTGCCTCGGCAATCAAAATCCTGGCATCCGCCTGTAAGGATCTCGGCAGTCTCGATTTCGGACAGCTTGTGAAGGGGCTTGGCTCCATTGGTGTTCTTCTGGCAGAGATCACGGTCTTTACCAAGTTGACTGGCGATGCAAAGGGGCTGGTGTCCACCGGGATCGCGATGATCGGGATTGGCGCTGCTATGAAGATCTTTGCTTCCGCGATGGGCGACTTCGGAAACCTTGACTGGAATCAGATCGCCAAGGGGCTTGTCGCTATGGGCGGCGCATTGGCCGAAGTGGCTATCGCCATGAAGGTAATGCCGAAGAACACGATAAGCGTTGGCGTTGGTCTGATCGCTGTCGGTGCAGCACTTGAGATCGTGGCAAATGCCCTTGGAAAGATGGGCGGTATGACATGGGAAGAGATCGTAAAGGGGCTCGTCACAATGGGCGGCGCTCTTGCAGAGCTTGCCATCGGTCTGAATGTGATGAACGGTACTTTGCCTGGCTCTGCTGCCATGCTGGTAGCGGCTGGCGCATTGGCTATTCTGACTCCGGTGCTGCTGGCTCTTGGCTCAATGAGTTGGGAGAGCATCGCCAAGGGGCTTGTGACGATTGCCGGTGCATTCACCGTGATCGGTGTGGCCGGTCTTGTGCTGACTCCTCTTGTTCCGACGATCCTGGCGCTTGCCGGAGCATTTGCGTTGATCGGTGTCGGTACCGCAGCTATCGGAGCAGGTCTTCTCGCTGCCGGTGCCGGACTGTCGGCTATTGCAGTCGGCATTACCGCCTTGGCTACTTCTCTTGGCGCAGGTGTGACCGTTATTGTGGCAGGACTCAGCACGATCATCACAGGGATTGCCGCGTTGATCCCTGCCATTGCCGAAAAGCTCGGTGAGGCTATTATAGCGTTCTGCGGCGTTATCGCTCAGGGGGCTCCCGCTATTGGAGAAGCTGTTAAGGCCGTCGTTCTTACGCTGGTGGATGTACTTGTCGAGTGCGTCCCTGCAATCGCTGACGGTGCATTGGCACTGCTGTCCGGCGTGCTCGCTTCTCTTGCAAACTATACTCCGGAAATCGTTGACTCTATTATGCTGTTCCTGATCAACCTGCTGAACGGCATTGCAGAGCGGCTGCCCGAACTCATTCAGGCGGCAGTCAATGTGATCGCGGCATTCTTCTCCGGCATCATTGATGCTCTGGCAGGACTTGATACAAGTGTATTGGTGAAAACCATCGCCGGCATCGGTCTGCTGTCCGGCATTATGGTCGCATTGGGTGCGGTAGCCGCATTGATCCCAAGCGCTATGATAGGTGTGCTCGGCATGGGTGCTCTTATCGCTGAGCTGGCGATCGTTCTTGCTGCTGTTGGTGCCCTTGCACAGATCCCCGGCCTTTCCTGGCTGATCGGTGAGGGCGGTAAGCTGCTGGAGCAGATCGGTACGGCGATCGGTGGGTTTGTCGGAGGCATTGTCGGCGGATTCATGAGTGGTATTTCCAGTCAGTTCCCGCAGATCGGCAGTGACCTTGCGGCGTTTATGACAAATGTTCAGCCGTTTATCGACGGTGCAAGCAGTATCTCTCCGGCGATGTTCAGCGGTGTGCAGGCATTGACAGACGCGATATTGCTGCTGACGAAGGCCGAGCTTGTGCAGGGTATTACGTCCTGGTTCACGGGTAGTTCTTCTCTTTCGGATTTTGCTGATGAGCTCGTTCCGTTCGGAGAAAGCATGGCAGAGTTCAGCAACGCCATCAGCGGGATGGACGCCGACCTTGTTTCCAAAGCAGCGACTGCCGGTAAGGCACTTGCAGAGATGGCCACAACGCTGCCGAACAGCGGCGGTGTAGTCGGCTTCTTTGCCGGTGAGAATGACATGGACAAGTTTGGAGAGCAGTTGGTTCCGTTTGGCAAGGCAATGAAGGACTATTCTCTCGCTGTCAAAGGAATGGATGTCGGTGCCGTCAGCAATTCCGCTTCTGCCGGTAAGGCACTCGTGGAACTATCCAATACCATTCCGAACTGCGGCGGGCTTGTGAGTTTCTTTACCGGAGACAACAGCATTGCCGACTTCGGCGACCAGCTCGTTCTCTTCGGTAATGGTCTTGCGGCTTACTCCGCCTCTATCGAGGGTATCAACATGAGCAAGCTCTCCAGCGCGATCACACAGGTCGAGAAGCTGGTGGCACTTGCCGATACGGTGAAGAATATGGATCAGTATGCATTTGTGAACTTTACGAATGCGCTGGTTCTGCTGGCAAACACCAGTATCCAAAACTTTACCGACGCCTTCTATAACAGCGGAGCTGCCGTGAGCACGGCGGTCATCTATATGCTCAATTCCGCAGGCACGACAATCCGGCAGAACCAGACGATCGTTAATGTGGCAATGGCTGAGCTGATGCTTGCGATGGCCGCGACCGTGAAAGCACATACCACGAGCATGAATACCGCGGTTGTGCAGATGATGGTCGGCTTCAGTACCACGATCCGCAGCAACGGTGCTTCCGTGCGGACGGCGATGCAGTCCGTCATGCTGGTTGTTGTGGCAGAAGTGAACAACTACAAGGATCAGTTCAATGAAGCCGGCAGGAATGTTTCGCAGGGCTTTATCAACGGCATCCGCTCGAAGCTGAGCGGCGCCTCTCAGGCGGGCCGTGATCTGGGTCTTGCGGCGCTGAATGCGGCAAAGAAGGCGCTGGACAGCCATTCTCCCTCCCGCGAGTTTATCGAGCTTGGTAAAAACATTGGCGAGGGTATGACCATCGGTATCAACAATGCTATCGTTCCGGTTTCTTCGGCTGCGGCAAAGATGAGCGATGAAGCCATCAAGGTCGCACAGAAGGGACTCGACTCCTTTAAGGATTGGGCGGAAGAGCGGAAATATTACAGCGAGCTCAGCTTGAAAGAGGAGCTTGCCGGATGGGAAACGCTCCAGAAGAAATACCGTGAGGGCAGTGAGGAACGAAAGCAGATCGACCGCGAGGTTTATCGTGTTCAAAATGAGTTGGTTACGGCCACTTATCAGTATTCGATGAACTGGATCGAAGAGCAGAAATCGTATAACAAGCTGACCCTTGCGGAGGAACTGGCTGCCTATAAGCGTGTTCAGAGCCGATATGCCAAGGGGACAGAGCTGCGGAAGAAGCTCGACCTGCAAGTTTACCAGTTGGAGAAAGAGATCAGCGACGCGCAGAAACAGTATATCTCTGATGTGCAGTCTGTGCAGAGCGAGGCGAACCAGAAGCGGCTCGACCTGGAGGAAGAGTACGCCGATAAGGTAAAGTCGATCAACGCGCAACTGGCGAGCAATATTCAGGCTGAGAACGACAAGTACGAGAATGCTCTGAAATCCCGCGAGGATTCCCTCTATAAGTCCTATGGCCTCTTTGACGCTGTGAAGGAGCGTGATGAGGTCAGCGGCGACACCCTGATGAAAAACCTTGAGGGCCAGGTCAAGGAATTTGGCGAATGGCAGGATATTTTAGAGTCTCTTGCCGGCAGAGGACTTGACAGTGACCTCCTTGAAGAACTTCAGGACATGGGTCCCGACGCGATCGCCCAGATCAAGGCGCTGAACAACATGAGCGACTCTGAGCTTGCGAAGTATGCTGACCTCTGGAAGGTCAAGCACGCAATGGCTCGCGAGCAGGCGGTCGGCGAATTAGAGGGGCTGCGCGAAGAGACCCAGCAGAATATTGCAAAACTTCGCGAGGAGGCCGATCAGGAGCTTACCGAGTATCGTGCTCTCTGGCAGGAGAAGATGAATCAGGTCACGGAAGACGCCAACGCTCAGTTGGAACAGCTCCGCAGAAGCTTTGAGGAAAAGGTTGGTCTTATCAAGAACAATACTGAGGATGAGCTTCAGGAGATGGCCGACACGGCGCAGAAGGTTCTGACGGAAGCTGGTTGGGATGAGACCGGCAAGCAGATCGTCAAGGGTCTTACTGAAGGCGTTCAGTCTGAGAAGTCCAGCTTTGTTGATAAGATCACGCAACTGGCTCTTGCAGGCGTACAGGCGGCGAAGTCGACACTGGACATCAACTCTCCGTCGAGGGTGTTCCGTGAGATCGGTAACTACACCGGTCTTGGTTTCGTGAAAGGTCTTCAGGACTATGTTGACCGATCTTATGCGGCCGGTTCTGAGATGGCGGAGTCGGCCGAGGGCGGTCTTTCCGGTGTGCTCCAGACTATTGCCGATATTGTGAGCGGCGGGTTTGATATGGAGCCGGTGATCCGTCCTGTTCTGGATCTCTCTGCCGTATCGGCCGGAGCAGACGCCTTGAACAACCTATTCTATTCGCAGCGAGCGGTCGGCCTTGTCGGGCAGGCTGCCGTTGCATTTGAGGCACAGCGCGGCGGAAGCAGCCAGACAACCATTTCCGTCGACAATGATGATGTTGTGGCTGAACTCCGCACGCTTCGAGGTGAGATGGCTTCGATGCTGGAACGCATGGAGAAGCTGCGTGTTGTGCTGAACACCGGTGCGCTCGTCGGCGAACTTGCTGAACCGATGGATGTGGCCCTCGGGCAGCGGTCCACACAAAGAGGAAGGGGGATTTAAGTTGTATCATTCGATCACATTTGGCGATAAGAACACATGGGACGATTGGCGGCTTGTCCCCGCTTCCCGTCCGCTATTCAATCCGCCTGCACAAAAGGTGAAGACTCTTGACATACCAGGTGGGGACGGCGTCATTGATCTGTCGCAAGCCCTCACCGGGTATCCGGTGTATCAGAACCGGACAGGGTCTATCGAGTTTATCGTCATGAATGACTTTAAGCCGTGGCACATGGCGTACTCGGACATCATGGACTATCTGCACGGACAGACCATGCGGGCGATCCTTGAGGACGATCCTGAATATTTCTACGAAGGGCGCTTCACAGTGAACGCCTGGAAGTCGGAAAAGGACTGGTCGCGGCTCGTCATCGACTACGATGTCGGCCCGTACAAGTGGAAAAACCTTTCCTCCATCGACAACTGGCTGTGGGACCCGTTCAACTTTCAAAATGGAGTCATTCAGGCTGCGTTGTTCCGCAACATTGCGGTGACGACAGAGATGAAAGAGATAGAGCTGGACGCGGTGATGTACGGACGGGCTCCGGTCTGCCCCAGATTCATTGTGCAAAGCAGCGAGGGGCGCGGCGTTCATGTCCGATTTGTCAACCGTCAGCTCAGCATCGACCTGACAAAGCTTTTGCCGGAGGGAACCATTCAGATCCCTGAGTTTATTCTGTTTGGCGACTACGGCGGGACGATCTATCTTTGGGTCGACGAGGGAACGGGGACCGTGTCCGTTGATTTCAGACAAGGGAGGTTGTAAGCGATGTATTCTGTTTATGCCGATGGCGTCTGCATCTACAATGATGCCTTCGCGTTGGACAACATGAAACTTGCAAGCCCCAAGCTGACACTGGAAGACAATGCGGCCGGTTCCTTCGTGATGACGGTTCCGCCCTCCAATCTCGGATACAGCACCATCATCCGTATGGTGACCGACATTGCCGTCCACAAGGACGGAAAAGAGATCTGGGCGGGGCGCGTCCTCTCTGAAAACGAGGACTTTTACCTAAACCGGGTGCTCACTTGCGAGGGCGAGCTTGCATTCTTCAACGACAGCACGCAGCCGCCTGCGGAGTACGCCGGAGGGACGATCCGTGAGTACCTTGAGGCGATGATCGCCATTCACAACGCAAAGGTCGGAGACAACCGGAAGTTCACCATCGGCATCGTTACGGTGGTGGATGAAGATTTTCCGACTTATTACACCAACTATGAAAAGACCATCACGATCTTGAATGCGTTGGTGGCGCAGTGCGGCGGTCATCTGCGGGTGCGTAAGGAAGACGGCATCCGCTATCTCGACTATTTGGCGGATTACCCCGATACTTGCAGCCAGACGATCCAGTTCGGCTCAAACCTCATCGAACACACCAAGGGATGGGATATGACGGAGTTTGCAACGGTCATCGTTCCGCTTGGCAACAGGCTTGACAAGAGCGAGATCGAGGCGCTGGACGCCTATCTGACCGTTGAGAGCGTGAATGAGGGCAGCCTTTATGTCCAGTCCTCCGAGGCTGTGAAAACCTATGGTTGGATCGAGAAAACAGTGACATGGGACAGCGTTTCTGATCCTGAAGCGCTGCTGGAAAAGGCGAAGGCATATCTTGCCGACTTGCAGTTCGACAACATGGAACTGGAAGTGAGTGCCCTTGACCTCCACTATCTCAACGCAAATGTAGAAGCCGTTAAGCTTTTAGACGAGATCCGCGTGATCTCGCGGCCGCATGGGCTTGACCGTGTATTTCCTGTCACGAAGCTGGAGATCCCTCTGGACAGCCCGGAGAATACCCAGTTTACGCTTGGCGACACGGTGCAGACAAGCCTTACCAGTGTGAACAACCAGATCAGCGCCGCTATCCTTGAGAAAATCGAGGGTCTCCCCAAGGCGCACAACATCCTAAAAGAGGCAAAAGAAAACGCCACACAGATCATGACAGCGGCCACGACCGGCTACATCACGATCACACGGGACGAATACGGTTCTGACACGCTTTATATTTCCAATATCCGCGACTATACCAAAGCCGACAAGCTCTGGAAATGGAACATGAACGGTCTTGGCTACTCCAAGGATTATGGAAAGACCTTTGGGCTTGCCATCACAATGGATGGTTCTATTGTGGCAGACTATATCACGACCGGTGTTCTCAATGCCGATGTGATCCGCGCCGGTACGCTGAAAGATTACGGTGGAAACTTCTCGCTTGACTTCGAGAGCGGCAAGCTGACGATGAAGAAAGGCTCCATCGACATTGGAGGCGGAAACTTCACTGTTGACGAGGAAGGCAACCTTACCGCACGCCGAGGCACCTTTGCGGGTACTCTGGCTGCGGCGAAAGGCACCTTCAGCGGTACGCTGGTCGGTGTGGACGGAAACTTCAAGGGCGTGGTTCAGGCCTCTGACTTCCTTGACCGAGCGGGCAACAGCATGATGGATGACGAGCGATTCAAGTCCAAATATCTGAGCGTCTACGGGCTTACCGTTACCAACGGTGTCCGCACGACCTTTGCTGTTGATTCCAGCGGTTCCGTTACCATAGACGGTAAGGTGACGCTGTCCGCCGGAAGCACGATCAACTGGGCGTCCGTGACGAACCAGAACCTCACCTCCAATCCCGCCTACTCGCTGGCAAGCACGGCGAATGCAAACGCGGCCACCGCAAAGAGCGCAGCAGATGATGCTTACGATGAGGCTTCTGCTGCATGGTCGAGAGCAAATAAGGCCTATCAGGATCGGTGCACCGACCAGAATGTGTTTGATGTACTCACCTCCGGTGGTACGAAGTTCGGTATTTTCAGTGATTCGACGACTGGCCGTCTCTATATAAGTGCAAATTATATTCGCTCCGGTACGATCGACGCTGACTATATTGACCTATCATGTGGTTATGGTGGGTTCTGCAAGGGTCACGGTTCCGACGGTGTGCATACAACTTACGGCTCTATGATGTATGGTTCCAATGGTCCGGGTTATGATCCTTATATCATTGTCACCAATGCTGGAGCCCGTATGTCAGGCACCGGCGCAGATATTGTTGTTTCTGGTGGCATCACAATGAGTGAGGAGCCAACTATTCGTTCTGATCTTAGAATCAAGAACACGATCGACTATGACCTTTCAGCCTACGAGGCGTTCTTCCTGGCACTGAAGCCATCTACCTTCAAGTATAACAAAGGCACCTCCGGGCGAACTCATTTCGGATTTATTGCTCAGGATGTGGAACAGGCCATGCTCAATGTTGGATTGACCTCCAGTCAACTTGCCGCACTCGTTAAAGACCCCGTGCTGGAGATTTTGGAAGATGGTCTTACGGACTATCGTTACAGCATCCGATACGGCGAACTTATTGCGCTCAATACGCACATGATCCAGAAACTCTATCAAATGGTCGAAGAACTGCTTCAGCAAAAGGAGGGATAATGTTGAAGAAACAGCTTAAAAATTCAGAAATGGTCGTGATGGTCCAGAACCTGCGGCCGCTTCTTCAGCTCCGCAACAAGATCGGCTATATCGCCGCGAGGAACTTCCGGATGCTTTCTACTGCTCTGACCGAGTACGAAGCATTCAAACACGACCTTATCAACAAATACGGAGAGCCTGACAAGGATGAAAGTGGCAACGAGACCGGAACCATTTCCATCAAGGTGGGCTCTCCTAATTTTAAGGCCTTCTGCGACGAGCTTGCTCCGTTCAATGAGATGGAGCATGAGGTCGATCTGATGACCGCCAAGTATGAAGATACGATCGGCTGTCTGAGCGGCGAGGAGATCCTGCTGCTCGACTGGATGCTGGAGGACTAAGGAAGGAGTGATTTAGATGGCTGATATCAGCAGCTTTCTGAAAAAAATCCTCAGCGCCATTTATGGCGAAGAGGTTCGCGGCTCCATCCATGATGCTCTGGCGGCGATGAACACGGAGTCCAGCAGCGCGATGGAGTTTGCCTCCACCGCCAAGGATTCCGCACAGGCAAATGCCGCGGCTGCCAAGAAGTCCGCCGAAGATGCCGAGAAAAAGGCGACAAGCGCCTCCGAATCCGCTGCGGCGGCTGCACTCTCCGAGGGAAGCATCAAGACCTCTGAGGAAAATGTCAACAAGCAGGCCGCAGACGCGAAAGAAGCTGCCGCCGGTGCTAAGGCATCTGAGACAGAGGCGAAGAACTCGGAAGAGATCGCCAAGCAGAAGGCACAGGAGGCCACGGACGCCAAGACAGCGGCAACGCTTGCCGAGGGAGAGGTCAAGGCCGCCGAAGAGCGCGTGAGAACCATCCGCTCGGAGGCTGAGACGCTGGGCGCACAGGCTACTGCTGACCGCAATGCAGCGGAAGAGGCCCGTGCTGCTGCGGAAGCTGCAAGAGATGCGGCGGCGAACAGTCAAAATGGAGCAAAAGCATCGGAAGATGCCGCTGCTGTATCGAAGACGGATGCCGAAGCCGCTAAAACGGCTGCTGTAGCCGCCAGTGACAAGGCGCAGACCGCTAAAACGGCCGCCGAGAACGCGCGGGAGTCCGCCGAGAACTCTGAGGCAAACGCCAAGACTTACAAGGAGTCTGCCGCAGAGAGTGCCGCGACCGCACAGCAGTACAGCGGCAAGCCGCCTAAGCCGGAGAATGGGACCTGGTGGATCTGGGACGCTGAGAAGGGCACATATGTGAACACCAACATCAGCTGCGAGCTGACCGGCCCTACCGGCAACGGTATTCAGAGCATTCAGTTGACGCAGGGCAACCATATGCCTGGCTCGACTGATATTTACACCGTTACGATGACAGACGGAAGCAAATACAACATCGCCGTCTACAACGGTCTGAACGGAACGGGTACGGGCGATGTGCTCGGCATCCATTTCGATCTGGTGCTGCCGGCCTCCGGATGGTCGAACGGTTCCATCACTGTGGCGGAGAGCCGCCTTGTGGCCGCTGCCAAGTACAAATACCTCATTGATGCATATGAAGCCAGCCGTGAAGAATACCTCGAATGCAATGTGCGTCCGAAAGACATCTCCACGACCGGCTTCATCACATTTGTGAACGATACCGACCCGATCAAAGACATCACGGTGAACATCGTGCGTCTTGAACTGTCGGTCAATGCCGAAGAAGGAGGCGAATGATTTGAAAATCGCGATCAAAAGCTGCTTCACCACGCTGGTGGAGGACACCACACTGATCCAGAACGCAGCGACGCCTTATCCGGTCGAATTCGCCTTCAGCAAGGATTGGGACGGGTTCGCAAAGACTGCGCTCTTTGAGGCAGGAGGCGTCAGCATGGCTGTGGTGCTGAGCGAGGACAAGTGCGACATTCCGGGCGAATGCCTGAAGAAAGGCGGAATCCCGCTGAAGATCGCCGTTTATGGCGTAAAGGGCGAGGAACGGAAGTCGACTGGCTGGCATGTGACCAGCAAGATCCTGTTCCCGGCCAACATCAGCGTTGGCAATGGAGGCTCCGGAGACCCGATGGGTGATGAAGCCTACAAGCAGATCATGGGAATCATCGGCGACCCCTCGACGGCGGGTTTTGGCAACAAGACTCTGACCGAGGTGATCGTTGAGATCCAGAGGAGCATTTCCGGAACGGCCTCGGATAAAGAGGTCGACGATATGCTGAACGACGCCTTTTCTTCGAGCGACCCGGGCGGAAGCACATCCGACAACACCGCTTCCGACAAAGAAGTGGACGACCTACTCAATGATGTTTTCGGCGAACAGCAGTGAACAAATATATTTAAGGGGGACATGCAATATGTCTACTACCAAGCACACTACTATTGAACAGCTCAAGAAACTGGCGCTTCGCACCAAGAGCGAGATCGGCCTTGTCGACGCTAAGGTTGCCGGCCTGACCACTAAGGTCAATGACCTGGTGACTGCCGGCGGCGAGCCTAACAAGCTGGAAGGCATTAAGGTCAACGGCACTCTGCTGGCCCTGACCGATAAGATCGCCGACATCCTCATTGCTGAGGGCAAGACCAACGGCACCGTCTCCGCCAACGGCGTTGATAT
>OGXD01001124.1_pt1 | contig 22238 bp, 23 predicted proteins | sample 1576211 | NCBI WGS metagenome assembly OGXD01 (sample SAMEA3541470, study PRJEB24748) | human gut metagenome | biome: human gut; feature: human-associated habitat; material: faeces | place: China | collected 2012
CCGCTGAAGGTGCACTGAACGAAGTTCATGACATGCTGCAGAGAATGAACGAACTGGCTGTTAAGGCTTCCAACGGAACCAATTCCGAGAACGATAGAACTTACATCCAGAACGAAATCGATCAGCTGACCACTGAAATTGATCGTGTCGCTGAGACAACCAAGTTCAACGAGACCTACCTGCTGAAGGGTGACAAGGATGCAGTTAAGGGTTACAGTTACACTTATGGTACTCAGCAGGCTTCAAATGCAATAATTAATGCTGCTAAAGGAACTACTGCTGCAGGATCTAATACCGGTTTACAGGTTAAAGTTGAAACAACAGGCACAGCTACTGCAGAGACATCTAAATTGCAGAATGAATTATTAAAGGCATTGCAGAAGAGCGGCGCAAGAATCACAGTTGCAGCAGGAGCTACAGCAAATGGTGCTGCTATTTCTGTAGATGGTTATGATATTGCTTCTAATGGTACGGTTACTAAGGATGGTGTAGCAACTAATGTTAAGCTGAGCATTGTGGGAACAACAGATAATAAGACTACAGTTGCAAAATCTGATACTGTGACTTTAGACTCCAGTGCAGTTACAACAGCTGCTAAAACTGATCGTGTAACATATTACGACAAGGATGGCAACAAGATTTCTGAAAATGCATTGAGCAATTACTTTACTGCAAATAATGCTGGAACTAATGGAGAGAAACTGAAAGATGCAACTCTGTTCGATCAGTTTGGAAATAAGGTTACTCCTGGACAAACCGATGTTAAAGCAACCAAGGATCAGGTAGGAAGCTTGAAACTGTCCCTGCATGTAGGCGCTGATGCTACTTCTAACAATAAGATCGAGCTGAATCTGGATGCTATGTCTGCTAAGGGACTTGGTGTAAATGGCTTAAGAGTAGACGGAGCTACTTCTGACAATGCAGATAACGCTATCGAGACCATTAAGGAAGCTATCCAGAAGGTATCTACTCAGAGATCTGCTCTTGGTGCTGTTCAGAACAGACTGGAGCACACCATCAGCAACTTGGATAACGTTGTAGAGAACACCACAAGTGCTGAATCTGCTATCCGTGATACAGATATGGCTACTGAGATGGTTAAGTACTCCAACAACAACATCCTGTCTCAGGCAGGTCAGGCAATGTTGGCTCAGGCTAACCAGTCCAACCAGGGCGTACTGTCTCTGTTACAGTAATCAAACAGTTAGAGAATCTAACATAGCAATAAGAAGAGGGCTCGGCTTTGTAGCCGGGCTCTTTTCTCTGTGTAAAATGTAAAGCGGAAAGGATTCCAGACATGAACAAAGACCATATTCTTCTATCTGTCTCCATACTAATCTCAGGAAGGGATGAGATGGAGAAAAGCCTGAATTCACTTCTTTTTTTCAAAAAGGCATTCCCAACGGAAATTATATTAGTAGATACTGGATGCAATACGGAGCAACGTGCATTAGCAGAAAAATATGCAGATAAAATTGTTGATTTTGTCTGGTGTAATGATTTTGCAGCAGCGAGAAATGCTGGGTTAAAAGAAGCACAAGGCGAATGGTTCATGTATCTGGATGATGATGAATGGTTTGACGATCCGCAGGAGATTATCGCTTTTTTTAAGTCAGGAACATATAAAAAATACAATGGAGCTTCTTATGAAATTAGAAATTATATGGACTTTCAGGGAAGAACCTACGTAACTACATATCCGTCCAGAATGGTGAAATTGCAGAAAAATACTAGGTTTGTTGGAAAAATTCATGAATTTTTAGTTCCGTATGACGAACCTATAAAAAGATTTACAGATTTTGTTCACCATTACGGATACGTTTTTAAAAGTGCAGAAGAGAAGGCTGAACATGCATGCCGAAATATTAAGCCATTGTTAGAAATGAGAAAAGAAAATCCGGGAAATACACGTTGGATGATGCAACTGGCACAGGAATATTTTGCTGTCGATCAATATGAAAGAGCAGTAGATGCATGTCAAGAAGGCTTAAAAGAGTGGAAACAATTTAAAGATAAGGTGGCTTATAATCCTATTCATATAGGAGCATTGTATAGTTATATTCTATTTTCCTTAGAATATTTAGTACATTATCAAGAGGAAGAAGAATGGCTTCAAAAAGCTCTGAAAGAAAAATTAAATGAAATAAAGGAAATGGAGATATGTGTTGTATTTTATAATCTTGCAGCAGCAAGATTATATAGACACTTAGAAAACAATAAATTATGTTTGGAATATTTTGGTAAATATTTAAATGGATTAAAGAAATTTAAAAATAATAGAAATTTGATGGATAAAGAGACTGTAGGAATAGTATCTAATGTATTCCATAATGTTTACTATTCTGAAACTGCATTGATGTGTTTACCAATATTGTTACATAAAAAAGAATACAGATTGGCACAAGAGTCATTTAAAAGAATAGATTGGAAGGAAAGAGAAGCTTTTTATAAAACAGAATATGCAAAGAAAATTATAGATACATGTTGTGATTCAGAATTCATTCCATTCTTTAATGAAATGATTCAAAAATTTGTTCAGGATGAGGATGGAATTCATGAGATGTATCCTGTATTCAAGAACTTGCAAACGGAGTATCAAAAGTATGGAGAAACGAAAAAAACGGAAAACCTCCGTTGGCTGGTAGCAGGATTAAACAATGAACATTTTTATATCCAGGCTTCTAAGATCATCTGGGAATGGGAAGAAGGACAAAAGGATGAGAAACGAATCAAAGGATATTTCCATACCATCTTTATAAAATGTCCGGATCATATTTTTGAGGTGGAAGATCAAGTATGGGAGATAGCAAAAGAGATATCGCTTTCGATAGAATCGTTCCTTATGCAAATGGATTACCGTACCTGGCGTAGGGCGTTGGAAAGTATGGAACATTGGGGATCCAGTGAAGACTGGGATAAATGGAATGCCAGAGTCCGGGAATGGAAAAGTAGAGAAGACATTCGGTATGATCTCTTTGATATAAAGTATATGGGAAGCAATCTGGCAAAGATAACGAAGAAGACAGAAAGTTTACCAGAACTTGAGAATCAGCTTTGGATGTATGCGGATATGGTATATGAATTCTACCAGCCTTATTACAGGGAAGATGTGTTGCAAGAGAACTCCATTGGACTCCCGGATGAACTTCAGTTGGCATTGGAGTTAAGAGAATTGCGAGATTATCGCAAATCCGGACAGGAACGAAATACCCTGGAAACCATGAAGAAATGTCTGGGAGTTTATCCGAAGCTGGATAAAACTATGCTTGTCTATGCGGAGATGCTTCGGGATGAAATGAAAAAACAGTCTGTAGAAGCGGATGAGGCTAAGAAAGAGCTATTACAGATGGCTTTTACTTTGAAAGAAATGGCTAAATACCAATTGGCGCAGGGAAATATAGATGTTGCCAAGCAGATACTGTTGCAGACACAGCAGTATGTTCCTGAGGATGAAGAGATAAGGAATATACTTGAAAAATTAAATGGCTGAGGGCTTCAGTGCTTTGGTAAGTTTTGATAAGCCTGATAACTGCCCAAGAACAACTAAACATTTTTATATTCTGATCCGATAAAGTAGATAATAGAATAGACAAGCAAGGAAGCTGATAATCAGAAAGGATTCTGAAAGAATAGGATGATATAAGGAAATCGGCTTCGACCGATTTCCTTTTTTATATGGAAAAAGGAATTATACAAAATATGTACAGAGGAGAAAATTAAAAGATGAAGGATAGAATGGAATGCAGAAAAAGTGTTTGTGGATTATGAAACACTTGTAGATATTGTAAATGTTTATATAGAAACTGATAAAAATGATGAGTATTTAGATATGGTAAATACCCTATTAAAAAATGAAAAACTTGTTAAAACAGTTATTGAAAATAAACGAAAAGAGAACCCCCAATTATTAAGAGATACTGACGATAAATGGAAAAAGGTATATACAAATCATTGGTATTTTAAGTATTTGAGAGTATGGTCAGGGCAGACACAGCAGGAAAAAGAAGATTATATAAGGTTGTGGGATAGTCCGCAATATGCCTTGGCTCGAAGCATTGATTTAGAATTATGGAACATTGCTGATAAAAATGGAATAGATATTGAAAAAGTATTAAAAGAGATTCCTTTTTATAAGTGGAAAGAGTCTGCAAAGGCTGTTTGTGAGACAATGAAATGGAGTGATTTCCAAACAATTAATGTACGAATAGAACTAATGGATTCAAAAAATGAAAATGTGTTATGGTGGAAACTTAACTATTTGCAACGAACTTTTTCGGAAATTGATATAAGAACGGAGTACGTAAAAATAAACATCAATGATTTGAGAGAATTATTAAAGAAGTATGTAGCAATTTGTAAAGAATTGTTTGGAAGATTATATAGAAAGGAACTGCTTGAAGAAAAAACTCCATTATTACCGTTAGAGTGTCAGATAATGTTTTTATTGACTGATCTATTTATGTATGAAGAAAAAAGGACTTTTCTTCTATGGTAAAAAATCTTAAGAATCTTCAAGAGTTGTGCTCAGATTTTGCACCGCTTGTAAAATATTATTTGATATATACCGAGGAAATGATTGATTCTCAACGGGTAGAGTAAAAAAAGCGGCGAACGAACTTCAAACAATGGCTTATATAATGAAGGGAAAAATTGAGGAGCTTATTGGAATGGGGAGATATCAGGAAGCGTATTCGATTATTCAACAGGTGAGACAATTAGTACCAGACAATTTAGAAATAAAAGAACTAGAAAGGATGTTAAAGGTGTCTCTAAAAGTGGAACTTGCTGATTGATATACGAACCTTATGGATAAATACTATAAAGTCGAGGTAGAACAATAGAATGACGAAGTGCGAAAGAAATATGAAAAGAGATGAGGAAAAAAAGAGTTATGTAGAATTGAATTCGGATACTATATATGTTTATGTTCAAACATATCAGCTGGCAACGAATTATTTAATAAGGGCATTGGAAAGTATAAAGAAACAGACATACTCTAACTTTAGATGCATAGTCTATGATAATTGTTCTGGTGCGGAAGTTCGAAATAAGCTTCAAGAATATGTGAAAAGAGACCAACGCTTTTCGTTGACATATTTTGATAAGACAGAGGGGCATGTTATTATGTGGGAGTATGGAATTCCGGAGATTTTACATATGGCTGGTGCTAGGGGAGGATTTTTCAGTATAGTAGATGCCGACGATGAATTGAAACCGGATTGCTTTGAAAAAATGGTCACTTATATGAAAAAAAATGATTTGGATATGGTTGCAAGCGGATCTGTTTTTATTGAAGCGGATACGATGAAAATAAACGGTATCAGAAGTATACGGTCAGAAACTGTTTTGGAAGGAAATTTATTTGAACAAAAATTCCCTGAGTATTATCAAATAATGAGGACACATTGGGGAAAATTATATAAAATTGATGTAATTAAAAGGATGAATTTATCCAACCTCAATGTTGTACCTTATGGTGCAGATACATTGTTTGTCAGAGAAGCATTACTTAAGTCTAAAAGAGTTGGAATATTACCAGAGGCACTTTATAAGTATTATATTTATCCAGGGACAAGAACATATAATCTGAAACAAGGGAGACTGAATGCACCTAAGGTGTTACTAGAGAGAGACCTTTCTTTCATTGTGCAGAAATGTGGAACCATATCTAATAATACGATATCATGGCTTATAAATGTGTATCTTCAGGAAAATATGGATGCTTTTGAACTGGTTGTAAATGGCGAAAAAGATTGTCGGCAAAAGATTGAAGAAATATATTCTGTTCTTTCAGCTGTCCCTTGCCGTATGGCAATAAGGCTTGGTGCCAGAGGATGCTATACATATCTTTGTGATTGGTTGCTTCATCAAAGGATATTGGAAAGTGAGGAAACGTTTAACAAATGTTGTGAAATTTTTGGAATTTTATGTACTATTCCAGGTAAAATCCCAAATGGTGGAAATGCAGACCGCTTTAAATTTTTAGTTAAATTGTATGATTTTTGGGACGAGTGGGATAGTAAGCAAATGGTAGAAAAAGAAATTGTAAATTGTGCGAGCAATAGTCTGTTGCTACAAAATTGCGATTTCTATTATTGTAAATATAATGTGGATATTGTGGAGAATTTGTTAAGGGAAAATTACGTCGAAGCATATAAGAAAATAAAAGAAGTAATACAGAAAAAGGACTATTTTCAGAAACAGTTTATTAAGAAAAATATAGAATTGGGACAAAATGTTGCAGCTATTTTGCAGGATGAAACAGAATTCATTTATATGAATAAGAGAAACATTGAGTTGTCGATGAACGACGATATGGCTAAAACTTTGAGTGAAGTAAATGAGTGGCTTCAAATATTGCCAGAGGATGAGGAGTTTTTAAGAATCAGGCAACAAATTGTAGAAAAATTGTAAGAGTAACTTCCACTCGGAGTCAAAGGCTACATTAGCCTTGAGGATAGAGCGACTGGCATTCATTTTGAAAATTGAGTAGGTTAAGAATTTTTATCTGATGCCGATATAATATTTATACGATTAATAAAGTATAGGGGAAGAAATGTACTTTATTAATCAATCTGTATGGATGACGGATTATAAGATGCATGGAAGCATTATAAAGAGGTTGGAAATAAAAGGCTGCCATGGAATGGTAGCCTTTTTGTAGTTTATGTGCTATTGGTGCACTCTAATGGGTGAAAGTTACAAATACGCCTAGATAACAAGGAAGTATATAGCTGAACAGCGAGGGCGTCCATCGTGAGGTGGAATCACAAGGAAGCGGTAAGCAAAGCTCCGGATCGATGAACAGAAATCACATATAAAGCTAGATTTCGTTTGGTAAGTCTGCTATAAAAAGATGAACTGCAAAGTTACCGTTTGTAGGAACAGAGTTAATGTGGTGAGTAGATGTAGAAAAAGAGTGCACACCTTTGGCGTGGAGGTCTTACAGATGTTTCATTAACAACAGCTGTAAGGTGGAGAAACTCAGCCAGCTTATTGAATGAAGAGGAAGTCAAAGGCGCCTTGAGCCGTTGTCAGGTACCAAAGGTTTATACCTAGCGTCTCAATCTCCTCTTGCTAAGGATGATGGCGACTTTTTAGAGGAAGGGAAAATATGAGAGTAGTTGCATTAATACCTATCAAACTTGGAAGTGTAAGAATACCAGGGAAAAATATTAAACCATTTTTTGATGGTACACCGTTGATGCATTTTATTCAGCGAACATGTTTAGAGGCCTCGAATATTGATGAAGTATATGTATATTGTTCGGATGACGCTGTGAAAAAATATATATTGTCAGGAGTGAAGTATTTAAAACGACCGAAATATTTAGATGGTGATAATATAAATGCCAATGACTTTATTCGTGAATTTATTAACACTGTGGATGCTGATATATATGTAAATGCTCATACGACGTCTCCTTTTGCTAAAACGGAAACAATAGAAGAATTAGTGGATAGGGTCGCTAGTGGAGAATATGATTCTGCTTTTTGTGCCGAAGCAATTAAAACGTTTATGTGGGAAAATAATAAACCACTCAATTTTGATCCGGATAATTTCCCAAGAACACAAGATCTTCCGCTTATTTATGGAGAAACATCTATAGCATATGTGTTTACTAAGGAAAGTTTCATAAAACATAATCGCAGATTGGGGACAAAACCTTTTGTAAAGGAAGTTGGTAAGATTGAGGCAATGGATATTGATTATCCAGAGGATTTTGAAATATGTAATGCTATTTATAAGGAGTTAATAAAGAAATGAGTGTAATGATAACAGATTGTACGATTCGTGATGGTGGATATCTGCTAAACAAAAATTCAAATCCTGAATTTGTTAAAGGCGTAATTAAAGGCTTAGTGGACTCAGGTATTGATTTTATAGAGACGGGCTTTCTTCAAACAGTAGTAAATGGAGAAACTATTGTATATCATAATTCAGAGGATGTAATCAAATATCTTCCTTCAAGAAAAAAGAAAACGGAATATTTGGGATTTTGCGATAACAGCAGGTATAATTTGAATGATTTGGATAATTGTTCAGGTAAATCATTTATGTGGATTCGTATATCGTTTGCGCAACATGAAATTGATGAAGCGTTAGATTTTTGTGCAGGGGCTATGAAAAAAGGATATTTAGTGCAGTTTAATCCAATGGATTCACTTTCGTATTCAGACGAAGCCAGAGAACAGCTGATTGAAAAAGTTAATATAATTCAACCCGCATCCTTTTCGATAGTAGATACTTTTGGCGCAATGGATATGCTGGATCTGGTACATATTTTTAAACAGGTAGATACTTTACTTAATAAGAATATAAAAATAGGCTTGCATGCACATGATAATTTAGGACTGTCATGTGCATTGGCTGAAAGAATGATAGAATTATCAGAAAAAAGTGAAAGAGATATTATAGTTGATGGTTCGCTATTTGGAATGGGTAGAGGAGCCGGAAATGCAAAAACAGAATTGTTGGTAAGTTATATTAATAAATATTGTGGTGGAAAATATAATTTGAAGGTATTGCTTGAAACAATAGATAAGTATATCACACCATTGTTGACGCAAATACATTGGGGATATGATTTGCCAATGTATTTGTGTGGAGCGAAACATTCACATGTAGATAATGTATATCATTTGAAAGAGGTATATGGTTGTAGTGCAAATGAGATATATGAAATTATGGAAAGATTAACTCCGCAACAAAGAACAAGATATGGAAAAGGCTATTCAAAAACAGATTTTTCAATACTCGACAAAGCTTATAAAGCTTATAAAAACAGTGAGGATTAAGAAAATGAACTGTGCAGAATATTTAGTGGATTTTCTGATTAAAAAGGGTATAACAGATGTTTTTGGCTTTTCAGGAGGATATATAGTTCCTTTTATGGATGCATTGTACAATAGAAAACAAGAAATAAAAGTACATGTTTGCTATAATGAACAAGGTTGTGCATATGCTGCGGATGGCTTTGCAAGAGTGAGTGGAAAGCTTGGAGTGTATTTTACAACATCTGGACCAGGAGCAGTGAATGCTTTTGGGGGATTAGCAGATGCGTGGTTTGATGGTGTGCCACTTTTGGCCATCAGTGGGAATGTTCCAACTACAGAACAGAAAGGATATTCAGGGGTAAGGCAGGTAGGATTTCAAGAAATGGATATTGTTTCGATGACAAAACATATAACAAAATATTCAGTCTCGCCTAATAATTCAGAAGCATTTCCTGAAATCATAATAAGAGCATATAATTTGGCAACAACAGGTAGAATGGGGGGAGTTGTAATTGATTTTCCATATGACATCCAAAAAACCAGTATTGGTAGTAGGTAATGGCGCACGTGCAGCAGGAGCTTCTGAATTGATATATAAATTTATTAAACGTACGCATATTCCAGTTCTTACGACAATGAATACAGTAGATATGGTTCAGGGCGAGTTCAAAATTGGCTTTATTGGTACTTATGGTAATCGCATATCATATATGATATTGAATGAATGTGATTTGATAATATCAGTTGGAGCACGGCTAGGACTTAGACAGATAGGACATATTCCAGAGCTGTTTGCACCTAAAGCGAGGCTTATTAGATGTGATGTAGATCAGTATGAATTAGCTAGACAGATAAAAGATGATGAAGAAAAGTATAATTTAGATGCTGGTTATTTTATGAATCTTTTACTGGAAGAAAATGTTCCTGATTACTCAGATTGGTGGAACAGCTGCATGAAAGCAAAGAAATTACTTGGTGATTGTGATGATACAGAAGGTAATAAAGTTATAAAAAAAATAGCACAGGTTTTACCTGAAAATCCAATTGTTACAGTTGATATCGGTCAAAATGTATGTTGGACGGCACAATCACTTCGACTTAAGGGAACAGATGGAAGAATTATTATAGGAGGTGGTTATGGCGCAATGGGGGTTGGCTTGCCGTATGCTATAGGAGCTTCAATTAGCAAAGGAAATGGTGTTACATATTGCATAACTGGTGACGGTGGTTTGCAAATGAATATTCAAGAGTTAGAAAGTGTAAGACGCGAAAAACTTCCGATAAAAATATTGGTTATAAATAATCGTGAGCTTGGAAAAATAAGTGAAATTCAACATATGGCATACAATAATCGATATTGTATTACAACTTCTGAGAGTGGATATACAGTTCCGGATTTTGTTAAAATTGCAAATGCGTATGGAATAAAAGCAGCAAAACTTGATAGTTATTTAGAAATTGATAATTACAGAGAATGGCTAACAGATAATGAACCTTGCCTTTTGAATATTATGCTTACTCCAGGAACTTCCCTAATTCCAAAGGTAAAATGGGAGACATGTACAATAAAGCCTGATTTAGATGCTGAATTATTAGATAAAGTAAATAGATTGTTACAAAAATAAAATAAAGAAGAAATTTAAATGAATGTTGAAGCAGATGAAAAAACAGCATAGATAAATTATTAAAGGGTGGATTTTAATTTTTGAAGGAACAATGCAAAACATGATAAAATTTTTAGTGATGGATGTTGATGGTACACTTACTGATGGAAAAATATATATGGGACAGAATGGAGAAGTCTTTAAAGCGTTTGATGTTAAAGATGGATTTGGAATAAAAGATATTTTACAAGAAATAAATATTTCCCCTATTATTATTACAGCACGATATAGTGATATTTTAATAAGACGGTGTGAGGAATTAGGAATCAAATATGTATTTCAAGGAGAAAGAGATAAACTAAAGAAACTTAATCAATTTATTATAGAAAAATCTAAGGTTGACAATTATAGATATGAGTTATCTGAAATAGCATATATAGGTGATGATATTTTGGACTTACAGTGTATGCTTCCAATAAAAAATAATGGTGGAATAGTTGGGTGCCCTAAAGATGCCGTAAAAGAGGTTATAAAAATAGCAACGTTTATATCGTCTAGAAATGGTGGAGATGGTGCTGTGAGAGAGTTTATAGAATATTTAAGAATTATAAATAATAAAAAAACATATATTTAAAATCTAAATCTTAGAATTAATTAACGGCTGCTTAATAACAAAAAATACGCATAAATCACTTGAAGATACTGAGGTTTCCACTCAAGAGTAGTATAATAAATGCAGAGAAAATATATAAATTGCTATAAAAACTTTGCATTTGGGGGAAAACTCATGTATAAATTCGAACGGTATCGTCAGCTTGGACTTGCAGATTTCAATCAGCCTGTCGGGTTAAAAATGAATCCGGGAAACCGCTGGGTTAAGAAATTGGAAACGATTCCGTGGGACGCCATTGAGGGAAAGTATGCAAAACTGTTTCCGAGTAAAACCGGAATGCCCGAAAGGATTATCTGAAACTGGCCAAGTGTAAAAAACGTACTCGGTCTGATTACCAGCAACTGAATGAGACGACGAGAAACTCCATAGCGCTGTCAGTCATAGCAATGAATGTGGATCGAATAAATAGATCCCTTTTGCGCTTATTTTCCGATATCGTTTTTTCAAGGTGCAAACAGCATGAATTCATGCTGTTTAATATACAAAACAACAACGCAGATAAATTAGCGTGTTGTTAAGCAACCATTACATAGGAAAGAAAGTAAAATTCATGGAAGAAAAAATACTAGTAACTCAACCATCTATGCCGTCATATGAAGAGTATATTGAGGCAATTAGACCATTATGGGACTCTCATTGGATTACTAATATGGGAGATTATCATCAAAAATTGGAAAATGAACTGAAAAAGTATTTAGATGTGCCGGAATTATCATTAATGGTAAATGGACATATGGCATTAGAATTGGCAATACAGGCTTTTAATTTTCCAGAAGATGCAGAGATTATAACGACACCATTTACATTTATATCTACAACACATGCAATTGTAAGAAATGGTTTAAAACCAGTATTCTGCGATATCAAACCTAGTGATGGAACGATTGACGAGTCTAAAATTGAAGAATTGATTACAAAAAAAACAGTTGCAATACTTCCAGTACATGTGTATGGAAATGTATGTAATGTTGAAGAAATTCAGAAGATTGCAAACAAATATGGTTTAAAGATTATATATGATGCAGCGCATGCTTTTGGTGTAAAATACAAAGGAAAGGGAATTGGTAACTATGGTGATGCGTCAATATTTAGTTTCCATGCTACAAAGGTATTTAATACAATAGAAGGAGGAGCAGTGGCATTTTCAGATTCTAAAATGTACGATAAACTATATAATCTGAAAAATTTTGGGATTCGTGGTGAAGAATTAGTTGCCGAAATAGGTACTAATGCTAAAATGAATGAATTTTGTGCAATAATGGGATTATGTAATTTAAAAAATATAAACACAGCAATTAGTGCAAGAAAAAAACTATGCGAAATTTATAATAATAATATTTGTGAAATAGATGGAATTGGATTATTTGATGATAATGTATATACAACAAAAAATTATGCATATTACCCTATTATTGTAACAGATGAATATAAGTTCAATAGGAATGAATTATATAATTTCCTACATAAAAAAGGCATATATACAAGAAAATATTTTTATCCACTTACACTTGAACAAAAGTGTTATAAAAACAAGTATGAAGAACATAATTTGAATATAGCAAAAAGGTTGGCTGAAAGAATAATGGTATTACCCTTATACGAAGATTTAAGTGAAAAAGAAGTAACATATGTTATTAAAAATTTAAGAGGATAGCAATGAGCAAATCAATATTATTATTGCCGGGAACTAAATGGCAAGTGGAATTGGCAAAAACAATAAAAAAATTAGGATATACATTATATGTGGTTGATCCTTCAAAAACTTGTTCTTGTGAACAATATGCTGATATATTTCTCAATGTAGATATTTATGATCAAGTGTCAATTGATGATTTTATAAAACAACATCCAATAGATGGCGTAATATCTGATGAATGTGATATTGCAACTCCGATAGTTACAAGAATAGGACAAAAATTCAACTTACAGAACATTGGATATGAGATGTCAAGATTATATACTGATAAGTATGCTATGCGGGAGTTTTGCAAAAAAAATAAGATGCTATATCCAGAGTATAAAATGTGTAGAACAATACAGGAATTAAAGGCGCTTTATAATGATATAGGAGAGAAAATAATAATAAAACCATTAGATAGTAATGCTAGTAAAGGAGTATTTACTATAAAGGAAGAGAAAGATATAGATAAGCATTTTTATGAATGTATAAAATATTCAAGGATAGAAGAAGCTGTAATAGCCGAAAGATATATAGAAGGTGAGGAATTTACGGTTGATGGTATAGTTACTCCTATGGGGTATTATACGCTAGCAATTAGTGAAAAAAAACATTTTTGTCATAATGAAAATATAGCAAATGAGTTATATTTTACACATTACAATGAAAAATATGATTATGATATGCTCAAAAAGATAAATGAAGAGTTTGTATTAAAATCAGGTCTGAAATATGGCTTAACTCATGCAGAATATAAATATGAGAATGGAAAATTTTATTTGATAGAAATTGCTGCAAGAGGCGGAGGAAATAAAATTTCATCATTGATTACTCATTATATGTCAGGGTATGATACCTATGATTATTTGATAGAATGTGTTCTTGGTAATGTTCAAAAATTACAATATAATTTGAAGAGTAAATATCAAAACAGGGCAATGATACTTAAATTTTTTGATATACCTTGTCATCAGGGAAAAGTAAGCGATATTCAGGGGATTGAGTATTTGGAAAATAATCCTAATATTTTCGATTATTATTTTTCATTTCAAATAGGAGATGTAATTAGTGATTGTATTTCGGATTCTGCCAGAGTAGGATACTATATTGCCGGAGCTGATTCCAAGGAAGAATTAGATAAAGTAATAAACAATATAAATGAGAAAGTCAAAATTATAATGTGAAGGTAGATGAGACGATTTTGAATGTATTTATAAGTATCTGTACCTTCAAATTTAATACTTATCCGCCGCCTTTTGATCAGCGTATTTAACATTCCGCTGGCAGCAGGAACTATCAAAAGCATGGTAACCAGCTGCGTGGAATCGTTGGCTTATGAACAGATTTGCCTGAAAATGGTCACGTTGTATCTGATTAGGTCTATACATACATGGAATGAATTCTTTGTCGGGTATATGCGAAACACTGAACGGAACCACGAATTTTGTTTTCAACTAACGGGGGCTAAACACTTACAATATATTTATGAAATGGAAAATAAAAAGTATTTTAGCTAAAATTGATTGTTGAGTGGAAAAAAATAAGAAGTGCAGTACAAAAAAATAATATATAAACGGGTGGATAATAAATGGTTGTCTCAATTATATTGGATGCTGAATATATGGGAATGGAAGAACGATTCAAATGGTTTTTGAAAAACTGTAGTTATGCTAAAGAACAGGATTATTTGATAGTAACGCATGAATGCATTAAGAATAAATTAGATGATTTGCTGTCGAAGTGTGAAGATAGATTTTATGAAGAATTTGAAATGTGTAGACTTTCACGTTCGGATATAGATAAGTTAAATATATGTTATATTCCGGATGCTTTTTTTGAAAGAATTTACAATAAAAGTATTTCACGGACAGATATGCTTTCACGATTGTATACAGAAGATAGCATGGAAATATATAATTATGTTAACGAGTTTATAGAACAGGAGTTAATAAAGAGAGAAGAAAAAAAACCGGAATATATATTAAACTGTATTCATGTATTCAAATTTGTTAAAGATATTGCTAAAAAATATGATATTTCCATTGTACCTTATGTTTTTTCTGCAATAAGAAAAGTACATGGTTATACGCAGACATTATATATGGCTAATATTGATAATGATTTATTTAATAGTGAATATGCAAAGCAAATATATAGCCAATATGATAAAAAAAAGCATAATATATATAATCGAAAAGAAATATTGGCATTATTAGGTAAAAGAAAAAATATACCATTAATTCCACTAATTGATTATGAAGGAGACAATGAAATAGGAGTTATTGGTGGTGGATGTAATATAATACCAGAGACGTTTAGCCATGAAAAAATGACAGATGATGATTTGTTTTATGAAATAAAGAATAAGTTTGGAAATATAACTGTGCCAGTACGTTTGCATCCGGTTCAGATGGATATGTCTGGTGTTGGAAGAAAACATATGAAAAATGACCCGATAGAATTTATACTATCGTGTAGAAGATTGTGTACAATTCAGTCGCAAATGATTTTGAAGGCGGCATTATGGAATAAAGTAGCGGTTGCATATGGTAAAGGCTTGCCATATTCTTTTATTATTCAAAAAAATGTGGATTCAAATAATGTAACAGGCGAAGCAGATTTAAATTTTCTGTTGTTTGGATATTTAGTACCAGATAGGTTAATGTTTGATAAGAATTATTGGAATTGGAGATTGACAAATCCGGATGTAAATAGTGTTTATGAAAAGAATCATATGGAAATATTAAAAGATTTAGGAATTGACTATAATAAAAATGGTTCTAATAGATATAAAATGTTATTAGAAAATAGAGATCTTACACAATTTGAATTGAATCAAGTATTAAATGGCAAAATTAATATATCAAAAATTCAATGTTTACTTTCAAAATTTGTATTAATAAATCAATATGGTGAAAGAAGAGAAGTATACACATTAAATGCTATAAAGAGAAATAATGTTATCGAGACATCAGTTGAAGTTGATAACGCATTAATAAAATATGCTAAAATAGGTGTATTTTTATTAGATGGAGTTGACGGAGAAATCGCAATAGAAAAACTAAGGATAAATAATAAGGATTATAATATACCAAGCCCTAGATATTATAAAAAAGGTGAACAAACAATTGAATTGAAGAACTTACCTAATGAAATGAATATAAATATATATATAGAATGGATTTATAAAAACTTTGATACTATTTTATAAATTCGCCTAAAGTTTTTTGAAAATATAGGAGCTTCCTGTATAATTCAAATATAGGGAATTCCAAGAAAGAAGGTTGAGAAAAAAATACCTCAGTGTAAAATAAGATTACTGACTTTGCCGGTTAGTAAAAATCTTATCAAACAGAGAGGTATCTAAAATGAATTGTAACACACAAAACGCAAAAATTGCATCCATAACTGAAAAAACTTTAATTGTTGGTATTGATGTCGGCAGCGTGACTCACTATGCCAGAGCTTTTGACCGGCGGATTACGAGTATACCAAAAAGCCGCTGGAATTCAGCAACACAGAAGAAGGGTTCCTTACATTCAAGGCATGGGTGGAAGATATTGCAGAAAAACACGGTAAAACCGCTGTGATTCCCGGAATGGAGCCGACCGGTCATTACTGGTTTGCGTTAGGGAAATTCCTGCAGGACTGCGGAATGAAGCCAGTGCATGTAAATCCACATCATGTTAAGAAATCAAAAGAACTGGATGATAACAATCCCAACAAGAATGACAGGAAGGATCCCAAGACGATCGCAGCACTGGTCAATGAAGGAAGGTTCTCCTATCCTTATATACCGACCGGTATTTATGCCGAGATCAGGAATCTGTCAAACCTGCGTTTTCAGACACAGGAAGAGCTGACAAGGATCAGGAACCGGATCGCCAGATGGTTTTCCATCTACTTCCCTGAATATCAAGACGTTTATGGGGATTTAAAGGCGGTCAGCGGACGGATGATCCTGAAAGTGGCACCACTTCCGGAAGATATCAGATGGCTAGGGGTAGAAGGTGTGAACCTGATCTAGAGAGACGCTAAGCTGAGAGGCGCCGGAATGAAGAGGGCAAAGACCCTGGTAACGGCCGCAGAGCATAGCGTTGGCAGTAAGGAGGCACCGGAAGCAGCGAGGATAGAGCTCAGAAATCGGTTGAGCGATATGGATGTGTATGCGTTGAGGCTGGAAGAACTGCTGCAGAGCATAGAGGAGAAACTGAAAGAGATTCCGTACATTGATAAACTGATGGGCATTAAGGGAATCGGGCTGGTGACAGTCAGCGGATTCATTGCGGAAGTGGGTGACATTGGACGTTTTGATAACCCCAAGCAGCTTCAGAAACTGGCCGGATATGCAATCGTAGCAAACGATTCCGGAAAACATAATGGCGAAAGCCGGATCAGTTACCGTGGGCGGAAACGGCTCAGATATGTACTGTATGAAGCCGCAATATCGCTGATAGGGAAGAACTCGGAGTTCCGGGAAATACATGAGTACTACCGGACAAGGAAAGAAAATCCGCTGAAAAAGATGCAGTCGGTGGTAGCAGTGGTCTGTAAGATACTGAGGATCTTCTACAAGATACTGACAACAGGTGTTGCGTATGATGCAGAGAAGCTGATGGGAGACATCAAACGTCCTCAACTGCAGACAGCATAAAAGACAGAAGAACTAGGATATAAAATATTCTTGTTACAAGTTGAATTGAGCGCTTATAGAAGTCCTATGAGGGTTGAATTCAGCTGTAACAGGAAAGCTGAAAGGAATGAGGAACAGACCGGGAAAACGTCCACCGGAAGGTGCCGGAAAAGGAATCAGGCCAGACAAGTCAGTAACAACAAAAACAAAGAATGAGCCGGTAGCCGGCAGGAATATTTTCCATAGGGCAGGATCCTGTAAAGGAGCTAAGCCGGCACCCTGGATATGGATAGGCGGAACGAAGGAAGTTAGGATTCTCCGAAAGCGTGAGATGATCCTGGTAGACACGGGAGGTACGTCGCCGTAGAAAGAAGGACATACACAAGGCCATGTAAAGCGAAAAAGGAAGACATTTTATTTTGTATACCCTAATACTTCTACTTTTGTACCAGATATGGAAAAATATCCATTGCTATGGCTCACTCTGCTGAGAGTAAACAATAAAAAATCCTTTATTTTAAAGGAAAAAACACTTGACTATATAGGGAAGGTTAAAAATGTTAGATATATTGGATTTTCAAAATAAAATTGTAAGGGAAACAGATACAAATTTATTAATGGATTTAAAAAATGAAAAGCTACCGATTGTTATTTGGGGTGGAGGTAGTATGTCGCATAGTATAAAAAAAATACTTGATAATGAAAAAATAAAAGTTTCCGCATACTGGATTGATAATGCAAGCATTAAGATAATGGATAATGGTATAAAGGTTTATTCATATGAGGAAGTGTGTAAAGTATATGATAAATTGGTAGTGGTACTTGGGCATTCAAAATATGAATTAGCAGATAAAGTCGCTGCTCGTCCAGAAATTGAAAGAATATATTGTTTGGTAAATGTTTGCTATAATCAGTGGTCACATCTCGAATATTCTTTTGTAGATGAGCACATAAACGATTATTTTAATACTTATAGATTAATGGAAGACAATTTATCTCGTGATTGTTTAATTGCATTCCTTAATGCAAAAATATCAGAAGATTATCATTATTTATTACCTGTATGTAAGGAGGACACTGCAACATATTTTGAAAACTCATTATTCGAAATAGGAAATAATGAATATTTGGTAGATGTTGGTGCATATGTAGGAGATACAATTAATGAATTTGTTAAAAAGGAAAGAATGTATAAAAAAATAGCAGCTATTGAACCAGACTATAAAAGTGTTGAAAAATTAAAAGAATATATAAAGAATTATAATATAAATAATGTTGATATCTATGAAATGGGATGCTGGTGTGAAAATACTGAATTAGCATTTGGTGAAGATGAGGAAAGTTCAGGAATATCAAAAGAAGGAACCTTACAAATTAAAGTTATGAAGTTAGATGATATGTTGAAAAATGAAGATATATCAATAATAAAAATAAATTATTTGTATGGTGTAGAAGAATGTATTATGGGAGCACAGCAAATATTAAAAAAGAAAAGACCGAAGTTAATGATAATGGTCGGCTTTGATGAATGGGCGTTAATCAAAATTCCTACACTGATTAAATCGATAAATCAGGAATATAAACTAGCATTAAGATTTGCATCAGCAATGCCGGCAAGGCTTATTTTATTTGCATATTAGTGAAACCTTCCTGCTAAGTAACAAATAATCAGTTTGCAAAAAAGTGCGTGCCACCCATAGAATAATGATTGTTAACTTGGCGGTTAATAAGAATCATTGTTCAAATAAGACACCCACAAATGAATTATAAGCAGAATGAAAGAATCAGCTTTGGCAGTTGGAAACGATATCGGAAGCAATGGAGAAGTATTGAAATTGAGAAAGTCTTTACGTTCAGCAAAAGCAGAGAGATTTGAATCTTTTAAAACATGGATGCAGTATATACAGATATAAGAAGCTGGATGCAATCGTAGGTATTGAGCCAACAGGTTCATTATGGGTTTGATCTTGGCGCTTATCTTGAGGAGGGCATCCTCATGGTTATGGTTAGGCTACCGTAAGAAGCTGGGGAAAGAAAGGCCGAGCATAGCAGAATAATAGAACGTCTTGTTTTGTGTACCCTAAACATCGTAAGTACCAATAGCGTGCTTATTAAACATCCGTATATCCGTGATTTATAGGGGAATGACATAGACTTTGAAAATATCTCTATGATAAATGAAAACGTGAGAAAAAGCGAGTTAACAAGAGAAAAAGAAAGATTGTTATGGAGGTAATTATGAAAGATAAAATAATAGAATATATTATGAAAAACAGAGTTTCAACAACAGAAGTAGCCGATTGTATGGATAAAACTGGTGCATTGGAAAATGTGCAGCCACTTACACCGAGGCATTTTGTTGTGGGTGAGATTCAGTATATATATGCTATACAAGAATCAAATTGGACAGTACATGAAGATTTAGAAAAATATTCGCCAAGAAATAAAATAGTACTTATTGATGCAATAAATGTAGAGGGCAGAGCGGTCATAGGTGATATTGTGTCTAAGTATATATTATTATATCAGGAAAATAAAGCAATTATATGCACAGGTAAAATGCGAGATGCACATTATTTAATAAAAGAAAATTATCCAATATGGTGTAATGGGGTTTCCCCTATAGGATGTTTTAATAAACCTGTTGATAAAAGTTTATTTAAAGATATTATAAAACAGAGGATGGAATTTTATCAGGGGGCTATAGCAGTGTGTGATGATTCAGGAGTTGTGATTATACCGAAAAAATTGCATACACAGGAGTTTTATTCTAAATTGGAACAGATTGAGTTACAAGAAGATATATGGTATGACTGCATAGATAGAAGAAAATGGAGTACATTTAAAACAATCTGTTTAAAAGAATATTTGAATGAGAAATAAAACGTGGTGGAAATTATAGAGTAAATAATGAAGACAAGCATAAGCGTAATGAAAAATATGGCTGATATCGATATGATTCCTATTTCGGAATTCTGGTGTATGGCAATATTTCATGCATCTTTGCTGATTCGTCATGATGGGATGGTAAAAGTATTTGTACGACATTATAGATATAAAAAAGAAACGAGCTACCTACTTGAGCCATAAGGCTGTATACGACAAAAAACCATTTCTTAGGTTTATGACATTATGTAGCAGGAGGGAAGCAGATGATAATTAATGCTTTACTTGAAAAAGAAAAAAAGTCTAGGTATCGTTTGAGCAAGGAAAGCGGAGTTGCAATGACAACAATTACTGATATCTGTAATGGAAAAGCAGACCTTGATAAATGCACGGCAAGAACTCTGCATAAAATCGCTAAGGTGCTTAATTCTTAACTTCCAGTAAAAAGTGACACTCAATTGAATAAATACGTCCGAAAAGGGCAGAAAATCGTAAGTGTTACTGACCTCATGAACTGTCACGGAGGGGGCTCTGGGACCTTTTTCTTTCTGTAAACTAATGACAGTATACAGATCATTCCAGAGACAGGCAAGCAGATCAGTATTATGCTAATTTAGGGAGTCAACAACATCAAGATGTACTTAACGGGGTACTGAATATTTACGATATTATTAAAATAAAAAAGAAACGAGTAACCTTTTCCAGCCCCAAGACCTTACTCAGTAGCGAAACTCATTTCTTAGAATTATAATAATTTATGAAAAAGGTAATGTTAAAGATTTTTTACAGCATACTGCCTAAATTCGCATAGTGCAGATTCTGTTATTTTGCTGCATTGACAATGAAGGTTTTGTTTGCTATCCTTTGCCTATAAGCAGATATTTCTATTTCGAAATTTCTATATCGGCGGAAACCGATGTCTATGACTTCAGAGGAATCCCTGCTTAGATACCCAATGACAATAATAGAGCAGGGGAAAGCACACAAGGAATTATTAATGTGTGATTTTGTTTCGTGAAGGCTGTTTTTCTCCTGTGAAAGTGTGGAAGGAGAATACAGATGGCGAAACGTTATGAAGAACTGACGATTGAAGATGATTGTATGTTTGGGAAGCCGATTCGTCTGGATGTGTATACGAAGGATCAAAAGCGTATATATGATGCGGAGATGCAGAAACGGAATCACCATTCGCTGGAGAAGCTGGAACTGCCGAAACGAAGCAGATTTTACCAATCTACCATGGATACGGATCATCTGAGCAGGGGGAGATCTTACCGGGAGCTGCCGGAGGGAAAGGTGTTGTTTATCTGTACGTTTGATCCCTTTGGGTTAGGATATGGCAAGTATTCGTTCCAGAATCTGTGTGTGGAAGATCGGGAATTATGCTTAGAGGATGGGACAGAGAAGATTTTTTATAACTGTGTGAGTGATGCAAAGGATATACCGGAGAACTTAAGAGAGTTATATGAGTATATCAGAACAGGCAAGGTTGGAGGAGATCTGACCCGGAGGATAGATGAGGCCGTAGCCAGGGCCAGGAAGAATGAAGTGTGGAGGTCGGAATACGTGAAAGAATTATTACATGATGATGACGTTAGAGAAGAAGAAAGGGCTGAGGGAAGAGCCGAGGGCAGAGCTGAAGGTAGAGCCGAGGGAGAAGCGCATGGAGAGGTAAAGGGAACCATCAGAATTTGTAAGGATTTTGGTTTGACCTTTGAAGAGACAGTAAACCGAATCCGCGAGATGTTTCAATTACCGGAGAATGAGGCACAGAGAGATATGAAACTGTATTGGTAGTAGTTGTAAAACTGACCGGAATCTTTGTATGGGAGAATAGTTTCCCTTGCATCTTGCTTTTAAATAGTATAAAATAAACCCAGTGTTGCAAACAGAATATTACAATATGACGCACAAAGGGGTGCATGCCGGGAGGCATGCGCCCTTTTTCGATTAAGATTTTATGCTGCGGGATTGATATCTGCTGGT
>OGXD01001129.1_pt1 | contig 22169 bp, 14 predicted proteins | sample 1576211 | NCBI WGS metagenome assembly OGXD01 (sample SAMEA3541470, study PRJEB24748) | human gut metagenome | biome: human gut; feature: human-associated habitat; material: faeces | place: China | collected 2012
ACAGTTCTATTTTTTATATTTCTATACACTTTGTTGGCATGCAATACGACATAACATTAGGAAATCCGTAACACCACCTATAAGCGGCAGTTCACAAGTTAAACTCCGGTTATTCGCATTATGAGATGAAACGGCAATTTTGGAATTGACATTCTGCACAGAGTAGCTTACACTATGGCTACATCAAAGTCGCAGACAAAACAATACGCAGCTATTAGTAAGTATAACTGCTTTTTTCTTATCGTTCCTGTTTGCAAATCCAAAATCAGTTTTCTGGTGATGGAATATATCTCAAGTATCATAGCCGTTTCGGCACGAGATTCCATTTTGATGAACATTTTCAATGCAAAAGATTTCTATTGTGTATTACTGATGTGTATTTGGGGGCATTTCGTGATAAAAATAGTACATACGCATTGAAAAATACAGAAAATTCAACTATCATAAAGGGGGAAAATGATTGAACACAAACGATGACAAAATCCAATGGCATCCAGCTTTTGATGCGGCGTTGCAGATTGAGCTGGAAGATGAAGCAGAGTATCTGGAATTTGAGCCGGAACATTTGCTTTCAAAGAAACCAATGCAGATTGATGTGTTGGTAAAGAATGAGAAGGATGTAAAAATCAAAAAGAATATCGGAAGAATCTTTCGGCAGTATAATATTATTGAGTACAAATCACCGGATGACAAACTGAATATTGATGATTTTTACAAAACATATGGATATGCCTGTCTCTATAAATCCGAAACAGGTGACGTAGATCAGATACCAGCAACGGAACTGACCATTACATTTGTATGTTACCATTATCCGGTGAAAATGCTGCAAAGGCTCGAATATGACAAAAAAATGTCAATAAAAAATATAGAAAACGGTATTTACTATCTGATTGGAGATTCGATTCCAATACAGCTAATCATCATTCCAAAACTATCAAAAGAAAATAACTACTGGCTGAACAATCTCCGCAATGATTTGAAATCAGGTGGTGAAATCCGGAATTTTATCGAACAGTATGGAAAGAAGAAAGAATCAAAATTATATCAGGCACTTGCAGATACGATTATGCGTGCCAACTGGAAAGAATTAAAGGAGGAAAGGCGAATGTGTCAAGCATTACGGGAATTATTTGCGGATGATTTGCGTGAATCAGAATTGAAAGGCAGAAATGCTGGAAAACGCGAAGGAAAAATAGAAGGAAAAATAGAAGGAAAAATAGAAGGAAAAATGGAAGCCAAAATTGAGCTTATTATCAAGAAGTATAAAAAAGGCTGTAGTGCAGAAGAAACAGCAGATATGCTGGAAGAACCGATAAATTTGATGAGACAGATCTATGAGATGATTGACCAGTATACGCCGGATTATGATGTTGAGAAGATTTATAAGGGACTTCTTGAAAAATCAATATTGCCGGTATGATAAAATCGGTTTGAAACTAATATAGCTAAAAACATTGTTTGTCAGTTGTTAAATTTTGATTTATTTTATGGGAGATGCAATAATGTCAGATAATATATCTATAATTGGTGGAGCAGACGGTCCAACATCTGTTTTTGTAGCAGGAAAACTTGGAATGAACTGGCTTAGTACGTTTGGGCTTGTTTTAGTGATTCTTCTTTTAATTCCGAATATTATATATGCAGTCCGGGTGAAGAATCAGAAAAATAAATGTACCAATAAATTTATGAATATTCTGGAACAGATAGGACGTTATGGATGTATGTTTCTTATGATATTCAATATTGGCATAGTTGAATCTGGATTTCCTTCCATAAATGCGTTTATTATTTATCTTGTTGGAAATACAGTGCTAATGCTCTCATATTGGATTATCTGGATGCTTTACTTTAATAAACAGACTTACCGGGAGCAAATGGCATTGGCTGTTATACCGACTGGCATCTTCTTACTAAGTGGTATAACAATGTTACATTATTTTTTGATTATATTTGCAGTAATATTTGGGATTGGACATATCTATGTTACAAGCAGGAATAAGGTATGTTAGAACTGAATTTGTTTTGCAAAGATATTGAAAACCGGAGCCAACAACGTAATTTGGCAGATTTTGCGGCTATATTTAGAACATAAGCAGGGCATATCTCAGTGTCTATGCACAAGTCATTCATAGTGTAAATAAACGAAAAATCGTACTGACAAATATGATTTCCTTTGTGAGCTTTGCGAACAGGAATATCATATTTCGTCTGTACGATTTTTCGTCATAATAGCCAATAATATTGACTTGTTCTAGTTATCCCATAATAACCTTAACGTGAACCTCTTTTTTGCCAGCGTCCACAGGAATGAGATTGCTCTCAATTGCATTGCCATCCACGGTAACGGAAGCAATACCTTTTTCTACATGATCCGGGTTTTCAACCTCAATGTGGTAAGTCGTGCCACGGAAATCACGTTTGGCGGTGAAGCCGTCCATAAAGGAAGGGATGCAGGGATCTACGATCAAACCGTCATAATCCGGGCGGATACCGAGGATATACTGGGAAATATTTAAGAATGTCCATGCAGCAGTACCGGTCAGCCAGCTATTTTTTGCCTCTCCGAAGTTTGGAGCGTCTTTACCGGCAATCATCTGGGAGTATACATATGGCTCTGTGCGATGAATTTCACTGATATCTTCGATATATGCCGGACAGGTTCTTGTGTAGACCTGCCATGCACGGTTTCCACGGCCAACAACAGTTTCTGCAATGGAGATCCATGGGTTATTGTGACAGAAAATACCGGCATTCTCTTTGTATCCAGGTGGATAAGAAGAAATTTCACCGAGTTCAACATGATATCTGTGATAAGGTGGCTGCAATAATACAATACCGTATTTGGTATCCAGATATTTTTCAACGGATTCCATTGCTTTTAAGCAGTTGCCTTCTTTTAGACCAATCTCTGCTATGACACAGAAACCCTGTGGCTCAATGAAAATCTTGCCATCCTCGCATTCTTTGGATCCGATTTTGTTTTTATAATGATCGTATGCACGCAGGAACCACTCTCCGTCCCAGCCGGCATCCAAAACTGTTTTCTCCATATCTGCAATGGCTTCTTCTGCAAGAGCAGCCTCCTCAGCCATGCCACGGTGTCTGCAGATTTCCACGTAATCTTTTCCATAGCGGACAAACATTCCGGCAATAAAAACAGATTCTGCATTAGGCCCTTCCGATGGACCAAAGGTCTGGAACGATTCGCCTGGCTCTGTAGAGAAGCAGTTTAAGTTCAGACAGTCATTCCAGTCAGCACGTCCGATCAACGGAAGTTTGTGCGGACCACGGTGTTCCATGGTATAGTGGAAGGATCTGCGTAAGTGTTCCATAAGATCTGTTGCTTTGGAATCATCATTATCATAAGGCGTGCGTTCATCCAGAATGGAGTAGTCGCCGGTTTCTTTGATATAGGCGGCAGTTCCGGCAATAAGCCACAGTGGATCATCGTTAAAACCGCTTCCGATGTCCGAGTTTCCTTTTTTGGTAAGTGGCTGGTACTGATGATAAGCACTTCCATCTTCAAACTGTGTGGAAGCAATGTCTAAAATTCTCTGACGTGCGCGGTCTGGTATCAGATGAACAAAGCCCAAAAGATCCTGACAGGAATCACGGAATCCCATACCACGACCGATACCGGATTCATAATAAGAAGCGGAACGGCTCATGTTAAAAGTAACCATGCACTGATACTGGTGCCAGATGTTTACCATGCGGTCAAGCTTTTCCTCTTTGGAAGAAACAGTAAAATGGCTGAGTAGTTTTTCCCAGTAAGCTTTCAGATCAGCAAGTGCCTGGTCTGCTTTTTCTGTTGTGTTGAATTTTTCTAATAATGTTTCGGCAGGAGCGCGGTTGATGATACCATCTTCCGGTCTGCCGACCCATTTTTCTGCTGCCGGATTTTCCACATAACCGAGAACAAATACATAAGTTCTGGATTCGCCTGGGGCAAGGGTTACATTTAACTGATGGCTGCCGACCGGAGCCCAGCCGCTTGCAACAGAATTTTTGCAGGAGCCGGATACGACAACTTCAGGAGCCGAATTTTCACCGTACGCACCAAGAAATGCATCACGACTTGTATCAAATCCGGTAATCGGAGCATTGACGGCGTAAACAGCGTAATGGTTTCTTCTTTCCCGGTACTCGGTTTTGTGATAGATGGCGGAACCATGGATTTCAACCTCTCCGGTGGAGTAGTTACGCTGGAAGTTTGTCATATCGTCCATTGCATTCCAGAGACAGAACTCTACATAGGAAAAAATGGAAAAATGTTTTTCTTCTTTACTGTGGTTGGTCATGGTCAGCTTATTGATCTCGCAGGAGCTTCCAATTGGAACGAAGTCTGTCAGCTCTGCGGCAAGATCATTTTTGCTTCCTTTAAAAATGGAATAACCGATACCGTGATGACATTCATAGGAATCCAGATCAGTCTTGGTTGGCATCCAGCCCGGATTCCAGATGGTATTTCCTTCTTTAATATAGTAGTAATGTCCGTTGCTGTCTCCGGGAACATTATTGTAACGGTATCTGGTAAGACGTAACAGCTTTGCATCTTTATAAAAGCTGTAGCCGCCGCATGTGTTTGAAACTAATGAAAAGAAATCTTCACAGCCTAGGTAATTAATCCAAGGCAGTGGTGTTTTTGGGGAAGTGATGACATACTCTTTTGCATGATCATCGAAATATCCGAATTTCATATAAATCCTCCTTGTTTTCCGTAGGAAAATGCGAACCCTCTGGTGAGCAGAGGATTTAGCCTCCTTGTTTTATATATTACTTAACGAAAACGATTAAGTAAATATTCCTTATCTAAAATTATATCTTGCAGAATTATAAAAATCAACAAAAAATCCTTTGAAATAAGCAAAATAGCACTTTTAACAAAAATCACAACCTAATATGGAAGAAAGCAACAAAAGAGGGTTAAGCTGGATGATTAAGCTTAAAATACGAAAACGTATAAGACTTTGCTGCGCAAACGGTTAAAAAACATAAGTAATCATAAAAAATGCACAAAAAATTAGAGAAAAAAATGTAAAATTAGCCGAAATGTCAAAAAACTATTGCAATCCACTTGTATAAGAGCTATATTAAAGATGCGAAAACGATTAAGTAAAAACTTCGAAAGACTTAAGTAACAAGACAACAGGTCATACATAATAAAGTCTGGAAGAAGTACCTGGAGGATTCAATGGTATCTTTAAAAACAATTGCCGAAAAGTGTGGAGTATCAACTGCCACTGTCAGTAAGGCGTTAAACGATCAAAAAGATATCAGTGAAGAGACAAAGAGTCGTATCCGGACAGTAGCAGAGCAATTAGGATATTTTCCGAATGCAGCAGCAAGATCACTTAAGACCAACCATTCATACAACCTCGGAGTTCTATTTGAAGAGGAAGCAGGAAGTGGTTTGCAGCATGAATATTTTTCAGGAGTATTAAATGGTCTGAAAGTCCAGGCAGAGAAGCAGGGTTATGACATTACATTTATCAATACCTGTTTTGAAAACCGGAAGATGTCTTATCTGGAACATTGCAAATACCGGAATTTTGAGGGCGTTGCAATTGTGTGTGCGGATTTTAACGACCCTGGTGTCATGGAACTGATGAATAGCGAAGTACCGGTTGTCACCATCGACTACCTGCATCACAGCTGCACGGCGGTCAGCTCGAACAACATTCAGGGCATGGAAGATCTGGTCAGATATATTTATTCTCAGGGACACAGGAGGATCGCTTACATCCACGGACAGCAAAATGGTTCGGCAGTTACCAAAGACCGGTTGACAAGTTTTTACCGGACAATGGATGAACTGAAGCTGGAAGTCCCGGATGAGTACATCCGCACAGCAGATTACCTGGAGACAAAGGAAGCGGCAAAACAGACGAAGGAACTTCTGAATCTGGAAAATCCGCCAACCTGTATCATTTATCCTGATGACACCGCACTGATCGGTGGAAGAAATGTCATTATGGAGATGGGACTTCGGATACCAAAAGACATTTCGGTAGCAGGATACGACGGAACAAGGATGTCACAGCTTTTGCATCCGAAGCTTACCACAATTAAGCAGGACACAGAAGAGATTGGCAGAGAGGCTGCAAAACGGCTGATCGGATTCATTGAAAAACCAAAAACAACTCTCATAGAGAGAGTCGTTATAGAAGGAATCCTCATACCGGGACAATCGGTAGGAAAGATTCCGGAACAAAAATAACAATGCAAACAAGGCGGAAGCCAAAAAATTAAGGAGGAGGGTTTTCTATGAAAAAGAAAATCATTAGCGCATTATTATGTGCATCCATGGTAGCAACTATGGTAGCAGGATGTGGTGGATCATCAGACACAACATCCACAGACAACAGCAACTCAGGTGCAGCAGCACCGGCAACAGAATCTGGATCTGATGCAGCGGAGACAGATACAACAGGTGATGAGGGAAAAGTTCTTAACATTTATTGCTGGAATGAAGAGTTTAAGAGCCGTCTGACAGATCACTATCCTGGATATGAGGAAGTGGATGCTACATCAGGTAAGATTGGGGATGTTACCGTAAAATGGAATATCACACCAAACGATGACAACGCATATCAGAACAATCTGGATGCGACATTATTAAAACAGGAATCAGCAGCAGCTGATGACAAGATTGATTTATTCTTAGTAGAAGCAGATTACGCATTGAAATATGTTGATACAGATTACACAATGCCAGTCGCAGATCTTGGAATCACAGATGCAGATCTTGCAAATCAGTATCAGTATACAAAAGATATCGTTACAGATTCTAACGGCGTATTAAAAGGTGTTTCATGGCAGGGTTGCCCGGGTGTATTATTCTATAACCGTGATGCAGCAAAAGAGGTTCTTGGAACAGATGATCCTGACGAAGTTCAGAAATATGTTTCTGACTGGGATACATTCAATGATACAGCAGAAACAATGAAAGCTGCCGGATATAAGATGACATCTTCCGTCAATGATACTTACCGTGTATATTCTAACAACGTTACTTCTAAGTGGGTAGAAGATGGCAAGATCAATATTGATGATAACATTATGAAATGGGTATCTGACTCAAAAGAACTTTATGATGCAGGCGAGACAGAGACATATGAACTTTGGAGTGATGACTGGAAGAAAGGCTTCTATCCGGAAGGAAAAGTATTCTGCTACTTTGGACCAGCATGGTTCGTGAACTTCTCTATGGCAGCTGACACCGAAGGATCTATCGGTTACAACGGTGGATGGGGCGCTACACCAGGACCTCAGGGCTTCTATTGGGGCGGTACATGGATCTGTGGAGCAACAGGTACAGATAACGCAGGTCTCGTAAAAGATATCATCTTAAAGATGACAACAGATGAGACGATCATGAAAGATATCGTAGTAAAAGATGATGATTTCGTTAACAATAAACCAGCTATGGAAGCAATGGCAGCAGATACAAGCTACCAGAGTAAAGTATTAGGCGGACAGAACCCATTGTCTATGTACTGTGCAAGTGTAGAAAAACTTGATTTAAGCAACCTTTCTGCATACGATCAGGGATGTAACGAAGAGTTCCAGAACGCTATGAAGAACTACTTTGAAGGCAATGCTTCACTTGATGATGCACTTGACTTATTCTACAAAGCAGTTGTTGAGAAATATCCGGACTTAACATACTAAAATAATAAGCCGCGCCTGCCAGACCGGCGGGTGCGGCTATCTTTATACCTATCTCCGGACGGAGAGAAAGCAGTCAGCGGCGTAAAGCGCAGAGCTGACAGCAGATTTGCACAAAAAGATGTCCGTGAAGGGATGCTGTGAACTCTGTGAAAAATAAAAAGAAGGGGGCAAAGGCGTTATGAAGAAGAAAAGCAGTAAAGCAGTCAGATATAACAAATGGGGTTACATTTTTCTGATTCCTTTTATTCTGGTGTATGTTGTATTCCAGCTTATACCACTGTTTAATACCATTTATAACAGCTTTTTTGAAAATTATTTATCGGGTCTGACACAGATCGGACCAAACTTTGTGGGACTGGAGAACTACAAAACGCTGTTTACACAGGGCGATATCTGGATTTACGCAAAGAATACCATGATTTTATGGATCATGTGTTTTGTGCCACAGATTATTTTGTCATTACTGTTAGGTGCATGGTTTTCTGATGTGCGTTTGAAATTAAAAGGAAGCAGATTTTTCAAGACCGTGATCTATCTGCCAAACCTGATCATGGCATCCGCATTTTCCATGTTGTTTTTTACACTGTTCTCGGATGGTGGACCGATCAACTCGATTTTAATGCAGATCGGAATTATTTCAGAGCCATATAAGTTTCTGGCAAACACAGGAAGTGCGAGAGGACTGATCGCCCTTATGAACTGCCTGATGTGGTTTGGTAATACGACCATTCTTTTAATGGCAGGTATGATGGGTATCGATACTTCCCTATTTGAAGCGGCAGAAGTAGATGGAGCAACTTCCACACAGGTATTCTACAAAATCACATTACCGCTGCTCCGTCCGATTTTAGTATATGTTGTGATCACATCACTGATCGGTGGATTACAGTTATTTGATGTACCACAGATTTTGACCAATGGTACCGGTGATCCAATGAGATCGACCATGACTTTGATCATGTTCCTGAATAAACATCTGTACAGCAAGAACTACGGAATGGCTGGTGCAGTATCCGTAATCCTGTTCATCATCACCGCAATTTTAAGTCTTATTGTCTTTAAGGTAACTGGAAACGATAAGAGAAAAGCATGAGTAGAATAGAAAGGTGAGGTGTTATTATGAACGAAAATAAAAATCTGAAAAAAGGACTTGGAATCCATGCAAGAAGATTTATCGCTTATGTAGTCCTGATTCTTGTTACATTTGCCTGCCTGTTCTGGTTCTATGTGCTGTTCATTAATGCGACAAGATCGAACGGTGAACTGCAGGCCGGATTTACACCACTGCCAAGCACACATCTGTTGGAAAACTGGAACAATCTGGTACACGGAACACTCCCGGTATGGCAGGGTATGATAAACAGTCTGATCGTATCGGTACTGTCAGCAGCGTTATGCACCTATTTTTCAACCATGACGGCTTACGCCATTCATGCATATGATTTTAAACTGAAAAAATACATCTATGCATTTATCTTAGCAGTCATGATGATTCCTACACAGGTAACTGCACTTGGATTTGTAAAATTAGTCGGTACATTACATATGGAAGATACATTCATTCCATTGATCGTGCCAACGATCGCTGCTCCGGTAACATTCTTTTACATGAAGCAGTATATGGAAAGTACATTGCCGGTATCTCTGATCGAGGCTGCCAGAATTGACGGCTCCGGTGAGTTCCATACATTTAACCAGATTGTACTTCCATTGATGAAACCTGCCATTGCAGTACAGGCAATCTTTACATTTGTAAGCAGTTGGAATAATTATTTTGTACCGGCTTTGATCTTACACAATGACAAGAAAAAGACACTGCCAATCTTAATCGCACAGCTTCGTGCAGCAGACTGGCTGAAGTTTGATATGGGTCAGGTTTATGTGATGATCGCATTTTCCATCTTCCCAGTTATTATCATTTATCTGATCTTATCCAGACACATCGTACAGGGTGTTGCCCTCGGCAGTGTGAAAGGATAAATTAGAATATAGCTACAAATGAAAAAACCTTCCCTGAGAACCGCCGTGATTCCCCATATCACGGCGGTTCTCCTTTTGCGCAAAACTCAAGGTGCTAATTGCGCAAATTATTTCAATCATAAACCACGCAAAAACAATCGAAATTGTAAAAAGTGCATAAAAACAAAAATAAAATATTAGCATTAGTGTCAATTGTCAATAAAAAGTGCCAGGGCTACACTTAAAATACGAACAATCGATTGCGCAAATAGAAATGAAAATGACATAGGAGAATGTCACATTTCCTAAGTGCAGTCAGGGAGAAAGTAATGGGAGGGAAACAATGAGAAAGGTATTTTGGAAAAGGACAGCAGCATCCGCTATGGCAGCAGCACTTGTTCTGACCGGAGTGAATACGTCGGGAATCGGCGTGGAGGCGAAAGCGGAAACGGTTAATTTGTTTACGGATGGAGATTTAGGAGACGATGGCAGTGATTTCTGGTCAGATGACAGAGTATGGTATTTTACAGATGGCACTTGGAATGCTGCAAGTGAAATAAAATATGATCAGTATGCTGGAAATGGGACAGACAGCGGACTTGGCATCTATTATGGGAATGCAGACGGAACTGTTGGAATGTATCAGACGGTGGCATCTATAGAAGCAGGAACCTATGAATTAACAGGAGATGTAAAAGAAACAAATGGAAAAGGTGGAACAGTCAAAGGTTTTTATGGTTCAGAAGAAAAAGAGACAGCAGAGAGTGCGGAGATAACAAATGACTTTGGACAGTTTCAGTTCACTTTCACGGTAGACGAAGCAGAGACAGACTATCAGGTTGGATTGTTAATTAAATCAGAACAGGGTGCGTGGGTATGTCTGGATTCACTTTCATTAACAAAGACAGCAGATAAATCCGGCGATACAGATGAAACAGAAAATGGCAGTGAATCCGGTAATACAGATGAATCGAATAATAAAGACGAAGCAGATAATAAAGATGAATCCGAAAATACAGACGATTCCGAAAACAACACTGACATTGACACATCCACAATTGACGATGCGACAGATCTGATCGAAAACGGAGATTTTGAATCCGGTGATACCACAGGCTGGACGATCACCATGGAAAGTGCAGACGGTGACACGGTCGGATATGAAGTGCAAACAAATCAATGGATGACAAACAATACAAGCAATTTTCTGAACTACTGGAACAACAACAGCGATGCCGTAGACTTCTCCATGAGCCAGACGATCAACGCAGTTCCGGCTGGTACTTATAAAGTGGTATTCCGTCAGGATGGAAAGGAAAATATGACTTCAGGACTTTCCATCAGGGTTGCAGGCATAGAAAAAGAACTTGATGCAACTGCAGCATGGAACAATTGGGCATCACAGGAATCCGAACCGTTTGTTTTGGAGGAAGAAGCAGATGTTACGATAGAGATCAGTGGAACCGTAGCAGCAGGTTACTGGGGAGATATCGATGATATTGTCCTCTACCGTGATGGCGCGCTTGAGACAGAGGACGACACCGAGATTGTGGACACCGGTGCAGACGGCATTTTCGTGGAAAAAGTAAAAGGACTTTCCGATGACTTCATCAAGGGTGTGGATGTATCTTCCTATGTCAGCCTTGTGGAGAGTGGCGTGACATTCAAGGACTGGAATGGAAATGAAATCTCAGACCAGCAGTTTTTTGATCAGTTACAGGAAGCAGGAGTGAACTATATCCGAATCCGTGTATGGAATGATCCTTATGATGCAGATGGAAATGGCTACGGCGGTGGAAACAATGATCTGGAAAAAGCAAAGAAAATCGGAAAATGGGCAACAGATGCAGGAATGAAAGTGCTGATCGATTTCCATTATTCTGATTTCTGGGCTGATCCGGGAAAACAGAAGGCACCGAAAGCGTGGGCAGATTACACCATTGATGAAAAAGTAACAGCAGTATCGGAATTTACCACAAACAGCCTGAAAGATTTAAAAGCGGCAGGCGTGGATGTTGGAATGATCCAGGTCGGAAATGAGACAAACAACGGTGTCTGCGGTGAAAAAACGTGGGAAAATATGTGCAAAATTTTCAATGCAGGAGCGACCGCAGCACACGAATTTGACAGCAATATTTTAGTGGCAGTGCATTTTGCAAACCCAGAAAAGGGAAATTATCCGACATATGCGAAAAATCTGGATACTTACGGTGTGGACTATGATGTGTTTGCATCTTCCTATTATCCATACTGGCACGGTGCTCTAAGCAATCTCACCAGTGTTCTGAAAAATGTTGCGGATACTTATGGCAAAAAAGTAATGGTGGCAGAGACTTCCTGGGCAACTACGTTAGAAGATGGAGACGGACATGAAAATACAGTCCGTGAAGGAACTAACGATGTTGTGACTGCGATTGATGAAGCTTTTTCCGTGCAGGGACAGGCAAATGAGATCCGCAGTGTCATTCAGGCAGTGGCAAATGTAGGCGATGCAGGAATCGGCGTCTTTTACTGGGAACCAGCGTGGATTCCGGTCAGTGTTTATGATGATGAGGCAGACAACGCAGAGGAGGTTCTTACAGCAAACAAAGCAGCATGGGAAACATACGGTTCCGGCTGGGCAGCAAGCTACGCCAAAGAATATGACGCAGACGATGCAGGAAAATGGTATGGCGGTTCCGCAGTCGACAATCAGGGATTATTTGATTTTACAGGAAAACCGCTTGCATCTTTGAATGTATTCAAATATGTCAATACAGGTGTAACCACAACAAAAAGAATGGATTCGGTTGTGACACCGGATCAGGTAGTCGTAGGTTTTGGGGAGGATATTCAGACAGCACTGCCGGAGACCGTTACCGTCACATACAATGACAAGACAACCGGAACAGCTTCTGTGACATGGAATACAGAGGATATCGCGGCAATTCAGGGCTTTGGTGATTTCTCGGTACGTGGCGTGGCACAGTATACAGATGGCAATGGAACAACTTCTGTTTTGGATACAACCTGCAGCGTAGCTGTTTTGCCGGAGAATTTACTTTTACAGGGTGGATTTGAGGAAGGAAGCGACGCATGGACAATTGCAGGAAACGGTGTTGACGGAAAACTTACCGACGATCCGAGAACAGGAAAACAGGCATTGCATTATTATTCTGGAAATGCAGTGGACTTTACCGTTTTACAGACGATTACAGCAGAAAAAGCAGGACTTTATAACGCATATCTTTATATACAGGGAAGCTCCGATTCAACAGTAGAACTGACCTTGAGAAATGAGACAGAGGGAACAGCCAAAACGGATGATGCGGCTTGCGAAGGCTGGTAATTCTGGCAGCGACAATAACAACAGCAATAACAATAGTAACAACGTCGCAAATGACAGCGCAGCCAGTGACAGTGCGAACAACAGTGCAGATGGTAACAACACAACTGTGACAGGAACTGTCACAGACACAACCAAGTCTGATACCAATAAGACTGAGACCGCAAAAGAAAAAATTGTGCTCCCGGATAAAGCAGTGGAGACAAATAACAAGGCGGAAGCAGGAACAGCAAAAACAGAGTTGAAAACAAGTGGACAGTCCCTTGCAGAGGCGCTTTTGACAGAAGAAGAACTTGCACTTGTGCAAGCAGGGACAAAGATCAATGTCGAGATGGACGCAAAAGACATCAGCGATACTGTAAGCAGAGAAGACAAGAAGTTAGTAGAGCAGAAACTGGAAAACTATGAAGTCGGAACTTATCTGGATATCACGTTATTTAAACAGATAGGAGACAACGGAAGTACACAGGTGACAGAGACCAACGGAGCGATTGAGATCACAATTCAGATTCCGGATACACTTTTAAATACAGATGCTTCCATCAACAGGGTATATAAGATCATCCGTATCCATGATGGAGCAGCAGAGGTGTTAGACGGAACATTCGAGAATGGATATTTCACATTTGCAACCGACAAATTTTCTGTATATGCATTGGTTTATCAGGATGTAGACAGCACCGGAACCGTGCTCACAGCTCCAAAGACAGGGGATGACTGGAACCCGGCGGACGCTTATCTGCTGCTGATGATGGGCTGTGTGATACTGACAGCCGCCTGCAGACGCAGAAAAAGCTTTAAATATTAAAAAACATCATAATAATTGCCTGAAATAATCAAACATAAGCTCTTTCTTTCCTATTATAAGTATGCTATAATAAACGCAGATTTTGGAAAAAGAAATGGTTGAGAAGTGAATCTGCACAATCCTTTCAGAACGGAGGAAGACATGACAGAAGGCGGTTTTTTAGTTTTCATGGGAATTTTATTACTTTTGGTTGTCATCGTTGTTGTGATAGCGGTTGTTTCATCTGTGGCAGGTGTGGCAGCAGCAATCGTTGATGATGAAGACAGCGAAGATGAATAGAACAGGGTGAGAACAGAATAGTGGGGCGGTACTTTTGTGCCAGTCCCCTTTTTGCAGGTCTTATGGATACTGCGAAATGTCCCGAGATCGAATCATAAGAAAGGAGACAGAGATTATAATGCAGTTACTTACATTTTTGTTAAATGGAGTGAAGTTTGGTATTCCTGTCAATGATGTGGAATCCATTGAAACAAGAATGAATGTGGTGAATATTCCAAATTCACTGCCACAGGTTCATGGGATCATGAATCTGCACGGAGAAGTTATTGCAGTGTACAGTCTGGCAGAACAGTTTCATTATCCGGAACAGGAAATCAACAATATCATCGTTGCATCCATGAATGGTACAAAGATTGGGCTTGAGGTTGGAAACGTGGATGAGATTATTGATGTCCCGGATGAGAAGGTTATTTCCATGCCAGTCATTATGAAAGCAGTAGAAAATTGTTTTGATGAGGTTGCTTCCTATGCAAAAGAACTGATCGTTCTGATCGAGGTATCAAAGCTGATGCCGGAAGCAGAGCAGCAGGCAATACAGAAATTGGTAGAACAACAGTCATAAACAAAAAAGAGTAAAGCCTCTGTTATTATATATTGGAAAGATACAGTCTCGTGGGATGGAGTACCGATAGGTACTCCATTTTTGCGTAAATAGGAAATTTTGTTCCATTTCTAAAATAATTCTAAATTCTGTCCGATTTTCCTTGCATTTTGATGAGAGAGGAGTAAACTGATTTTTGCCGACCGACCGGTCGGTTTTGGCTTGCAGGAATGCAATAGCCAATCAGACATATAATTTTTCAGGAGGAACGAGAATGATCCCGAAGTATAGTGTAAAACGTCCATACACAGTATTAGTGGCTGTTGTACTGGTGATCGTTTTAGGAGTTGTTTCACTGACGAGAATGACAACGGATCTGCTGCCACCAATGAATCTGCCGTATGTGATCGTTGTTACAACAGATGTGGGTGCAAGTCCGGAGGAAGTGGAAAAGGATGTGACATCGCCAATCGAAGCGGCAATGGCAACGACTTCCAATATTAATAACGTAAGTTCCATGTCCTATGATAACTATTCTATGGTTATTTTGGAGTATGAACAGAGCACGAACATGGATTCTGCTATGATTGAGATTCAGCAGCAGCTGGATCAGTTGACCGGACAGTTCCCGGATTCAGCGGGCTCACCGATCATTATGCAGATTGATCCGGATATGATGCCGGTCATGATCGCATCTGCGGATGTGGATGGTATGGATCAGGCAGAGATATCTAATTATGTAGATAATGAATTATTACCGCTGCTTGAGAGTATCGAGGGTGTGGCATCTGTGACGGCAACAGGTGTGCTGGATACGGACCTTCAGGTAACCATGAATCAGGAAAAAATAGATGCTTTAAACGAACAGATTTTAAGCAAAATAGATGCCCGGTTTACAGATGCACAGGCAGAGTTAGATAAGGCATCTTCCCAGATCGACAGTGGGAAAAAGAAGCTTTCCGATAGTGAAAAAGAGATGGGAAGCCAGCTTGGAGCAGGTGAAAATGAGATCATTAATAATAAAATCCAACTGTTTAACACCGAAGCAGATCTGACCACACAATTATCAGATCTTCAGAAATCACAGTCGTCCATGGATGGTGCAATCAAGTCGTTACAGTCAGCTTATGATGGAGCAACACAGTTACAGAGCGCGATTGACGGTTTACAGAAAGCAAAAGACGGTGTCAGCCAGGCGAAGAGTGGGGCAAAGCAGTTATATCAGGCGCACGATGGTGTAATGGCAATTTTAACAGCAAAAAATCCAATGACAGGTGCAGACATGACAGTGGAGGAAGCGCTTGCAGCAGCGGTTCAATATGGTCAGATGACACAGGAACAGGCGAATCAGTTGAAAACAGTGATTTCAACTTTACAGGCAGATCCTAAAATGTTAGAAGCATATAAAAATGCGGCCAGCGAATCCGATTTCGTCGCCTACATGGAATCCACAGCCATTGCCCAGATCAACGCACAGGCAGGGACTACCTATACAAGTGAGAGTGACATTGCAAGCCAGATCGTGACCTTACAGTACAAACTGGATGATATCAATGTGATGCTGATGAGTCAGGCATCCTCTTTTGCAGATGCAGGTGTGACGCTGACTTCTTACAAAGACATTCCGGCTGCAATCTCAAAATTGAGTGAGAGCAAGACGCAGATCGCAACCGGAATTGCGACGATCGAGTCTGCACAGACACAGGTGGCAGACGGAAAAACGTCTTTAGATGACGCATTAGTGACTTTAAATGAATCCCAGATAGCCGGTATTATGGAGATGAGCAAGGGATATGCGGATCTTGCTGTTGCAGCAAATAAGATCGAAGAGGGACAGAGCCAGTTAGATGATGCAAAAGAACAGGCAAAAGATTCAGCGGATCTGAACACGATCCTTACAATGGATACCTTAAAAAATCTTCTGACAGCACAGAACTTCTCCATGCCGGCAGGTTATGTGACAGAGGGGAACGAGCAGTATCTGGTGCGGGTAGGAGATGAGGTGACATCCAAAGCAGATCTTGAAAATCTCGTTCTGATGGATCTTGGTATGGATGGTATCGAACCGGTCAGACTGTTGGATGTGGCAGACATCGAGTACATTGACAACTCCGGTGATTCTTATTCGAAAGTGAATGGCAATGCAGCCGTTATGCTTTCCATTGAAAAGCAGACCGGCTATTCCACCGGAGATGTGACAGACCGGTTATTGGATAAATTTGACAGCTTGAAAAAAGAAAATACAGATTTACATTTGAGCGTTCTCATGAATCAGGGTATTTACATTGACATGATCGTGAAATCAGTCGTAGAAAACATGATCGTGGGAGCCATCCTTGCAATTATTGTATTGTTATTATTCTTAAAAGGTATCAAACCTACGCTTGTAATAGCATGCTCGATTCCGCTCAGTGTTGTTTTTGCAGTGGTACTGATGTACTTTACGCATATTACGTTAAACATCATTTCGCTGTCGGGTCTGGCACTCGGAATTGGTATGTTGGTGGATAACTCCATTGTCGTGATCGAGAACATCTATCGATTGCGGGGAGAGGGGTATTCCATCCGGAAAGCAGCCGTGGAAGGCGCTTCACAGGTGACAGGGGCGATCATAGCATCCACACTTACAACCATCTGTGTATTTGCACCGATTATTTTTACAGAGGGTATCACAAGACAGTTATTTGTGGATATTGCGCTGACAATTGCATTTACGCTTGCAGCCAGCCTTCTCGTGGCATTGACTTTCGTGCCGATGATGGCGGCAGGATTATTAAAAAATACAAAAGAGATCAGGCATAATCTCTTTGACAAAGTAAAAGATTCTTATGGAAAAATTTTAGCGGTATGTCTGCGTTTCAAACCAATCATATTTATCGCAGTGATCGTATTGCTTGGAACAAGTGTTGTGGCAGCATTCTCCAGAGGATATTCTTTCATGGATATGAACATGGAGACAAACCAGATCAGTGCGACAATTTCGGCAAAAGAGGATCAGACACTTACGTTTGGCGAACTGACAGAAATGGCAGATGAAGTCGTGGAAAAAGCAATGACGATCGATGGCATTGAGACCATTGGTGCCATGGCAGGTGGAAGTGCTCTTTCCATGATGGGAAGCAGTTCTACAGACAGTATTTCCATGTATATGATTCTGGATGAAGAATCTGAAGTGAGCAGTGCAGATGTAATCGAACAGTTGGATGAACTGACCAAAGACATGGACTGCGAAGTTACAACAGACACCTCTGCTTCTGATATGACATCACTTATGGGAAGTGGACTGACGATCAATGTAAAAGGAAATAATCTTGACAAACTGCAGGAACTTGCAGGCGAGGTTGCAAAAGTCGTAGAGAACACCGAGGGAACTGTGGATGTGGATGATGGACTTGCCAATACGACACCGTCTTTCACCATTTCTGTAGACAAGGAAAAAGCTGCGAAATATGGCATGACCGTTGCACAGGTATTCCAGCTTGTTTATGGGGAGATGGCATCCTCGACATCTGCAACGACAATCTCTACCGATGTAAATGATTATCAGGTTTATGTACAGAGCGAGGAGCAGTTCGATGTTACATTGGATGATATCAAAAACCTGACCTTTACCTATACAGACAGAGAAGGAAACGAGACAGAAGTAGAGCTTTCTGATATTGCACAGTTTGAGGAAGGTTACACATTAGGAACGATTAACCGTGATGCGCAGACCAGATATATCAGTGTGACCGCAGGAGTGGATGATGACCATAATGTCAGTCTGCTGAGTAATGAAATCCAGAAAGAGTTAGATAAGATCGATCTGCCGGAAGGATACTCCATTGAGATGGCAGGTGAGGATGAGATGATCGCAGATGCGATGAATCAGTTGTATCTGATGCTTCTTTTGGCAGTTATCTTCATTTACCTTGTCATGGTAGCACAGTTCCAGTCACTGTTGTCGCCGTTTATCATTATGTTTACAATCCCGCTGGCATTTACAGGTGGTCTGTTCGCACTTTACTTTACCGGCAATGAAGTCAGCGTTGTGGCAATGATCGGATTTGTCATGCTTGCCGGAATTATCGTAAATAACGGTATCGTTATGGTAGACTTTATCAACCAGCTCCGCCGTGGTGGAATGGAGAAAAAAGACGCCATTATCGAATCCGGAAAAACGAGACTCCGTCCGATCCTTATGACCGCACTCACCACGATCCTGTCCATGTCTACGATGGCAGTCGGACTTGGAGAAGGTTCAGAAATGATGCAGCCAATGGCGATCGTAACGGTTGGCGGTTTGTTATATGGTACACTGTTGACTCTGATCGTTGTTCCATGTATTTATGATGCATTCAACCGCAATAAGAGCATGGTCGAGGAGGATTTATGATGGATGAGCAGAAACTGATCCACGATCCATCACAGAAAGTGCTTGCCCTGTATCAGGCAGTCATTGGGTTCATTAATGAAGGCTGTGATATCAATACTTTAAAAGTAGCTGATATCACAGGCCGGGCAGGCATTGGAAAAGGAACTGCATACGAATATTTTTCTTCAAAGGAAGAGATAATCTCTTCTGCAATTTTATATTATGTGAAAGTGTGCTTTGAAAAACTGCAGGTAATTTCTACAGATAACAGAACGTTTCAACAGAAAATTAACGAGGTCATGGATTTTATTGATGAGCATGTAAAAGAAAAGCAGGGTGTCTTTTTCCTGATAAAAATGGTATTGGAATCATACGAGATACCAAAGAATCTGAAAGATGAGTATGAGCGTATGAAACACCAGTGCTGCGATAAGGAGAAAAACGAGATTATCGACTGCATTGTGGAGGAGGGTGTCCGCGAAGGTCTGATCCGGGAGGAGAATGTTTTCCTGCGAAGAGCCGCGGTCGAAACCCAGCTTTCGGTCTATTTTATGTACCGCATCGCAGCAGAGAAAAAAATCGAGCTTGACCTGGAGGCAGATTCTTTGAGAGAATATATCTATCAGAATATATTGAAATTATTAGGATAGAAAGAAGGAATGAATATGTTAACATTTTTATTTATCGTGCTAATGCTGGGCGTTTTTGGAAAACTGCTTGTTTTTGCAATCAAGGCAACATGGAGCATTACCAAGATTATTGTTAATATTGTATTTTTGCCATTAGTCATTATTGGATTATTTGTGAGTGGTCTGGCATATGCAGCGCTGATCGTACTTGCAATTGTAGGAATTGTTTCACTGATCAAAGATCACATGTAAAAACTGATCAAAGATCACGTGTAAAAAATCAGTTGACAAATGCTACGTTAGCTTTTATGATGAAAAAAGATATAAAAAGGTGATGAGAAAGAGGAGTACACACAGACACCTGAAAGAGAATGACATTCACCGGCTGAGAGATGTCACCAGAACATGTTGTGTGGAAGGTAGCTTTTGAACCGTCGTGCCGAACCTGTCTGTTTTGTATATGAGTAGGAGAACTTGTATACGGATCATGCGGAGAAGAGTTTTCGTATATCGAAGAACAGTCAGAAGTAAGTGGGAACGGGTTGTCCCCGTTACAGGACAGTGGCTTAGGAATGAGCCTGCAGAGATATGTTGTTTTTACAACATAACAAAGGTGGTACCGCGTTGACACGCCCTTTGCATCCGTATGGATGTGAAGGGCTTTTATTTTTTTAAGAAAGGAAAAAGACAAATGAAGGAATTAGCAAAGACCTATGACCCAAAGGGCATTGAAGAACGCCTTTATAAAAAATGGGAAGACAACGGTTACTTCCATGCAGAAGTAGACCGCAGCAAGAAACCATTCACGATTGTGATGCCTCCACCAAACATTACTGGACAGCTTCACATGGGACATGCATTAGACAATACCATGCAGGATATTTTGATCCGCTACAAGAGAATGCAGGGTTACAATGCATTATGGCAGCCTGGAACTGACCATGCTTCCATTGCAACCGAAGTAAAAGTGATCCAGTCCTTAAAAGAAAAAGGAATCGACAAGGCAGACCTCGGAAGAGAAGGTTTCTTAGAGAAATGCTGGGAGTGGAGAGAGGAATACGGTAACCGTATCATCAACCAGTTAAAGAAACTCGGATCTTCTGCTGACTGGCAGAGAGAACGTTTTACCATGGATAAAGGATGTTCTGATGCCGTACAGGAAGTTTTTATTAAATTATATGAAAAAGGATATATCTACAAGGGTTCCCGTATCGTAAACTGGTGCCCGGTTTGTAAGACATCCATTTCCGATGCAGAGGTAGAGCATGAGGAGCAGGACGGATTCTTCTGGCATATCAACTACCCGGTAGTTGGCGAGGAAGGAAGATTCGTTGAGATTGCGACGACAAGACCGGAGACTTTATTCGGAGATACCGCTGTTGCTGTAAACCCGGATGATGAGAGATACAAAGACATCGTTGGAAAAATGTTAAAACTTCCGATGACAGACCGTGAGATTCCGGTGATCGCTGATCCATATGTAGACAAAGAGTTTGGAACCGGATGTGTGAAGATCACACCAGCCCATGACCCGAACGACTTTGAGGTTGGAAAACGCCACAACCTGGAAGAAATCGTTGTCATCAATGACGATGCAACCATGAACAAGTTAGCAGGAAAATATGAGGGAATGGACCGCTACGAGTGCAGAAAAGCATTAGTAAAAGATTTAGAGGAAGCAGGACTTTTAGTAAAAGTTGTTCCACATTCCCACAACGTAGGTACACATGACCGCTGCGGCACAACCGTTGAACCAATGATCAAACAGCAGTGGTTCGTGAAAATGGACGAGATGATCAAACCGGCAGTTGAAGGCGTTAAGAACGGAGAGATCCAGTTACTTCCAAAACGTATGGAGAAAACATACTTCAACTGGACAGATAACATCCGTGACTGGTGTATTTCCAGACAGTTATGGTGGGGACACAGAATCCCGGCATACTACTGTGATGAGTGTGGCGAGATGGTAGTTGCCAAAGAAGCACCTCATAAGTGTCCGAAATGTGGATGCACCCATATGACACAGGACCCGGATACCTTAGATACCTGGTTCTCCTCTGCATTATGGCCATTCTCAACACTTGGCTGGCCGGAAAAAACAGAAGACTTAGATTACTTCTATCCAAATGATGTTTTAGTAACCGGATATGATATTATCTTCTTCTGGGTAATCCGTATGATCTTCTCCGGTTACGAGCAGATGGGCAAAGCGCCATTCCATACCGTATTATTCCACGGTCTGGTACGTGACTCCCAGGGACGTAAGATGAGTAAGTCTCTTGGAAATGGTATCGATCCGTTAGAGGTTATTGACAAATACGGTGCTGACGCACTTCGTCTGACACTGATCACAGGCAATGCACCTGGTAATGATATGCGTTTCTACTGGGAGAGAGTAGAGTCTTCCAGAAACTTTGCCAATAAAGTATGGAATGCTTCCCGTTTCATCATGATGAACTTAGAGGGCGCAGAGATCAAAACCCCTGCTCTCGATGAATTAAAGGCAGCCGACAAATGGATTTTATCCAGAGTGAACACACTTGCAAAAGATGTGACAGAGAACATGGATAAATTCGAGATGGGTATCGCCGTACAGA
>OGXD01001171.1_pt1 | contig 21589 bp, 18 predicted proteins | sample 1576211 | NCBI WGS metagenome assembly OGXD01 (sample SAMEA3541470, study PRJEB24748) | human gut metagenome | biome: human gut; feature: human-associated habitat; material: faeces | place: China | collected 2012
GCCGCACCTCGCTCGCCGTATCGGCACTTAGAATTATGCGGTATTGCCTAAAGAATAGGAGCCTGTAAGTGAAAATTGCTGCGGTAAAAAAATTCACACAGGTTTTGGTTGCCATGGCTGTTGCTGCAGTCATGGCAGCTTTGCTGTGTGCGCCCAAAGCATTAGGCACCACGATCGGGGAATTTTCCATTGAGCAGATCTATGTCAACGTGCCGGAGCTGGACGTGTTTGTTCAGGCAACGGATGCACAAGGCCAGCCCATCAGCCCGGACCTTGTGCGGGCGGCAGGGGTGGAGCTGTACCTGGGGGATGAAAAGATCCCCACCGGCAACATCGGCATGGCGAACGAGCCGATCTGCTATGTACTGGCGGTGGACAACAGTGTGGACGAAACCACGCTGAAAGAATACCGCATTGCGCTGCGGCGGCTGATCAGCGCCAAAGGTGCAAAGGACCAGATTATGCTGTATACCCTGGCCGGGGATGCAGCCTGCGTTCTGCCCGCGACCATTGATACCAGGGCGGCAGTGAACGCCGTGAACGCGCTGGAAAGCCAGGAAGAGAACGAGCCCAATCTGGTGCAGGCAGCCACAATAATTTATAACGATATCAACGAAAATTACCAGAGCATTGCGCCGCGCAAGGTGATCTTTGCCCTGACGGAAGCGGGCAATACCGCCACCAGCACAGCTCTGCTGGGCGCTGTGGCCAAAGATGCCGCCAGCCGCCTGAACATGCCGCTGGATATCTTTGTGACGGTGGATGATGCCAACCCCCTTGCCGAGCTGGGCAAGGCCCTGGGCGGCGATAAGCTGGATGTGGTGCATGAAAGCGAACTGGCCGATACCCTGGCTGAAAAACAGCAGGCCCTTGCCAATGCGCTGGAGATCAAAACCGCGGTGGATGAAAATTTTTACGGCGAGCGCCTGGATGTGCTGACCCTGAGCGTGCCGCAGCTGGGCAGCGCAGTGAAAACCAACGCTACCGTGTATATGGGCCACCGCCTGGCCAAACCGGCGGTGGAAAGCGTGACGCTGCATGGCCGCTATGCCATGACCATTCGGTTTAACCAGGCCGTGGACCGTGCGGAGGACCTGACCTGTTACAGCATTCAGAGCGAGGATATCTGGGGCTGGCATGTAAAAGTTAAACAGGCCCTTGCCAGCACGGACGGCAGAAGTGTTTCGCTGTACACCGAGCCGCTGTACCAGGGAACCTATACCATTAAGCTGAACAAGATGACCAGCGCCATGACCGCGGCCAACGTGAGCGATTCCGGCACCGTATACCGCTTTACCGTGGAGGATTGGCCCAAGGACAGGGCGTTCTATCTGGCACGATTCCGGCTGCCTGCCATTATTCTGGGCGGGCTGTTGGTGGTGCTGGCCGCGGCAGCCCTGCTGCGCGGCCGCAAGGAGCGCACTGAGGAAAAGCTGGCCGAAGCCGAACACCTGCTGACCGATGCCGCCCCCGTGCAGCAGAGCCTGCCGAGGCGGTGGATCACCCTGTACCTTTCTACCCGGCGGGGCATTGCAGAAACCCGCTGGTCCGCCTATGTGGAAAGCAGCCTGATTATCGGCAGCGATGCCGCCCAGTGTGACCTCTGCCTGGCGGATAGTCGCACCCGCCCCCAGCACGCAGTGCTGGAAGTGGAAAGCAACGGCGTGACCCTGCGCCCGCTGGATGGAGCCGCTGTGATGGTGAACGGCGACCCCATCGGCGGGGAATACCGCCTGCAAAACGGCGATACCATAAAAATTGGCCGCACCACCCTGCGGCTTGTGCTGTAAACGCGCCCGAAGGAGGAAAATGATGAAACTGACCAAATGCCCCAACGGCCATTTTTATGATGCCGATAAACACCCCGAATGCCCCTATTGCAATGGCGGGCTGGAGGCCGGCAGCGCCATTGCCCGGCCCGGTGCTGCTGCCGAGGCTGGTCTTGCCGCCGCGCCCAAAGGCCCGGTGGCCGGTTGGCTGGTGGTACTGGACGGCCCCGCCCGCGGGCAGGACCTGCGTTTGGGCGAAGGCCGAAACTTTTTGGGGGTGGATGCGGCCGGGGACCCCGCCGTGCTGGATGCCAACAGCCCGCTTGCGGTGCGGCGCGGCATTGTGGTGTATGACCCACAGGATAACAACTGGTGTGCGCTGCCGGGATCTTCCAACGAGCTGTGCACCCTGAACGGAAAAAGCCTGATTGAAAAAATGCCGCTGACAGCGGGGGATACCTTTGCTGTGGGCGGCGCACAGCTGCGTTTTGTGCCGCTGTGTGGGACGGAGTTCAATTGGAATGCAGCGCCGAAAGAGAGGAAGTGACTCCCTTGGCCAGTGAGATTATTTTAACCGTCAGCGAGCGGCGCAACCGCCAAAAGCTGACCCTTTCCAGCACGGCAGCTCCCTTTGTGTTTGGCCGTGGGCGCGATTGCAGCTTTGTGCTGCGCCGCAACAACGTGGGGGAACACCAGTTCACAATCGAATACAAAAACAATGCCTGGCTGATGCAGGACGCAGGCTCCACGACCTGCGGCACCTGGTACAATAACCGCTATATCCATTCCGGTGAGGAAGTGACCCTGCAGCCGGGGGATGTGATCGGCCTGAATATCGACGGCAACGAAACCACACAGGAAATCACCTTCCGCGTGGAGGAAATCCGCCAGGGCGAGGGTACCGCCGCCCTGCGGCGGGAAACACCCAACGCCACCGTGCTGCGGGAGCTGGATGTGCGCCGCAAGCGCCGCATCCTGATCGGCCGCGGCGAGGACTGCGATGTGCAGCTGACCAGCGACCGTGTTTCCCGCCACCACTGCGAGGTGGTGTATAAGGACGGCCACTATGAACTGAATGACCTTGGCTCCACCAACGGTACTTACCTGAACGGCACCCGCGTGCGCAATGAGCTGCTGACGGACGGCGCTGTCATCAATGTGCCCACCCAGGTGTTTGCATTTTCCGGCGGAATGCTGCACTACCATGAGCATAAGGTGGGCATCAGCATTGAACTGCTGGATGTGTATAAAACCGTCAAAAACCGCAACACCGGCAAGCCGCTGAATATTGTGGACGGCACTAGCATGGGGGTGGAACCCAACAGCTTTGTGGTTGTGGTGGGCGGTTCCGGAACCGGCAAATCTAGTTTGCTGGGCTGCATCACCGGGGCATCGCCCTGCACCTCCGGCAGCGTCTGCTTTGACGGTATTGACACCCGCGGCAACCGCAATGCCTTTGATGCCGTGCTGGGCTATGTGCCGCAGAAAGACATTATGCACGACGAGCTGACGGTGGAACAAAGCCTGACCTACACCGCCAAGCTGCGCATTGCACGCGATGCCACCCGCACCGAGATCAAAGCTGCTGTGGCCCACGCCATTGAAGCCGTTGACCTGGGCGGGCGGGAAAAAACGATGATTGCAAACCTTTCCGGCGGGCAGAAAAAGCGGGTTTCCATCGCCATGGAACTGCTGGCTTCGCCCCGGCTGCTGATATTGGACGAGCCCACCAGCGGGCTTTCGCCGGATCTGGACCGCAGCATGATGGAGCTGTGCCGCAAGCTGAGCCACGAAAACTGCACCGTGCTGATGGTTACCCACAACATGTCCAACATCAATCTATGCGATAAGATCGCCTTTTTGGGTACGGGCGGCGTGCTGTGCTATTATGGTTCGCCCGAAGCGATGGATGAATATTTTGATGTGGAACTGACCAGCGATATTTTTGAAAAGCTGCACGACCCCGAACAGGTGGAATATTACCGCCGGAAATACTTTACCAGCCCGGAATTCAATCGCCTTGCAGCGCGGTTCCCGGCAGCAGCCAAGGAGGCGGAAAAACGATGCAAAGCGTAAAAATCGGCAAGCTGCTGCGCCAGCTGGCGGTGCTCATCTCCCGCAATTTTCAGCTGATCTGGAACCAGAAGCTGACCCTTGGCAGCTTGATTTTGCAGGCCCCGCTGATGGTGCTTGTCATCAAGCTGGTGGGGGAGCCGGACTGCTTTACCTCCAACCTGATCAACATCGGCAGCCGCACGGTGCTGTTCATTGTGTGCGCCATGGCGTCCTTTATGGGGCTGCTGAACTCTTACCGCGAGATCTGTAAAGACCGGGAGATTATCTTCCGTGAAGCCAGCGTCGGCGTTTCGCTGCTGGCAACGGTGCTCAGCAAGGCCATCACCCTGTTTCTGGTGGAAGCCGTGCAGGCGGGCATTTTGACGGCAGGCTTTGTGGAGATCATCCATATTCCGCAAAACCACCTGCTGCTGGATACCAATGTAGAAATCTTCATTACGATTTTCCTGCTCATGGCAGCATCCAGTGCTATGGGCCTGCTGGTATCTGCCAGCCTGAAAAGCAGCGAAGCCGCGGTGCTGCTGGTGCTGGTGCTCATCATCGGGCAGGTGGTGTTCAGCGGCGTTATGTTCAGTATGACCGGCGCGCTGACGGCCATCAGCTATATCATTGTCTGCCGCTGGGGCATGGGGGCGCTGGGCGCTTCCACCGATTTGAACGACCGCCTTTCCTGGCTGAAAGCAGGGCTGGACAGCCCGATGTACGATGCCACCGTGCCCAACCTGGTGCACAGCTGGCAGATGCTGGGGTTGATTACCCTGGTGTGCGTGGCGGCGGCATGGCTGGTGCTGTATATTGGGTTCAATCGGAAAAAGGGATAATCGGTACAGCACAATCGGCATTTTTTTCACGGTAGGATAGGGTCACCAACCCTACCACACATTTGGAATGAAATCATCAGGTTTTAATGGCTGCCCACCCGTAGGGGCGCAGATTGTGCGCCCGCGGGTGTTTGCGGTATTCAGGGGCAAAATATTTGGCAAGGCCCGTCATGCGGGCCGATGCAGGTGTCGTTCCCTGCAAATTTTTAGCCTGGCAGCGGGAAACCGCCCCTCAGGCCGCTTCGCGTCCAGAGGGGTGGTTCCACGCCACAAACCTTAAAAATCCCAAACTACAAACAAAAACAACAAAACCGCCGGGCGGCAAGTGCTTTGCTTGCTGCCCGGCGGCTTTTGGTATAGGGAGATATTTACTTGTATTCTTTTTTCATGGCGTTCTTGCCGGTTTTTACGGCCTGTTTGGCGGCGGCTTTGGCGCGGGCGGTGGCTTTGGTCAGGCCAACGCGCAGGGAGGCCAGTGCTTCGCGGCGGTCGGGGACCATGTCCGGGAAGGCCCGCAGCAAACGGCCGGTGCCAAAGAACCGCTGCTTGCTCAGGCGGATGGTGGTATCGCGCAGGGTGCCGGCTTTGCCTGCCAGTTCGCGCAGCTGGTCACGCAGCTCGGCGGCGTTGGTGGCACCCTCCATGGCGGCCAGGGTCAGCTGCAGTTTCTGCTCATCCAGCAGGGTGTCCATCGTCATGGCGCTGGTGCCGATCACTTCGGTCAGGGCATCGCTGGTGGTGCGCATGGCTTTGCGCAGCTCATCAATGCGGGCCAGCTGTTTGCTGAAGCCGACAGCCTGAATGGCGGATACGATCAGATCCGCCAGGAACAGGCCGCCGAAAATAACATCCAGCCAGATCAGCACAAGGGTGGGGATAGCGGCGCTCGGCTTGCTGAGCAGCGGGTGAACCACCACCATCAGCAGCACGCTGCCCAGCCCCCACAGAAAGGAGAACTGCGGGCAGATGAACCCGCCCAGGTTAAAGCGATACATGGAATAGTCCCACCAGCGGGTGTGGAACATCTTGTACAGGATGTACCCGCCAACCAGCTCCACCAGCGTGGTGATGACCATGCCGCCGAAAAAGGCAACCAGTACGTTCTGGTACCATGCCATATCGCTGCTTGGCATGGTAAAACGGCCGAGAACGGCGATCATTACCGTCATGCCGCAGCCGTAAATGGGGCAGATTGGGCCGTTCAAGAATCCGCGGTTGACCAGCTCCCGCGTGGTGATGGCTGCATAGGCAACCTCCACGCACCAGCCCAGGAACGCATAGACAAAAAAGAAAAATATCGTATGCAGCAGGGCATAAGTGGTCATTCCTGTACCTCCCCGGCGGGGTCGGCTTCTTCCTCCGGTTCCAGGCGGCGGGCCAGCTCTTTGGGCTCCACCCAGGTCACGCTGGAATCCGGCCCCTTGCGGGCAATCAACGCTTTGATGGGAATGCCCTGTTCGCTGAACATGCCCTCGTGCTCGGTGCGCAGGTTCCAGTCCGGCTCATTCTTGTGCAGATCAAAGGTCTGCCAGGTAATCTCGAACCCGGCAGCGGGAAAGTAACCCAGGCTGTCCCGGAACAGGTCATCGTCATCGGTCTTGAAGTAGATTTCGGAACCCTCCGGCATCAAAGCGCGGTACTGCAGCAGCTGGCGCGGGTGGGTCAGGCGGTGCTTGTTGCTGCCAGCGTTTTTGCTCCACGGGTTGCAGAAGTTGATGTAGATGCGCTGTACGGTATCCGCCGGGCTGAACACGCCGGAAAGCCGCTCGATATCCAGCGAGGCGATCTTGACATTATCCGGCGGCAGCTGAGCGGCGGCATAAGCGGCTTCCACCTTGCGCTTGGCCAAAATCAGGACCTTATCCGTGATATCAATGCCAAGGTAGTTGATATCAGGGTGCAGGGGGGCCAGCTGGCTCAAAAAGCCGCCCTTGCCGCAGCCAAGCTCCAGGTGCAGGGGCTGCTCCGGCCGGGCATACAGCCCATGCCAGTGCCCGGCATGGGTCAGCGGTTCGTGAACATGGAAATCGCAGGCCAGCAGTTCCGGTCTGGCATAGGGCTTAAAACGCATACGCATACAACAATACCTCACTCATGATAATTCACTAAAAAATTCTGGACATCGGCAAAATCAGTGCAGGCAAGGCTGCCCTGGCAAAAGCCGGGCTTGCCGCCGCCCCGCCCGCCGAACGCTTCATTCAGCGCCTTGCACACCGGGCGCACATCCCCGCCGGGCAGGCAGAGCGCATAGGCGAGGCCCTGCCCGCCGGAGGCCAGCACCGCCGTCAGCGCGTTGGTGCGGGCCGATACCGCCAAACAGATCCGCCGCAGTCCGTCGCCGTCCGCACCGTCACAGTGCAGCACAGCAGGCTGGCCGGGCACGGCGGCTTGGGCCAGTGCTTCGGACAATGCGTTCTGCATGGCGGCAAGGCGCTGCTTGAGGGCAGCTTCCGCCGTTTGCAGGTTTTGCACGGCGGGCAGCAGGCGACCGGGGGCGGAGCTTAACAGGGTGCCCACCGCGGCGGCATCCTGCCAGGCGGCAGCAATGGCCTGATGCGCACGCTCCCCGCACACAACCGCCAGCCGGGTGCCGCCCTTGTAGCTTTGGGCGCTCAAAATTTTGATGGCCCCCACCTGGCCGGTGGTGGAAACATGGGTGCCGCAGCAGGCGCACAGGTCGGCCCCGCCGGCATCTACCAGCCGCACCGCACCGTCAATTTCCTTTTTGCTGCGGTAGGTCAGTTTTGCAAGGTCTTCCGGCGCGGGGTACCAGCAGTGCACCGGGGCGTCCGCACGGATCACCGCGTTGGCCTGGGCTTCTGCTTCGGCCAGCTGGCCGGCGGTCAGCGGAACGCTCATATCCATCCGCACCGCGGGGGAACCGATGTGAAAGCCCACATTCTCCGCCCCAAACAGGCGGTGCAAAGTGCCGCTTAAAATGTGTTCACCGGTGTGCTGCTCCATATGGTCGCGGCGGCGCGCCCAATCAATGCGGCCTTCCACCGTCTGCCCAACCGGCAGCGCTGCGCTGACAGTGTGGGTGATCACGCCGCCATGCTCCTGCACATCTGTTACAAGGGCGGTGCCCAGCGCACCGGTATCGCAGGGCTGGCCGCCGCCCTCCGGGTAAAAGGCGGTCCGGTCCAGCTGCACGGCAAACTGTTCCCCGGCCGGGGTGCAGACGAGCACCGTGGCGGTAAAAGTTTGAACATATGGGTCTGTTTCGTATAGTTTTGCCGTTGCGGGCATGCAAGGTCATCCCCCTTTCGGAATATTTTTACATTATAGCATAAAACGGCAGTGGAAAAAACAGTTCAAATCCGTTATAATAAAAATCAGTTATAATTCCGGCGGCTCCCCGGCAAGGTGGGAGCCGGAAAGGGGGCGGGAACCATATGAAAAAACGAATCTCAGCACTGGTTTTGAGCAGCTGCCTGCTGGCGGGCTGCGCGGGCCAAGGGGCGGCTGCTACCGGCGAAACCGCAGCACCCAGCCAGGCCGTGCCCACCGCGGCACCCCAAAGCCTGACGGTGAACGGCCTGCTGGACACCAGCGCTGCTGTTGGCGCGCTGGAGCTGTATGCCCAGGCGCAGAATGTGACGCTGCAAAACAGCTTTGAGACCGAAACGGCGGACCTGGTCATTCTGGATGCCCCGCCGCAGGATGATGGAACCTGGAAGAATCTGGCGGAGAACGAGCTGCTGGCCGCCGCCGCGCAGCGTGCCGGACTGGATACGGAAAGCACCGTCACCGCCCTGCCGGTGGGCCAGAGCCTGTATGCCTATTGGGCGGATAACCGTGTGCTGACCGAGCTTTTGCAGAGCGATGCCGCGCTGGACGACCTGCGCGCTGCGACCTGGGAGGAATGGTTCGATTTCGTAACAGCTGTGACCCATTGGTGCGCGGAACCCGGCGCTGTGCAGGTAACGCTGAACGGCAATGTTTACACCCTGCCCGCTGAGCGGCGGGAGACACTGGCAAACCTGAACGGCGTGTTTGCCGCCCAGGAACCGGAGGTTAGCGGCAACAGCGGGGATGGCGGCGTGGCGGAAAATACCCCTGCGCTGTACACCACCGCCCTGCTGGCGGCGGGGGAGCCGCTGACCGAAGAAAACCTGACCGGTCCGCTGAACGCGCTGGAGCAGGAGCTGCGGCTGGAAGATGCCAACAGCGCCTGGCAGGCCGGCATTGCAGACCTATGGACCAGCAAGTATCTGTTCCAGCAGGGCAATGCCCTGTTCTACCGCGGCTACCTGGCCGACCTGATCAGTGACAGCGGCGCAGCGTTGAGCAGCGCCCAGAAAGACGCGCTGGTGTGGCTGCCCATCAAAAATAACCTGACCGAAGCCGACATTGCCAACCAGCGGTTCAACCTGGCCGGGCTGATGAATTACCCCATTTTGGCCAACCGTGCCTGGCTGGCTATCCCGGCGGATGCCGATGAGGAGAGCGCCCGCGCCGCAGCCGCCGCTATTTTGTGGCTGTACACCAGCAAGGCGGGGGAAAGCGCGTTGATCGACACCCTGGACCTGATCACCCCCTGGGGTACCGGCAGCAACCAGAACGCCGCCGCGGCCATGCAGGCGGCGCAGGTGACAGCCGGTATTCTGCCTGGCGCAGCGCTGGACAAAACCCAGGCCGCCGCATTGCAGCAGGCCCAGCGCGGGCTGTATTATGAAGCGGACGGCATTACCCTGCGGGATGGCCTGTGGGATGAAGATGCCGCCGCTGCCTGGCGCAGCGCCGTGATGGCGGCCCTTGGCGCAGAAAGCGCCGAAGCAGGCGATAACTGATGCCCCGGGGTGTACCTGAAAAACAGGCGCACCCTAGATGGGCTTTGCGGAATACAAAAAGTTTTAAGGAGAAGAGAAAAAATGAAGAAGCGTTGCAGCGGTATCCTGATGCCGGTTTCCAGCCTGCCGGGCGGGTATGGCATTGGCTCCATGGGCCAGGCTGCCAGAGATTTTGTGGATTTTCTGGTGCTGGCCGGACAGAGCGTGTGGCAGATCCTGCCCGTTGGCCCGACTTCGTATGGCGACAGTCCGTACCAGAGCTGCTCGGCTTTTGCGGGCAACCCGTATTTTATTGACCTGGATCAGCTGGCTGCGGATGGCCTGCTGAAGCCGGAAGATTACGCCAAAGAAAATTGGGGCACCAACCCCAATTACTGTGACTATGCCCTGCTGTACCAAAAGCGCTACAAGGTGCTGCGCAAGGCATACGCCGCATTTTTGCAGCAGCGCCCGGTGCCGGGGTACGATACCCCCTACAGTGATGACTGGTACCGCTTTACCTTTTTGAGCGATGCCTGGCTGCCGGATTACTGCCTGTACATGGCAATCAAAGAAGAAAACAAGATGTGCGACTGGCAGACCTGGCCTACCCCGCTGCGCCTGCGCGACCCCAAGGCGCTGGAAGAGTTCCGCACCGGCCATGCCGATGAACTGGGCTTCTGGGCCTTTGTGCAGTATGAGTTCGCCAAGCAGTGGCAGGCCCTGAAAGCATATGCCAACAGCAAGGGCATCAAGATCATGGGCGATATTCCCATCTATGTGGCGGCGGATTCTGCCGATGCGTGGGCAGGCCGTGAGCTGTTTGAGATGGACAGCGAGGGCCACCCCCGCCGCGTGGCTGGCTGCCCGCCGGACTATTTTGCCGAGGATGGTCAGCTGTGGGGCAACCCGCTGTATGACTGGGCCTACCACAAGCGTACCAACTATGCCTGGTGGGTGCGCCGCGTGCGCCATGCGCTGAGCATTTATGATATCCTGCGTATTGACCACTTCCGCGGCTTTGATACCTATTGGGCTATCCCGGCGGGGGACAAAAACGCCCGCGGCGGCAAGTGGGAACAGGGCCCCGGCATGGACCTGTTCCGCGCTCTGCGCACCGCTCTGGGTGACCTGCCCATTGTGGCCGAGGATCTGGGCGAAATTTTTGATTCCGTCCGTGTGCTGCTGGCGGAAAGCGGATTCCCCGGCATGAAGGTGCTGCAGTTCAGTCTGAACGGCACCGATAGCGTGGACCTGCCGCATAACTACCCGGCCCACTGCGTGGCTTACCCCGGCACCCATGACAATAACACCCTGCGCGGCTGGCTGGAAAACGAAACCACCCCCGCCCAGCGCAAACAGGCCAAGGCATATTTTGCCCTGACCGAGCAGGAGGGCGAGATCACCGGCCTGCTGCGCGGTGTGCTGGCAAGCCCGGCGGAGCTGGCTATTGTGACGATGGCCGACTGGCTGGAAAAAGGCAGCGAAGCCCGCATGAACACCCCCGGCGACCCGGTGGGCAACTGGCAGTGGCGCGTTGCCGCTAAGGACCTGACCCCCGCGCTGGCGCGGAAGATCCACGAGATGAGCGCACGGTATTTCCGCGCGGAACCCCTGCCGGAAGCGGAGCCGAAAAAGGAAAAAGCGCCCGCCCCGCAGCCCAAGGCCAAGGCGGCTGACGCAAAAGAGGAGAAAACGACAGCACCGGCGAAAAAAGCAGCAAAAAGTGCGAAGTGATTTTTTGAACAGTAATACTTTTATTATTAAGCAATTCTTTGTGTAATGCGGGTATGGGAAAAACATGCACGGTATGGTAAAATATACTAAGATTTTATGTCAAGTTGTAGCATTACAGCATTAGGACAACATAGAGAACCGAAAAACGCTTTGTTGGATCTTGTATGTTTTACATGGAGGAAGACGCGTCATGCAGGAATTTACTCTGGAACAAATTGGCATGCAGGTTACCGCATTGCAGAATTTTTTTGACCAGGTTACTTTGATCGACCCGCTGGCCCAGGCCGAGGTGAACCCCGTCACCCTGCAGGCCACCGGCCATGCCGATGCTGTGCCTGTGCTGAATGCAGATGGCCGTGGCTGGCAGCCGATTTTGGGCGAGGATACCGGTTTTGTGTTTTACCAGAACATCCAGGTGGAGCACCGCCCGTTTGTGCTGGCTGCCACCTATTTCCTTACGGCAGATCTGCCCGCCAATGACCGCGAGGCAAACGCCCTGCTGCGCCTGCTGGGCCAGTACCGCGAGGAGATGCGCCGCGATTATGTGACCGGTGTATATAACCGTGCGTTCCTGGATTCCGCTTACCGCAAAAAAGTGGCGGCTGCTGCCTGCGCAGGCAAGCCGGTCAGCGTGGTTGCTGCCCGCGTGAACGAGTATTGGAACCTGCTGCGCGAAGAAGGCGCTCACGCAGCAGATTGCTGCCTGAATACCGCAGCCGGTATTTTGCAGCTGGCTGCCGGGCCGGACCAGCAGAACGCTGTTGTCCGCCTGGAAGACGGCATTTTCCTGGTGGTGAGCGTTGGCACCCCGGCGGCAAAACTGCAGGCTGCGCTGCATGAAGCGCTGGGCGAATCCCGCCGCACGTTCAGCATCACCCTGTCCCGCCGCGGCGAATTTACCGTGTCGCTCAGCTCTGCCGATTGGGGCGAAGCCGGCAGCTGGGACCTGATGGTGGCCCTGGCCGAGCAGCGCCTTTCCGGCTGCTGAAGAAGCTGAAACAAAAGAATAAATCCCCCTTGTGGAGCCATACTAGCTTTGGGAACATTCCCAAAGGAAAAGGCTGTACACAAGGGGGATTTTTTATGCCGGAAAACCAGAATATGCAAAAAACCAGTGATAACGAAGCCATGCTGCAGGAGATCGTGCAGAACACCGAGATGGGCAAAAACACCCTGGATGAGCTGATGGGGCTGACGTATGACCAGAAGCTGAAAGACGAGATGATGCGCCAGAAAAACGAGTACCGCCGCCTGAACCAGCAGGCCCACACGGCGCTGGATGCCATCGGCGCACAGGCCAAGGGTCAGAGCGCCGCCGCACGCATGAGTGTGAGCATGGGCATCCGCACCCGCACCATGCTGGACAAAAGCACCCGCAACCTTGCCACCATGCTGGCGGAGGGTAGCGGCCAGGGCGTGCTGGACTGCAAGCGCGCCGAAACCGACTACCCCCAGGCCAGCCCCGGAGCCCACAAGTTGATGGAAGAACTGTGCGCGTTCCAGACCGGGGCGGAGCAGGCGTGGAGGGAATTTGTGTGAGCAATTAGAAATCAGGGATTGGAGACGGGGAGGGGCGGCAGCAGAACAGTTTATAATATGCGATGATATTATAAATATCGGTAGGACGGGGTCGCCTGACCCCGCCGAGGGGGCAACGAACTGACAAAATTATTTGTAGGGGACGACGCCCCTAATGGGCGTAAAAATCATTGCACATTTGTTGATAGCTGCGCGGTAGGGCGGCCAGCCCTCTGGCCGCCGGATGAGGTCAACCATAAATTTTTAGGCTCCGCAACGAACCTAAAAAACATCCGCCCCCTTGGCCCCGGAACGGTCAAGACCGTTCCCTACAGATTGTTTTATTGTGCACAACGGGCAATAAACGCATATCTCACCCATAGGGGCGCACATTGTGCGCCTGCGGACGTTTGCCTTATTGCCGGATGGCGGAATATTAGGTAAGGCCCATCGCGCCCTACAGATGAACCAAACGAACCTACAAATAAAATAGCCGCAGCGGTGGGGGAATGACTCCCTGCCGCTGCGGCTGTTTTCAATTTATCCTATAATTTATTCTATATTCTATTATAATTAAAGTTTTTTCGCCGAAGCCTTTTTTCAAAAAAACTGGAAAATCCCCGTAATCGCTACCAGATCGTATCTTTCGTCGGCTGTTCTTTGATCAGGCCGGTGCGGTAGGCGGAGATGAGGCGGTGGAGGTCGGCCACCTGGGCGTGCAGATTGGCGCCCTCGTCCACATGTTCCACCAGAACGCGGTCGGTGTGGTTATCGTCCACCACATCCACGCGGGACAAAATATCCAGGTTTTCCTGCACTGCTTTGGCGGTGTTTTCAAATGGCTGGTGGGTGCGCAGGCTCATGCCGTGGCTGGAATACACCAGCGTGTACCCCGCAATACCGGTGCGCTCGTGGTAAGCGCGGCAGAACCCGCCGTCAATCACCAACAAGCGCCCGCCGCCCTTGATGGGGCTTTCGCCGGCTTTTTCCCGCACGGGTACATGACCGTTCACAATGTGGCAGTTGGCCGTTAAACCAAACTCCGCCAGGATGCGGCAGCAGATGGCCGCATCATCGTACCAGGTATAGTAGGGATCCTTGATCTCCTTGTGGGTTTCTGGGTCCTCAATGTACAGCCGCTCAAAGGTGGTCATGGCGCTGCGGCCAAACAGCGGGGAGAGCTTGCCGCACCACAAGTACCACAAAAAGTCCTGCCCGCTCTGCCGCTCCGGCGAGCCCTCCGGCGCAAAATAGCCCAGGCGGGCGCGCAGGTCACAGTAATCCAGCAGCGCGCGGCCCCGCAGGGAATGGCCCTCAAACGTTTCGGCGGCAAATTCGCCCTCGTCCGTCAGGGGCACCGCACCGTGGTACAGCAGGCAGCCGTTCTCAATGTGGTATACGCTGCCCTTGGCATACAGGAAGGCAACGTGCTTTTGCAGCTTTTCGCTGTGGCGGAAGGATGCCACCAGCTTGTCCAGCACAAACTTTTCGTCGGCATTCAGGCGGGCCGGGTTCTCTGGATCTACCGTGGGGAAGCTGCGGTCCCGCAGGGGATAGATCTTGCCAAAATAATCCACCGTTCCGGCTTCGTAATCAATGCGGCGCAAAAAATCCCGCCCCTGCATCTTGAAATCCGGGTTGCGGTCGATCACTTCGCACTCAAGCTTCAGCATCAGGATGGTGATGGCCTTGTGCATGACAGCACAGCGGTGCAGCATTCCGTCCGTGTAGGGGCCGCGGGTGGCGTCGGTGTGCGGCATCCAAATGGTCAGATCCTCATTGCCGTAATACTGCTCCGCCATGCGCAGCAGGTGGCGCAGATTGATGCCGTAAAAATCTTCAATCATGCCGTGGTTGTGGTAGGCAAGGGTGGTTTTCAGCACCGTGCAGCAGCACAGCGCGCTGCCAGCGGCGGCACCCATCCACACAACGTCGTGGTTGCCCCATTGGAAATCCACGTTGTGGTGGGTCATCAGACGGTCCAGGATCAGGTCCGGGCGGGGGCCGCGGTCAAACAGGTCACCAATAATGTGCAGCTTGTCCACCGCAAGGCGCTTGATCAGCTCACACAGGCGGATGATGAAAGCGTCCGCGCGGTCATTGGCGATAATGCTGCCCACGATCTGGCCATAGTAGAGGGTTTTGTTGTGGTCCTCAAAGTGGGCGTGCAGAAGCTCGTCAATGATATGCCCACAGCCCTGCGGCAGGCAGGAACGCACATATTCCCGTGTGTGCTTGGACGAAACAAAGCGGCATACATCGATCAGGCGCAGCAGCGTCTGGCGGTACCAGGCTTCCAGCTCAAAGCGTTCCGGGTAGCGGGCCTTGAGCAGGGGCAGCTTGCGCGCCGGGTAGTAGATCAGGGTGGCAAGCTCGGCACGGATGACCTTGGGCACGTTTTCACCCAGGACAAGATCAACTTTTTCGCGGATAACACCGGAAGCGGAGTTCAGCAGGTGGATAAAAGCCTCGTCTTCGCCGTGCAGGTCACTGATATAATGCTCGGTGCCCTTGGGCAGCTTGGCGGTGGCTTCCAGGCTGATAACGGCGCTGGCAGCCGCGGCCTGGGTGGGATAATCCCGTGCCAGCAGCGAAAGATACTTTAACTCTGCCACGCTGGTGGTGGGGATAGCAGTGGAATTGGAACCCATGGAACAGTATTCTCTCCTTTTTGAAGGGCTTGAATCAAAGCATACAATTGTATTATTGTTGCAAAAATTGGTACTTTTATTGTACGCTGTCCCATGCGGTGCGTCAATCGGAAAAGTGCCGAAAAACCTTGTGCTGCATCCGTTATATTTGACTATTTGATAATCCTTGCCTACAAAATGGCAGGGCTTGCCGGGGGAGGATGACGTTGTAATAGGATAGAATACAGAAAACTGGCGCACCATGAAAACAAAAACAGAGATAACGCGGTTGTGTCTGTACCCGCCCAAGCGCAACCCGGAACCCATATAGTCAATGAATGAGGAGATGCAGGATGAAAGTAAGATTGTGGCAAACAATGTTTTCAGCTGTAAAAAACAAACCCCGCCGCCGGATGGCGGAGGGGCCTGCGAATAGTTCTGTTCGGTTGTCTGTTTTGTCTGCTGTGAACGCCCTGTATCAAAATTTTGCCCTTAGTGCTGGGGGTTCAGGATGGTACGCCAGTCAAGGTCGCCGTGCTCCAGGCCGTGGATCAACACCTCGGCAGTGGCAATGTTGGTGGCAACCGGAATATTGTGCACATCGCAGATGCGCAGCAGGTTCATCTCGTTGGGCTCCGAGGGCTTAGCGCTGATGGGGTCACGGAAGAAAAGCAGCATGTCCACTTCGTCGCAGGCGATGCGGGCAACGATCTGCTGGTCACCGCCGTGGCCGCCCGGCAAAAAGCGCTGTACGTTCAGGCCGGTGGCTTCGGCCACAAGCCGCCCCGTGGTACCCGTGGCGATCAGCCTGTGCTCGCTCAGAATCTGCCGATAGGCAATGCAGAACTGAACCATCAGTTCTTTCTTTGTATCATGTGCAACAAGGGCAATCGTCATAAGAAATCCCCCACTTTTTATAAGTTACAGCATAGCATGGCTATGCGTTTTTCGTCAAAAACAGGTCAGCGGAATGCGCTCGCCTAAAATGCGGCCCGCAAGGGCGTGCCCGGCAATGGCGGCGGGGCAGTCCTGCGGCAGGGCGGTGCCTGCGGCACCGGCGCGCTGCAAGGTGCGGCTTTCCGGGATAGCGGCAATCAGCTGCAAACCAACGGTGTCAATGCACTCGTCCAGGTCAAACACCGCAGCATCCTTGCCAAAACTGGAACGGGACACACGGTTCATCACCAGCCGCACGGCGCTGGCGGGGCGGCCGTTCTGTAACAGGGCATCCGCCACAATGCGCCCATCCCGCAGGGCGACCGGGTCCGGCGTTAAAACAACCAGTGCGCGGTCCGCCAAGCGGTTGGCGGCGGTAAACGGTGCGCCCATGCCCGCTGCAGTATCCAGCAGGATATAATCAAAATATTCCCGCATGGCCAAAATCAGCCCGGCCAGCGGTGCTGCGCGGACCTCACCGCCCTCATAGGGAGCGCTGATGACCGACAGCCCAGGGTACAAAGGGCTGGGCACAATAGCTTTGCTGCCATCACACCGACCGCACAGAACATCCTCGATATCGTAAACCGTCTTGCCGTATACCCCGGCAATCATGTCCACACTGCGCAACCCGGAGTCCAACTCGATCAGCAGGACGCGGCGGCTCCAGGCACCCAACTGGGCACCCAGCAGGACCGATACGGTGCTTTTGCCCGTGCCGCCCTTGCCGGAGCAGATCATAATGGTTTGCGCGTTCATATGGTGGAAGTCCTCGCTCTCTTGTAGGTGTTGCCCTACAAAAGAGAAAACACCCCTTTTATTATTCTATCACAAAGAATACAGCGAAACAACTGCTTTAACTATGAAAAATTGCTGAAATTTGTGCATCGGTTGCCGACAGTTCCTACAAACCCATAAGTTTAATGGAAGCCCCCGCAGCCGCACAAACACAGATATATACTATTATAAAGGAAAAGCAGGGGACAGTGCAAGTAGTTTTGAAAAGTCATACTTTTGGCTTTTACAGAAACAGTTGTCCGCCGATGAACGGCTGTTATAAAATGCAAACGTTTGAGCAGTTACAGCGGGTGCGGTTGGTTCCACGCACGGCGCAGGCGGGCAAGGGCGTGCTTTTCCAGCCGGGATACATAGCTGCGGCTGATTCCGAACTGTGCGGCGATCTGCTGCTGCGTCTGCGGGACGGCGCCATTCAGGCCGTACCGCAGGGTCAAGATCTGCTGCTCGCGCTCCGGCAGGGCGGTAACCAGCTGGTGCAGCTGAGCGGCGGCATCCCGCAGTTCGCAGTCTTCTTCCATTGTGGCCAGGTCGGGCAGAACATCCGCCAGGGTCAGCATGCCGCTGTCCGCGCCGGTTTCCAGCGGCTCCTGCAAAGAAACGGTGCCTGCTTCGCGCCGGGTGTGGCGCAGCTGCATCCGCAGCTCGTTTTCAATGCAGCGGCTGGCGTAACTGGCAAAGCGGGTGGTGCGGGTGCAGTCATAGGTATCTACTGCTTTAATCAGGCCGATGGTGCCGATGCTGATAAAATCATCCTGCCCGCCGGAAATGGTATAATACTTTTTTACAATATGTGCCACCAGCCGCAGGTTGTGGCAGATCAGCGTTTCGCGCGCGGCGGCATCCCCGGCGCGCATGGCGGCGAAGGCGGCTTGTTCCTCCTTGGCGGAAAGCGGCTTGGGAAAGCTGCCGGTTTCCAGCCGGAGGGCCAGGTAGAGCAGATGCGAAGCAGCCGATTGCAAAAAAAGCCATAAAATCCCGATCATAAGACTTCACCCCTGCACCATGGGTATGCACCCGGCAACAGAAAGATGCTGCGGGGTAAAAAACGAAAGGAATGTGTTACTATTAGAGTTACAGATAATTATGGGGGGAGGGGCGCACATTGTACGCCCCTGCGGGGAAACGCATATTGTTTGTGTGCGGCAAAAAATGGGGTGAAACTTGTGACAAGGTACATGATGACATCCCACCGGAGGTACAGGCGGCATTTGAACGGCTGCAAGCGGTTTATGGCACTCAGACCCGCGCGGCCAACCCGCTGTATGCCAGCAAATAACCGTTGAACATTCTTGCTAATTGTTGTATAATGTTGAACATTCTGGATTGAAACGTGCAACATATGGCACGGGCACAGAGGGAAAGGAAAACAGAATGGAAGTTACAACAAAAAAGCAGAACAGAAGAAAGATTGTCATTGGCGTGTTGATTGCCGTGGTGGTGCTGGTGGCGGCGGTCATTGCGTTTGCCAGCAGCTACCTGGTCAATTATGCCATTGGGCGCAGCGGGGACGGCGGTGACCGTGAGGTGGCGCTGGATGTGAAAGCCCCCACGGATGGCGTGGAACAGTTGATTGCCGAAAACCGCGCCGTACAAAAGCAGGCCAATGAGGAATTTTTGCAGCAGAATCCCGGCCAGACGGTGCAGATCACGGCAGCGGACGGCCTGCGGCTGAACGGCGTGTATTACCCCAATGCGGGCAGCCACCTGTGGGTGATTGCCCTGCACGGCTACCGCGGCAGCCATACCGGCGTGACCAACCTGGCCCAGCACTACCACGATGCAGGCTACCAGGTGCTGACCCCTGATCTGCGCGCCTGCGGCGACAGTGAGGGCGATTATGTCGGCATGGGCTGGCTGGACCGCAAGGATGTGCTGCAATGGATCGACTGGGTGCTGGCGCAGGACAGCGAAGCTGAAATTGTGCTGCACGGCGTTTCCATGGGTGCCGCCACCACCATGATGACAGCAGGGGAGGACACCCCGGAACAGGTAAAAGTGTTTGTGGAGGACTGCGGCTACACCAGCGTGTGGGATATTTTTTCCAGTGAGCTGAAACTGCGGTTCGGTCTGCCGGAGTTCCCAATTCTGTATACCGCCAGCGCCACAGCAAGAGCCAAAGCGGGCTATGGCTTTAAGGAAGCATCCGCCCTGCAGCAGGTGCAGAACTGTGAAAAGCCGATGCTGTTCATCCACGGCACCGCGGATGATTTTATCCCCTATGAGATGATGGGTACCCTGTATAACGCCAAACCCGGCACCAACAAGGCCACTCTGACCGCCGAGGGCGCAGGCCACGGCGAGGCGATGGATGTTCTGGGTGATACCTATTGGAATACCGTGTTTGACTTTGAAGGCCAGTACATGGCCGGCTGAGCGTTTGCCAAAACAAAGAATAACATAAGGCAACACCGCACAATTCCCGCCTGACGGCTTAAGCACCGCTCCGGCGGCTGCGGCACGGCATCTGCGTTGCCAAAATGCTCGATAATGTCGGGTTGCGGTACCCGCATCGTGCTTCGGGGGCAAAAGCCCCTCGCACTCTGCGACCGCTGCCCCTGCTTCGGTTCGCTGTTTCCGCCACTGGCGGCGCTCACCTTTGCAGCATCCAGTATTATCTGCGCTTTTGGCTTAGCATCTGCCGTACCTCGCTTGCCGTATCGGCACTTAGAATTATGCGGTATTGCCATAACAAAAAGGCCGTTGTGCAGTTTGGTTTGCACAACGGCCTTTGAATTATAATTTGAACGATGAAAGGGAAAGCCTGAAAAATCAGAACTTGAAGCTGTCCTTCAGGGTGACGATGCGGTTGTAAACGTGGGGGTTCTTGCTGTCCGGCGTAAAGTAACCGGTGCGCACGAACTGGAACCGCTCGCCGGGCTTGGCATCGGCCAGGCTCTCTTCCAGCTTGGCGTGGTCAATGACCTGCACGCTGTCGGGGTTCAGGTAATCCTTGAAGTCAGCGCCATCGGGAATGCCGTTCATGTTGGCTTCGGTAAACAGCTTGTCGTACAGGTGGATCTCAGCGTCCACGCAGTGCTCGCAGCTGACCCAATGGATGGTGCCGCGCACCTTGCGGCCATCGGCGGGGTTGCCGTTGCGGGTTTCCAGGTCGGCTTCGGCATGGATGGTCACCACATTACCGGCTTCGTCCTTGTCCACGCCGGTGCAGCGCACCAGGTAAGCGCCCATCAGGCGGACTTCGCTGCCCAGGGTCAGGCGCTTGAACTTCGGCGGGGGAACCTCAAAAAAGTCGCTCTTGTCGATCCAGACTTCCTTGGTAAAGGCAACCGGGCGGGTGGTAGTGTCGTTGGCATCGCGGTTGGGGTTATTGGGCAGGTCAAAATACTCAACCTGGTCAGCCGGGTAGTTGTCGATCACCAGCTTGACCGGCTCCAGAACGGCAACGCGGCGGGCGGCGTTCAGCTCCAGCTCGGCGCGCAGCACGGCTTCCAGCTGGCGCATATCCACCAGGCTGTCTGCCTTGGCAACACCGGCGGTGCGCACAAACTCAAAAATGCTGGTGGGGGTATAGCCGCGGCGGCGCAGACCGCACAGGGTGGGCATGCGGGGGTCATCCCAGCCATCCACAATGTTCTTTTCCACCAGTTCGCGCAGGTAGCGCTTGCTCATGACGGTGTTGGTCACATTCAGGCGGGCAAATTCGCGCTGCTTGGGGAAGCCGGCGCCAAAAATATTGGTCACGACCCACTCATACAGGGGGCGGTGGTTCTCAAATTCCAGGCTGCACATGGAATGGGTAATGCCCTCAATGGCGTCCTGAATGGGGTGGGCAAAGTCATACAGGGGGTAGATGCACCACTTATCGCCCTGGCGGTGGTGGGAAACATGCTTGATGCGGTAAATCGCCGGGTCACGCAGGTTCATGTTGGGGCTGGCCAGGTCGATTTTGGCGCGCAGGGTCTTTTCGCCATCGGCAAACTCGCCCGCGCGCATCCGGCGGAACAGGTCGAGGTTTTCTTCCGGGGTGCGGTCGCGGTAGGGGGAAGGACGGCTGGGCTTACCGGCATCGTTGCCGCGGTATTCCTGCATCTCCTCGCGGGTCAGGTCATCCACATAGGCTTTGCCTTCCTGAATGAGCTTTTCGGCGTATTCATAGCACTTTTCAAAGTAATCGCTGCCGTAAAAAATGCCGCCGTTGGGGGTGGCACCCAGCCATTCCAGATCTTTCAGGATGCTCTGCACATACTCGTCGCCTTCGCGGGCGGGGTTGGTATCGTCAAAGCGCAGGTTAAACTTACCGCCATAGGTTTTGGCGGTCATGTAGTTGATGTAAATGGCCTTGGCGGAACCAATGTGCAGGTAGCCGTTCGGCTCCGGCGGAAAACGGGTATGGATCTCCTTGACCTTGCCCTCGGCAAGATCCGCGTCAATGATCTCAGTCAAAAAATTGGAAAACTTTTCGTCAGCCATGTATTCCACTCCAATAAAATATTGTAGATTGTAATATTGTCGATTTTCTTAGGCAACACCGCACAATTCCCGCCTTGCGGCTTAAGCACCGCTCCGGCAGC
>OGXD01001194.1_pt1 | contig 21212 bp, 17 predicted proteins | sample 1576211 | NCBI WGS metagenome assembly OGXD01 (sample SAMEA3541470, study PRJEB24748) | human gut metagenome | biome: human gut; feature: human-associated habitat; material: faeces | place: China | collected 2012
TGATGGAGGTGCCGGTCTTGCGGATATTGACCTTGATCGCGCCTCTTTCTTTGTTTTCCCGACATGCGTCCACCGCGTTTTCCAGTAAATTTCCCAAAAGCACGCAGAATTCCGGCTCCGGGACCGGTATTTCTTTTTCCATCTGTGCCTGGATCTCCAGAGCAGTTCCGGCTTTTTCTGCAATCTGCGCGTAGTAGCTAAGGATCGCGTTGACAGCTTGATTTTCACAGTAAGCAGGCAGCCATTCCGGCATCATATGTTTCCGGAAGGACGCGAGATAGTCTGAGATCGCGTCAAGATCTTTGTTCGCCGCGCACCAGCCGCAGCCGCTTAGGCTCCAAATCATGGGCACGCATGGCCGTTACAACATCCGCCAGCCGTTCCGGCCGATGGCAAATGCAAAACCGCCCGCCGAACTGCAACAGATAGCCCGCTGCCGTACAGGCGTCCTCCAAGGTGCAACACACCTCGTGCCGGGCAATTTGATCCCACGGCTCCGGAGACAAAATGCCCGTGTCCACCGGCTTGTACGGCGGGTTCATACTCACCAGAGTAAAGCTGCCCGCCGGGTACAGCTGCCGATGATCTCGCAGATCTGCCTGCTGCACGGTTAGCCGCTCTTCCAAATGATCCAGCGCAATGGATTGCTGCACCTGCCGTACCGCCCGGTCCTGAATATCCAGGCACGCCACCGGACTTTGCCGGGCATCTCGCAGCCAAAGCAAAGGAATAATTCCACAACCTGTACCCAAATCCAGCGCTCGATCCCGGCGGCGAATACGGGCAAAATCCGCCAACACCACGGCGTCCGTACCAAAGGTGTGGCGGTCACTGACCACGATTTGCATGTGCTCTGCCAAAGGCATAACCGTTTCGTTCATAGGCTCTCCCACTACCGGGCCGTGCCCGGGTCTTTGCGCTTATTATATACCTGCCGCCCCGCTTTGGCAAGCGGGCAAAAAAAGACACGCCCAAAGCCAAAGCTCTCGGCGTGTTCCTTTTTGTTTGTACAAAAGCAGAAAAATCTACAAGATCCGCTTATGCCTGGGCAGGCGCACCCACGGGGCAGGTTGCCTCGCACGCACCGCACTCAATGCAAACGTCAGCGTCAATTACAAATTTGCCGTCACCCTCGGAGATGGCGGAAACCGGACACTCTGCTGCGCAAGCACCGCAGGAAATACAATCATCAGAAATCTGATATGCCATGATAAACACCTCCTGTATGTTTCTCAACCTAAATATAACAGCATTGATTTGAAAATGCAAGTAAATTCTTAAAAATTAGTCTTGCCTTACTTCTCCGCCTGGGCGGGCTTGTCCGCTTTTTTCTCATTTTTGCCGCCGCGACGGGGCGCACGCACCACGCGCACTTCTTCCCGATTAACGATCACCGGTGCGCCCTCCGGCGCATTATCCAGCTGCACTTTCAGCTTACCGGTGAGCAGCGCCGCATCTACCACCGTGCCTCGACCCTCTCGGCAGTCCACCACGGTGCCTCGCCGGGGGGTAATCTTTGCCAGGTATTCATAAGAGTTCTGCTCATATTTCAGGCAGCACATCAGCCGCCCGCAAGTGCCGCTGATCTTAGAGGGGGACAGGCTCAGTCCCTGCTCCTTGGCCATTTTGATAGACACGGAGTGGAAGTCATTCAGGAAGGTGGAGCAGCAAAACGGCCGCCCGCACACGCCCAGACCGCCCAGCATCTTGGCCTCGTCTCGCACGCCGATCTGGCGCAGCTCAATACGGGTATGGAAAGTGGAGGCCAGATCCTTGACCAGCTCTCTAAAGTCCACACGGCCGTCCGCGGTAAAATAAAACAGTATCTTGGACCCGTCAAAGGCGTATTCCACCTCGGTCAGGTTCATATCCAGCTTATGTTTCTCGATCTTTTGCAGGCACACCTCGTAGGCGCGCTTCTCTTTTTCTTTATTTTCTTCCAGAATTTGCTTGTCTCTGGCGGTGGCAATACGCAGTACCGGCTTGAGGGGTGCAGTGACCTCATTCTCCGCCACCTCTTTAGGCGCATACTGGGCGACGCCGCATTCCATACCTCGGGCGGTCTCTACCACCACCAGGTCGCCTTTCTTAATCTCCAACCCCTTGGGGTCAAAATAATATGTTTTGCCGGTGTCCTTAAACCGAACGCCTACCACTTTTGTCATAATCTATCCTCCTAACGACCGATCGCCTGGCGCAAATCGGCGCAAAATTTTGTGATCAGCAGGGCGTTATTGGCATTTTGCAGCGCCCGCTGATAAGTGTCCTCTGCCACAGATACCAGTTGCAGCAGTTGTTTTCTGGTACATTTAGATCCAAGCAACCGGGGAATTTCATCGCTGCCGGAAAGCAAATCGGCGCCGCTGTCCAGCACCAATGCGTCCCGAAACAGATCCCGCAGCACCCCGCAGATATTCAGTACCGCCTGCCTGTCCTTTTGCAGGGGTGCGCAGGCGCAAATGAGCGCATACTCATTCTCCGCCACCAGCGCGCGGCACAGTTCTGCGGACAAGGCGCTGTACTTGGCGGCCTCGCCGTCCTCCAGGCTCTCCATGGCCTTTCCGATGTTGCCGTTCCACAGCTGCAACGCCTGGCGCACCCGATCCGGGTCCGCCTCCGGCTGCCGCTGCAAAATATAATCCGCGCCGATCTCTACCGGCACGCCCTCCAACCGAAACACCACACTGCGGGACAGCACCGTGGGCAGCAGAGCGCTCTTGTTCTCCACCGTTAAAATGAACCGCACATAAGCCGGCGGTTCCTCCAGCACTTTCAAAATGGCATTCTGGGCCTGCACGCTCATCAAATGGGCGTTAACCAATATGTAGATCTTATAATCCGCCTCGTTGGGGGTCATATACACATCGCCCACAATTTGATCCACCGTCTTTTTATGGAATGAACGGGCGCCCCCCTCCGGGGCATAGACCAAAATATCCGGGTGCACCCCGGCACGAGCCTTGTGGCACTGGGGGCAGCTGTCGCAAGGGCGGTGCTCACCTCGGCACACCAATGCCGCAGCCAGTTCACCGGCCAGCGTGCGCTTACCCAGACCGCTCTCCCCCTCCAGCACCACGGCGTGGGGCAGACGGCCGCCGTCTACCAATGCAGACAGCTGCGCCTTGATTTTTTCATTCCCGAGAAAGTGCTTAAATTCCATACTTGCCTTTACAATTTGCGGAACTCGTCCACATTGATCACAAACGCCACAGCGCCGTATTCCTCCACGTCCACCGGCTGGCGCAGCAACGAGCCTTCCAGCGTGCTGGCCACGCCCACTTGGCGCACCACCCGCTTGGTCACATGCTTGCCCAGCACATCGAACAGCTGCTCCACCTTGTGATCCTCCGTGCCGATAAACAGCGTGGTGTGCCCATCGGCCAAGAACTGACCGGTGGTGGAGATGCGGGAGGAGGAAAAGCCCTCCTTCGTAATCGCATCCAAAACTTTGGAAACATCTTTATTGGAAATTACAGCCATAACCAGCTTCATATAAACATCCATCCTTTCCGTTAATGCTTCTTATTATACGCCTTGGTTCGCAACTTTACAACTATCTGTATTATTGCTTCAAATAAAATTTACAATTTGTACTTATTTAGACAAATTTCACCTTTTTGGGGGTTAAATCACCGCTGCCAGCGCCACCACCACCGGCATGGTAACAATGGAAAACAGTGAGGACTGGGCGGCCAACTCGCTGCCCAAGGCGGCGTCATTGTCGTACTTGGCCGCATACATAGCCGTATTGGTCGCCGTGGGGGCAGAGGCGGAGATGACCATAGCGATCAGCAGATCACCCCACACACCGCACAGGTAAAACAGCCCCACCATACACAGGGGGATCACTGCCAAACGCATCAGGGAGCAAAAGTACAGCTCCTTTTTGGCGAACATACGCTTCCAGTCCGCATTGGCAAGAAAGGTGCCGAAAATCATCATGGCCAAGGGCGAATTACAGTTGCCCACCATCTCCATGGGTCGCAGGATCACCTGGGGCAGACTGGGCTGCAAAAAGAACAGCGGCAGCCCGATGAGCACCGCCATGGAGCCGGGATTCAGCACCAACCGGCGCAGGTCGATCTTGGCGGTATGGCCGCTGATTTCATAAATGCCGTAGGTAAAGGCCACCACATTAAAAACAGCCACATAAACGGAGCAGTAGAACACGCCCTCCGAGCCAATCACCGCCTGAGCCAAAGGCAGCGCCAAAAAGCTGGCGTTGGAGAACAGCATACCGTAGCGGTACACGCCCCGCTCCATGGGACTGCGGTGACGAAAGCACAGCTGTCCCAGCACGCCGCCCACCAGGTGGGTAGCAAAAGCGCACACAAACGCCAAAAGAATACCCCGCACGTGGTCCGGGGTGTACGCCATGGTCATAAATGTATAAATAATGGCAATGGGCAGCACGATATTAAACAGCAGGTCGATCACCCGCTTGGCGTCCGCCTGGCGAAACACGCCCAACTTATCCGTCACAAAGCCGATCAGAGAAATCAGGTACAGCATCAGCACCTGACCGGCCACGGTCTTTAAGGTTGCAAAAAACAAAGGCACGCTCCTAATCCGCTGCGCTGCGACGGCGCAGATCCTGCACAAAAGCCAAGGCAAACACACCCAGCAATAAATCCGCCGGGCCGAAATACATGCTGCCGTTCAACAGACCTCGGTGCCCGGTAAACCATACGGACAGTCCGGGCAATGCCAGCACACAGCCGCACACAAACACCAGCAGGCCAAAGAACACCACCGCACGCCCTGCATGGCGGGAGGTAACCACCGCCGTTGCAAAGGAAAAGAGAAACAGCAGCAGCGCCACCAAAAACAACACCTCACACACCGTCTGGGTATCTACCAGCACACTGACCATCTTAGCTAAAATGGTCAGCAAACGGCAAAGCCCCCACAGCGCCGGCACAAAGTGAAAGAAGCGGAAAGCGCGAAAATCATACCGTCCGCCCCCATAGCTGCGCCCTACAACAAAATAGTAGGAGCAGCTGAGTAAAGCAAACAGTGCCGTCAGCCCTTCGCTGACCAGGTCATTCCACTGTAAATAAACCGCACCGTCCGTCAAGTTGTAGCACAAAAAGCAGCGGTAAATAAAATCAAAAAAGAACGCCACAGACACCAGATAAGACACAACGGTCAGCCTGCGGCTGCCGCCGTTTGCAGCCACCGCCACTGCCGTATGGCTTTGGTGCAGGGCACACACAGTGCAACACACACCGGCACACAGCAGCAAAGCATACAGCCCATAAGTCAACGGCGCACCGGCAGCCGTGACCCGCCCGGTACTGCTGTCCGTAAAAAGGAGGAGCTGAACAAAGCGCAATACCACCGCCGCCCCGGTGATCGCAAAAGTCAGAATCCAAGGGATCAGTTGGGGTCTGGTACGCACTTTTTCGCTCCTCTTTCGTTCAAAATCAGCCCTGAACCTCTCGGTCCGCCGGGGCAATGTACGTTCTGGCGTGGGACACGCTCTTGTATGCCGGTCGCATAATTCGGCCGCCGGAAATCAATTCCTCCAGCCGATGGGCACACCAACCGGCAATACGGGCGGTGGCAAACAGCGGGGTAAACAGATCCTCCGGGATCTTCAGCACCTTGTAAACCAAACCGGAGTACAGATCTACATTGGCGCACATCACCTTGTCGTCGCCCTTTACCTCAGCAAACACCTCCGGGGTCAGCATCTCCACATTCTCCAAGGTTTTAAACTCTTTTTCAAACCCGGCCTCATAAGCCAACTTGCGGGCATTGGATTTTAAGATCACCGCGCGAGGATCTGATTTGGTATAGACTGCGTGACCCATACCGTAGATCAAACCGGAGCCGTCACCGGCTTCTTTATTCAGGATTTTAACCAGGTAATCTTTTACCTGCTCCGGCTTGGTGGGGTCTGCCACATGGGCAATAATGTCCTCCATCATGTGCGTCACTCGAATGTTGGCGCCGCCGTGGCGAGGACCTTTCAGGGAGCCGAAGCCGGCCGTAATGGCCGAATACGTATCCGTACCGCTGGAGGTAAGCACACGGGTAGAGAAGGTAGAGTTGTTACCGCCGCCGTGGTCCGCATGAAGCATTAAGCAAATGTCCAGCAGTTTGGCCTCTTCGCGGGTAAAAGTCTTGTCCACCCGCAGCTGATTTAAGATATACTCCGCCATGGTCTGCTCCTTGTTAATCGGGTGCAGGAACATGGTCTTGTTGTAGAATGTACGGCGCTTGATCTGATAGGCGCTGTTCATAATGGTCGGGGTCTGAGCGATCAGCTGCAAGGACTGGCGCAGCACATTGGGAATGGAGGTATCGTCCGGGTTCTCATCAAAAGAGTAAAGGGACAAAATGCAGCGCGCCATCTTGTTCATAATATCCTTGGAGGCATGCTTCATAATCACATCTTCCACAAACTCGTCCGGCAGTGCCCGGCACTCGGACAGCACCTCGTAAAGAGAATACAGCTGATTGGCAGTGGGTAGATTGCCAAACAGCAGCAACCACACCACTTCCTCATAGCCAAAGCGGTCCTCGGCAATGCAGTTGTCCACCAAATCACGAATGTCATAACCACGGTAAGACAACTTGCCGTCCGTAGGAATCCGCTCGCCGTCCAGAATATAGTAGCCCTCTACCGAGCAGATACGGGTCAATCCGGCCATCACGCCGGTGCCGTCGCTGTTGCGCAGGCCCCGCTTTACCTGATAGCGTTCAAAATCGTGGGCATTGATATAGTTATTCTTCCCCAGCTCCTGGCACAAATTGGACAGTGCGTCCATGGAGATGGGCGAAATATAATTGGAAGCCACAAAATCGCTCCTTTCAAACATACATTTAGAACAATCATTATACAATTATAATAGACAAATGTCAAGTTATCTGAAAGGAGAGATCCGCTTTGAAAAAAGTATTGATCCTGTTTGCTCTGCTGTTTTTGCTCACATTCGGGGTGCCCATGTTCGCCGCATTTCACACCCAAGGCAGCAGTGATCTGGTAAGCCTGCTCCACTCTGCGGTGCTGACGGCGCCTATTCTCTGATGGAATTATCGTTAATTTTCGTAATCCGACAGTGACAGACAGCCTGGATCACCGAGGCAGAGAACGCTCGATTCCAGTCCGCTTTAACCGCTGCATACCCCGCCGGGTCTGACATTGCCAGCCGCGCCCCAACCTGCACGCCGTCGCATCCGGCGGCCTGCAAGCAGGCGTAAGCCCCGGTGCACAGGTCCACCAGCTTTTGCTCCGCCAGGTGCTCTATGACGGAAATGGCGCGATTATCTATGGTACTGATATAGCCCTTTTGCACTTCATCCAGCATCAACTGCGTTCGCACCGTTACCCGAAACACCGGTCGCCCGTTCTCCATGGCGCTCCGTGCCCTCACCTTGCAGGACACCAGTTCCACCCCGATATGCCCCAGCTTGTCATTTTGCAGGGTGAGCAGTCCGCTTTTAATCTTACCGTTCATCAGGAGGATGCCGAAAGTATCGTCCATATCCGCCGTGGCGGTCATCTTGCCCCCATCAAACAGCGCCAACCCTTCAAAAGCCGTATGTGTGCCCGCTTTCTTTAATAGCGGCAAATAAATATCCGAGGTAGGACTGGCAAAGCGGCGCAGCGCGTCATTAACGGACACCACCGCGCCCATACCGCTATCCTGCCCATTCTGTAACAGGTGCACCATATTTGCGCTGGGCACCAAAGCGTCGTCTTCCTTACTCTGCAGCAGCGCCTTGGCATTACCGTCTGCCACGCACAGCAGCACATCCGGCCGACTGGCGGCGCTGCGTACAAAGTAATCCATATTGTCGCCCACCCCGTGCCGTGCCACGCTGCTGCTGAACACCGTAATCTTGTTTTGTCCTAAAAACAAATTGCGGGACAAGTCCTCGGACAGTTTAGACAGAGCCTGGGAGATACCGGTGCCGCTCTCTGCGGTATTGATGGTAATATTGCCGGACAGAGCCTCTGAGCCGTTGCCGCTCTTGGTCATATTCAAGGTCTGCACCGAGACGGACACTCCATTGGCCGCCCGGTCAATGCTCATGCCCTCCACCACCGCCAAATTGCTCAGGGTGCGCCGCCCGGAGCAGCCGCACAGTATGGCCGACACCAACAAAAAACAAAGAAGTAACTTAATTATTCGTCTCATTTGTACCACGCGCCTTTCTGTGCCTCAGCAGCCACACCAAGGGAATGAGAGAGGAAAACACTGCAAAGGGCACCACTGTGATCAACGGCGAGTGCTGACCCACAGTCATCAACCGTCCCAGCGCACAACTGACGGCAAAGGCCGCCAAACCGGCGCCCAGGCACTTGCCCTTGTACCCACCACTGCCCGGCAGGGTCACTGCCGCACAATAAATCAGCAGTGCCGCCTTAATAAAGATAGCAAAGATCCAAAAGCCGGTATACAGCGCATCCATCCGCACCATTGAGCCGCTGCCTGCCAGCTGAGAGAGTGTATAAATCGGAAACGCCTGTAACCCGGCCGCGTCCCCCATCACGCCGATGGCAAAGAGGAACAGCAGGCTCGTAGTCAGGTACGAACACCCCATAGCGCCATAAAAGGCACCAAAACGACGTCCGCCGATGACCACCCGATCCGCCAGCACCAAAAAGATCGTAATCTCTGCCGTATTGGCAGACAGCACCACGCCGTTTCGCACCACTTCACCCACGGTATTGCTGCCTGGCGGAAACAGGCTGAACCACTGGAAGTGCTGCACATTAAAGCCCAGCACCACCGCTACCACAAGCACAATCAGGCAAAAGGCGAAGCCGGAAAAACGAGACAATCCTTGCAGCCCAACCAACGCCCCATACACCGCAAATAGAATAATCAGCAAGGCAAATCCCCAACTTTTAGCCTCCGGATTCAACCGGGCAGAGGCGAAGTAGGCAAAGCGGCTCACATTGATCCCCGCCAAAAAGATAAAATTACAGGCATAAAGAGTGCCCATCGTTCTGTGCGCCAACGGTGAGCAGTCCCGCTGCACACAAAGAAGCGCGGGCACCGCAAACAACAGGGAAAGCACCAGCGCTACCCCCACGCTCATCAGCATTTGGGTAGACAACTTACCTGCCATAATAGACTGCACATGGGTCAGGCTCACCACCAGGCGGCTGATATACAGCATGGCAAACAGACTGAACGAAGAAATTTTGCTGTTATTCACACTGGTCAATATGCGCACCCCGCAGATCCTGTACCCGCACCCGGCGGCGGGCCAGCTTGGTCCAACTTTCCCGATAAAACACATCACCCAGGGAGCGCACATTCAGCGGTGCGATGGGGGCGGCGTACGGCACACCGTAGGGGCTGAGACTGCAAATATTCACAAACAGCGCCGCCATGCCCAGCATCAAACCGTAAAGTCCGGTGAGTCCCCCGGCCAAGATAAACAAGAGCCGCAGCACCGACACGCTGTCATACAGCGGAAACGCCACATAAGAGGCAATGGCGGTAATGGCGATAATCACCAAAATAGGCGCGCCGATCAGCCCGGCAGACACGGTGGCCTCACCGATAACAATGGCGCCGATGATAGACACCGCGTGGCCGACGACCTTGGGCAACCGCAGCCCCGCCTCCCGCATGATTTCATAAAAGATCAGGGTCATAATGGCCTCATTCATCAGGGACAGCGGGGTGCGAAACTCTGCCGACGCAATGGTAAACAGCAAGTTGGTGGGAATTAGTTCTTGATGAAAAGTGCCCAGCGCCACATACACCCCGGGCAAAAATACGGAAATGCCAAAGCTGAAATACTTCAGCAGCCGCACAAATCCGCCGAAGAACGGCGGATAATCGTAATCATCCAATGACTGGAAATTATCGCTGAAAAGATACGGCACATAAAGTACAAAGGGCGTGCCCTCCACCAGTACCGCCACCCGGCCCTCATAAAGCTTGGACGCCAACACATCCGGGCGCTCCGTGGTGCCTACGGCAGAGAAAAAGGAACGCATATTTGTGTCTAAAAAGGGCACCAGTTCACCGTAATCCGCCACCGTGTTCAAATGCGCGTCCTTTAGCCGCTGCTCCACCGCATTCACCAATTCCGGCGCGGCACGGTCATCCAAAAAAGCCAGTACCACCGGAGTCGGGGCAGCAGTGCCCAGCTGGATTTGGCGCAGCTTTAAGTGATGGGTTTTCATGCGCTTGCGCAGCAGCGCCTTGTTGTCGTTCACAGACTCCACAAAGCACTCTTTGGCTCCGCGCACATTGCTTTCGCTCTCCGGCTCGTCGGTATTGCGCTTGGTCCAACCCTGAATACCCATGACCATAGCTCGGGGACAGCCGTCCAACACAAACACGCAAAAGCCGCTCATCAGATAATAGTAAGCATCCTCGAAGGTCTTTGCCTCTTTCAACTCTACCGACTGCACGCAGGTGCGCATCAGCTGGCGGAACTGCTCGCCGGGCGTGCGTGCCTCCACCTGCGCCCCCAGCACCGGTCCCATAATCATCTGCCCCAGCTGCAAAGAATCCACCAATCCGTCCATCACAGCAAAAAAGCACTTGCGACCGCCGGTTTCCGCCTCCTTGAGCAAAAAATCCGAGCAGTCCGCAAAGTCCGCCTTAAATTTCTGTACATTATCGTTATATTGGCGCCTAAGGTTTTCCAATTTCTATCACCCGTACTAATTTTGGCATAACCGGGGGATTTATTCACAAAATACAACCGGTGATTGAAATGACAGTAACTCTTATTCGCGCACTGCTGATCTACTTTACCGTCATTCTGGCTATGCGGATCATGGGCAAGCGCCAGATCGGCGAGCTGAACCCCCACGAGCTGGTCATTACCATATTGGTAAGCCAGATTGCCTCCATTCCCCTACAAGACAACACCATGCCCCTGGCCAACGCCTTTTTGCCCATGCTGCTACTGGTAAGTCTGGAAATTCTCGCCTCCGTGGCGTCCATGAAAAGTCTGCGGCTGCGAAACCTGCTGCAAGGGCGACCCATCTTTCTCATACGCCACGGCAAACCGGATCAAAAGCAAATGCGTCGCCTGCGCTTTACCGTAGACGATTTGATAGACGCCCTGCGCCAAAAGGATGTATTTGATCTGTCCACCGTGGAGGAAGCGGTGGTGGAGACCAACGGCAGCCTGTCCGTGCGGCTGCGTACGGAGGAAAGCCCGGTGACCCCCAAACAGTTGGGCGTACCGACGCCGGACAACGGCTTTCCCATACCCGTAGTCACCGACGGCCACATTGTGCCAGAATATTTCGGCGACCAAGTGCTGGACACAGCAGCCATTGCCAAGGCGCTGCAAAAGGAGAGCCTGTGCCCCGGTGAACAGCTGGTGGTGACCATAGATGACAGCGGCACCGTCTTTGCCGTAAAAAAGGAGAGAAAAAAGTGAAGCGCACTTGGTTTGCCATTTTGTTTTTGCTGCTGGTGGCAGGGCTGTGTATCTTTGAACAGCACACGGTCAAGACCACCTTTGAGAATATGGAGACCCTACTGCAAAGCATGGACGCAGCCGCCGCAGAAGAGAATTACCCGGAGGCAGAACGCAAGGCCCGCCAACTGCAAAACATTTGGACCGCCCGCTACCCCACCCTGTGCGTGCTCATGGAGCACCGCGCTTTACAAGAGGCGGGGGTAGCCCTGGGCACCCTGCAACCCTTGGCTGGGGACGAAAGCGACGATCTGCGCCCTACCATTCGCCAGTGCCAAACGGAACTGGCAGAGATCTACGACAACAGCAAGGTAACGGTGGGTAACATCTTTTAGCAACACAAAAGCGAACGATATAAAAATCGTTCGCTTTTTTATCGTTATTCACTTTTGGCGTTCTTATACTTCTCCGCTTGCAGGCGGAACATATAAGCATAAGTGCCGTCTGCCGCCATCAGTTCACTGTGCGAGCCGCTCTCTATGATCCGACCCTGCTCCATCACATAGATTTTATCCGCCTGCACCGTGGTGGACAACCGGTGAGAAATAAAGATCACCGTCTTGTCCCGGGCAGCCTCCAGCATAGCCCGGTTCAGCTGGTATTCCGCTACCGGGTCCAAGTTGGCAGAGGGCTCATCCAGGATCACAAAGGGGCAGTCCTTGTAGAATGCCCGCGCCACCGCCACCTTTTGGCTCTCGCCGCCGGAAAGCATCAGTCCGTCATCGTCAAACTCCCGCAGCAGCTGGGTGTCCACTCCCCGGGGCAAAGGTCGCTGAAAGCCGCTGTGGTCCAGCGCACGGCGCACCCGCTCCGGGTTAAACTGCGGACTGAGCGCCACATTCTCCCCTACCCGACAGGCAAACAGCTGGAAGTCCTGGAACACCGCCGCAAACCGATCCCGATGGCTTTGCAGGGTGCAGTCCCGAATGTCTTGCCCATCAATCAGGATCCGCCCACCGGTGGGCTCATACAGCCGCAGCAGCAAATTGGTTAAGGTGGTCTTACCGGCGCCGTTGTAGCCTACCAGGGCGATCTTCTCCCCCGGGTGAATCGTCAGGTTAATGTCCTGCAAAACAGGCGCCGCCCCACCGGGATAAGTAAAGGTCAGGTGTTCCAGCTTGATCTCGCCGGACTGGCTCTTGGGCGCCGCCTGCGCCCCGTCCCGAATGGTGGGTTCGGCGTGGAGAAATGCCCGGTACTTCTCGATCAGCTTGGCCCGCTCGTCAAACTGGGCAACGCCCCACACGGTGAGAAAATTCAGGCTCATGGCGATGGCATAGGCGCCGTTAAAGCTGGCCACAAAATCCCCGGGGCTGATCTGGTGGCGCACCAGCACCAGGTAGCCCAGATACATGGGCAGTACAAACATAAAGCCCAGCACCTGCACGCCGGTCTCCTGGAGCAGATAGCGGCGAGTGATCTTGCCGAAATATTTCTTTTGACAGGCGATCACATCGTCCGCCGCTTGGTCGTAGCGCTCCATCAGCAGAGGCGCAATGCCGTTCATACGCACCTCTTTGGCGTAATCCTGCAAGTAAAACAGCCGCTGGAAGTAGTCTGCCCGCCGATGATAGCGGGTATTCTCCACCTGGCGTTGCACCTGCAAGTTGCTAATGGCCTTGCTTAGGGGCAAAAACAGCAAAATAGATGCCAAAATAATCACCAAACACAGCGGGTCAATGGTCAGCAGCACAGAGGAAATGGCAATCAACGAGATCAAGTTGCCAAAGTACCGGCGCACCAGGCCCAGCAGGTTTTGGATGTTGTCGCCGGAGGACTCAATGGTCAGAATAAAGCGGTTGTAAAATTCCGGGTCATCATAAGACGCCAGGTCCAGCTCCGCCGCCTTGGCATACAGTCGTCGGTTCAGCCGGTAATAGGCTTTCTCCCTTTGCACATTCCAAAAGAACTCCCGATACAAATAGGATGCCAGCCGGCACAGCGCAAGCAGCGCCACCACAACGGCCACCACGGCGTACAGCCGTTTTAAGTCCCGACCGGAGGTGACAATATCGATCACATACTTAACCCCCAGCACGCTGACCAGCTGGCCGGGCAGCACCGTCAGCACGCCCCATGCCAGTTCGCCGATCACCAGCGCCGGGGAGGCTGCAAACAGCAGCCGCAAAAAGTAGAATAAATTGGAGAACATGGAGTGCTCTCCCGCATGCTTAGGCTTGCGCACCGGCGGCACCCCCTTCCTGCTTGTAACCGGAGGCTTGCAGGCGGAACATATCCGCATACAGTCCGTTTCGCTCCATCAACTGCCGGTGGGAGCCGCTCTCCTGCACCTGACCGTCGGCCAGCACCAAAATGCGGTCGCTGAGCACCGCGCTGGACAGCCGGTGCGAGATAAAGATCACCGTCTTGTTCTCTGTCACTTGCAGCAAATTCTCATACATTTTATACTCCGCCACCGGATCCAGGGCGGAGCTTGGCTCGTCCAGCACGGCGATCTGGAAGTCCCGGGCAAACAGCCGGGCAGTGGACACCTTTTGATTTTCGCCGCCGGACAGCCCGGTGCCCGCCTCGTCAAACTCTCGGGTCAGCACCGTGTCCGCCCCCCGGGGCAGTGAGGCAATTTTGTCCCACACACCGCTGTGGCGCAGTGCCTGCTCTGCCAGAGCTTTTTCCGCCGGGGTACAAGCGTGGCCGATCACATTCTCGTTGACGGACAGGGCAAAGTTTTTATAATCCTGAAACACGGTGCCAAAGGCAGCCCGCAGCTGCTCCAGGTCATATTCCGGCAGCGGCTTGCCGTTATAGAGAATTTGGCCAGCTGTGGGATCGTAAAACCGCAGCAGCAGCTTGACCAGCGTGGATTTGCCGGCGCCGTTAATGCCCACCACCGCCAGGGTCTCGCCCTGCCGCAGGGTAAAGTTCACATCGTGGAGCACCCGTCGATCGGTGCCCGGGTAGGTAAAGTCCACATGACAAAATTCCAGCGTCTCCAGCGGCGGCACCGGCAGAGGACCGGATACCACCTGGGGCTGATAGTCCAAAAACTCCCGCAAATTCTGAAAATACAACGCCATCAAGGTCATTTCGTCAAAGCACTCGGTGGTGTCCAGGGTAGACTCCCGCACCGCGTTAATGCCGGAGGCCACCACGCTAAAGCCGGACACGGTCAGCCCGCTGCCCTGCACAAAGCTGTGGCAGGCAAAGGCATAAGTGCCCAGCACCGGCAGCAGCTCACCAAGCAGGCTGCTGACTACGCTGTACAAAAACAGCCGCACGCCGTAGTCTCTCAAAATGCGCACATTGGCCTTGGTGGCCGCCTCCATACGCCGAACCATCACGGCAAAGATATTGGAGGTGCGCATATCTTTGGCGTACTCTCGCAGGTACACCGTGCGCTGCACATAGGCTTGCATTCGTTTGTTGGCGGTCATGGACATATCCCGCCGATAGACGCACTTGCTCTTATACACCTCTACGGCGAACACAAAGAACACCGGCACCAAAAACAGCAGATACAGCGGGTGCACCGCCGCCACGGTGGCCATCACGCACACCAGTGCCACCACATCCGCCACAAAGGCAGAAAAATCAAAGCAGATCAGGTCAAAAAAGCCATTGGTGGTCACCATGGTTGCCCGCTGATATTTGTCGTAGAATTCCGGGTTCTCATAACAGGCCACATCCACAGACAGCGCCTTTTCAAAGATCCGGTCGTTCAGCAACTTCAGAACCCGCTTAGTAGCGCACTTCTCCATGCGCATACCCTCCCACTGGGCCACCTTCACCACCAGCGCCAAAAGAGCAAACGCCGCCAACTCTCCCACATAAGTGCGAAAGTCGCCGCTGCCGGTGATCACATCCAGCAGAATCTTTAAGAACAAAATATTCTGCAAATAGCGGGAAAACACCGCATACAGCCCCTCTTGCAACAGATAGCCGATGAGCAGGCGCTTGTCCGTCTGCCACACCAGGCGCAGGGCATAGATCACATTTTTCAGCACAGGAACCTTGAACTGCTCCTCTGTCATTTGCATATAGGGCATTCTTTTCTCTCCAAATCGCGGGCCGCCGCCCGCCGTTCTTGGTAAAAGGGTAGCATATTCCACCGGCACTGTCAAATGAAAAGGAACCCGACTGCCAGCCGCGTTCCTTTTGTTTTACTTATTCTGTATAAAGTGCTGTTATTTGCTGTAAGAGTCAATACGGATCAGGTCCGCCTCGCTAAGGGGAGGCTGTTCCAGCGCAGCCAAATTCTCCAGCAGTTGCGCCTTGGAGTGCACGCCCACCAGCACGGAGGTGACCCCCTTTTGCTGCCACAGCCACTGGATTGCCAACTGAGAAAGGGTCTCGCCCCGGTCTTTTGCCAGCTGATAGAGTTTTTCAATCTGCTGGGCACGGTGCTGATCATAACCTACATGGGCTTGCAGCTTATCGTTGCCAAACAGGCGGGCGCCCTCCGGGATACCTTTGGCGTATTTATCCGACAGTTGCCCCTGGGCCAGCGGCGAAAAGCAGATCACGCCCTTGCCCTTGTCCCGGGCTTCTTTCAGCAGCTTGTTTTTCTCCACCGTGCGGTCAAAGATGGAATAGCGATTTTGGTTGATGACAAAGGGCGCTTGCACATCATCGCACTTGTGGTACATACGGTGCATGGTCTTGCCGTCATAATTGCTCATACCCACATACAGGGTCTTGCCCCGGCGCACCAGATCCGCCAGGCACAGAGCCGTCTCCTTCAGCGGCGTGTCCGGGGTCATGCAGTGGTGGTAAAAAATATCCACATACTCCAGCCCCATCCGCTGCAAACTCTGGTCCAGGGAAGCAGTCAGGTACTTGCGGCTGCCGCCCCGACCACCGTAAGGGCCCGGCCACATCTCATACCCGGCCTTGGTGCTGATGATCAGCTGATCCCGGTAAGGGCGCAGATTTTCCTTGAATATGCGGCCAAAGTTGATCTCTGCCCGCCCCGGCTCCGGCCCGTAATTATTAGCCAGGTCAAAATGGGTCACCCCATGGTCAAAAGCCGTTAGAATGATCTCTTTCATGGTATCGTAATCGTTGTTCACGCCAAAGTTCTGCCACAGTCCCACAGACAGTGCCGGCAGCCGCAGACCGCTTTTTCCGCACCGGTTATAGGGCATTGTCTCATAGCGTGTTTCGCTGGGTTCATACATTTTGCTCACCTCCCCTGCATTTTACCATACCCATCGTTCTCTGTAAAGAGCGCAAAGGGCATATCTCTTCCCTTTTCACCCACCCTGTGCTATAATAAAATCAGAGTCATTCTGCGCAAAAAAGAAAACAGAGGAGATAAAGAGATGAACCCAACGACCACCAAGTATAAAATGAAAAAGCTGTACATCCTACTGGCGGTGTTGTCCGGGCTGGCTTGCGTCGGTTTGGCCCTATCGCGGCTACTGGTGAATTACGCCACCGTATCTACCGTTTCTCAGGCCGCTGGGCCGGAGCACGCCCCGACTTATACTGCGCTGGCTGTGGTCTGTCTGGTGCTGACCGTTGCTGCCCTGGCTTGCAGAGAAAAGGCAAAAATGCAAAGCACCAAAAGTCTGGTATGCTTTCTTATAGCTGCGGCTGCACTTTGCGGTGTCACCGGCGCCGTGGCCGGCAGCATACCAGCCACCACCAACTATATGACTGCAAAGGCAGACCCGGCAGCGCCGGAGCTGTACCCCATCGACCAACTCGGCTTTGACCGTACGCCAGAAGAGAAAGTGTATTTTTTCAAAGAAGTGCGCTTGGGCAAAAGCTACTGGTGCGGCGGCAGCGATCGCTTTACATTCGCCCCCAAAGAGAACCAGGAACAAAGCACCTGGGACCATGGCGACGACCAAGCGGTACTGACCTACTATTATTTGCAAGACCCCACCGGCCGCCGCTTGCAGGAAAACAGCTTTAAGACCGCTTTTTCCGTTACCGATGTGGAGCAAGAGGAACTGGAGGACGGTCCCTACCGGGTATGCAATTATGACACATACAGCCGGGTGACCTATGCAGACGATACCTCCACTTTTTGCCTGACCGCACCCCACACCGTAACCACCCGGTACACGGACGCGCAGTTGCTATCCGTCGGCAAGACCCTACACCAAGCACTGCAAACCCGCGCCAAAATTCAAAAATAACCGAATAGAAAGCGAATATATAGGAAAAGAGCAGACATGATGTCTGCTCTTTTTGTGCAATGATTTGTGTGGTTTACACGGTGTGGGTGCGCTTTTTCCGGCGGGATACCAAGCAGATGAACGCACCGCCGCTTAGCAGCAATACGGTCACAACGCCGCTGTCCCCACCGGTTTGGGGTGATTTGGCAGCGCCTGACAGTTTGGCCGTTACGGTATCTGCCTGTTTGATTTCTTTGGTAGCTGCGGCATCGGCAAAATACTTGCCGCAGTCTTCACAGTACCAATACTCGATATTGCCCCCGGCAGTCTTTGTCGCTGCCTTTGCGTCGATATGCTTAAGGTTGGCGTGATGATTCCCATCCAGGTCACCGAAAGCCTTTCCGCAAACCTCGCAAACCGCCCTTTCGTCACAGGTCGCCTTGCCGCCGGTATGCCCGTCGTTGACCGTTACGGTCATTTCGGCGGTGTTGCCCGCCCTGTCGGTGACGATGATTCTCTGCTCACCGTCCGCCGGAGAGAGGGTAAAGCTGTTGTTTTTGTCAAGCGTGACCTCCGTGCCGTTTACGGTAACAGTGTCCACATACTTTTCGTCAACGGTGACCGTCTGTGCTTCACAATAGGTCTTGCCGTTTTCTATGCCGGTGATGACCGGCTGAACATTGTCAAGCGTTACACGGTCGGAACGAAGGTATGTTATATTCAGCCTCGCGTCAACAAGCATTGCATAAACAATGTATTCCCCATTGGGGTCTATGCGAAACGGCTCCTCGTACCCGCTGAATACAAGAGATTGAAGCTCTGCCTCGGAAAGATCCTGATCGGTCACCAAATAGGAGACAAACACGGTTCCGCTGTTGTCGGCGGCGTTTATCGTCACCTCCTGCGCATCCTTAAAGAACAGGCCGAAGGTGATTTTATTCAGGAATTTCTGCCATTTGTTGGTGCCTATGACAATTTCGCCCGTGGGCTTTTCAATGTCTTTCCACCGTGCTTTGAGCGTTATATTCTCGGCGGGCATGGTTTCGGGAATTTCCCTGTCCCAACCCATAAAGGTGTAGCCCTCTCTTGTCGGGTCGGCAGGGGCGGTAATATTCGTGCCGTAGTCCTGCGTTATGGTAATATCCGCTTTGCCGTTTTCGGGTTTGACTGTGATGGTATATTGATTGATCTCCCACTTTGCCCAGTATTCCTTATTGCCCGTTCCTGTACCGCCGATTGCCGTAACAGGAGAGCCGGTCAGATTTTCGTTGTCATACCAGCCCTTGAACGTGTGGCCTGTATAGGTCATATCGTCGGCTGTCGGGAGTGTTGCGCCCACGCCATAGGTGTATCCAGTGACATTGCCGCTGTTGATGGTGCCGCCGTTGGGGTGCAGTGTGACGGCATAGGTCGGGACTGTCCACTGCACTGTCAGTGCTGTCACATCAGCAGGAACGCTGTCACCGGGAACGTAGAATTTACCGTTGCTTCCGCGCCACATAAAGAAATTGCCTGTATCTCCGTCCGGGCGGGTCAGGTCGTCGGACGCAGGCGCGGTAAAGTCGCTGCCGGTTTTCACGATGATTTGAATATCCTCGGAGCTATTACCCAGCTTGCCGCCGCCAAGGTCAAGGGTAACGACCTTTAGTCCGTCAGAACCCAGTGTGCCAGGGTTCAGGACTTCAAGGACGGGGCGGAAACCGAGGTACGGGAAGGAGCCCGCAGCATTGCAGCTGATCCAGTAGCGGGCCGAATCGTACCCGCGAATCGCACGGTACGACTCGGCGGCAGAAGAAGTATCCTGCCCCCACGAATACATTTTATTCCAGTTTTGGATATATCCGCTGTTCTTGTTCAGCATCGTGTCCCATTCGTTGCTTTGGGGCACGCCGCGTTGGGAATCGCCCGAACCTGTAGAGTTACTTCCCACAGACGGTGCGCGCAGGGTATAGTCCACGCCGCCGCTGGCATAATTTTTGCCGAAAATCAGACTCGCAGTATCTAAGTTATTCCAGTTTACCTTATGCGTTACGGCATAGTCCGCCACAAACAGGCTGTGAGCGTATTTGTTCTGCTGTGCATATTCCTCGGTGGTTGCCGTCGCAGACGTGAGTTTGTAGGCTTCTATCGTTCCCACATAGGTAAAGGGAACATAGTGCAGCGACGTATCCGGCAAAGAAACCGCACCATCTGAGTTTCCGCCGTTTGCCGTTCCGGGAATATTCATCGCCGAAAGGTCAAAATAATATCTGCCGCCGGGGGTGAGGAAAAACTGTTCTGATAAAGCAAACTGCGCCGTGAGCTTGGTAACGTCCGCCGGAACACTGTCGCCGGGCGCGTAGAGCTTGCCGTTGCTTCCGAGCCACATGAAGTAGCTATCTGTATTTTCGTCCGGGCGGGTCATGCCGTCGGACGCAGGCGCGGTAAACTCGCTGCCGGTTTTCACGATGATGTGAATAGCATCGGAGCTGCCGCCCAGCTTGCCGCCGCCAAGGTCAAGGGTAACGGCCTTCAGTCCGTCAGAGCCCAGTTCGTCAGGGTTCAGGACTTCAAGGACGGGGCGGAAACCGAGATTCGGGCCGGAGCCCGTAGCATTGTCGATGTCCCCGTTGCGGGCCGAATTGTACCCGCGAACCGCACGGAACGACGATTCGTAACTTGATGTGTCCTGCCCCCACGAATATATGTCGTTCCAGTTTTTGACATAGCCGCTGTTCTTGTCCAGCACCGCGTCCCACTCATTGCTTTGGGGCGTACCGCGCTCTGAATCGTCTGAACCGGTAAACCCACTTCCACAAGACGGTGCGCGCAGGGTATAGTCCACGCCGCCGCTGGCATAATTTTTGCCGAAAATCAGACTCGCAGTATCTAAGTTATTCCAGTTTACCTTATGCGTTACGGCATAGTCCGGCCACAAACAGGCTGTGAGAGTATTTGTTCTGCTGTGCATATTCCTCGGTGGTCGCCATCGCAGACGTGAGCTTGTAGGCTTCTATTGTTCCCGCATAGGTAAAGGGAACATAGTGCAGCGACGTATCCGGCAAAGAAGCCGCACCATTTGAGTTTCCGCTGTTTGCTGTGCCGGGAATGCTCGCGCCGGAGAGGTCAAAGTAATAGGTGCCGCCGGGGGTGAGGGAAAACTGCTCGTCAGGCGAATCATTAGCCAATAGCATTGGCGCAGCCAGCGCCCCCAATGCAGCGGCAGCTTCCGCATACCGGGTCATATCCAGCTCATCGATTTCCTCGTCGGAGAGCTTCTCCTTCGCCTCGTCGATGGCCTCAAGCTGCGCCTTGACTTCTTCGGCGTTATCTTCAGTGATTTCTTCTGCGTTCGGTAAACCGTTGATCATGGCCTGTACCTGATCTGCGGCACTCAGCTCTATGGGACCATTCGGATCATCGGCTCTCTCGGTGCTGCCGTTTTCGCCGGTTCTGTCCTCAACAGGGATGTATTGACCGCAGTTCTGCGGTATGGCATTCTCCGCTCCACAGACAGGGCATTCCGTGTTCATGTTTTCCGCCGTGCAGGCTGTTTCACAGCTGCACACGGGCGGGGTTTCCGTGCTGTCCTCTGCAAAAGCCGCTGTTGGCAGCAGTGTCAGCACCATACAGCACATGAGCAGGATGCTGAGCAGTCGTTTTTTCATAGTCATTCCTCACTCGTATTATAAAGTAGTAGTTATTAGAGTCCCTCTCCAAGGACAAAATGCTACA
>OGXD01001199.1_pt1 | contig 21167 bp, 20 predicted proteins | sample 1576211 | NCBI WGS metagenome assembly OGXD01 (sample SAMEA3541470, study PRJEB24748) | human gut metagenome | biome: human gut; feature: human-associated habitat; material: faeces | place: China | collected 2012
CATAGGTTGCCTGTGTCAGCGTATTTTTTTTGCGGAGAATTGGTTTCGGCATTGATAATTATGGTTATGTGGGAACCGGTTACAACGATAATTACCTGAAGGACTTTTATCGTTTCGACCCTACTGCCACAGCCGGTTCACAATGGACTATCGTGAATGGTTTCGGAGGACAAAAGCGTCAGGGAGGTACGGCATTTGTCATCGACGGGAAAGCTTATGTCTGCGGAGGGCAGAACAATAATTCCGATGTATCGGACTTCTGGTGCTTCGACCCTTCCGCTGCTACACCTTGGACACAACTGAGAGACATCGCCAATACGAGTGATGATGATTACGATGATGACTATACATCTATTGTCCGTTCCTATGGAGTCAGTTTTGTGATCGATGGAAAAGCTTATCTGACTCTGGGTTCCACTGCCGGAGGAAGCTATTATTCGAATTATTGGATTTATGATCCGGCAACCGATCTTTGGGAAGGTGACGACCTGACGGCGTTTGAAGGAAGTACCCGTATTCATGCTGTTTGCTTCTCTACCGGGACTCGGGGTATTGTTGCGACGGGTGGCAGTGGTTCGAGTTCTTACTTTGACGATACCTGGGAACTGAAACCTTATGAATATGAAGAGGAATAAGAAGCTGCTTTGTATGATATGCGTTGCCTGCGCTGTCTCAGTCCTCTTTTTCTATGATCGGCATGAAGCTTGTACGTATCGTCTCAAAGTAATTGAAACAGAAAATGGGAACGGATATGGTTATCAGATTTTTTGTGGCGACCGGGTAGTGATCTGCCAACCATACATACCTTCCCTTCCGGGGCGGAAAGGGTTTGCTTTGGAAGAAGATGCCCGGAAAGTAGGCAACCTGGTATTGGAACGGATCAGGCAGGGAAATGATTTTACAATATCGGTTGCCGACCTGAAGGGGCAGGGAATTACCGGCGATTAGTGAACTGGTGTTTTAGGATACATTCGAAACTATGTTCCCGTTAGTTTAAAACCAAAGTCCTCTGGGGCTTAAACTAACGGGGTTTACCTCTTAAATCAACAATCCTTTGGTTTTAAATCAATTTTGTGTGTTGTTATAATCTTGTTTTCCTGTTGGTTATCTTTCTCTTTTATTCTTTCTTATTCCTCTGTATCTTCGTTTTACTGATGACAAACAGGAACTTTGAAGCGGAAATAAGGAAAGTAAACAGAGTGTCCATATATTCTTTTCAGTGCCTTTTTATATGAATCAATATTTAAACCCGCTCTAAAACTATTTTTTCTTTTGGTTTGTTTTATCTTTGCATAGACACACTTCACACAAAAATATGCTTGTATGCAGAGAGCCAAAAAAAATTATCTTATTTATGTAATCATGTTGCTCCTTTTCGGGGCACTTATTTACATGGCTATCGAGGAAGGTGACCGTTTTTCACACCATGTGGTAGCATCATCAGCTGTTGCGGAGGAGACTCCTTTCGCTATGTTTTGTCAGTTTGTCACCGACAACCTGCATCATCCGTTAAGTATATTGTTGATACAGATAATCGCTGTCTTGTTGATGGTGAGGCTTTTTGGTTTTCTGTTTAAACATATCGGGCAGCCGGGGGTGATTGGTGAGATTGTGGCGGGAATTGTGTTGGGACCTTCCGTGTTGGGCTATTTCTTTCCGGATGTATTCCAGGCCCTGTTCCCTCCGGAGTCCCTTACGAATCTTGAATTATTGAGCCAGGTCGGTCTGGTACTTTTCATGTTTGTGATCGGAATGGAACTCGATTTCAGTGTACTTAAAAACAAGATCAACGAAACATTGGTCATCAGCCATGCAGGTATATTGGTTCCGTTCTTCCTCGGCATCGTTGCATCTTACTGGATTTATGAAGAATATGCCGCTGCCCAGACAAGTTTCCTGCCGTTTGCCCTTTTCATCGGTATCTCTATGAGTATTACCGCTTTCCCGGTATTGGCCCGCATCATTCAGGAACGGAATATGACGAAAACTCCTTTGGGAACTTTGGCCATAGCTTCGGCTGCCAATGATGATGTCACTGCCTGGTGTTTGTTGGCTGTAGTCATAGCCATTGCCAAGGCCGGAACATTTGCCAGCGCTCTTTATGCCATCGGGCTGACTGCCCTTTATATCATAATCATGTTTATGGTGGTACGGCCGTTTCTCAAGAAAGTAGGAGAGGTGTATGCCAATCAGGAGGTGATTAATAAAACATTTGTGGCCCTGATTCTGCTGATTTTGATTATTTCCTCTACGCTTACCGAGATTATCGGTATTCATGCCCTGTTCGGAGCCTTCATGGCAGGAGTCGTGATGCCTCCCAGCCTGGGATTCCGTAAAGTGATGATGGAAAAAGTGGAAGACATTGCTCTTGTCTTTTTCCTTCCGCTTTTCTTTGCCTTTACCGGGTTGCGTACGGAGATCGGGTTGATTAACAGTCCGGCGCTTTGGGGAGTCTGCCTGTTGTTGATTACGGTTGCTGTGGCAGGAAAACTGGGTGGTTGCGCCGTTGCCGCCCGTTTGGTGGGAGAGTCGTGGAAAGACAGTTTTACTATCGGTACGCTGATGAATACACGGGGATTGATGGAGTTGGTTGCACTAAACATCGGATACGAAATGGGAGTGCTTCCACCTTCTATTTTTGTAATCCTGGTCATTATGGCTCTGGTGACTACCTTCATGACCACCCCGTTGCTGCATTTTGTTGAACAGATTTTTGCCCGTCGCGAAGAACGTTTATCGGCTAAGTTGAAGTTGGTCTTTTGTTTTGGACGACCGGAGTCGGGACGCAGCCTGCTTTCCGTCTTTTTCTTATTATTTGGAAAAAAGATGAAAGCTGCCCATGTGGTCGCTGCCCATTTTACGGTGGGGACGGACTTAAACCCATTGAATGCAGAGCAATATGCCCGTGATAGTTTCTCGCTGGTGGACGAAAAAGCTTCCGAGTTGGGACTTAGTGTTGAAAACCGTTACCGGGTGACCGATAAATTGGTGCAGGATATGATCCGGTTGGCACGAAAAGAGCGTCCTGACATGTTTCTGCTGGGAGCAGGAAGTAAGTACAGACCGGATGCTGCCGGAGGCAGTGGAGGGTTATGGCTCTCTCTGTTTCGTGATAAGATAGATGATGTGATGGAACAGGTGAAATGTCCGGTAGCCGTTTTTGTCAACCGTGGTTATAGCGGAAACGTCCCCGTCTCTTTTGTGTTGGGTGGGGTGATCGATGCTTTTCTGCTTACTTATCTTGAGAGTATGCTGGAGGGGGGCGCACAGGTACATCTTTTCCTCTTCGATACGGATGATGAGGCTTTCCGGCAGTCTACAGATCCGATATTGGCCAAATATTCCTCCCGGATACGAACGCAATCCTTTAGTAGCGCCGTCGATCTGGCTTCGGTAGCAAAGGACGGCTTGCTTGTGATGAGCCACCTGTCCTATACGAAGTTGTCCGAAGAGGAAGAAGTGTTCCGTGATTTTCCTTCCTTGTTAGTCATCCGGCGGCCTAAGAAAAACTAAGGTACTACTAATTTCTAACGATTAATTATTCAGAAAGATGACAATTGATAATCAAACCGGTCTGGTGCTTGAAGGCGGAGGTATGCGCGGAGTGTTTACCTGTGGGGTACTGGACTATCTGATGGACCATGATATTCGTTTTCCTTATACGATCGGGGTATCTGCGGGGGCTTGTAACGGCCTTTCGTATATGTCCCGACAGCGTGGGCGTGCCAAGTACAGTAATATCGACCTGTTAGAGAAATATCATTATATCGGGCTGAAACATCTGCTTAAGAAACGGAATATTCTGGACTTCGATCTCCTTTTTACGGAGTTTCCCGAGCATATACTTCCATACGATTATCAGGCATACTTCAATTCTCCCGGGCGTTATGTGATGGTGACTACCAATTGCCTGACTGGAGAAGCCAATTATTTTGAGGAGAAAGAGCATAAAAACCGTGTGATCGACATTGTCCGTGCTTCCAGCAGCCTTCCTTTCGTTTGCCCCATAGCTTATGTAGACGGTATTCCCATGTTGGACGGAGGTATTGTCGACTCTATTCCTTTGCAACGTGCCATAGACGATGGATATCGGAACAATGTGGTTGTCCTTACCCGGAACCGCGGTTATCGGAAAGAGAATAAAGACATCCGCGTTCCCTCTTTTGTTTATCGTAAATATCCGAAGATACGTGAAGCATTGAGCAGGCGTTGTGCTGTATACAACGAACAGTTGGAGATGGTTGAGCGTATGGAAGAAGAGGGAAATATAACTGTTATCCGGCCTCGGAAACCGGTTGTTGTCGATCGCATTGAACGTGACATTCATAAACTGACCGATCTGTATGAAGAAGGATACGAATGTGCGAAGCAGAAGTTTGAAGTTGGCTGATATCCCGGCAAAGAATGTGGATGTTTTAAGAAGCCGGGTCACAAGTGGTTGAAAATAAAGTTAAAAGTCTGATTGGTAAAGTAACAAGTAGGTTACAGCCATGTTCCTATATAACGTCACTATAAAAAGAATATATATGGATACTTTGAAAATGCTGGCTGTTGTAACGGGAACGGATATGTATGCTGATGGAAATCTGGAAACAGGGTTGTGGCTCAGTGAGTTGACCCACATCTATCATTGTGCGGAAGAAAAGGGATATGAAATAATCATAGCAAGCCCCAAAGGTGGCAACGTCCCTGTTGATCCGGAAAGTTTAAAGCCGATGGTTTTAGACAAACTTACGAAAGGGTATTGGGATGATCCTGAATTTAGGAATGAGTTGCGACATGCGAAGAGTTTGGACGAGGTTACCGGAGAGCTGTTTGATTGTATCTATCTGGCGGGCGGACATGGTACGATGTATGATTTTCCTAATAATACCACTTTGCAGACGATTATTAAGGAGCATTATGAGCATACTAAAATAGTAGCCGCGATCTGCCATGGTGTAAGTGGGCTTTTGAATGTCAAATTGTCCAACGGAGAGTATCTTATAAAAGATAAAAGGCTCACAGGATTTTCTTGGTTTGAGGAAAGTGTTGCCGGGAGAAAGAAGGAGGTACCTTTTGATCTTGAAGCAGAGTTGAAAAAGAGAGGAGCCGATTACGAAAAAGCATTGATTCCGATGACCTCAAAAGTAGTGGTGGACCATAATCTGATAACGGGGCAAAACCCGTTCAGTTCAAAAGAAATGGCGGAAGTCGTCATGCGACAGTTGGGTTGAGAAAAGTAATTTTTATTATAATAGGACATGAATTTAGAAGAAGTCTTAAATTATCGTCGTTCCGTACGGGTGTTTGATAAAGCGAAGCCGTTGGACCCTGAGAAAGTGAAACATTGTCTGGAACTGGCAACGCTGGCTCCTAACAGTTCGAATATGCAATTGTGGGAGTTTTATCAGGTCACACAACCGGAGTTGCTGGCAAAGATATCCAAAGCCTGTCTTGACCAGACTGCGACTTCAACAGCTTCAGAGATTGTCGTTTTTGTTACACGTCAGGATTTATATCGGAGCAGGGCCAGGTTTGTACTCGATTTTGAAAGAGGGAACGTCAGACAGTCCCCGGGAGCGTCAGGAAAAACGTATCAAGGACAGAGAACTCTATTACGGAAAGTTAATGCCGTTTCTTTATGCCCGCTTCTTTGGTATACTGGGTTTTTTGAGAGTTTTATTGACTAAAGCCATCGGCCTTTTCCGCCCTATTGTGCGTGAAGTTTCCGAGGGTGATATGCGTGTCGTCGTCCATAAATCTTGTGCACTTGCCGCTCAGACCTTTATGATTGCAATGGCCAACGAAGGATATGATACTTGTCCCTTGGAGGGCTTTGACAGTAAACAAATGAAGAAACTGTTGAAATTGCCTCATGGTGCCGGGGTGAATATGGTGATTGCATGCGGAATACGGGATGGAAATAAAGGAATCTGGGGTGAACGGGGCAGAGTACCCTTTAATGAAGTTTATCATAGAGTTTAATATTGCCCCCAAAAGTCAGACACAAAACTTTTGGGGGGCACTTTAGTTGGACACACCCTCATAACAGGCAGACGCAACAGAGGTCGTTTTTATTCCTTTTTCAAAACACTTGCCGGATTCAGGTGCATTACTTTATAAATCTTGTATGTCGTAACCAAGAAGATCAAAAGGGCCATCGTGAAGAACAACAAGATTCCCCAATTCCAACTATATATGCTTTTCAAACTACTTTTTTGCGCGATCCCTATCAACACCAATCGTACTAACGGATAGATAATTACGAAGACAGAGAGGTAAATGATCAGATAGATTTTGCCGAATAACAGGGCAATCACTTTCGGGGTAGCTCCGTTTATTTTTCGGATGGCTACTTCCTTTTGACGGTTTACCACATCCATGGAGATTCCGGAATAAATACTTAATATCAACAAGAGGATACTGACTATTGCCAACAACAGGGATGCTGTCTGCAAGAGTGCTACAGTTCCCATAACGGACTGTTTGGAATCACCCATATTACGAATATCAAGAGGCAATGTCTCAGGTACATAACGCCGGCAGATCTCTGTTATTTTTTCCAGGGCGACCGGAGTAATATCCGAATGGAGGGTTTTGAAGTAATAGGTATAAGCTTGCGGATTAACTAAAAAGACAGAACCGACTGCCCTGTTCTGAGCATTTTCCTTGTTCAGTGCGCGGTAAGTTCCGGCAATCTGGTATTCTTTGCCATCCAACGTGACACTACCTTCTATACTATCCTTTTGCAATTGTTCTTTAAACTGTTCGCTTATATAAACAAAGCCTTGAGCATCCTTATCCACCAATTTTCCGGAGAACGGGATCTTGAAGAACTCAAAATAATGGGGTTCTGCTTCGTTCATCAGCACACTTCCTCTCGGCTTTCCGTTTTTCATGTAGGTCATGTAGGTATAAACATCGGCATCGAAAGTATTGAAAGCGGATGTCCGATCGGCTATCTCGGACAAGGACTGGATATCCGAAAGAATGGCATCCATGTTTTTCTGCATGCGTATGGTATTGACCGATATTGAAATCACCCGGTTCTCTTCTTCCATGCTCAAAGGATGGTACATTCCTTCAAACATCTCATCGAACAAAAGCGTTATGCCAAATACACCGCCTGTGAAAAGGATGGAAATCGCCAATTGTAAAGCAATCATGAAATTGCGGAACACATGCCGCTTCTGTCTCTGCACGTCCGAATGGAGGACACTCAACCGGCGTAACCGATAGATAGGATAAAGAATGGCGAGCATGCAGACCAACAGCAAAACGAGGTATAAGACTAATTGTGAACCATATAGATCTACCAAGGAGAATGAGATCATGTCTTCCGGACGGATGTATGTATATGCCAAAGAGAGGGTGATTTCCGTCACGGCCAATGACAGAAAGAAAGCGACAGATAGCATCCAGAAGATTTCGGCGAAAAGCAGGGCAAACAATCCTTTGATGTCCGAACCGATACATTTGCGAAGCACCAGTTCTCGTTGCCGGTTATAGAACATCTGGATAATGAACTTCAGAAAATTGATCAAACCAGACAATAAAATCAGAGAAGCTATAAACCGGGCGAGCAGAATACTTATCGTTCTTTGGACACTGTCATTCTGTTCCGACTCCAGGAAAGCATATAAATAGATATCCTGGTCTCCATGCTTCCAGGTCAGGTTCTTTAACTGTTTATTCAGGCTTTCCGTCGTGGTTTGTCCGGTGAGACGTGATCTGATACTGAGTGGAGTACGGGACTTTGCGGACAGGGGAAAATAACAATCGATTGTTTTTCCACGATGATCTTTTTCTTCTGTCAAAGCAACATTGACAATTTTATACACCACAAGATCAGACGAGTCGTTAGCCTCTGTCTCCTGACGGATGACTTGACCTATCGGATCTTCTTGTCCAAATGCTTTCCGGGCAAACGATTCGGAGACGATCACCTCGTTGGGAGCTGTTATCTCTTGATTGCCATACTTCAATTGGAGCGAATTATAAGTGAAATAATTAGATGATACATCTTTGAACGACACTAAAAACGGCAGTTCCTGTTGTTTTTTGTCGATGGCCGTAATTTCTCTTCCATTGCTATAAGAGGAAGAAGCCACAAGGGTATCTATGCCCGCTATCGGCAACTCTTTCAGATAATCAAAATCCTCCTTAAACAAATAGATATCGGCGGCTGTCTGGGAAGATGTTCCGAGCAACCGGATGCTGTATTCATTATCATCGGACAGTTCAATCTTACCGGATACGGCATCAATAAAATGATTCATCATACAAAAGCAGGTGATGCCTATCGCTAAACAAACAGCCGAAATAAGACTATGAACTTTAAAGTTCATTAGATTGCGTAATGCTACTTTCAAGTAATGCTTAATCATGTTCTATTACTGTTTTTTCTTTATACTTGCAAGAATCATGCCATATAGCTAAATAGCTATTATATAATACAATATATTCTCGAACGCTTTCTTGTTATTGTGCGAACACGCACAAAGGCAGTTCACTATCGCACAATTACATCCGGCTGCCCCTCTCGGAACAAAAAAGTGAATATATGCGTTAAGAACTGATTCATAACGCATTAAACAGAGAAGTTCGGAAATAGGAACAATGGCAATAAAGCAAGGGAATGTGGAAAAAACGGCTGATACCCACCCACTCAAAACGGTGATATCCGTTCACTTTTTATCATTATCATCCATGTTGGGCAAAAATAGTTATTTTTTTCTCATGCTTTCACCTTTTAGCTCAAAACGTATGCCTGTATGTACGATTCTGTCCAAAATGGCATCTGCCGCTGTGGTATTTGTACCCAGTATATCATACTAGTGGGCTATTGGCTAATAATCAGAATATAAACTACTTTTTAAGGGACGACTAATTACAGTTGAGTTATTTGAGAATATGCAAAAGAAGGCAATCGGTTGAAAATTAATCTATTATATTCATTTTTTTGAGTTTTGGAGGTGAGTTACGATTTAGTAACGAAACTATGTTTTAGATTTATCGTCCTGTTTATAAATAACTTCCGCATAAAGAAGAGCGAAACAGGTAACGGATTTGCAACAAGCGAACTTCGGTGAAGCTCTTCATTTTTCGAGTAGTTCTTTAGCTCGAATGTAAAGGTACAAAAGTTTTTGGAGTAGCAAAACAAAAGTTGCTACTCCTCGCTTAAATCACCACTCTCCTCGATGGAATTGATTTCTTGGATGAGTAATGCCTGAAGTTCGTCTTTGGGCAGCAACAGTTGATACTCGGCTACCCCAATCGGCTTGTTTATATCTTGCAAAGCAATCTCTACATCCAAGTGGTCCTTGTCGGCGCAAAGAATGATACCGATTGACGGGTTCTCATTCTCTCCTTTTTCCAAGCGGTCAAGCAGCGAAAGGTAGAGATTCATCTTGCCTACATACTCTGCCTTGAAGGCCCCGAGCTTCAATTCAATCGCAACGAGCGACCTCAAACCTCTGTGAAAAAAGAGCATATCCACTGCATATTCCTTATTGTTATACTCCAGACGATATTGGTTTCCGATAAAAGAAAAACCTTTGCCCAACTCCAGTATAAACGACTTGATTTTAGATACTAATCGCTTCTCCAGTTCCAACTCCTTAACAGGCTCTGTTATTCCAAGGAATCCCAAGTTGTACGAACTTTTAAATACTTCATTCGCATAGTCGGCTTGTGCCATCGGCAGTACGGCATCAAAATTATTCGTTTTGATTTTCGTCTGACGGGATGCGTAGGTATTCATCTTTATCGCATTGAGCAACATATCTCTCGACCAACCTTTCTGCAAGCACTCTTCGGCGTAGAATAGGGTTTCATTAGCAGGCAATGCCTTGTCTAAAAGTAGCAAGTTGTGTCCCCACGGCAAAACTGCTACAGCTTGTAGCAGTTTTGTATCTTCTTGATAATAACGCTCATATAATCGCTTCATGTTCCAAAGGTTACGAGGTGATAACCCCATATCAGGAAACTGCTCTTTTAAGTCCACCGACAGCCGCTTCACCACGCCACTGCCATATCCGCTCTCCAAGTTTCTATCAAAGAGTAACTTCCCGATATTCCAATATACAGAATTGACGGTAGTGTTTACTTGCCGGGCAACGGTAGTACGAGCAGTCTGGATTTCAGAAACTGCCTGCTGCAATATTTGAGCGTACTCGCTATCGTTTATTATTATTTCTTTTGCCATATCATGAATCCTTCCAATGCCAATTATACTATTTCAACCTGGATTTTTATATTAAATGCATTAGCGATGCGCTCAATATCCCGTTTTTTCGTAAGCGTACTACTACATGTCATCAGATACCAACCGTTGCCTACCGGCTTTTGTGAACTTTTATACTTCTTATCAAGCGTATTAGAAATCAAAGGTACTTTGTTTAGCTTCATTCCTAAAGAACGAACACGGTCTGCACCTGCTTCTATCACAAATTTACGGAAAGTCTCGGCAGCTTGCGGCTCTTGAATCATGCGACCATCAGCAAATGTAATCTTCAATCGGGTAGCCGGTGCTATTTCGCCTTTCGGCCCGATCTTACCTATTTCCTTATGCTCCACCTGTGGATCAGGAAGAATCTCTTTGGCATCCGCTATATCTGCTGTGAAATTTCGTTTACGAGACAAGTGTACACTAATAGGTGAACCGGGTACATAATCCACAACAAGCACTAATTCGCGCTGCACTTGCTTTAAAGCCGGTGCAATCGTCTCGGTTACAATCGGAAGAATTTCCTTTTTGATGATGTTCTCTTCCAAATCACTCACTTGCTTTTCAAGATCTTCATTCAATGAAAGACCTTCTTTGCGCAATGTTTCCATTGCTTTGTATAGGTCACTTAGTCGGGACATAGATGCTTCTATTTTTTCTATTTTGGAGAATTATTATAAAGTTCTTCTTCTAATTTGCTAATACGTTCTTGCATAAGTTTATTTTTACTTTCCTCACTTGAACTACAATATATTTGGATATATCCGCACAAAAGAAAGCAAATCAAACTCGTAATAAAGGCTAAAGACCTTAACTTATAATCATCAAAAAGATACTTTTTTGAACAAGTAGTTGCATGAGAAAGCAATCCCCTGTATTCTATAAGAACATATACAATACCTTCAAAATTCACATCTTTCTGTCTTGTTTTGCACTCATCCAAAAGCCACTTATAATTCCCTGTATTATTGTCTCTTTCTTTTATCATTGAGATTGCAGAAAGTACACAAAGCTTTAATAGGTTAGATTTCAAAAAACTTCCAGTCATTTTTTGCTTATGAAAATTCCCCTCAGCAAAACAAAATTCAAGCATCATAAAATAGTTTATAAATGCAAAATAGTAATTGCTATCATCGAAAAAAGCTTTAGCCTGCCTATAATAACTAAATGGAATATGAGCTTCCGGCAACATTCTTCTAAAAATAACAAGATTTGACAGATTACTGTTTGCTACATATTTTTCAGCTTTTCGTTCCTGCTTATTCCGTTTCAATGATGTAATAGGAATTTGTCCTTTTTCATCATCTGTCTCGTATATCCAATTAACTTCCAACTCATCAACATGAATTTTTGAGACCTCAAAATTGAATGCACCCATAGCCTCTATATAATAAAGCCATTCTTCCATATCTTTATATATTTCATGTTTTGTGGCTTCTATATGTGTAATTCCGTCCTTTACATATAACTTAGGTGCATATTTCATATAATCCTTAATGGATTTTGTTATACTAATAAAACGTTTCTCATCTTTTTCATATAAGGCAAACTCATAAGGATATAGTTTTGCAATTATCTCGCCTTTAAGTAAGAATAACCCTTCTATTTCTGCACATATTTGTAGTCTCATTTTTTACCATATATTTAATGAAGTAGATTGTGACGTTGTGAGTTCTCTGTCCAGTGCAAATATTCCAACAAGGGAAACAGCTTCTTCCCCATTTTCTTATTAACATTGGTTATTATAATCAATTGAATAAAGAGTTTAATGGTATCTTCTGGGACTTCATGGCCGCAAGTATGTACTCTCTCATTATTCATTTCTGATAAAGTTTTTTTGTGCGAATCTCTGTCGGTTCGTATCCATATGTACTATAACGTCCATTTGAGCTTTTTTTGTATTTCCATGTATAAACAAAAGAATCTCCAAATGCGCTCTCTGTAAATTCTGAAATTATTCTTCTCACTCTATACCAAAGAAACAGACAGTAGATTGCGTAACCCAAACCAAAAACTCCAACAAAAACAATTGACCATATCCATAAAGGAAGTTGGATATCCCATGTTTCTGTTAGGGTTGAGGTAATACAGAAAGTAATCAAACCTCCTGTTATTCCAATAATAATATCTTTAAAATAGTTCATATAATAATTACTTTTATAATTCATATTCTTCATGTGTGATTGGGGTCTCAGGGTCAACGATGAGGACTTCATCGTAGGTAAGGCCGTAAAGCTGATAGACCATTTTATCTATCAATTTCTCCTGCGCAATTTTATCTACATTCAACTCTTCTTTGTGATTTAGTATGTTATCAACCATCTCAATAAATGAAGACTGACTTTTACTTAGAGCCTGTTTAAAAATAGCTGAAATCTTTCTCTAAAGAAGTTTCCGTATCAGTCGGATAGTTTTTTTCTTTGAAGTGACCAAACTTAAAAAAAAAATGTATCATACTGATTTAACGGAAACAGAGTGGCAATATATAACAAAAGTACTGAACCTGCAAGAAAGAAAGCGAAAATATGATTTACGAATCACGGCTTTTTCATTTAAGAAATCTTGTTCATCGCTTTTTGTTGTAGTAAAAACCCTTATATTTGCGCACAGCGATGCGGAAGCACCGCCTTATGTGTTTCTTCTTATCGTTCATTTTAATTTTTTTATAGGCGGAATTCAATAGTGATATGGTCTTCCGCCTTTGTTTTTGCGACAGCAAAAATGCGGTTTATTTATCTGATATGCAACTTTTTACATACAATTCTACTAAAGAAGAAACACTTTGACTGTCTTCGTGGCAGCATCATGACTCATTTGAGAAAATTTGTATCCTCAGTCCCTGAATACCGCAGAACAAGCAGGGGAAACTTCAAGCACAAACTTGAAGACATACTCATGCTTGTCCTATTGGGGAGGCTCAGCAAGTGTATTACCAGGGCTGAAATACTTCAATTTGGCAAACATCACTTAAAACGCCTGCAGGCCAAAGGGCTATTCCCGTATGGGCTACCCTCAGAAGCTACGCTTTGCCGTGTGTTCCAAAGCATAGACGATGAAAAGATGGCTGATCGAATGTCTGCTTTTGCAGACTTTTTCCGCAAGGAAATATCCACTTCGGCAACTGACATCATTTGTATTGATGGCAAGGCCATGCGGGGTACCTTGTACGAGAACGGACGTAACCCTGATATCGTCTCTGCATATTCACTCCGTTCGGGCTTTACTTTGGCTACTGATGTTTGCACGGAGAAAAGTAATGAAATCAAATCCGTGCCCCGGTTGTTGGACAAACTAGACGTGTCAGGATGTGTAGTCACAGCAGATGCCATGTCATTCCAGAAGGTAATAATAGACAGGATTAGAGATAAAGGATCAGACTTCGTGATCGAACTCAAGGCGAATCAAAGATCTTTGCGCTATGACTTTTTGAAGAAGCACTATCCTGATGGTGAATACCATGCGGTTTACGAATCCGGCTTCAGCGGCTTTTCAACTTACTACGCATTGCAAGAAGTGGGTATCGATTGCATAGTCATTCATGCCGCGGATGTTCCCACTACGCAATATGAGGAAACGATGAAAACCGACAAGGTGGACGCGGTCAAACTCGTAAAGTCGCTCAAGGCAGGTCTGCTTACCGGGATTTATATCCATAAACGTGATGACATTGATGCACGGGCTGTGGTACGGTTGAGAAAAACCATACAGAAACAGTTGGGAGGTTACAAATCCAGAGTAAAGCATTTGCTGCATAGCAACGGGTGGTTTTCCCCGAACGGTTTTCCAAACCTGGCAGCCATTGGTCGAAAGTTTTCATCAACTGGTTGAAGAAAGAAGTTACCCTGCTTTCCAGCACACGTAACTCTCTTGATCTGCTGATAGCACAGGTGGAAAACATTCGTCAAACCTTGTTGATGGCGACAAGAAAGGTGAGGGAGCTTAGCCGTAGTGAACGCTATAGGAATGACTACGAATTGTTGACTTCCATTCCTGGTATTGGTATCAGTGTGGGCATGGCTCTTCTGACTGAAATAGGTGACTTTAAACGCTTCCGGAACGAAAGAGAGTTTGCCTCCTATTTAGGACTTGTTCCTACAAGCCACAGCAGCGGTGATAAGGTGGCACATGGCGAAAAGACATTCCGGGGAAACAAGAAACTCGGCCCGCAGATTGTGGAAGCTTCATGGATAAGCATTTACAGGGACACTGGGCTTGGCTGTGCATATATCAGTTACAAAAAGAGAATGGAACCGCAGGAGGCGATTGTGAGAGTGGCAAGAAAGCTGTCGAACATAATCTTCTCTGTGCTTAAAACCGGCAAGAAATATGAGCCATACCAATGGAATGAAATATAAAAGCATACAGACTAATAGGCAACTTCATAAAACGACTCCTGTTCATAACTGATGAGCCATTTGGCTTTATCTTAGATAAGATTGTTGCGTTTTTACCTATCTTCTGAAGAAGTAAATTGAGGTGCGGTGTAATCCCGTGTCCTCTTATAGAAGTTTGTCTGATAGGTCTGTTGCTTTTTTAGTCAATATCGAATTCACGTTAAGGTAGTAGTCTATTTATTGGGTTGGGAGAAAAAATAATGGACAACTAAGATCGTTTATAGAATCTTTTCATAATTCTGGAATAAAATTCTTATCGCCTTATTATAAAGGCTTTGGGAGGAGTACCCAATTTTAAGGTAATGAGTTGGCAACTAACCAAGTGGTATACTTTTCAATTATTATAGTGGACTACTTTGGGGCTATTATTTACACTCATTATAGGATGAAAATCATGATCAATACAATAAATAAGACCCAATATAGTATAGTTACTTTATTGAACCAAATATTCCACTTTTTCTTCGCTTTTTCTTTTCCATCCTCTGTTCTTGTATCTTCTGTGACTATCTCCTTTTGAGGAAACACATGATTCAACATCAGCACAAAAATACCCAGACAGAAAGTTATACTAAATATAACCCTAAGATAATCAATGGGATTCTCTGAAGCGCCTAACGCACCGATAGAGGTAGTAGCTAATGCTAAAAAGGCGGCAAAAATGCCCAACGTTTGTACCATATTCCTCTTGGTTTCTTCTGCCTTTTCATTAAATTCTTTAAACAGTTCATCGAATTTCTTCTCTTGTAGTTTGTTTTTATTCTCATAATGACTGAAATACAAGGAATAGAAATGTGCAATATAGTTGTTTTTTAGGAATTTGAAGTTCTCAAATTTATTTTTAAGTTCTTCTTTCCCAACCGGTCTCAACCAAGTAGAAGCTATAAAAATAGTTTCTTTGTTAAGCTTGGAAGTAAATAAATCGGCCTTCAAGTTTTCTATTACATTTGATTGGACAACCTCCACATAATCACCTTCTTTTTCTATAATATCTTTAGTATGATACTCTTGCCTGGTTATGGATAAAAATCTATTATCAGATGTATCTTTCCACGTAAAATTAAAAAAGCAATCTTGATATAGAGAGGCAAAATTCATACAATAGGTATTATTTTCTATGTTTTTTAATAGTCGCGAGAAAATATCCAGCAATGCTTCTATTTCCATACGGAGAGTAAAGCCGAAGCTATTATAGTTGTTTTTATCACAAAGTGCATTCAAAGCATTCAACACAAAATCTGTATGCTTTATAATGAATGAACAAGAATAGACTTCAATGTCAGTTTTGAGCAGCATATTCAACTCACGTAGATATTCAAATTTTGCATCAAGAGAGGCATTCTTCAGTCCTTCAAGTCGTTTTATATATTTTCCGTATTTAACAAATTGCACTTTTGCATGTTGTGCAATTTTGCGGTTATAGGAAGATATATCCTTATAATCGATTGGTATGTCTTCTTTTTGTGCCTTGTAGGCCAAAGGTATCTGTTCAAAATGCTTTGCAATCTTTTCAGCCTCTTTGTGATAGATCACTTTACAAAAATGTCTTTCATACCCCCTTAACGTTGGCTCGTTATCCAAATATATTTTCTCTTTCTTTAATAGCTGATTATATACACGTGCCTCTTTAAGCAGGTCATTGGAAGCGGTGTCGCAATACTTGTTCAAAAGCATATTAACATCCAGCGTATCTCTTTTCGTAAAGGTATCACAATCCTTTTTTGAATACAGTTCGTCCACCCTGAAATTTATAGTATTATGCCCGCCTATAAATGTATAATCATCTAATAAATTGGATTTATCGCTATTGATAGTTTTATATATAAGAAAGTCGTTTTTAAAATCCACCAACTGCAACACGTGCAAAAAGTTGGTTCTTATGCTCTTATCGATCAAATTCAACGGCAATTTGGAATCATTGTCAAAAAAAGAATACACTTGTTTGATGATAGTCCGTAGGGTAAGCAATGCTTCAAGTTCTTTCTTCCCGATGATAAAATTATGGTCGATATAAGTCATTTCCAAAATGTATAGAAAGAGATATGGATAAATAGAACTTATCTCCAGCAGTATGGCCAAATCATCAGGTTCATAAGTCAGTTTACCAATCCCCATTTGATATTTGCTCATTTCATCTGCCGCTTCTTCCACTTTCATCAGATGGAGTGTTGCATTGTTTTTATAGTCTATTACATTATCTATTTTCCTATTAAATTTGAAATATAGATCGCATAAGTTTTCAATATTTCTCAAGTAATAATTAGCATCACTTCTCGCTATAAACATCAGGACAATCTTATCCTTGTGCATTTTATAATTATTCCTTATATGTTGTCTTAGTGGGTCAATTCTTTTATTACTGAGATAATCATCATAAAGATATTCAGCTTTTAAAACGGAAAGGGTGAATAATGTAAATATATTCAATGATTGATTGGCAAAGATAGGACAGGTATACTCAGTATCCATCCAGACAAAAAGGGTTGCCCACAAAGCATCTCCTTTTAATTTTTCACTATCTTCATCAATTAAAAGATAAAATTTAGTAATATTCTGTTCTAAATATTCTAACAAACTGTTTTCATCGTTTTTTCTTGAAAAGTGAAGTTCTTCCAGTTCTTTTTTAATCTCATCATCATCAGCTTTAATTGAAACTTCTGACAAATACAGAATATGCTCTTTAAAAGCCTTTTCAACCTGTGTTAGAAATTTTGATGTAAAATGTCCTTTGGGGTCTTTCCCTGCATTAAGAATAAGCTGGACTGGAGAGAAAATAGCATTTTTTGCCTCATTATTGTACAAGCTCTTTTCAATCTGATCAAAAGGCGTTCTGCAATTGTGTGTATCCATAGTATAAAACCCCTGCTTTAGGCAGGGGTCATAAAAAATTAAAACTTTACCCCTTTTATCTAGGAGTAATTATTCTATTCTCTTGTAGGGCTCTTATCTGTCTTATAGCTTTCTTGTTAGCCTTAGCATTATATTGAATCTCTCTACTAACAATTCTCCCCTCTCCTTGAATGCAATTAACAGGAGAAAATGCGACTTGATTATCATTACGACAGATGATAGCTCTTTTTGTCCCAGGTTTGACAATACTTACTGAGACGCTTCTTTTAACACTCATGTTACTGCATATAGATTTTGTGAAGCTAAAGGTATAAAAAAAATGGCTTATTATACTTATAGCGCCAAAAATAAATATTGATTTAAGCGTAATTAACATTATGGCTTCTCATATCTATAAAAGCAGTTGTCTGAATAGGGGCTTGGATAGCCATTGAAAGCAGCATCCGTATCTATACTTACCGATTGATATTAAGTAAGTAATATCCCGAAATTTGTATTAAAAAGCGGCAAAAATGGAATCATCTTTTTTATTTACTTATATTTTTATCGGGCAGCAATAATTTTTTATAAACAGATGATATTCGATACTGTTTTCTTGATGCGTTGCTCTTTGAGAACGATATCGGTATATAATCAAATTCATCAACTGTCTCAAAAACAAGTTGACCTATCTGATTCTTCAATTTATTATTTGAAGCTATCGTAAACTTATTTTGTATCAGGATTATCAGCCGGAAGCATTAAAGATATTTAAGTTCAGGCTATATTCAGGTACGTTGTTTATTATGAGATTCAAGTAGTTTTAAATATATATAAATGTTTTAATCAACGTTTGGATATATGAATTAACAATATATGCCTTATAGTCCATTAAATTCAAACGACAGACTTTCATGCGCAACGACTTGAATTTATCCTTGCTGCCATAGTCGATCGGTTTATGAAATCTTGCAAATGGCGGGAATGTCACTTACCGGCAAAATGCACCTCATGGGGGGCATACAAAAAAAGGTTTTTCTTCAAACTTGGTGGTAAGTTTTCCTCTGTTCTTTTTTATCTAATTTCAGGTTTCGGAAGTAAAACTCGTTGTTTATAGTTGACAAAGAAGTAAGTATCCTGGTTTTCGCCCGAAAAGACCATCCGTGGGATGGAGAAGTGAATCCGGAATCTAACCATCTGAAAAACAGTATCCTTGAAGCGTGAAGTTTCTCTCCTCAAAAGCTTTGTTTTAACACAGAGTTAAAGCTTGTTCTTTAGATGTGAATAACAAGTTCTTTAAATGCAAAAGACTTGTTATTGGCGCATAAGAATAAGACAATCTGAAAAAGGCGTTAACAATGTTAATTGAAGAAAAATATAAGTATGAGGATACCGGTTCAAGCGGTGTAAATCCGCTTTCTAAACTTGAGTTATCCAATTCGGTTGGTGTCTGTTTTATTATCTCCGGAAGTGAATCTAAGGCCATATCTCCGGGAATTGCAGATTCTTTTTGTGATAACATCTTATATATTAGCGGCTTGTAAGATGTTCGTTTGATATGTATATAATGGTATACATTATTATATATGAAATAATTATATCCTTATTTTCTTTTATGTTGAGGACTCTTTTCACAGTTCTATATTACGTGGATATTTTCTTATTTTATTATTATATAGGTATGAAGAAGCTGTTTAGGCTTTTTCTTTTTACTTGGATTCCATTAAAACTCAGACTTATACAAAAAACTCTAATTTTTTTTCTCTTAACTCTTGCTTAGTATAATTATAATATCTACATTTGCTTCGAACAATTAAATATACCCAATTATTAAAGGGTTCTTTAAAAAGTATGTTAACCATTGGCAATTGGCAAATATAGCCAATTTTGATAGAATAGAGAAGAATTAAGGTATTACACACATATTGAATTATTTATATTATTAACACTAAAAATTGAGATTATGAAAAAGAAACTCATGATGGTTGCAGTGCTTTTGGGTGCGTTGTCACTGGGAGCTTGCGTAGACAACGACGAATCGGCATCGGTAACAGCGGTGCGTAACGCGAAAGCAGAACAACTGAAAGGTGCTGCTGCATTGGCTAATGCACAGGCAGAGGCTGAAACGATTAGAGCAAATGCAGAAGCTAAATTGAAGGAAGCGGAAGCTGCTTATCAAGATGCGAAAACTGAAGCTGATAAAGCAAAATGGGCAGCTAAATTAACTGTAATCCAAGCTGAGGCAGCTCGTGATATAGCAAAGGCTCAAAGAGATCAGAAAGATGCGGAAATGGCTATTATTACTAATCAGGATCAGTGGATTAACAATACTCTTTGGAATAATTATTCTAATGCAAGTAGTCTGTTAATTAACTTGAATTCAGAGTTAATCAACGCTACTGCTGATGAAATCGCTTTAAAAGCAGGTGTAGTTTCTGCTCAGAAAGCTGCTGAAAAGATTGCTGTAGTGAAGAATCAAATTATAGCACAACAGACGGAGAGAAAAGAGCAATTGTCGAAATTATCTTCGATTGCTTCTGACCGTGCTGCATTAGAAAAAAAATTCCAGACACTTAGAGTTGAATATACTGAACTTACAGCTGCAAAAGGAAAAACGGCAGATGCTAAAAAAGCTGCTCAGGCTAAATTTGACGAAGCACAGGCTAAAATTTGTTATGATAACTACGGAAATACTGATAAATTATCTTCTGATTTAGCTAAAGCAGGAGCGGAGTTAACAGATGTTGAGGTTGAATATAATAACCAAACTCACAGATTCTCAGTGACTACTTCTAATTCTGTAGAAGTTGGCGAGAACAGTAATAATGCTCAGTATGTTCGTTTTTATGAATTGGGTCTGAAGAGCCAAACTACATCTGCAACTCTTGCTTTCCAAAATAAAATAAAATATATTAAAGAGAATTTCGTAGGTGTACCTTCAAATACAGATAAGGGTATACAGGCTTCAGGTGCATATCGTAATATAGAATCTTTGGCTGCACAGAAAAAACAATTAGAGGCTGATAAGGCAGCAGCTACTACTGATGCTGAAAAAGCTGATATTCAAGCTGAAATTGATGCATTGCAACCTGACATTGAAAGAGCTGACGAGGCTTTAGAGGCTGCAAAAAAATATTTGGCTGAAGTTGAAGCTGAATTTAAAGCATTCCAGGATGCAGTAGCATTGTTTGCTAATGCAGATGCGAAAGCCGCATACGACAAAGATATCGCTGATGCAAAAACTTTGGCTGAGGCTTTGGTTGCAGCAAGTGACGCTGATGATGCAGCGCAGTTGCCGTTAAATGCCATGAGTACAACTCTACAGGATGTACAGACTCTTTTGAGCTCAACAGCTAATATTGATGAACTGATTGCTGATTGTGATGTTCAGATTGCTAACGCAAAAGAAGATATTGCTAAGGCGAATAGTACTAAAACTATTTATGTTTGGGACAATCAAGCTTACTGGTTAAATGGAAAATGGTATCCAGGTTATGTTGTTGACCAAAATAATATGGGAGAAGATACAGCTGAGGCTTTGCATGCTTATATGGTAGATCGTATTGAAGCTTTGAATGCTCAGATTGAAAGTCAGGGACAGATTGTGGAGAAATATAAAAAGCAACTGGATGATGCCATTGCTGCTTTGTAATATTCTTCATATTCAGTAACGGCAAATAAACAACAAATCAAAAAAAGTATCGTATGAAAATAAAAAGACTTTTAGTGTTGGC
>OGXD01001218.1_pt1 | contig 20797 bp, 14 predicted proteins | sample 1576211 | NCBI WGS metagenome assembly OGXD01 (sample SAMEA3541470, study PRJEB24748) | human gut metagenome | biome: human gut; feature: human-associated habitat; material: faeces | place: China | collected 2012
CCCGAGGAGGTCAAGGCCGCAGCTGCCAAGGGCGGCTTCGACATCGAAGGTCTGGAGATCATCGACCCCGCGACCTATCCCGGCATGGACGAGATGGTCGAGAAGATGGTCGTCCTGCGCAAGGGCAAGATGACTGCAGAGCAGTGCCGCGAGGCGCTGTCAAAGGGCAACTATTTCGGCACGATGCTCGTGAAGATGGGCTATGCGGACGCTCTGCTGGGCGGCGCGACCTATTCCACGGCTGACACCGTCCGTCCCGCCCTGCAGCTCGTCAAGACGAAGCCGGGCGCGCATCTGGTGTCCTCCTGCTTCATCCTCGTCCGCGGCGAAGAGAAGCTGGCCATGGGCGACTGCGCCATCAACATCTCCTATGAAGACACGCTCGACAAGGAAGGCAACGTTGTTGTCTCCGCTGCCGACAAGCTCGCCGAGGTCGCCGTCGAGACCGCGCGCTGCGCGCAGACGTTCGGCATCGACCCGAAGGTTGCCATGCTGAGCTTCTCCACGAAGGGCTCCGGCAAGGGCGGCACGGTTCAGCTGTCCCGCGATGCCACGGCAAAGGCCAAGGAGCTTGCGCCGGATCTTGCCATTGACGGCGAGATGCAGTTTGATGCGGCCGTTTCCCCGGTCGTCGGCCAGCTGAAGTTCCCCGGCTCCAAGGTCGCGGGCTATGCCAATACCTTCATCTTCCCGTGCATCGAGGCCGGCAACATCGGCTATAAGATCGCCCAGCGTCTCGGCGGCTATGAGGCCTACGGCCCCATCCTGCTCGGCCTGAACGCCCCGATCAACGACCTCTCCCGCGGCTGCAACGCCGACGAGGTCTACAAGATGGCCATCATCACGGCCGCCCTTGTGTAATCCGACTGATCCTTCTTCCGGGCGGGGCATCCCGCCCGGAATTTTTCCGCACCGCCGATTTTGCTGCAAATTCGATGCGGGAATTCGCTAGAATGAACACGAAAGGCGGTTGATCTCATGAATCATACACCACAGAGAACACGAAGGAAAACCACAAAAAGGAAGCGGCAGCGCCGCAAACCGCTGCGGGGCCGCTTTGCGCTCCTCGGCGCGGCGGTCCTGCTGGTGTTGCTCCTGCTGCGCTGCGGGGCGGACGAGCCGCAGCCGGGGTCCGCAGCGGCGGACGAAACGGCGGGGGAGACAACGGCGGAAACGCAGCCCGTCCCTGCGATGCAGGCGGCCGATCCGCCCTCAAAGGATGATCCGCTCCTGCTGCTCGTGAGCCGCGCGCATCCGCTGGCGGAGGATTATGCGCCGGAGCTGACGCAGCTGCACGACTGGCCCTATTCCATTGCTGCGATCGCCTATGAGCCGCTCAGGCAGATGCTGGCCGCCGGGCGGGCCGAGGGCCTCTCGTTCACGGTCGCCTCGGCCTACCGCTCCACGGACAGCCAGAGGCAGCTGTTTGACGAGGACGTCGAAGCCCGCGTCAGCGAGGGCATGACGGAGGACGAGGCCCGGGAGGAGACGGCCCGCTGGACGATGCCGCCCGGCTGCAGCGAGCACGAGACCGGCCTTGCCGTCGACATCGTTGCGACGGACAACCAGCGCCTCGACGACACGCAGGAGCAGACGCCGGAGACGATCTGGCTGCATGAAAACTGCTGGCGCTTCGGCTTCATCCTTCGCTATCCCGCGGGGAAGGAGGACGTGACCGGCATCGACTATGAGTCGTGGCACTATCGCTACGTCGGTGTGGAGGCCGCGCGCTACCTCACGGAGCAGCAGCTGACCTTGGATGAATTTTGGGCTTCCTGAAGGGAGAAACAGACATGATCCGACATATCGTATTCTGGAAATTCCGCCCGGATGCCGATCCGGAGCCGTTCCTGCAGGCGCTCTCTGCACTGCCGGAGCAGATCGACTGGATCCGCGGCATGCATGTGGCGCGCAGCGCAGCCCCGAACGCCGCGTGGGACGCCGCGCTCGAGGTGGACTTTGACACGCTGGAGGACGTGGCGCGCTATCGCGACGACCCGCGCCACAAGAAGGTCTCCGCCCTGTGCAAGTCCATCCGCACCGACCGCGTCAGCATCGATATCCCGCTGTGAGCGGGTGGTGGGTCTACATCCTGCGCTGCGGTGACGGCACGCTCTACACCGGCATGACCGATGACCCGGAGCGCCGCCTCGCCGCGCACCGCAGCGGGCACGGTGCAAAGTATACGCGCGGCCGCGGCCCGCTGGAGCTGGTCTACAGCGAGGCCTGTGGGACCCGCGGGGACGCCCTGCGCCGCGAGGCGGCCATCAAGCGCCTGCCGCGCGCGAAAAAGCTGCGGCTGATCAAAGAAGTCCTGTGACTGGAAACGTCACAGGACTTTTTCGTTTTCGACTGTAGGGGAGCGGACAGCCGGGCCCGGCGGCGCACCGGCGCAAGAAACAGGCTGTCAGCAAAACGAGGAACGCCAAAGGTTTGTCACTGCGAGGAGCGAAGCGACGTGGCAATCTCGGGAAGGCACTGCCGATTTGGAAAGGCTATCGTTAAAATGGCACGCGCTAATTGCGTCTGTAGCGGCGGTCAGTGACCGCCTTGCAGGCTGCAGGTTTCGTGGCACGATCGCCGACCGCACACGCCAATGTAGCGGCGTTCCCTGAGCGCCCAGTAGGGGAGCATTCAACCGTGCAAGCGCTCTGGTGCACCGCTGCACCCGCCTGACGTGTCATTCCGAGGAGCGAAGCGACGTGGGAATCTCGCAGTACCCAGCCGGATAACAGGGTACTCCCGGCGAAATCGCAACTGCCTTCCCGAGATTGCCACGGCCCCTTCGGGGCCTCGCAATGACAAATCGGGGGCCATCACTATTTTATCGGCGGCTTGTGCGTGCCGCAGGTGTGCCGCCGGGAGGGGACAGCCCGGCCCCTACAATTTCACTGCCTTACTTCAAAATTCTTGCGGCGCTTTCCTCGGCAAACTGGCGGGTGTAGAGGTCGTGGTAATAGCCGCCCTTCTGCAGCAGCTCCAGGTGCCTGCCCTGCTCGACGATGCGGCCGTCGCGCACGACGAGGATGAGGTCCGCCTTGCGGATGGTGGACAGGCGGTGGGCGATCAGGAACGACGTGCGGTCGCGCAGCAGGTGGTCGATGGCGTTCTGGATGAGCTGCTCCGTCTGCGTGTCGATGGAGGACGTCGCCTCGTCGAGCACGAAGATGCGCGGATCGGCCAGCACGGCGCGCGCAAAGGAGATCAGCTGCTTTTCGCCCGTGGACAGGCGGTCGCCGCCCTCGCCGACGTCGCTGTCCCAGCCCTTTTCGAGCTTGGCCGCGACCTGATCGGCCGAAACGGTCCGCGCCGCTGCCTCGACCTCGGCGTCCGTGGCGTCCAGACGGCCGTAGCGGATGTTCTCGCGGATCGTGCCGGAGAACAGGTGCGGATTCTGCAGCACATAGCCGATGTTCGAGTGCAGCCACAGCTGGCTGCGCTCACGGTAGTCCCGGCCGTCGATGAGGATCTGGCCGGACGTCGGCTCAAAAAAGCGGCAGGCGAGGTTCACAAGCGTGCTCTTGCCCGCGCCGGTCTCGCCGACGATGGCGACGGTCGTCCCGGCGGGGATTTTCAGGGAGAAGTGCGACAGCACGTCCTCGCCGCCGTCCGGATAGCGGAACGTGACGTCGCGGAACTCGATGTCGCCGCGCAGCGGCTCCCAGTTTTCGCGCTTGGGGTGGAAGGCGTCGCCGTAGCGGGCGATGACCTCCGGTGTGTCGGCGATCTGCGGCTTTTCGTCCAGCAGGCCCGTCACGCGCTCGATGGAGGCCTGCAGGGAGATGAATTCCGCGATATTCGCGGCCGTCATCTGGATCGGCTCAAAAATGCCGACGGCGTAGGTCGTGAAGGCCGAGAGCGTGGCGATCTGCAGCACCTGCTCCTGCACCATATAGCCGCCGCGCAGCAGCACGATGGCCACGGCCGCCGTGGAGCAGAACAGCACGAGGGGGATATACACGGCGTTCAGCCGCGCAGCACGGATGCCGCAGTCGTGCATCTCCTTTGTCAGCGCGCGGAACGAGGCCGTGTTCTGCTCCTCGATGCCGAGGGTCTTCGACGTCTTCGCGCCGGTGATGCCCTCGTTGAACGCGCCGGTGATGCGGGAGTTCAGCTTGCGGACGCGGCGGTTCCAGTGCAGGATGCGATTCTGAAAATAGCCCGTGAGCACGGCGATGACCGGCACGATGACGATAACGACAAGGGCGAGCTTCCAGTTGAGCAGCAGCATCGCGGCGAACGTGCCGAGCACATAGAACATGGCCCAGAGGATATCCGTCAGGTTCCACGCGACCATGGAGGCGATGCGCGAGGTGTCGCTCATGACGCGGCTGAGCAGATAGCCCACCGGCGTGACGTTATAGAACGAGAACGACAGCGTCTGCAGGTGCGTGAAGAGGTTCGCGCGCATGTCGCGCCCGGCGCACATCTCGATCTTCATGGAGTTGCGCGCAAAGGCCACAACGGACAGGGCCTGCAGCAGGATGACGCCGAAATAGCACAGTGTGTAGGGCAGCAGGCCAGACAGCGTCCCGGCCTCGATATAATTTGAGATGGCATAGCGCTGGAACAGCGGCAGCACGACGTCGATGGCGGCCGTGATCAGGTTGAAGGCGAACATGCCCGCAAAATCGCGGCGGTATGGCCGCATGACGGGCATCAGGCGCTTCCAGATGCCCCATTGGAACGACTTGGTATAGTCCTGTTCATCAAAGGCAGGCATCAGACTCCCTCCTTTCCGAGCAGGCGGCGGTCGTCGCTGCTCATCTGGATGTCATAGATATCGCGGTAAATGCCGGGCTTGGCGATGAGCTCGGCGTGCGTACCCAGCTCCGAGACGCGGCCGCCGTCGAGCACGAGGATGCAGTCGGCCTGCATGAGCGTCGTTACGCGGTGGGAGATGAGCAGCACCGTCGCCTTGCCGAGCGATTCGTGCAGGGCGGCGCGGATCTTTGCGTCCGTCTCGGCGTCCACGGCCGAGAGCGAATCGTCAAACACCATGATGGGCGCCCTCTGCATCAGCATGCGCGCAATGGCCACGCGCTGCTTCTGCCCGCCGGACAGCGTCACGCCGCGCTCGCCCACGAGCGTCTCATAGCCCTCCGGGAATTCGCAGATGGCCTCATCCACGCAGGCGATGGCCGCGGCGCTGCGCAGCTCCTCCTGCGGCGCGCCGGGGCGCGTGGCGGCGATGTTCTCGCGGATGGTCTGCGAGAACAGGAACGGCTCCTGCAGCACAAGGCCGATCTGGCTGCGCAGGCTCTCGCGCGTAAAGCTGCGGATGTCCACGCCGCCGATGGTGATGCGGCCCTCCTGCAGGTCGTACAGCCGGTCGAGCAGATGCACGAGCGTGCTCTTGCCCGAGCCGGTGCCGCCGAGGATGGCAAACGTGCTCCCCTGCGGGATCGTGAACGAGACGTCCTGCAGCACGGGCGTCTCGCCGTAGCCGAACGTCACATGGTCGAAGACGATGTCACCCTCCGCGCTGTGCGGCGCGGCCTCGGGCGCGTCCTTCTCCTCCGGCGCGCGCAGGATATAGCCCACGCGGTCAAGCGACACGCCCGCCTTGCTCATGTCCGAAAGCACGCGGCCGAGCGAGCGCACCGGCCATGACAGGGCCTCGTTATAGCTGATGAAGGCGAGAAATTTGCCGAGCGTCATATTGCCGTGCACGCTCTCGACGATGCCGCAGACGATGATGACCATGACCTGCAGGCACGTCAGCAGCGTGCCGGAGGCCCAGTAGACCGACAGCAGGCGGCCGAGGCGGATCCACAGGCTGGCAAATTTCTCGTTCTTTTCGCAGAAGCGGTCCGTTTCGAAGCGCTCGCGGCCGAAGGCACGCACAACGCGCACGCCGGTCAGGTTCTCCTGCGCACAGGTCGTCAGGTCGCCCTCGGCCTCGTCCGCCGCCTGAAAGCGGCCGGAGATGCGCCGGTAGAACACACCGGACGACAGGCCGACGATCGGGATGAACGCCAGCGCCACGAACGACAGCCGCACGTTCATCCGGAACATGATGACGAGATATAAAATGATGAGGAAGACCGTGCGCACGACCTCGACGAGCTGGTTGCACACGAACGTGCGGATGACGTCGACGTCCGAGGTGCAGCGCTGGATGATCTCGCCCGTGGAGTGGGCCGTGTGCCACGAAAAGCTCAGGTGCTGGATGTGGTCATACAGCCCGTCGCGGATACGCTTGACGAACGACTCCGACCCGCGCGAAAGCTGCGTGCGCTGGCCATAGTTGCAGAAGCCGCGCAGCAGGGCCAGCAGCAGCACGGCCGCGGCCGCGAGCCACAGCGCGTGGAGCTTCTGCGCCTGCAGCAGCGGCAGAAGCGGCTGCAGAAACGCCGGGAGCGACGGCTGCTCCGCGCCGAGGATGGAGTCCACCGTCAGGCGGATGACCTGCGGCGTGAGGGCATTGAATACCATCCCGAGGCAGGCGCACAGCAGGGCCACGACAAAATAGTGGATGCTGCCGCGCAGAAAGCGCACGATGAGCTGCACCTTCTCCCGCCACGGGATCGATTGCGTTTCCATAGAAGATCTCTCCTTTTTTCTGATTGCCGGGGGATGTTGATATGCTGACTGTAACGGCCTTCTCTCTCAAAGGCAGGACCGCATGATTCAGCGAGAGTATTCGGCGAAAAAGGTCCGACGAAGGCCGAAGCTGCTATCATGCGGCACTGCCGCAATAAATAAAAAACGCCTCTCCTGCCGGAGAAGCGCACAACAAGGAACAAAACAGGGCCTTTTATCCCCGCTTCCGGGCGCGCAAAACCGACAGACCGGTCCCCTGAACCAAAATAGAACCCGATGCAAAGTACAGATAGGACATTCTGCGCGCCTCCTTTCGTAAAATCTGATATTCAGTATAGGGGAAAACAGTGACTTTGTCAACCCTGCCGCCCAAAATATTTCGGGAAGCACCGCATTATTTCTCGAGAGTGTTCGGCGAGAGCTTTTTGTCAAGACAAGGCTTGAAACGTGCAGAGTGCTTTGTGTATCTGCAGGGGGCAAAGCCGCCAACGGCTGTGCAATACATCAGGCCTTTCGAACCGACAGATCGGCGAAAAAGATCCGTCGAAGGCCGAAGATGCAATTGTGCGCTGTTGCCCCAGAGGTTTTTCCTTGCCGTTTTGCCGCATTTGTGGTATGATCGGGGGAGAATTGCAACGGAAAGGAACGAAGAAACCATGAAATGGATCATTGCCTCGGATCTGCACGGCTCTGCCCACTACTGCCGCCAGCTCCTCGAGGCCTGGAAGCGCGAGGAAGCGCCGCGCATGCTCTTCCTCGGCGATCTGCTGTATCACGGCCCGCGCAACGACCTGCCCGAGGGCTATGCGCCGAAGGAGGTCATCGCCCTGCTGCAGGAGCGGCAGGCCGACATTTTCTGTGTGCGCGGCAACTGCGAGGCCGAGGTCGATCAGATGGTGCTGCCCTTCCCCGTCCTTGCGGATTACTGCCTGCTCGAGTCGGCGGGCCATCTCATCTATGCCACGCACGGCCACCATTTTAACGAGGACCATCTGCCGCCCCTGCATCCGGGCGACGTCCTGCTCCACGGCCACACGCACATCCCCTGCCGCACCCTGCGCGACGGCGTCTATGTCCTGAATCCCGGCTCCGTCTCCATCCCGAAGGCCGGGAGCTGGCATGGCTATATGACGCTCGAGGACGGCGTGTTCACCTGGAAGACGCTCTCCGGCGACGTGCGCGACACGCTGCGGCTCTGAGGGGGCTTATTATGGAATTCACAGCAGCGCAGGATGGCCTGCGCGTGGATGTCTTTCTGGCGGGCTGCCTGCCGGAGCTGACCCGCAGCGCCGTGCAGCGCCTGCTCGCTGAGGGCAGCGTGACCTGCGGCGGCGCGCCCGTGCGGAAAAATGCGCGCACGGAGGCCGGAGCCGTCTACGCCGTCACTCTGCCGGAGGCGCGGCCCGTGGAGACCGCTGCACAGGATATCCCGCTCGATATCGTCTATGAGGACGAGGATGTGCTCGTCATCAATAAGCCGAAGGGGCTTGTCGTTCACCCGGCCGCCGGGCACGAGGACGGCACGCTCGTCAACGCCCTGCTCTATCACTGCGGCGACAGCCTGTCCGGCGTGGGCGGCGAGCGCCGCCCCGGCATCGTCCACCGCATCGACCGCGACACGACCGGCCTGCTCATCGTGGCGAAGAACGATTTTGCCCACCGGCGCCTTGCCGCCCAGCTCAGCGACCACACGCTGCGCCGCACCTATGAGTGCATTGTCCGCGGCGGCTTCCGCGAGGACAGCGGCACGGTCAATGCGCCCATCGGCCGCGACCCGCGCGACCGCAAGCGCATGGCCGTCACGGAGAAGAACAGCCGCGAGGCCGTGACGCACTGGGAGGTCATCACGCGCTACGGGCAGTATACGCACCTGCGCTGCCGCCTCGAGACCGGCCGCACGCACCAGATCCGCGTGCATATGGCGTGGATCCGCCACCCCATCGCGGGAGACCCGGTCTACGGCATCGGCAAGCCGGAGCTCGGCCTGCATTCGCAGTGCCTCCACGCGAAGGAGCTGACGTTCCTGCACCCCCGCACCGGCGAGGAGATGACGCTCTCCTGCCCCCTCCCGGAGGAGTTTGAGAATGCGCTGAAGAAGCTGCAGAGGATGATGTGACAAGGCCGGTGGAGTGTGGAGGGTTGAGAGTAGAATGTGAAGAGAGAAAAGCTTTCAGATTTGTCATTGCGAGGGCGCTTTGCGCCCGTGGCAATCTCCTGCAACAGCTTGCGAATTCGCCGAGGCCTTCCTGCTATCTACCATTGTACTGCGAGATTGCCACGTCGGCCTGCGGCCTCCTCGCAATGACAAATCGGAGGCTTTTACCATTTTAACGACAGCCTGTTGATTGCGCCGGTGCTGCGCCGGGAGCGGCATGCCGCTCCCCTACAACGCTCCATCGATACCCTCATTTTCCCATACAACCACCGCAAGCCGGAGGCAGTGCCTCCGGCTTGGTGCATATTCTCGGGTGCTGCCTCATACTAGAATCTGATAAAAAGCTTTAAAAGCTTTTTATAGCGCCGAGGGCGCGTCAGATTCTGCATGAGACGGCGCAGCGTGCGTCAGCACGATGCGAGTGTGCGTAGCACACGGGATTCCTGATGAAATGTTTTAATCAGGAATCAGTATCAGAACTTTCCTCCTCCGCCGCCGAACGACGAGCCGCCGGAGCCGGAATGCGCGTCGCTTCCGCTGCGGTCGCTGTCCTTCGGGCGCGCCGTGCGCGTCGTGTTGGCATAGAGGAACAGGTCGGACTGCTGCGTCAGGTGCAGGCTGTCCTGCACAACATAGCTGTTCGCAGCGGGCTGGCGGCGCACCGTCTTGTGCTTCGCTGCCATCACGCCGACCGTGATGCCGCCGATGAGTGCGCCGAACAGCAGGCAGGCCACGACCCACAGGAAGCCCGGCGCTTCAAACGGCTCGTCGGGCAGGTTCCCCGTGTCGTAGGCGGAGCCGTTTCTCGCCTGGTTGACATAATCCTCACATTCCTCTACGAATGTGGAAAATGCCGCGGCATATTCAGCGTTCGAGAGCTGGGGCAGGAAGCGGTCCGCCATGGCCTCGCGCCCGGCGGGGGTGATGGCGGTGATGCCGAAGCCATGCGTGGCGATGTACCAGTCGCGCGTGTCCATGGCCACGAGCAGGAGCGCGCCGTCGCGGTCCTCGCCGAGGCCGTAGTTGTTGTACCAGAAGAAGTCCTCTGCGTAATCTCGCGGCGTTTCGCCGTCGAGCGAGTCGACGGTCACGATGACGATGTCAAACTGCAGCGCCTCGCTGCGGCTGTCGAGGTCGGCCAGCAGCGCTTCCGCGTCATCCGCCATCAGCAGGTCTGCGTTGTCCACCAGCCGGGGCAGGTCCGCCGCAGCAGCGGGCAGGACGAGCAGCGCCAGCAGGGCAAGCAGCAGCGTGAGCAGGGTAAGCGTTCGTTTCATATCCGTCCCCTCCCTCAGTGCAGCAGCTGCCACAGGAACACAAGGCCATAGGCCGCCGCAGCCGCGATGCCGCTGACCAGACCGAACCAGCGCCACTTTTTCCCCTTGTCCACGGGAAGGTCGCCGACGAATTTGCCGGTCTGGCCGTTCATGGCGAACGAGAACGTTTTGCCGTTCCATACGGTGTTCAGCAGCCACACGGGGTAGAGCGCATAGTGCACCCTGCCGTTGGCCAGGCGGACGGATGTGCTCTCGGGCACGACGGTGTGATAGCCCACGACGGTCGAGGCGAACACGGACTCCGTGCTCTTTTTCACGCGCTCGTTCGCGCGGCCGATGCTGTCGTCTGCGTTCACATCATAGCGGTCGGCAAGATAGCCGGACAGGTAGGCCGTCTGAAAATCGACCGCGCTGGAGAAGTCAAACGGCTCGATGGATTCCATCAGGTCGTTCGGCATGCGGGATGAGCCGTCCACCGGGACGTGGGTGAAGCTGAGGTCGCCGCTGCGCAGGATGGCATAGTGCTGCGTCTCGGTGTAGTCATAGTCGCGGTCGCTCCAGGTGCGGATGCGCGTCGCGTGGTAGCGGATGTGGGCGTCGGCGTCGGCATCGAACAGCCAGAACGGCACATACACGCCCTTGACCTCGGAGATGCGGTTTTCGCTGCGGAACAGGTTCGGCAGCAGGCGCTTGCCCTTCATATGGTTGCGCAGGGCGGCCTCGGCCGCCTTTTTGTCGAGCTTGAAGGGAATGACGTAGTCGGGCTTCAGGTCGCCGGACAGGCGGCCGGTCAGCACGATGGGATTGCCGCAGAACGGGCAGGCCGTCGCGGCGGTGCTCTCGTCGCACACCAGCTCGCCGCCGCAGCTCTTGCAGGTGTAAACGCCCATCTGCACGTCGTCCCACGGCTGCTGCGCCGCGTCCCAGTGCATGTCGTCCTTGGCGTCCTGCTTCAGCGCGTCGTCGTAGCCCTCGAGCGTCTCCACGTCGAAGGTCGTGTCGCAGTACGGGCACTTCATCTTCTGCAGGCCGCTGTCGAATTCCAGGCGGCCGCCGCAGCAGGGGCATTTGTACTGGATCGTTTCAGCCATGCGAGGTTCCCACCCTTTCGTCAGACCTGATCGTTGAAGTCAAAGGGGTCGCCGCACTCGGGGCAGAATTTCGGCGGATGGCGCGGATCCTCCGGCTGCCAGCCGCACTTGTCACAGCGGTACTGCGGCTCGTTCGCGGGCTTCTTCGCACCGCAGTTCTGGCAGAACTTGCCCTGATTCACCGTGCCGCAGGCGCAGGTCCAGCCCTCGGCAGGGCGCGGCTTGCCGCAGGCGGAGCAGAATTTTCCGGTGTTCCTCTGGCCGCAGGTGCACGTCCAGCCGTTTGCGGCAGGCTGCGGCTTCTTTGCCCCGCAGCTCGGGCAGAAGTTGCCCGTCGCCGTTGCGCCGCAGCTGCATTTCCAGCCGTCTGCAGCCGGGGCAGCCGGTGCAGCCTTCTGCTGCTGGCCCATGGCATAAAGCTCCTGCGCATTGAGACCGCCTGCCTGCTGGGCCATGCCCATGCCCATGAAGCCCATCATCGCGCCGTTCTTGTTCCCGGCGGCGGTCTTCATGGCCTCGGCCTGTGCACCCGTGAGCGTGGCAGCCGCCATGGACGGATCGCGCAGCATGGCCGTGCGCTGCGCCTGCTTGATGAGCTCCGCGTCCTCCTCGGGGAGGCTGATGGGGTTCATGGCAATGGAGACGACCTGCAGGCCGCGCAGCTCGCCCCACTTGCGAGAGAGCGTCTCGTTCATGAACGTCGAAAGCTCCTCGGCGTGGGCGGGCAGGGCGCTCGGGCGGACCTCCAGCTCGGAGATGCGGGCAAAGGCGGGCTGCAGCGCGCTGATGAACTCCGTCTTGAGCATGCTGTCGATCTCGGAGCGCTTGTAGTCGCCCTCGACATTGCCGCACACATGCGTGTAGAACAGCATGGGGTCGGAAATTTTGTAGGAATACACGCCGTTGCAGCGGACGGACACGTCGATGTCCAGCCCGATGTTGCGGTCGACAACGCGGAAGGGGATCGGTGTGGCCGTGCCGAACTTGTTGTCCACGATCTCCTTGGTATTGAAGTAGTAAACGCGCTGGTCCTTGCCCGTGTCTCCGCCGAACGTGAAGCGGCGGCCTACGGTCTTGAACGTATCGAGCAGGCTCTTGCCGAATGAGCCGGTAAAGATGCTCGGCTCCGTCGAGGCGTCAAAGACGAACTGGCCCGGCTCGGCGCAGAATTCCACGACCTTGCCCTGCTCCACGATCATCATGCACTGGCCGTCCGCCACGGCAATGACGGAGCCGTTGGAGATGATGTTGTCGCTGCCCTTCGTGTTGGAGCTGCGCCCGGAGACGCGCTTTTGGCCCTTGACGGCCAGCACCTCCGGCGACAACGCGTCGCAGTAGAAAAATTCCTTCCATTGATCGGCGAGCGTGCCGCCGAGCGAGCCGGCGCCGGCTTTGATCAGACCCATAATATGCTCCCTTCCCTGCTGCAAGCAGATTTTTTTCCCATTATACCAGCTTTGACGGGAAAATGGTAGCCCTCGGCGCAGAGAATTTTGCGTGACAGGGGATGCGCAGGCGCATCGCAAGTCCATTTCGGTGTGCAAAAAAGCCTCGCAGAGTTCGCCGCCCGCAGGCGGACGATCCGTGCGCGCAGCGGACTGCGGCCCGATTGCCGGAAAAGCCTGAAGGGATTTTCCGGCAGTAAAAAACAGGCCGCATTGCTGCGGCCTGTTCGGAAAATATAGAATTACTCAGCCTTCGGGCCTGCGGCGACCAGAGCCTTGCCGGCCTCGTTGCCTTCGTACTTGACGAAGTTCTTAACGAAGCGGGAGGCCAGATCCTTTGCCTTCTCGTCCCACTGGGAAGCATCAGCATAGGTGTCGCGCGGATCGAGGATCTTCGGATCGACGCCGGGCAGCTCCGTGGGGACCTCGAAATTGAAGTACGGGATCTTCTTCGTGGGGGCGTTCAGGATCGCGCCGCTCAGGATGGCGTCGATGATGCCGCGGGTGTCCTTGATGGAGATGCGCTTGCCGGTGCCGTTCCAGCCGGTGTTGACCAGATAGGCCTTTGCGCCGCTCTTTTCCATCTTCTTGACGAGCTCTTCGGCGTACTTCGTCGGATGCAGCTCGAGGAAGGCCTGACCGAAGCAGGCGGAGAACGTCGGGGTCGGCTCGGTGATGCCGCGCTCGGTGCCGGCCAGCTTCGCGGTGAAGCCGGAGAGGAAGTAGTACTTCGTCTGCTCCGGGGTCAGGACGGAAACGGGAGGCAGAACGCCGAAGGCATCTGCGGACAGGAAGATGACGTTCTTCGCAGCGGGCGCAGAGGAGATCGGGCGGACAATGTTCTGAATGTGGTTGATCGGGTAGGAGACGCGGGTGTTCTCGGTGACGGACTTGTCGGCAAAGTCGATCTTGCCGTTCTCGTCGAGCGTGACGTTCTCGAGCAGGGCGTTGCGCTTGATGGCGTTGTAGATATCGGGCTCGGAGTCCTTGTCAAGGTTGATGACCTTGGCGTAGCAGCCGCCCTCGAAGTTGAACACGCCGTTGTCGTTCCAGCCGTGCTCGTCATCGCCGATGAGAAGGCGCTTCGGATCGGTGGACAGCGTGGTCTTGCCGGTGCCGGACAGGCCGAAGAAGATGGCGGTGTTCTCGCCGTTCATGTCGGTGTTGGCGGAGCAGTGCATGGAGGCCAGGCCCTTGAGCGGCAGGTAGTAGTTCATCATGGAGAACATGCCCTTCTTCATCTCGCCGCCGTACCAGGTGTTGATGATGACCTGCTCACGGGAGGTGATGTTGAAGGCCACACAGGTCTCGGAGTTCAGGCCGAGCTCCTTGTAGTTTTCGACCTTCGCCTTGGAGGCGTTGTAGACGACAAAGTCCGGCTTGAAGTTCTTCAGCTCTTCCTCCGTCGGCTTGATGAACATGTTGGTGACGAAGTGGGCCTGCCATGCGACCTCGACGATGAAGCGGATGGCCATGCGGGTGTCCTTGTTCGCGCCGCAGAATGCGTCGACGACGAACAGGCGCTTGCTGCCCAGCTCCTTCAGAGCGATGTCCTTGACCGCCTTCCAGGTCTCTTCGGTCATGGGATGGTTGTCATTCTTGTAGGCGTCGGACGTCCACCACACGGTGTCCTTGGAGTTCTCGTCCACGACGATGTACTTGTCTTTGGGGGAACGGCCGGTGTAGATACCGGTCATAACGTTCACGGCACCCAGCTCGCTGACCTGGCCCTTTTCGTAGCCGGTGAGCTCGGGCTTGGTCTCTTCCGCGAAGAGCATCTCGTAGGAAGGATTGTGCACGATCTCGGTGGTGCCGGTGATCCCATATTGCTTCAGATCGATTTCAGCCATTTTGGATTACCTCTTTCTTTGAACTGTCCGGCTGCCGGAGCAGCCGTGAAATTACTTCTGCACTACGTTTCCCGTAGCTTCGCATCTATATATTACGATTTTTTTCGGACAAAATCAATCCTTTTTTATCGTTTTGCAAAAAGTTCATAATTCTGCCGAAAAAGGACGGCAAAGCACGCTGCAGGGGAGCGGACAGCCGGGCCCGGCGCAATGCTGCCGATCCGAACAGGCTGACGATAAAACGGCATGCAGCCCCGATTTGTCATTGCGAGGAGGCGCAGCCGACGTGGCAATCTCGGGAAGGCAGTTACGATTTCGCCGGGAATGCCTTGTTATCCGACCATATTCTGCGAGATTCCCACGTCGCGTTGCTCCTCGGAATGACAAACTTGGGAGCCTTGCGCCGATGAATTTGTGCCGTGATCATTGCCGGCCTGCATGGCGCTCAGGGAGCGCCGCTACAGACGCAATTGGTTTTTACGTTTTTATCGGTGGCCTGTACGAATCGACAGTGCAGCGCCGGGAGGGACATGTCCCTCCCCTACAACGCCCGGCTGGCGGCCGTGCCGAAAAATTCCCCGGAGCATGTGCTCCGGGGAACGGCTTCTTTCAGTCGCGGACCTTCGTGTCGATCTCCGCACGGCACTTCGTGCGGAAATCGTCTACGCTCATGGCGCCGAGATCCACGCCGGCACGCGTGCGGACGGACACGGTCTGGTTCTCCATGTCGCGGTCGCCGACGACGAGCATATACGGGATCTTCTGCATCTGGGCCTCGCGGATCTTGTAGCCGAGCTTCTCGCTGCGGTAGTCAGACTCGGCACGGATGCCCGCGTCGCGCAGACGGTCGACGATCTCCTGCGCATAGTCGTGCGCGCGGTCGGTGATCGGCAGAACGCGGACCTGCGTCGGCATCATCCACAGCGGCAGCGCGCCTGCGTACTTCTCGATGAGGTAGGCCAGCGTGCGCTCGTAGCAGCCGAGGCTCGTGCGGTGAATGATATAGGGACGGACCTTCTGGCCGTTCTGGTCGGTGTATTCCATGCCGAAGCGCTCGGCCAGCAGCAAGTCGATCTGGATGGTGACGAGGGTGTCCTCCTTGCCGAAGACGTTCTTATACTGGATGTCGAGCTTCGGACCGTAGAACGCGGCTTCGTCGAAGCCAACGGTGTACTTCACGCCGAGGTCGTCGAGGATGCGGCCCATGATCTCCTGTGCCTCGTTCCACTGCTCGGCCGTGCCCTCATATTTATTGTTGGGGTTCGCGGGATCCCACTGCGAGAAGCGGAACGTGCAGTCCTCGAGCAGGCCGACGGTACCGAGGCAGTACTTGGCAAGATCGAGGCAGTGCTTGAACTCCTCCTCCAGCTGATCCGGGCGCAGCACGATGTGGCCCTCGGAGATCGTGAACTGGCGCACGCGGATGAGGCCGTGCATTTCGCCGGAGTCCTCGTTGCGGAACAGCGTGGACGTCTCGCCGAGGCGCATCGGCAGGTCGCGGTAGGAGCGGGCGCGGTTCAGATAGACCTGATACTGGAACGGGCAGGTCATCGGGCGCAGAGCGAAGCATTCCTTCGTCTCGTCGTGCGGGTCGCCGAGAACGAACATGCCGTCGAGGTAGTGGTCCCAGTGGCCGGAGATCTTATACAGCTCGCGCTTGGCCAGCAGCGGCGTCTTCGTCAGCAGATAGCCGCGCTTTTCCTCCTCGTCCTCGACCCAGCGCTGCAGCGTCTGGATGACGCGCGCGCCCTTCGGCAGCAGGATGGGCAGGCCCTGGCCGATAACGTCGACGGTCGTGAAGTATTCCAGCTCACGGCCGAGCTTGTTGTGGTCGCGCTTGCGGGCTTCCTCCTGCTTCTGCAGGTATTCGTCCAGCTCCTCCTTCTTCGGGAAGGCGATGCCGTAGATGCGCTGGAGCATCTTGCGCTTGGAGTCGCCGCGCCAGTAAGCGCCGCAGCACTGCGTCAGCTTAAAGGCGTTTGCCTTGATGCGGCCGGTGCTGTCCAGATGCGGGCCTGCGCACAGATCCGTGAACTCGCCCTGCGTGTAGAACGAGATGACGGCATCCTCGGGCAGGTCGTTGATGAGCTCGACCTTATACGGCTCACCGAGCGACTCCATATAGGCCACGGCCTCGGCGCGCGGCTTCTCGCTGCGGACGAGGGGGAGCTTTTCCTTGCAGATCTTCTTCATCTCGGCCTCGATGGCGTCGAGGTGCTCCTGCGTGAAGCTGAAGTCTGCGTCAAAATCGTAGTACCAGCCGCTGTCGATGGACGGGCCGATGGCCAGCTTGACCTGCGGATACAGGCGCTTGACGGCCTGCGCCATCACATGGGAGCAGGTGTGCCAGTACGTCTTGCGATAGGCCTCGTTTTCAAACGTGTACAGATTTTCTTCGGACATGGTGTTTCCTCCTTCATTCTGAGGGGCAATAAGTGAACCTCTGTATAAAATCAACTGCGGTGCCTGCCAGATCTTTTTCGCCAATCCATCGGTTCGGAAAACTTGAAATACATACCAGTATTCCGGCGTTTCCCAAACCTTGGCTTGACAAAAAATATCTTGCCATTCACGCTTGTTGATTTTATCAGAGGTTCAAAAAAATCACCCCTGATCCAATCAGGGGTGAGATACAGATCCTGTATTCCACGGTTCCACCCTGCTTGCAGCGCATGGCGCTGCCGCTCGTTGGCGCGGTAACGGGCGCACCCGGCTCAGCCTACTGGAAGTTCAGCGGAGCGGCTCGGAAGCGGTTCGGCGGCAGGCGGGTGCAGGAGCTTTCACCAACCGCTCCCTCTCTGGGCAACCGGGCCTGTTCCGGTCTTCGTCACAGCCTCTTTGATATCGCCAATATAGCACGTTTGCCCGGCCGTGTCAAGCGGTGCGGGCAAAGTTTTTTGCCTGCGGCGGGGCGGTTGCGTTTTGCGGCCGTTATGTTAACCGTTTTGTAATCCTTTCACAATATCTTGTGCTTTCCCATGCGCAGAGTGCGGATATCTAGTCCGCCGGAAAACGGAAATAATAGCATAAAAAGTTTGACGAAAACAGGAAAATAAGAAAAAAGCTTGACAAATCGTGAAAGAATGTTATAATTGCGCGGTAGTTACAATATAGTAACAATAGTTGCAGCCCGCAAACAAAACCGGCCGCTGCAGCGAAAATTCTCAGAAATTGGAGGAGGCAAGCATGCAAAGAAGCACACAACATCCGCGCCGCCGGGCGTGGCTGCGGCGGCTCATCGTCGTCGCGGTGCTGGCCGCCGCTGTCGGCGCGCTGCTTTCGCAGACCGTCTTTGCCCAGACCAGCTATATCATCACGGACGGCGACCGCGTCACCGTCCACCGCTCCTACAGCTCCGATCCCTATGAGGTGCTCACCGAGGCGGGCATCGAGCTCGAGGAGGAGGATACCTATGAGACCGGCTATGCCGACGGCATGAATCAGATCACCGTCCGCCGCATGCAGATGGTCACGGTCATCAACCGCGGCGCACAGAGCGTCATCGGCACCTATGGCGAAACGACCGGCTCCCTGCTGGCCCGCATGGGCATCACGCCGGGCGCGGGCGACACGCTCTCGTGCAGCAGCGAGACGCAGACCTACGACGGTATGACCATTGAGCTCGTGCACACGGAGACGCGCATCGAGGAGGAGGACACGGTCGTCCCCTATCCCGTCAATTATTATGAGGACCCCGACCTCGAGCCGGGCGCCGAGATCGTCCTCGTGGCCGGGCAGAACGGCCTGACCCACGTCAAGAGCGAGGTCACCTACCGCAACGGCAAGGAGGTCTCCCGCGTCATCGTGCAGGAGACGGTCAAGACGAAGCCCGTCACCCAGCTCGTCATCCGCGGCGTCGACCGCACCATCATGGAGCAGCCCGCCGACCCGGAGCCTGCGGAGCAGGCGGCCCCTGCCGCCTCGTCCGGCACGGCCTCCGGCAGCTCCTCGTCCGGCTCGTCGTCCTCCGGCGGCTCACGCTATGACGGCTCCGCCGAGACGAGCGGCAACGTCATCATGACGTCCTCCGGCGAGAGCTACACCTACGTCGATGTGATGACCTGCTCCGCCACGGCCTACACCTGCGAGGGCTATGTCGGCCACACCTATTCCGGCACGCTGGCCCGCGTGGGCGCCATCGCGGTCGACCCGACCGTCATCCCGCTCGGCACGAAGATGTATGTCGTTTCAAACGACGGCCAGTATGTCTATGGCTACTGCGTGGCCGAGGACATCGGCGGCGGCATCAAGGGCAATAAGATCGACCTGTATTTTGACACCTATGCCGAGTGCTGGGACTTCGGCGTGCGCATGTGCACCGTTTATATTCTGGGCTGAATGAAAATGAAATAATAATAGAGAAGGGCCGGACTGCACGTCCGGCAGGTGTTGCTAACTTTGCCTGCTTTACAGTTGCGCCGGACTGCACGTCCGGCCCTTTTGCTGTATCATGCTATGAAGTCCGCAAGGGCATACCGCCCCCGAATTGTCATTGCGAGCCTTGCGGAGCAAGGCGCGGCAATCTCGCAGCACCGGCCGGAACACAGGAAAGCCTCCGGCGGATTCGTCACTGCCTGCTTGAGATTGCCACGTCGGGCTTGCGCCCTCCTCGCAATGACACGGGAAGAAAGCACTCCCAAGTTTGTCATTGCGAGGCTCCGCAGGAGCCGTGGCGCCCTGAGCGCGCAGCGCGGGGAAGTGCCCTTGGGGTGCAATCTCGCGGTACACAGCTGCATCGTAGGAAGGCCCCGGCGGATTCGTCACTGCCTGCACGAGATTCCCACGTCGCTTCGCTCCTCGGAATGACAAATCGGGAGCCATCGTCATTTTAATGACAGCCTGTTCATTTCGGCAGCACTGCGCCGGGCCCGGCTGTCCGCTCCCCTACAACGCATAATTGGCGGCCCTGCGCATCCCCCGCATTGACGCGCGTGGTACAATAAAATAAAAATACCATGCCATGGAGGGTGCAATGGATCAGTTCAATGCGCAGTATCATCTGCCGGGCCTGTTTGAATTTTATGCGCTCTACCGCCTGTTTCTGCCGCTGTTTTTTGAGCACCGGGAGTATTTTTATGACTGGTGCGGCATTGGCTCGATCTACGGCGCGCCGGAGGGCTGCCTCTGGGGCGGCGGACGCGTCAGCTGCGGCGACTGCGACCCGCGCGACGCGCTTGCCCTGCTGCGGGACTACGGTATCTCCGCCCGCCTGACGTTCAGCAATTCCCTGCTGCGGCCGGAGCACCTGGCCGACCCGCGCTGCAATGCGCTGTGCCGCCTGTTCGAATCGAGCGGAGAAAACGGAATCATTGTCCATTCCGACCTGCTGGCAGAGCATGTGCGGCAGCGTTATCCGGGGCTGTACCTCGTCTCGTCCACGACAAAGGTCCTGACGGACTTCTCTGCGTTCCGTCAGGAGCTGGCGCGGCCGGAGTTTCGGTATGTCGTGCCGGATTTCCGCCTGAATCCGGCGCTGGAGCGGCTGAGTGCCCTTCTCCCGCAGGAGAAGGCGAAGGTCGAATTCCTGTGCAACGAATGCTGCCGCTTCGGCTGCCCGGACCGCCGCGCGTGCTATGAGGCCGTCAGCCGCAAGAACCTCGGCGAGCCCGGCCCGGAGCACCGCTGCACCGCGCCGGACGCCGCGCAGGGCTACCGCTTCTCCAGAGCAATGGAAAATCCCGGCTTCCTCAGCGTCGGCGACATCCGCGATACGCGTCTGCCGATGGGCTTTTCCGAGTTCAAGCTCGAGGGCCGCGGCCTCGGCAGCGCGATGGTGCTGGAGTTTCTCCTGTATTACATGACAAAGCCGGAGTATCAGATCCATGTCCGTGAGGCCATTTACCTCGATGCCATGCTGGACCTGTTCTGAGGATCAGCAGCGCGTTGTAGGGGAGCGGACAGCCGGGCCCGGCGCTATACTGCCGATACGTACAGGTTGGCGATAAAACGGTAATAGCCCCCGACTTGTCATTGCGAGGAGGCCGCAGGCCGACGTGGCAATCTCGGGAAGGCAGTTGCGTTTTCGCCGTGGCTTTCCTATTATCCAACCGTGTACTGCGAGATTCCCACGTCGCTTCGCTCCTCGGAATGACAAGTCGGAGGTGCGTGCCATTTTAGTGATGGCCGGAACCTATCGGCAGCGCCTGCAATGCCCTCTCAGTCACCTTCGGTGACAGCTCTCCCAGAGGGAGCGCCAAGGGCGTTTCGCGCCTTGCCATGACACGGGAGGGAGGTGCTTGCAGGTTTGTCCCTGCGTCCCTCCGGATGCAGCAGGCCCCCGAGCTTGTCATTGCGAGCCTTGCGGAGCAAGGCGCGGCAATCTCGCGGTACGCACTCAGAACACAGGGAAGCCTTCGGCGAAATCGTAAGTGCCTGCTTGAGATTCCCACGTCGCTTCGCTCCTCGGAATGACAAGTCGGAGGTGCGTGCCATT
>OGXD01001221.1_pt1 | contig 20776 bp, 22 predicted proteins | sample 1576211 | NCBI WGS metagenome assembly OGXD01 (sample SAMEA3541470, study PRJEB24748) | human gut metagenome | biome: human gut; feature: human-associated habitat; material: faeces | place: China | collected 2012
GCCACAATGATGTCGGCGTTGGCCTCGTTGCAGGCCCGTACACAGGCAGTCATGCCCGTGCCGCCTCCGTCCATTTCCCGGTTGACTATCACCGCGTCATGTCCATATCCCCGCAGGTAATTGGCAAGCCGCGGAGCATACGTGCTCCAAAAGCGGTACTCGCTGATATGGTAATTCCGGTTTTCCGCTCCGGGAGCTGATGGACAATGTCCAATGTCAATACATACTTTCATAGTAATATGTCCTTTCTATGTTCCAGGCGGGCGTTACTCCGCCCGGAATGGTTGGGTTACTTGGTGAGGTCGGCTTGCACGACGGGTGGATTATCCGTTATAGGCTGGGACTGGGACCACGTCAGTGTGTGAGTGTCGTTGTTCCAGACCAGTTCCCTTCCGGCGCGGGTGATGGTGTATTGCCCTTGCCGGATATTGATGCCAACACGGCCCGGAGGATCAGACTGCGCCGTGGAGGTGCAGGACGTTTGCGTCAGGCCCATCCAGGCGCCCAGCGCCCCAACGAGGGCTCCGGCCAGTACCTTGGCCCAGTTGCCTGGGACTTTCAGAGCCATCAGGATGCGCGTGACAATTCCGGCAGCTTCTTCCTTGTTTATGTTATTCATTTTATTCCATGTTATTGGTTGATGTTATGTATTCAAGAACCCCTATCATGGCACGAAAAAGGCCGCAGCACGGATGCCGCGGCCTGATTGGAAGAATGTTCAATCGTTGGTTATTTCGGGAGGGCTGATTGATTCAGCATTTGCTGTTGCATCATCATTTGTTGTTGCTGTAATTGAGCCATTTGCAACTGCGATTGCTGCTGCATTGCATGCATCATCTGTTGATGCATATCCATCTTATCTTTTTTAATAACAATCAATAATGCATGTATCCACGGGCCAATCCCTGTTACAAAAAGGATCAAATTCAGAAGGAAAGCACCGATACCACCGTAAATCAATGCTGCGACAGGGGGAAGGACTAAGGCAAGAAAATAACGCATAGAGAATTTATACAAATAAAATCAACTTGAGACAAGGTGAAAAATGTTCCCTTCATTCTGACATGTCTAGTTTTTTGTTTACCTTGTCATGGATGTTCAGTTAGATGTTGATATTTTCCTCCGCCGGGAGGGTTTGGAAGGTGAAGGTATGTCTCTAAGGTAATTCATAAGCTTTTCTTCTAGAGATTTACTTTTCAAAATTCCAGTTAGTACTTTTGAGATATTAGAATAACTTGTCCCTAGTTCTTCCGCCGCTTTTCGGGCAGTGACTCTTTTTTTCTTCATGAGGCCGCGGCAGAAAACAATATTGAAAGGCAATGTTTTTGTGACACGTGTCACAACTTCATTTTTCATAATGAACGAAATTACAATATGTTTTATTGATATACAACTAAAAAAATTTCAGCTGAAATTTTTTTAAAACATATCGAATCAAATATATTGATAATAAGCTGATTGCGTAATCCATGTTTGTGACATGTGTCACAAATTAATCATCAATAGCCACAACGCTCAGCAACACCCGAACAGCCTTCTTTAGTTCACTCAATTGTCGTTCTGCTGATTCTGCACGGCGTTGCCAATCGGTTATTTTTTCACCTTCCCCGGTTCCCGCAATTAACCATTCCATGTTTATTCCCAACACGGATGCTATTCGGTACAATTCATCTCCTCCAGGCCTTCTATCCCCTGATAGATAACGAGATATTGCAACATTGGAAAGCCCGGTTAGCTTCCCCAATTCTTTCTGCTTCATTTTTTTATTCTCTAAAGCAGTCCTAAGTCGAGAAGAAAAATTACCGTTCGGATGTTTTTCTTGTTGCATTATATAGCCAATTGGTTATTTATGTGTCCATGTTTCCGCGGAAACATATCCAAAAGGTAACAGAGCGCAGATGAAAACCAAGCAAGATTTACTATCAATAAAGATGGGCCTGAAGAAAAAAGGATGGACATATAAAACAGCCTCAATCTGTTGCGGTGTAAGTTTTTCGCATTTTTCCAAGGTTCTTTCAGGGTGTCGCAAAAGTACACTCCTTCTACGCCTTATTGATGCCCTGCCATCCCGGCGTTACACCTCCACCAATAACCATTCAATCAAATGAACAAAACAACCATAGAAAAAGCTGCTGACCAGCTCGCAAAACAAAACGACCGGGAATGGGAAACTAGTCACTCCTAATCGCCATGACTGACATTCAACTAGCCTCCGCCCGCCGGGATCGCGCTGAAAAGCGCGCAGCCCTGTATGTCGCCAACGGGGAAAATGCCCCCTTTGCTGTAGAGGTACAGGACAACGGGCAATCATCGGCCATCTGGCGCAGGCTGAAAACCTTGGGCCTGTACCTGATCGGCGGCATCGCCCTGGCTGCGCTTGCCTTCCTTTTGGTGGTTGCGACCGTCGATTTCATTATTTACCCCCTGTAATTCTTAAAATCAATGACCGACGCCGAATTTGCCAACCTTCCCGCGGAACTCCGCGCCGTCTGCCTGCTGCGCCTGTTGCGGCGGCCCGTAGTGCGTCGCTGGGCGCATCGTGAATTCGGCTTTCCCCTCACGGGACCGCTCACGTGCAGACAACTGGCTGCGTGGTGCGGCGTCCATGAGGACACCATCCTGGAGTGGGAGCGCCAAGCCCTGCTCACCCTGCGCGGCGCATGCCGCCGCTCCGGCCTGACGCCGGATGCCATTGACGAACTCAAACACTAAAACATTATGGCCAAAAAAGAAGTAGCAATCAAAGAAGAAGACGCCATCCGGAACTATGCGGCCGGAGCCAAGCGTGACCTAATCTCCGCATGCGCCAACGCCCTGAAAGCCGGGGCCTGCATCGTCGCCCTGTCAGCCCGTGCCAAGACATCCGTCAACGGCATCATCTCCATTCTGGATGTGGATGTGTCGAGGCGGACACTCTTCCGTTGGGCAAACGCCTATAACACGGCCTGCAAAATCCTGGCCCTGGATCACGTCCCATCCTATGGAGACGCGGAGTGGGACGACCATCTTGCTGCCCTGGACGACATTGCGGCTAACATGAGCATCAGCCGACTGCAACTGGGTGCTCCCGCGGAGGGGTCGGATATCGCCCGCCTGGACACCCTCCAGACGGCCACCGAAACCGCGGAAGGCGACGAGGAAGAAGCCATCTACGCCAACGCCCTGGAACGGGTGGAAAAAGGTGAGTGGACGCTTATCCAGGCCATGCGCGCGGTTGGCGGGCAAAAGGCCAAGGATGTGGCCATTGAGCGACGGAAAGACCCGCTGTATATCGGCATCGACCAGGAAACCAAGAAGCCCGTGGGTATTCTTCCCAAGGCGGTATCCAGTCTCAAGACCGGATTTGAAAACTGGGAAGCCTTTGACGGCGAAAGCAAGCGCGCCTTTGCCGCCCTGTGGAAAAGCGTGCTGGATGCCGCACCGGATGACCTGGAAAAATACCTCTAACCCATTGCCGCCATGGACCACGACGCCCTGATCGCCAAACTGCAAAAACTCCTGGCCCTCGCCCAGCGCGGGGAAGACGGTGAAGCCGTCAATGCCCGCGCCCTGCTGGACAAGATGCTTGCCCGGTACGGAATTGACGAGGCCAGCCTGACCGACATCCGAACTCTGCGCTACGCCACGGATTATGACGACGAGCAGGAACTGCTCATCGTCGTGGCCAGCTATGGCCTGCAAATCCCATATGCCCAGGTTTATGCGGAGGTAGTAACAAAAAAGGACGCCCTGGGGCTGGATCTGACCATGAGCGTGGAACAGCACGGGCTGGTGGCCTCCCTGTTCGAGCATCACCGCATTGGACTTGAAAAGTCAATCAAGAGACTGGAGACGAACCAGGAGAAGAAGAAAGACGCCATGCAGGAAGAAATCGAAAAGCTGACCGCCAAAATCCGGACGTTGAAAGCCATCTTTGGCAATCTGGCCCAGTCCATGGAAAAAGCACGGCAAAGCATCCTCTGCGCCTATGTCAACTTGAACAATCTGGTGGACTACACCGGATGGAGCAACGCCAGCGCGGAAGGGGCGGACGCCATCATATCCGCCGCGGAATCCTGCGTCCGTCTGGACCCCTCCACCAGACAACTGCCAGGCCAGCGCCTGGGCAACTAATCCCCCATGAACCGATATTGCCTCGCCATTCTTTACATCATCGCTGTGGCCTCCATCTGCGTGACTCTGGCGTTATACGACAGCCCGTTCCTGGCCTTCTTTCTCGCCTTGTTCCTTATGGATAACGTATCCGTTAAAATCCGTTAATTCCTCTTATGGCTATTCTCCCGGATCATTCTCTCAACGCTTTTTCCGCTGACGGCTCCGGCCGCCGTGGTCGTCCACGCCAGATCGACCTGACCGACGACCTCAAGCGCGAGCTGGCCAGCCTGTACCTGTCCACCAACGCCACCCGTAAAAGCGGCAGCATGACGATTGCCTGGGACCTGTTCACCCAGGCGCACCCGGAAATCGCCTGGGACAAAATGGCCCGATCCTCCAAGCACACCCTCCCGGCCGTGGCCAGGGAAGTGATGAAGAACGCCCGGCCGCTGGTTGGCTTCCATCGCGGTGGGGAAAGAAAGTTACGGGAACTCGCCTACCAGCCCGGCCTGCTCCGACGCAATCCGGACGGCTCCCCGTTGAGGGCAGGGCAGCGGGCAAGCTGGGACGATGCAACGATCAACTTCGGCGTGGTGGTGCCCTGGCCGTGGAGGGGCGATGCCTGTGCAGACAAATACGGCGTACGCCTGGGGCGCTTCCAGTTGCTTGTTTGTCACGACGACGCTTCATCGTTCATTCCCACATGGTCGTATGTCATCAGATTTGAACAATCCTACCGCGGAGAGGACGTGGCCGCCGCCATGATCCGCACCAGCCGGGACGTAGGATGTTTCGATTCCTACGTTTTGGAAGGCGGTGTCTGGAAAAGTAACCGCGTCCAAGCCGTCCTCAACCACTTGCGGATTGGCCACATTGACGCGCAGGGCAGGCCCCAGTGCAAACTGGTCGAAAAGTTTTTTGGCAAACTCTGGACGGTTATTTCTGCTTTAGCGAAAGGCCATGTCGGACGGTTCCAGGCGGAAGACAAGGCTACCAGTGAATTGTATGTCGCCTGCCGCCAGGGCAGGAAAGACCCCCGCAAATATTTCCCCATGTTATCGGAGGCAACGGATATCATTGCCCGCGCCATCGACTACTGCAACCACGACCGCTGGGAAAGCCGTGAATACGGCAAGTGGGTGCCTGCGGACGTATGGGCCAGGGACACCGCGGCCCATCCCCTGCGGCCCATGCCCGCCGACGCCGAGTGGCTCATGGCTCCGGCCGTCGTCACCCGCAAAGTTACCAAGGCCGCTCTGCGCGCCACCGTGCCCGGCCCCCTGGGCGTTTCCCAGCGCTACACCTTCAGCGCGCCGTGGCTGGTGGCGGAAGAAGGCCGGGAACTGACCCTGCACTTTGACCCCCTGGGAGAATGGCCCTTGCGCGCCATGGTGTCCGACCCCAAGACAGGGAAATTCCTGGATATGGCGGATTGCGCCAACCCCGTAGCCATGGGCGGCATAGAGGACGACATGTCCCGCCACATCCGCCAGATCATGCGGACCGAATACCACAACATGACCTCCAGCGGCAAGACGGCCAGGGAATCCACCCTCCGCGCCCTCAACGGACAAACCACCATCATGCAGACCAACACCGCGGACCATGCCTCCGGCGATGACGCCGCCGCCCCCGCGCCGACGCCCGGCCTCAAGGACGCCGCGGTCCGCCGTGCCCGCACCTATGCCCTGGACCCCCTCAAGCGCGCCGCGGAACAGGACTCCGCCAAAGTGCAGCCCGTCCCCCCGGCACTCCCCACCCGCGACGACTACGCCGCCATGCGCCGCCGCGCGTCGCAATCCTCTACATCAACAACCCTCAACTGGTAATCATCATGGACAAATACACATTATCACAACACCCTGACGTGCTGGCCCTGGCCTCCAACCAGGCCGCAACCGGACTCAATGACGCCGACTTCTGCCGGCGCGTCAAATTCACCCTCTCCCCGTCCTCCTGGGGAAAGGTCAAGAAAGGCACCTACTCCGGCAACTGCCACAATGCGCTGGCTGCCGTGCAGGCCGCTCTGAATGCGGACATCACCGCCGCCGATCAAGCGCCCGTTGTGGACGGTGGCATCGTGCTGCTGGATCATATCCAGGTGGCCGCGGATGCTGTCGCCGCCGCACGGATCGCACAGGATGAGCACAGGCTGGTGCTGGTCGTGGCACCCGCGGGCGGCGGCAAGACCTACACGGCCCGCTACATTGCCGCCAAATACTCCGGCCAGATTGTCAACGCCTCCCCATCCTGGGCCAAGTCCTATATGCACACCCTCCGCGAGCTTGCCCGCGGCCTGGGCATCGGCGGGGACTGGCGGAGTGCAGGGGATGCCGAACGCGCCATCATCCAGGCCCTTGCCCTGTCGCCGCGCCTGATCATCATCGACGAGGCCAACCACTTTTCCAGGGATTCCCTCAACTTCCTGAAAACGATTCTCAACGAAACCAAGTGCTGCCTCGTCTTGCTCACCATCCCCAACCATCTGGCCAGCATGGCCGCGGACTGCCGGGACGAATTTCCGCAACTCCTGCGCCGCTCCGTGGCCATCATCCACATTCCGCCCGTCTGCATGGACGACCTGACCGCTATCCAGCGGGGGCTTTATCCCCATTTATCACTGACGGACCCTGTCCAGATTTACAATCTGGCCAACACCAACCACCGCCTCGACACCGTCACCCGCGTGCTGGACGAGATAGACGCGGGCAAGGATGTAGCCGCCGCCGTCAAATCCGTCCGCAACCAGATCACCGCCGTTCTCAAGACTGCATGACGAATATCTCCCTAGATACCGAGACGGTCGCCCAATTCGTCAGCATGCGTCTGTCTTCCTACGGCAATCTTCCGTTCCAGGTGCTTTCTCCCACGCCTTATCCCGGCAAGATCGGCGTCAGGCTTCATCCTGACGAACAGTATTGCATCGTGGACGCCGTAGGGTTCCTTGCCTTCCTGGACCAGCAACGCCCATCCCTGGACAAGCTCCGGGACATGTTGTCCCGGAAGCGCCGCCAACATGCCTATCAACCTCTTTCCTGACTGATATGATCACGCTGCCGAACCCCATGCCCTTCTCCGATGCCCTCAACTATCTGCGCGACAAGCAGGCGGTCGGTTCCTCCATGGACACGGCGGCGTGGCGCGAGGTTCCGGCGGCCATCCGCAACAAAGCCTTTTTCTCCGCCACCCTTACCTCCGCGCAGGTGGCCCGCCGGATGCAGGACTATATTGACGACTTTCTTTCCCAGGACCGGGACGTCAATGAGCGGGGGCAGGAGTTCTTTTCCTCACAGGGCCGTTCCGAATTCGTCGCCAAATTCCGCCGGATGATGATGGATGAGGGATTCGGCAAGGTGCTGCCGGATGGCAGTATTGCCCCGGACATCAATGATAACGATCTGCGCGACCTCCGCTCCTGCCGCCGCCTTCAACTCATTTTTGACACCCAGGTGGAGCAAGCATACTCTTACGGCCAATTCTTGGAGGGACAGGACGAGGACATTCTGGACATCTGGCCATGTTGGAAATTCGTGCGCGTCCGCCCGGTCATGTCCCCCAGGCCCTACCACGATACCGCTCTGGGGCAGATACGCCGCAAGGATGACCTGGATTTCTGGCTTTCCCTGAACCGTGATTTCCAGGTGCCGTGGGGGCCGTGGGGGTTCAACAGCGGATGCGGTACGGAAGACGTGGATCGTGCGGAAGCGGAGGCAGCCGGAGCCATCAAGCCCTCCGACAGGGTCAAGCCCATCGTCAGGGAATTCAACGATCGCCTGCAGCAGTCCGTGGCGGGCCTGGGGCCGGACGTCCGCTCCTGGATCAAGCGCCAGCTTGGCGACATGGTCACGATTCACGGAGACAAGGCTATTTATAATAAGCCGGAACCGTCCCCGGCACCCCGGCTTGACGCCGTCCCGGCGGCACGCCCGGCCAAGACCCCTGAACAAATCCGCCAGCAGCGCCAGCGCATAGGCGACAAGATTGCCGACCGCCAGCAGCGGCAGGCTGCCGACCGTGGCCAGATCGCCCAACGGTTGTGGGATGACTTTGCCCAGCGCAGGGATGCCACGCTTGTTCCCCTGATGGGCCGCCTCAAAGGTGCGGCAGCGGCCTTCCAGCAGGCCAAAACGCCGGAAAACCGGATCGCCTGGATGGCCGCTTATGACGCCTTCAAGGCGGCGTCGGAATCATGGATGCCGGGGGGCATGCTCTATAAAGCTACCATAAAAGAAATACAGCGCCAGGAAGCGCAATCTTGGACCAGGACCTATCGGGACAGCATGCGCTTCCTGGGACTGGATGGGATGGTTATTCCTAGGGACAAGCGCGGCGCGGTTGCCGTGTCCATGGTCAAAATAGATGCCCGTTACAATATCACGCCCGCCAGGCCGAAAAAATTATCTCCCAACGTGCAGCAGGGGCTGAACCTTGTCCGTGCCATTGTTGCGGCGGACAAGCTGCCGCCGTCCCTGGGCGTTCATGTTCTGCAAGATTCCTCTGCCCGCGCGTTCCAGTATCTTGGCAATATCAAAGTTTCCTCGACAAGCACGCCGTCCACCGTGGCGCACGAGCTGGCGCACGCCATGGAGCACGCCCACCCGGACATTCTCCGCCAGTCTGCAGCTTTCCTCTACGACCGCGCCCAGGGAGAGCAGCCCCGGAGGCTAAAATCCCTGTTTCCTTCCAGCAAATACCGCCCCCAGGAATTAACCCTGGAGGACAAATGGGCGGCAAAAGGCGGGCATGTCTATACGGGCAAACTTTACTGTTCAGGATATGATGCCAGCATGGGGCGGGAGCAATTCATTTCATCCGTGCGGGGCAGTGAAATTCTTTCCATGGGCATTCAGCGCATGTTGGAATCTCCCGTCACATTTCAACGGCAAGACCCGGAATTTTATCAATTCATCAAAAAGCAGCTATCATGATTTTGACCAAGTCACAACTCGACCGGATCACGGCCTTGTTCAATGCCCAGGAGCTTCCGGACACGTTCCCGGATGATGCCGAGGTTGCATTCATGGAGACGATCGCCCCCGACATGACGTTTGCCGATTATCTTTCCTTGCCGGAGCAAGAGCGGAAGAAATGGTGGATCAGTAGCGAGATTGACGCGGTCCATCCCTTGGGATTCACCGACCTGGAATCGGGTGAAGACCTTTATCAAACCGGGTTCTATTTCGAGCCTGTAGCCCCCAACATCCTTGACCGTATTTATTAGCCATGACCAAGAAAGCAACGCAAATTCCTCTTCCTCTGTCCTATCCTGATTCCGGCAAGTGGTTTGTCCCGGTCAAGCGCATCAAGATAGACGACCGCACCTGGGCCTTGCGGCTGGGGCAGCCCGTGCAGCTTGGCACCAGCTACGACGTAGCGGAAGCAACAGGGGTCGGTCGGAAAATCCTCAAGCGGCTGGCCAGGGCCGGATTCATCCAGGAGATGCGGCCGTCTCCCAATGTGTCCATGTATTATTATACGGAGGTGCTGGATCTGATGGAGCGCACCAGGAAAGACCCTAATTTCTGGACGCAAGTCCGGCGGGACGCCTATCTAAAAGGCTCGCGGATGGAGGACGCTTCAACTCTCTAACATTTTTGACGGTGGGGCTTTTCAGGCCGCGCCCTCCGTGTGCGGACGCCTGATGGCTTAGGGTATGTCCATGTTCACCCATGACCCTATTGTTTGCAGGGATTCTCTCGCTATCATGCGCCAGCTTCCGGGCGGTTCCTACGACGCCATCATGACCGATCCGCCCTATGCGTCCGGAGGACTGACGACGGCGGAGCGCAAGGCTTCCCCAGTACGCAAGTACATTTCCCGGAATAAACATCCTTCCTTTGATTTTGATACCCGCGATCAACGTTCCCATTTCATGTGGTCGGTCTTATGGATGGCGGAGGCGCTGCGCCTGACGCGCGAGGGCGGCTGGCTGATGGTGTGTTCCGACTGGCGGCAACTGCCGACCACCAGCGACGCCTTGCAGGTGGCGGGCTGGACATGGCGCTCCGTGGTCACTTGGGACAAGACGGAGGCATGCCGCCCCCATCAAGGCATGTTCCGCAATCAAGCCGAGTTCGTCCTGGTGGCCACCCGCGGCAGCATCGGCAAAGAGCAGGACCGTCCGCGCGTGTTCCCGGCAGGCGTCTTCCGTCATTACCTCAAGCCCGCCGACAAGCACCACCTCACGGGCAAGCCCGTTCCTCTGATGGCCCACCTGATGACGGTTCTGTCTCCCGCCTCCGTCATCCTGGACCCGTTTGCAGGCAGCGGCACCACGATCGTGGCCGCCCGGCAGCAGGGACATACGGCTCATGGCGTTGAGTTGTCCCCGGAGTATGCCCGGATCGCCAGGGACAGGCTGGCCAGCCTCGCCGACTGACCGCGCAGGGGTGGCGGCGAGGCCGCAGGATGTTCGCCAGGGGTGTTCCCCTCCGTGTTTGTGACACGTGTCACACCCCGGTTCACCCTTTCAGACGGGCACCCGTCCACCCTTTCATTTTTCCCGGTTTGACCCTTTCAGGTATTTTCTACATTCCCCAGCCTTCCTCTCCGCCGCTACCCCTGTGTTTTCAAGCATTTTCAACCTGTTTCAACCCAATTCCACCCTTTTCCATTATTTATGCTTGGTCACACTACGACGCTGTTTCCTTTCCGGATACACCGGGAGAGGCTTCTGCCTGCAGAAACAAGAAGAACTCAACACAAAGGCCGTCTCCCCCCCTTACGGGGAGACGGCCCTTATTAAAGAAATATCGGCCGGCGAACAACCTGCCGCGAAGCTTTATTACTGCTTTTTCTGCGGCTGTGCGGGAGCCTTGGCGGGAGCAACAGCGGCCGGATGCTTGTAGGAAACCGCAAAACCGTCATACTTGGCAGGCAGATTCCTGTCCGGGAACATCAGTTCATGCAAACGGTACAGGGCGGCCGCTTCCTTGACAGGAGCGGGACGGGACTTCATCCGTGAATCCGGAATCACAGCTTCGGGATTATTCTTCCTGGATTCCACGGCAGATGAGACGACGGGATTCTCAAAGAATTTGACAACATCCGGCATGCGCAGGTAGGCATCCAGAGAGCGGGCCACGCAGGCAGACGCCAGTTCTTCATCGGAACCATGCAACAAAACCAGGGCTTCCGCAAAATAATCCAGCGCCTTGTTCCAATCCTGGGCCACCATGGCGGCCGCACCCAGGGCATATTTCATCCGCGCCTGCTGGAGGCGGGTGGCATTCTTTTTGGTTGCCAGGAAAGAACCGGCACGGCTTTTCACGCCGTTCCAGTCCTTATCTGGAATCAAGGCCATGATTTTTGCCACCTCCAGGTCATTCTGGGCGGAAGGGGACAAATTGGCCCCTCTGACGGGAAACTTGGCCGCCAACCCTTTGACTCCGGCCCAATCCATCATGCGCATGGCGCACTCCAGTTCATAGACGGCCGCCCGGGCGGACAGGCTGTCCTTGATGGAAAGCGTTGAGGCATACTTATTCACCAGAGCGTGGAATTTGTTGCGGGCTTCCTGGTACTTCCGGTTTTCCATAGCCACCTTGGCATCCACAAAGTCGTCCGTTTCAAAAATATACAGCGTCTTGAAGGCGCTGGCCATCTGCTGAAGGACTTCCTGGGATTCCCTGCTTTCCACAAACTGGACCGCGGGTCCATTGGCGGAAAGAATGTAAATATCCGTCGGACGGCCATTCTTGATGGTCGGTGCGGCAACTCTGGCGCGCAGGCGCTGGGGATTCTGGGCATTCTGGGCCATGGACGGAACCAGGGAGGACAGTCCGGCCAATACCATTATTACTGAAAGTGCTTTCATATGATTGATTACTAAACCTCTTGTTATTATTTCTGGCCCTTGGCGGCGCGGACGGCTGCTTCATAGGCGGCAATGTCCGCCCGTTCCTGGCTGACGGCAGGATCGGAACCGAACTTGGCCGTCTTATCCTTCACCTCATTGACCAGGGCACTGTCCTCCGCCGTCATCTTCTTGCGGTTGGCGGGAGTATCCAGCAACTGCACGTACTGGCTGCCGGCCTTCCAGGCAACGTACCTGTCGGAAGGCTGCTTGCCCGCACCCTGGGACATCGTATTCCTCTTCCACAGCGTATCCATCTGCGCCAGCACGGCGGGGGCGGACCACTTCACGAGCCCCTTGTACGTACCCGTGATGTTCATGAAGTTAATCAACGCCTTGTCCAGCTCATTCTGCTTCAGGTAGGCTTCACCCTGCAGATAGAGGACTTCCGGCAGATTCTTCTTATAGGTCTTGTTTTCGCGGTACTTGTCGGCAGCGGCAATGACGGCCGGCCAGTCCTGGCGGGCGGAAGTGAACTTGACCAGATTGTACTGGGCGTCTTCCATGGCCTTGCGGTCCGGGTTGGAGCTGGATTCTTCCTTACTCAGTTCATCCCTCATCATCTTGATGGCGGTGTCCACCTTGGCGTTATCCTTGCTGCGCCCCAGAGCTACGGCTTTCCCGAAGACCGCATTCTTGCGGTACTTGGACATGCCGTTGATGCGGGCCTTCTTACGCACCGGGTCAGGTTCCGACGGGTCCAGGATTTCATCAAAGTAGGAGATGCTTTCTTCAGGCTGGGAAGTGCCGGCCAGGTGCATGCCAAGCTTCACAAGCGTGTACGGGGGCAGATCGGAAGGCTTGAAGTCGCGCTTCAGCTCCACGAAGAGCTGCTTGACCAGACCTTCCAGGGCGGCTTTCTCGGCACGCTGTTCGTCCGTCTCCACAGGAGCCTTTTCATACCGTTCCTGAGTCTGGGCAATAACGGCCATGCGAAGCATGGCGCTCAGCGTCTTGTCTTTATCATTGTCCACGCCGGGGAACCGGTAGAAGTGGTTGCACATGGCATTGGCATCCAGATTGCGGCCCAGGGCCTGATTGCCGGCCATGTACGTCTTGGTATAGGAATTGACGGCCTCTTCCAGAAGAACGGTCATCTTGGGATCGTCCTTCTTGCCTTCCCTCACAATAATTTCCTGCATCTTGACGGATGCCGGGTCAAACATCTCCTTGTCATCCTTGAAGAAGTCCATGGCGGCGGCAGCCAGCTGGAGGCTGTAGCGGCTGCCGGGCTGGTCGCTGTCTTTCCAGTACTCGTCATACCATTTCTTGACCTCGTCCCGGCGCGCCGTCCTGGCCGTTTCCACGGCTTCCTTCGGTTCTACCGGAAGAGGCTTCTTGGTAGCGTTAATAAACAGGTTGTACACGGCTTCCGCAGCGGGACGCTTGTCGCCCAGCTTCTTGGCGGACTCCAGAGCGGCCAGGAAATAGCCTTCCGCTTCCTGCTCATGCTCCTTGCTGCCGGCACACAGATTAGCCAGCAAATTGTTGGCATACGGGAACAGGCGGTGGTCCTTGAAATTGTCCACAATTTCCTTCGCATCTTTCGCGGCAAGCTCTTCGTCTCCGGGGTTCTTGCGGTTCAGGTAGTTGAAGGCCCGGTCATACAATACGGCGGCCATATTGGCCTCCCCCTTGTCCGGGAAACGGGCAATGTAATTGGTAAAGGACCGGATGGCTTCATCCGTATTGCCCAGGTTCGTGTAGGTTTCACCAAGAAGGTACATGGCCGTTTTCAGATAAGTGCTGTCACGGTATTCCTTCACGAAGCGTTCCAGCACCGGCACCGCTTCCTTATAACGGGAGGCGTCGGCAGCCCCCAGGTTGAACAGGGAGGCTCCTTTGCAGTACAGGGCCAGTTCATAGAACTTATGGGTGGGGTCATCCTTATGCAGCTCCATGACCTTGTCCGCCTGCTGGACGCAGAGATCGAATTTCTTTTCCTTCAGAAGCCCTTCCAAAGACAGCGTATTAAGCATGGGGGCATACTTGGAATTGGGGAATTCCTTCAGGTGCTGCGCCACAAGCTCGCCACCCTTGTCCGCTTCTCCCAGCTGCCAGGTGGTCATCGCCAGATAATACAGGTTATCCTCCCTGCCCGGAGCATCCGGGTAGGATTCATTGATAAGCTGGTAGGCGGCGCGGGCAACCCTTTGGGAACCATGCACCAGGGCCTGGTTGCCCATAAAGCTGAACGTGAAGGCGTCCATGACCTTTCCTTCCTCCTTCATCTTGTTGAACTGGTCGATCAGGGCCGTCACCTTCGCTCTGTCCAGCGTATGGGAAAAATCCGTCACGCCAGGCACGGCGCCATTGGCACGGCCCAGACGATCCAGGGAATAATTGGCATCCGCCATTACTCCGGACTGATCGGGAAGAAGGCCCATCAGCACCATCGCCAGGGAAGCATAATCTTCAGACTCTTTCTGCTTTCCATCCTGAAGCAGGGAACGGGATTTCTCCAGCACTTCCGCAACGTAACTCACCAGCCGCGGGGCGTACAAAGCCACACGCGTGGGGCTGATATTCATCACGGAAGGGTAGTTTTCCACAAACTTCACCGTCTCACTGCATTTGCCGGTCTTAATGGCGGCATCCACCATCGCCAGGAAGCCATTGGTAATAACGGCATCCGTAATGCGGCGCCCCTTGTAGCGCGACGTGACGCAAGAGGTAAGGTTTTCCATCCCTTTTTCAAAAGCAGGCGGGGACATCTTGAAATAGCACTGGGCCAGAAGCCCCTGCACTTCACCGGCATTGACGTTTCTGGCGACAGGATCGCTGCGGTATTCTTTCAGGAATTTTTCCAGTAGCTCCGCACCCTTGGCAAAATCCCCAAGACGGCAGTAGTTTTCCCCTTCCCGGAACAGGGCCATTTTCACGAGCTGGTTTTTAGCGCTCGGGAACTTGGTGTAACAAGCCTTGAACGCTTCCACAGCTTCCTTGTAATTCTTCAGCTGGGCCAGACAGACGCCCTTCTGGTAATAGAACCAGCCGAAACCGTCATCCAGCCCCAGCATTTTGATACGGGGTTCATAAACGCGGATGCAGCGATCCACGGCATCCAGGGCTTCCTGCCACTTCCCTTCTTTGATGGCCGTCAGGGCCGTGCGCTGGTAATCGCGCGGGCCATGCTGGGCGCCGGATGGAAGAACCGCCCCGATACTCAGCACGGAAACCAGGCCTGCAGCCAGTGCAGTAGTATAGTTTGATTTGATCATGTGTTTAAAATTCGTTGAAACAGAAGAGATAATAAAACAGGCGCAATATCTGTGCAAATACACGGAATACACCTATCTGTAATGGATTGCGTCATTTTAACAGGATGCGTCAAACTCTAAAGAAGAAAGTTTTATCTTTTTAGTCATCCTTGCAAGAAAGTTCTTCCACCCCGCGTCTATCCGGAGTTGGAGCAGGTCTGTGCCGCCCGGCCGGAAAAATACTGCTTTTTCCGGTATAAAAAGGCTTTTTCAATATCCCTCTACACACTCTGCGGCCAAAGGAATGCACGCTTTCCGCTTTCAAAAGTTTTTCGGTGGAACACAGCCCACTGCTCCATCATGCCCTTAAGGAGCCTCGAATCCCGTCTGTCAGGATGCCAGAGGCACATTTGACATGGCGCAAACAGATCGTCCACCCAACCGGAATTCCATTTTTCCGGCATCCGCAGCCATGCCGGCCTTCTCCCCGGCAACAGCCATCCCCTCCCCTCTCGGTTCTCCTTTTTCAACATGAAATCCCATCCGCGAGTTGAAAGGGAATATCATGAAAAACGGTGCGGAATTAACGCCTCCGTCTTTACAAATGAAAAAACAGCTATCCCCCCACGGGAGGGACGGGAAAAAATACACTTCCTCCCCCGTACTTCTTGATAACAATATCACTTCCCGGAAACCATCAACAAGGACTTCCTGTTACTGCACAATAAGATAAAGGTTTCGAGCCGCTTTTCTCCCTGCTCTGCTGCATCCTCCTTTCAATATACTCTTTCCATCCCTCCCGTGAATGAACAGGTTTTCTGAAGCCGGCCCTTCCAATACTCTCCTGACTGCCTCTCCTCCTCCCAGCCACACACGGAATGCAATACTGGAAAAAGACGGCAACACTTCTCCTGAAGTTTCGTTCCCGGACAGAATTCACGGCTATCCGCCTGTCACCTGCGGTCCCACAAAAGGGAAAAACGGATTCAGCACCGGGCCAAGAAAGGAGTATTGTTCCGGCCAAAACTGCATATCCCCACCAGAACATTTACCGTACAACAAAAAGGGCATGGTCCGGCTCCGGATTTCTCTACGGGGCTTCCCCCCCTTGCCGTAAAATGCTGCCGTATGCGGGCCTCCGTTTCTCCCGTCAATAACAAAAAAAGCTTCCGCTCCTTTTGAGAGCGGAAGCTGAGAGTCAATGAAAAAAAATAAAGGTAATTTACTTTTAGTCGTCCTTAAGGTCGGTCAGAGCCACCGTTGTAATCCCAGCCTCCGTCAACGCGTTCATGACGTCAATAACGCGCTGGTGGGGAACATCCCCTTCCACCCACAACTGCACTACCGGCTTGGTGCCTACAGCGCTGGCCTCCTGTTTTTTGGCTTCCAGCTGCTGGACGAGCGTCGCCAGGTTGTGGTTGTTCATGTCATTGTCGATCATCAGGCTGTTGTCCTTGCCCCAGTAGATTGTGCCGTCCTTGATAATACGAATCAGCGCCGGTTCAATCTGGGAGGCGTTTTCACCCACGGACTGCCCCGGCATGGACATATCCAATTTGCGTTCCTGAACCAAGGAGGTCGCTACAATGAAGTAAATCAGCAGAAGGAAACATACGTCGATGAGAGAGGAAATATCCAGTTTGGGATCTTCATCCTCGACTGCCTCTAGTTTTTTATGTCTTGCCATAGCGCGTAATGTTATTCAGCCTTGGTTGCAGGAGAGGAATTCTTGGCAGGCAGTACGGCAAAGATCACTTTGACTACGCCGCATTCCGCAGCCACACGGATTACTTCCCGGGAGCCTTTGAACAGAGCCTGCTGGTCACCCCGCAGATAGAGGCGCGTTTCAAAATCCTGCTTGTCTTTGAAACGTTCCACAAGGTTTTTGATGTATTCCTTGAGTTCATCAGAAGAATTGAGCGGGGTACCTACGTCAGAGGACCAGAGAACGCTGGGATCTACGCCGGGCGGCCGCTTACCCGCGCCTTCCCCATAAACATTCACCACAATGCAGCCGTTAGCGGATTTCACTTCACCGGAGCTGCTGGCCGTGGGCATCTGAATGTTCTTATCCTTTTTAACGGTAATGGCCGTAGCGTTCACCACGAAGAAAATCAACAGGAGGAAAACCATGTCGATCATGGGGGACATATCCATTTCCCCATTTTCTTCTTCAGGCGCTACATTAGCTTTTTTCTTACCCATAAGCTACATTTTGTTGAGGTTTTCCGGCCCGGTTCCGACTGAGCGGACGCTTCCGGGCCGGACCGCCTGTTCCGGCAATCAGGCCAGACCTTCGGGGATGCGGGCAAGCTGGGCTTCGGCATTCACCACGTTGATGGAGGTGTTCACCATTTCCTGCACAGTGCCCACGCATTCGGCAATCTGGGCGTTGGCAATGCCCTTCTGGAAGAAGAAGAACGGAGTGGCGATAATGGCGTTGATCAATCCCCAGAACGTTGTCAGAAGAGCCACGGAAATGTCACCGGCCAGCTGGGTGGGGTCCGCCTGGCCGGCGGTAGCCAGCGTACCGAACGCGCCCACCATCCCCTGCACCGTCCCGAACAGGCCGAGCATGGGAGAAATCTGCGCGCAAAGGGCCAACATGTTGATCCATTTGAACACGGAACGGCTTTCATTGGCCGTAAAGTCGGCCACGGCGTCTTCAATAGCATCTTTGCCGAGGTCTTCCGGACGAGTGGCGTCCACGTTCGGCAGGGCGTAGGCAACCAGACGGCCCAAATAGGTGGGGCTGCCGGCCGCAACTTCAATGGCGGACCGGATGCGGCATTCGGCCATCAGCTGCAACAGAGTGACCTTGAGATCTTCCGGGCAGAATTTTTCCTTTTTCAGGGCTACCATGTTGTAAATCACCAGGAAAATGATGAAAGCTTCCACCAGCATAATCGGAATCATGGTCCAACCACCGGCGATGATCCATTTGTCAAGCATGGTCTGTTCCTGCGGGGCAACGGCTTCGGCGGCTTCCTGAGCGAAAGCGGATGTAGAAAACGCAGCCATCAGGACGGAAGCAAATGCAACGAAACGGAAACCCAGTCTAAAAAGGTTCTTCATAATTTAAGTTCTATGGTTGTTCGAAAAGATACTGGTGTATTAAAGCATGCAAATTCAGACTTGCAAGCATCATTTTAGACCCTGTAAAAAATTCAGACGCCTTCGCAGCCGCTCTCCCGGGCCAGCCGGCTGCAGATGGGGCAGCGCCCCCCGCATCCCCGCGCAGGGCAATATTCACGGCCGTACAAGACAATACGCAGATGAAGATCTCCCCACGATTTTTCAGGGAAAAGGCTTTTCAAATCGCGTTCCACGGCTTCCACCGTTTTTCCCGCGCTCAGCCCCCACAGCCGTGAAAGGCGGAAAATATGGGTATCCACCGGAAAGGCAGGAACGCCAAAGGCCTGAACCATGACGACGGAAGCCGTTTTATGCCCCACCCCCGGAAGAGACTCCAGAGCAGCAAAGTCGCAAGGAACCTTTCCCTCATATTTTTCCACCAGGATGCGGCTGAGGTTCACGATGGAGGATGCCTTCCTTTCCGAGAGGCCGCAGGGCCTCACAATTTCCCGGACCGCTTCCACATCCTGCCGGGCCATTTCCTCCGGGGTGGAGGCCAGGGCAAACAGAGCCGGAGTCACCAGATTCACCCGCTTGTCCGTACACTGGGCAGACAAGAGAACCGCCACCAGCAGCGTGTAAGCGTCACGGTGCACCAGGGGAATGGGAGGAGCCCCGTACAGGGACATGAGTTCCTCCTGGACAATGGAAGCCCGTTTTTCCGTATTCATGCCGCCAGATTACCACTCCGCCCGCACGGCGGAAAATAAAAAAGCGCCGCCATGCAGCGATGGCAGCGCCGGGATGGAAAACATGGGTCAGTCGGCCTTGGCATAAAACCCCTTGGAAACGCGGTGCTGCAGGGCCGCATACATGGCGCGGCAGTGCCTGTAGCCGCGGCGGCTGCCGAGCACCTCCAGACTGTTGGCGGGATCTCCCCAGCGGACGATAGTCAGTTCCACATAACGGCGGCCCCACTCCTTCATCAGCTTTTTGTTGGGCTGGTAAATATCAATGGTTCCGGTGCCGACCAGGGCGCTTCCGTAATCATCAACAACGTAAAGGTAGGGCTGGCCCTTGATGCGGAAAGTAGTCCCCAAGGGATAAACGGACCAGTCTGCAGCGGCGCTGCGGACGGAAGACGTGTATTTCAGCGCCGTACCGACGGCATTCCGGGGACCGTAGGCCAAATGGTCGCGCTCGGAATGGGTATAAGCCGTGGTGCGCACTACGCGGGTGCGCTGGGCGGGATGATAAAACGGCATCTTGTGCTTGTCGCGTCCCAACTTGGGAAGTTTGGAAGAAGGCGCTGCCGAACGACTGGGCGCCAGGGGCTGGACAAATCCCTGGGCAGTTTCACCTACACGGGCCAAAACAAGAGCGTCACTACTGGATTTCCCCATGCCGGTTACAGCGCCGTTTGTCGAACAGCTGCTGACAAACATGGCCGCGACGGCACAAGACAGGGTGGCAATTATTCTTAAATTCATGCAGTACGAGGTTAGGCGCCATACACATGGCAGTCACTCCGGCAAAACCTTCAGGCCATGTGCGGAAGCCGGAAAATCGGCAACGGCGGCTCTTGGGTACGAAATAATCCCTGCCTTGGCAATCCTTTTTTTCCGCCCACCCCCTCCCAAACAAGGAAAACCTATTAAGATAAATTACTAAAAATAAACAATATATAAAACATGCCGCATTTTTGTCATATCATGACAAATAATATACTTCCCGAAATACTTTTTTCTATCACAACACGACACACTTTTTTATTTTTATCATATTTCATTTATAATAAAAAATTTACACGCATGAAAAATACACAATCCCTCAAAAATATTCCCTGAAAAAAGTGTCAGGGGCTGTACTCCGCAAAGGCGTCATGAGCAAGAAAAACGCGTCTCCCGTTGAACGGATTTCCCTCTGCCGTTCAAGGTTTCACGCGAATCCTAATCGACTCCTTGCCATATCCACATTTTCACAGCCCTTCCATGCGGCAGAATGAAGGGCTCAGGAAGAGGTTGGTGAGAACATACCCTTATAAGGGGAAACCGGAAAAGTCCGGATTCTGCCGGGTAATGTTCCCGCCGCAGAAATGCGCTATGGGAAAAGATGCGCAGGCCCGGTTGAAAAAAAGGGCTCCCCTCCCTTGCCGCTGTCTTCCAAATTCTGGATAACGCTCATACCAGAAAAGCATATCCAGCCGGAGAAAAAACTTTCCCCTCCGTTTAACGGTATCTGCCGCGGGAAGGGAGCTCTTATGGAATTTTCTTCTTTCCCATTCCCTTCCGGGCGGCCTTCCATAAGAGTCCCCGGCGTTTCACCCGGCAGACAGGCACATACCGAATGGGCTGTTGCATCCATCCGGAAATAGATTACACTCCGGAACGAACATGTCCGCCGGCCTTCCCCAACACCTCACGCTGGATTATCTACGCGCCCTGCTATCCCGGGGCGTGGAGAAAACCACCGTCACGGAGGAAGCCAGAATGGTTCTGAGAAAATGGGTCATGGACGCGCGCCGGTGAGGAGTTATACCAACGTCCGTCCA
>OGXD01001227.1_pt1 | contig 20665 bp, 17 predicted proteins | sample 1576211 | NCBI WGS metagenome assembly OGXD01 (sample SAMEA3541470, study PRJEB24748) | human gut metagenome | biome: human gut; feature: human-associated habitat; material: faeces | place: China | collected 2012
CAGTCGCTATTGTTGTATATAAAGGTTTAATACCTGTAGTTGGCCGAATACTTACCCATCAACCGCTTAATGGTATTAACGCCAATAGTTCTATTTGTTGATGAAAATATTTTATCGCATAAGATATTATAGTCTTTTGCCTTGTCAAAACATAGTCCTGACTTTTTCTTAATCGCATCAATTATCAGACTGTTTAGAATCATAATAACTACTTGATTTTAGCTAATTTATTTGTAAAATCTATTTGCTTCATATCTATAGCTTTACTTGAACTGTAAATAAGATAAATGTTTCCTTCGTAGTCATCTTGTTTTATTAAAAAAGCATTTCTCACAAGATTGCAAGTCGGAAATTTATCAATGCTTGCTAGTCCATAAGAACATTCTCCTTTTTTTATAAGGACTGCGCCATTGTGTATTGACTCAATACTATCCCACATTGGCCATGTATATCTTTTATCAAGAGGCATCAAATTACTTGTGTCGATTATTGTTAACCCAATAACTTGCTTACGAAGATCAACGTTCCTGTAACTACGTTTTACAACGGCGAATGTCTTTCCTTTGTCTTGATATAAGTATGGTGCTGCATCGACATAACAATCAGACTCAAAATCCGTCTTGGGTTGAGACATAGCATTCAGGTAAGGCACTAACATACTTGAAGCCAATCATAATTCCTGTGCTCTCGAACAAATATATTGTGTCAAAATAGCGCGAAGGTATTCCTGCTTGACTAACTTTTATGTATTCTCCCATAACAGTCAATGTTCGACCATGCCATGTAGAATACAATTCATCAAAATCATCTATGGTTAAGACTTTGTCACATTCAATTCTCATAACAATATATATATAAATGAATGATTATCCATGAAACTATTATTTTGTTTCTCTATGTCAAGATTATTCGTACGAATTGATTCTATTAAATAATCAATAGGACAATCATTATACATACCATCCGTACATATTAGAATTTCGTCTCCTAAGCATAAATCGAGGCTATCATGATCAACCTTGTCATCAGCATTGCCCATGATAGAACGTGTTATTATATGCTTGTATCGTTTTTTATCGTCAAAAGTAAGTTCTCTTACGTGGCTTAGTTCATTCAATAGAGAGTGATCTTCTGTTTGGTACAAAAGACGTTTATCTCTAAAGACATAAACTCTTGAATCACCTGCCCAAAAAATTGAAGCTTGTAAACCATTCAAGAATACAGCAGCCACAGTACTTCCCATCTTTGAAACACCTAAGTTCTGACATTCTGCTTGAATGTTTCTTGAGGCTTCTTTAGTTGCTTCATCTATAGAAAGATTGTTGATTAATCCGTGAATATAACTATCACATACAATTTTTGAGGCAATCTCTCCGCAGTCATAACCACCTATGCCGTCCGCTACAAGATAAATACTCTTGTCTTGATCAAACGACGATGATGCGAGATAGTCTTGATTTATTTCACGGCATCCTATGTTACTATATTTAATTACTTTCATTACACTGCTTTAATTGTATCACCTCCATGCTTAGTTACTCTCGGCCTTGTACTTATTTTCATAGGACGGCTCGTAACTCCTTTGTCGGTAGATTTAGTTGCCCATAAATAAGCTTCTCCTGGCATTAATGTAGCCATATCTGAAGATGATAATGTTTGTAGTTGGGTTATAGATTTTTGTACATGTTTAACCCATTGGGGGCTATTGAACTTATGCATCAGCATTATCGAAGAAAGTTCAATTATTTCTGTTGGTAAGCTCATTGGATCTTGACTTGCTATCATCATTGACACTCCTTTATGTCTCATTTCTCGTATAGCAGTAACAATAGTACTTGTCAAGTCCTTGTTATCCATATACTTATGGGCTTCATCAAAAACAATGAATTTATTGAATCTGGTACCTTGATATTCTTTAACACCAGCAAATATATTCAACATTATCACGAAAAGGCCAAGGGCGTCATCTTTGTCAATAAACTCATCTCTCAAATCCACAATAATCAAGCGACCAGGACGGAGTAAAGAACCCAATTTTCGACTATCATCAATATATTCTTCAGCAAACGATAAACGTTGTTGTGCCAGTGCTTTTTGTGAAGCCGAAAGCAATGGCGACACATCAACACTTTGCTTTAAGCTATTAAGGTTGAGATTTTTTCTGTTCGCTCTCATTATAGCACGAAGCTGATTTATATAAGTGGACTCATTTCCAACAGCTTTCAATAGGAACATCCAATCTTGAACATTTAAGTCTGTAGAGTGGAATGCTATTGGATGAATTTCTATTGAAGGATACTCTTCCTGCCTTTCTTCCAATTTGTCAACAGGACAAAGCATGATGACATCATTAATGTTATCAGGCTCCGCTCCATAAATATCTTTAAGCTTCTTCAACTGACTAACCTCGTCATTTGGGTAAATCATCGAGGTAAATTCTGGCGCATAATCCATGCTTTCGCTGTAGTGGAAGATGACACTGGCCATAGGGGCAGGCAAAAGATTTATATTGGGGAACTGCTTTAGGGTCATCTCCGTGATGGTTCCGATTGTATAGCTTTTACCTCCACCTTGAACGCCGAAAAGACTTATCGTATTCGTCTCACTCAGATCAATAGCAATTTTCTTATGGCCATTGATACTTTCACCAAGAATACCATATTGTTCACTTCCGCTAGTCTTTCCGATGAGAATATCGTAGTCTGGTGCCTTATTATCAGTTATCTCTTCTTGTTTTGGATTTGTTTTGGTATTATTACCTTGTTCTTTTTCGTTACTATCAGAGTTCGTTTCTTCTAAATCTGAAAGATTTTCGTTAACTGGATTTTCTTCGGAATTAGGCTTATCCTTTACTTCCTCATATTCTGAAGAACCAATAATATTTCCTCGTGATTCCTCAAAAAACTCTACATTATCTATCTCTTTAGATGGTAACTCTTCATCGTTGTGGCTTAATTTAAAGGATTCTTCGCGCATCAATCGATCAGATTTCTCAAAGGCAGTGCGGAAATCGTCATCAGCATTCATCATTTCCAAATCAATTGTCTTGACAGACATGTCTTTGTCGAGAATACGTTCAATCATTGGCTTGCCCATGATATAGTATAAAATCCCGTTCATATCATCTTTCCTTTGATACTCAGTACTACCGAATTGATATATTAATCCAAGCCTCTTGAATCTGATTGTATAATTCCCTTGAATTAAAGAAAGGATGAACTTCTCATATTCATCTGCTGTTTCTTCATTGAGATACAGATACCTTGCTGCACGTTTTGAATAAAACATAAGTAAAGACTGCAATTCAAGTGTCATCAATTCCCGGTCAAGCCGATCTGGAGTTTGAAAATCAATATCAAAATGTTTTCTGAGAGCTAAAATAGTGTTGTCTATTTGATGACGCATTTTTTCCTGTAATGCTAAAAGCTCATCATCAGATAAGTTTTGACGACATTTGATTTCAATTACTGTGAAAACAATCTCTCTCTTATTTGTATGAAAATCAACTAATAGGTTGTCAGCACGCTCGTGTGATTTTGCATCCATATCTCGGAACAACTCCTGGTGAAGGTCTATAGGAATTATAAATGAATCAGAAACAAGTCCTTTTTTCCGTAGCATTCGTTTCATCAAAGTTGTACCTAACACTTCAAAAGCTTTATTCCTAGTGCTTCCAAGTTGCATTATCATGCTACTTGAAACAGAACGAATATCAGCTAAAAGTTCAAAAAATGATTCTTTATCACTCAGATTAATGCCAAAGCTCTTAAAATGAGGTACTAATAATCCTTCTATTTCTGATGTCGGTCTGCAAGTCAGGAATGATGATATACCGTTTAATTCTACACCTGGAAGATAGTCTAAAAGATATGGAGTTTCACCTTCTTTACATGGAATATCATAGAATTCCGGCCCCATGTTTTTATCAAAAGTTATTACCCAATCGCTAATATCATGCACATATGACAGTAGGATGGAGTTTTTATCTTTGATACTTAGCGTAAGCGATGGTACAGATACTTCATGATCTGTAGTCATAGAGTTTGCAATTATCCACTGAAGAGTTGAAAACAGTTCCTGAGTTTCATTAGAAAAATTTGATACAGGATTTGCTAATGGTGCTTCAGATATATATCTATGCCACATATAACCCTTTTCTGCTTTTTCTACTTGAATTATCGGACGGGTGATAACACCATTTAAGAAAAATGACTGTTGCCGTGTATTTGAACGTTTAAGCGACGCTTTAGTTGGAAATGGATTTACCAAGAAAGAAAGATGTGCAGGATATTTATTAGGGTCATTGGTAAATTCATCTACGCTATTGACAGAAAAACGCAATTTGGGAAATAACCTATTGTCATCTGCTTGAGAAAAATTCTCGGCTTCTTCTGATACTTGGGTATCCGGATTTAATAAGTCTCTTAATGCTTCTCCTTGAGGAAAGCGCTTATCGTCGCAAAACATTCTGATTTCGTAATGAATATCAAAAGGTGTATTTGCGGTATCACGTTCAAGCATGACAAGGTTGTCAGCGAAAACAGCTGCATCGCCGGCATTGAATATATTTATAATAAGTTTGTTTGTGTAAGGATGCTGTGTTATATACTTCCAAATCAGACGGTAAACCATCTGCTTGTTTACATCAGAATCTATACGATACTGAACGCCGATATTAAGTAATTGGGACACATATGCTTTTAGCTGGCGAAATCCTGTTGAAAAGGTGTCATCACCAGACTGCTGAGGATTAACATAGAATCCCCAGCCAAAACAGAGTTCACCAACATATTGGAGATAGTCTTCATTATGAATGTCGCGCATAACTAATGGAGCAACATCCTGAAGTAAATCTCCATAGAACAAGTTGTCCAATTTCTTATACCAAACATCAGGCTTTCTGTAGCGAGAATCTTCTGCTGTTTTGGCCTCCCATTCTTCATATTGCTCATATATATTGACTAACCATCCCAGTCTGATAGGATGTAGAGGTGTTAGCAGTTTGGCATGAGCAATTCTGTCATCTGGCATCTCTATTTGAAGAGAAACCGTATCAATACTTTGTATGAGAACAGCTAATGACTGACTCATATTCTTTTCATCAAGAGATTTTAGCCATACATGATACTCATGAATATACTCCTTTATGTCACCGATGTGGTTAAATACTTCGTAAGTCTCAATTACTCCAGTCCTATCTGGTGCTGATTTTAGAATGCTTTCAAATAAAGACACTCTTTTCTCAATAAGAGATTGAGGTATTTGTAAATCATCTATTTCTCGCGGAATTATAGATTTGAGAGTCTCATCTGTATAGTTATCTGATATTATAGCATCAATATAGCCCAGCTTTTTGCTGTTTTTTAGAATCGTCTCTTCCAATTCAAGAAGCTTGATTGAAAGTGGAATCTGATAATTGTTGTTTGTATTATATCGTAATTGAAAAGTTTTTATATGTGTTGCAAACTGCCAACTCTTATATTCATCGTCAGATGTTTTCCCAGATTTGTCGTTTATTGCTTGCCTTTGAGGAATAGTAAGTTCCTGTCCTTTTCGATTGAGTTCTATACGATAGCGGAAATACGCTTGAAGGACATTGTTTATCTTCATACGAGTTCCTGTTTCCTCCGGCTCATCCGTAGCGTTTACGACTTGCAAAAAGAACGTGTCACTGTCTGAGGTCAGCAAACGTCTGGTTTGCTGTTGAAACTCTTCTTTACTTATATTACCGGTTGCTTTAATCTTTTCCCATTCATTTTGAATAGCTTCATCCCTAAATACATCTGATACATTTAACTCAGTACCATCATTGTTTTCTGCATATACATGGAAAAAATATGTTCCGTTCTCAAAGGCGTTATTCAGCGAAAATGTTATGTCACGATAATCCTTGTTGTTTTCAGATATTTTTTTAGTTACTACATCAGTCTCTTTATAGAAACCATCACCATTCATGATGGCAATCTTTACTTTTTTCAGTTCTGTATAAGCACTGGGCTTGGGTGAAAAGTAGATTCGTAGCTTGACTTTGGCTCCTTTATTCGGTTCCATCTTAAGTTTTATATCTTCACCGTCAAGACGAAAGACTTTACCACCTAATTCAACTTTTGTTACATGTAGTACACCTAATTCAGTTATGTTCTTTAGATAGCTATACCAATTGGAAAAATTCAATTGAGGATACTTCTCCAAAACTTGCGCACATAAGTCTTTTCTGCTAATTAGTGAGTTATTCTCACGTAAAAATTTTGCTACATTTTGTTGAATTGTGCCCGGTTTTACAGGAATTGTACTAATTTTATCTGCAATACCCATTGAATAATCAGCCATTACAGAAATACATTCGTCATTTTTAACAAGGAATTGAGGAATATATTCTTTCTTTGAAACTAATGAGGAGTCAGGAAGTAAGTTTAGCAAATATAAACCGTTTCCAATAGCTTCATCTGTTCCTCCATTTAAGATAACATAAAGCAGATATTTAATCTTATCTTGAAGTGTACAGTCAAGAGCTTTCCCTACGTAATTCAATGTATCCTTTATAGCTTGTTTTCCAGATAATTGTGTTTCAAGCTTTTGATATAGTATTTCATCAAAATTAGAAATGCTTAGCTCCCTAAAAGTAGCATTACCATAGGAATCCTCAGCAGAAGTTGAGCTATTGACAGGTATAAGCACCAGAATTGATTTTGTTAAATCATTTCGGAGCTCGATCAACTTTGTAGGTGTTATATACTCTGAACCTGTCATGTCTGGATTTTCTGTGAGTATATAAAATAGAGTCTTTGTGTTAAGCAGAGACAAGCGGGCATACAAGTCATGTAGTATGTCTAATGAAAGGCTTGTGACTTTCATACAATTACCAGGTTGTGCAGACTCTATGCTTTTGCCATATACTTCCATGAATATGTCAAGAATATGGTCGTAATATGCTTTTATTATATTCATTGTTTCTTTTATTAATGGTTGAATTTATACCTCGGACGAATCTTCTGCAAAGAAGAAGCATCACTCAAATCAGTATAGAAACCAATTTGGCGCAATTTGTTTTTGAGCGCATTCATGTTTTCTTTGAACGCCAGATGTGTCTTAATATCAGCATCCTTAAACCGAGGTTCATCGGTGCCGTCAATTATCAAGCCATATCTGTCTCGTATTTCTTTTGCAAGCTGGCGAATACTGAGTGGTCGTGAGCCTATTTCACCAGAAGGTGTTTGTTCGAGAACTAATAATTGCACCAGTACTTCTAATAATTTCGATCCAATAGCTCCACGTCTTGTGTGTTTGCGACTCCTTCCATCAATAATTAAAGCAGATGCTTCATTCTTCATTGATGCTTTATCAATGAAGTCGCGAGAAAACTTTAATTGGTATGCAGCACCTACTTTCATTAAACATTGCACATATTTATCAAGAGGTGTTTCCTCAAACTGAAGATAATCCTGTAAATCCTTTACATTTTGTTCTGCTTCCTGCTGTTCCTCTGCTGTTTTTGCATTAGCGTAATATTTATTGTAAATGGCACGCAAATTTGCATTTATATCAGCATTGATTTCAACAGTTGGATTCTTTATCATTGAAAGAGCTTTAGCTACAGAAGCATTTGGAGTCTCAAGCCTACGCATTACTCTTATGGAATAAGAGGCTCGAATATAATCAATCAATCCATTTAATGTCTTATCCATATCTGAACAAGCTATAGGAGCAATGTTACTTTCAAGTTTATCTGTTAAATCTACCACTTGATTCCAATCGTCCACGACTTCAACCGTGCCTTCCTTAACCATTTTGGGCAATAGGTATATGAGTTTTTGAAAATATAATGACAGATGGAATCCAACTAATATACGCAAATAGTCAATAAATACAGAGCGAGGAATACTATGTTGATACGCCAAAAGACGCATTATATCATCACAGAAGAGATTTGCCTGTTTTTCCAGCAACGGTTTAATAACTATTTGAGATGATGATGCTTTTGTATCTATATCAACCAATTTAATTAAATGAAGAATCCCAGCAGTATCAACATCCAACGTCGAACTATCGACTAATCTTCGGCTGGCATTGTCCCAACCTATTGAAAGATAGTTTTTCAGAGCTTTCATAACTTCTGGACGCTGACTTAGCATGATAAATAATTGGTCGGCAGAATTATAATCACGTGTATGCCGTTGATTTCGTATTCTGTAGCTTTCCAAATGAAGAGGACGCATAGACGCAACATTCTCTTTCGCTTTGCCACGAAATACCATATTTACAAGGCTACTTCTAAGCCAGCTTTCTATCGCTTCAGGATTATCTGAGTAACCGATTACATCATGATTTTCTTCTAAAATCTGAAAATACTTCTTTAATGATTTAATATCATGAAATATTCCAGACTTTAACATGAGTTTGATACGTGCTCCATTATTACGCATGAGCATAAATAGATTCACAAGAACATTGTCAAGTGTAATTGCTTTTACATCTGATGCAAAGATATATGGGTCGCGAAAAGCTTTTTCTTCTTTGTCTATTATTGGCATCTGCATGGCTTATTCCTCCTCATCATTTAAAGGTTCTACTATCAGTTGCATAGTTTTTCTTTCAAGAGAAATCTTGTAATAAGACTTTTCATTGTTGGTTACGATAACCTCTGTATAGGTTTCACTTGCAAGCAGGTTTTTAAATACCTGTAACTCTATAAAACGTCCTCTAAGATCGCTTATTGAAGGGCTGAATCCATTTTTGATGTAATACAACATTTCATACAGGTCAAGCGACACCGTAAGCTGAACAGAATGATTCTTTTTGTACCTGAATACAAAATTGTCGTGTTCGTGTTCAAGGAACTCTGTTAAACGTTCATTTGTATCTACCATCAAGTCAAAGTCTTCAAGAGGGAATCTTCGATAGCTTTTTCCACTTGGATCATTTACTCTTGAAGAAGAAAGGAGTAAATGCCGAGATGAGATTTTTGGATTCCAGCAACCTTCACTGCATGAGATGGCATAAGCCAAACGTTTTTTCTCAGCCAGCCAGTTAGTATCATTACTATTAAGAATATTATAAAAATCTTTGATAGATTGGTATGGCATACGCTGCATATAATTGACCTTACCCTCAAAGTATTGATGGCGAATAAACGTTTGATGGCGAATCTTTAGGAACTCTATCTCTTTAGGGGACATATCGTAACTTGGTTTTATTGTTAGCAATGAATTAAATTCATCCAATAAAGAAGTCGTAGAACGAGAAGCAAATGCCAAATAATCCAGCTCGTTTTTGTCTCGATAGTATAAATCTCTATCCTTATCTGGGATTGCGACATTTGCAATATCCGTTTCACGTAATAATTTTATGATTCTATCCTCAGAACGTAAATTAGGGAATAAAGCACTTTCGGGAGCCGTGATATTAAAATACAACCTAAGCCATTCTTCAAGACGCATCCGTTCGTATTCATGTTGCAACATTGCCTTTTCAGATTCATCTGAGGCATCTTCAAGTTTAGACTTTATATCTTCTTCTCTTTGAACGAGCACTGGTATTAACTCACATGTGTAGTCGCGGGTCAACATCCATGCTATCATTGAACGTAAATCACGCATTGTAATGTGAACTTCTCGTTTATAGACGATAGTTCTTACAATCCATTCAAGACGAGTAATAATTTCATTTCCGACAGCTGAATCATTAAAAGAACTGACATTGAAATTGATAAAACATTTGTTTACTAATGGACAAGTTTTACATTTACTCCACAGATGAGGGGATGTCAAAGCTTTGATTTGTTTACGCAGTAATGAATCTCCATTATTATCTTTAGCAGTTACAGAACGAAGATTCAAGTTGATGATCATTACGCCATCAGGAAGTTTGGCAATTCCGCCTTTATAAAAATATTCATCAATGGCATCATAGAGGTATTTATGTTCAGGAGATCCTTCAAGAAAATCCATCAATCTACCTTCATTGATAGCAATAATACGACCTTCAGGCGCTTGATTGAAATTGCCTCTTAACCCCTCAAATGGTTTAAAGAAATCAACAAGAACATCACTGTTCTTCATATTGATTTCATCCTGAGAGCCATCATAATTAGTCTGATATACAATACCGCTCAAACGGATACGTGCTCCATTATGAGTATCGTCAAAGTACTCAATCTCATCACTACTTTGTTCTACTTGGCGAATAAAGGCTGTTTTACCGTCTCCTGCATTGCCTGTGATAATTAAAAGGCGATATTTACCTTCTTTGATTGCAGAAAGCAGCTCGGTATCTAACTTTGTCTCTGTGTATGTTTCTTTGTCTAGTATATTATTACCTTTCCATCCTGCCCGTGTCCCAGCATTGCCTCCTTGACTCTGACTATAAAGGCTATTGATATAATCTACGATTTGTAATTCTTGTCCATTATAGTTGAGGACAGAAACTTCTGTTTTCTTAGCTATTCCCGATTCACCAATAGCCTCTACAGCCTCCAACATTTCTTTTGCCGCTTTGAAGCGGTTCTCATGGCGCGTATTGATAGCCTTCATGACAAATGCTCCAAAATCTGGACTTATTAAAGAATTTAGCGACATAATATCTGCCGGTTTTTTGTCTAAGACAGGTATTCTTTTGCCTGGCCAAGGATAACTATGTGTCAACAATTCATATAATGTTATACCTAATGCAAATGTATCGGCACTGTCTTCCCATTGCATGGTTTGACCATTCATTAAATCAGGCGCCAAATACGGCCAAGTTCCAACCTTGTCAAGATCATGAACATTACTTGTGGCAATGTTGAAATCTATCAAGACGAACTTCCCACTTTTCTCAAAAATAATATTCTCTGGCTTTATATCACGATGTCTGAGTTTTTTGGCGTGAAGATATGCCAGAGCAGAAGTCATCTCATGAATGAACTTATATATTATTGGCAGTGTAAAATATTTATCTCCAATACAATATTCTCTTATATCCTTACCATTGATGAACTCCATCAAGGTGTAGAACAATCCTCCATAGGTTGTCCCATTATATTTGAAACGGACTATATTCGAATGACTAACATCCTTCAGGGCGTTAAACTCATCTATTGTAGATTGAGGGCTAACTCCTTCCTTGAATATTTTGACGGCAAACATAGCTCCTGGCTGAAGGGTATGGAGAGCCTGAAAGACCTTTGAAAACCCACCTTCACCCAATTCCTTATACAAAGAAATTTCTGGAGTTATCATGTCTCCATTCTTCAGTTCGCTCCAATCTTTAGCTTCGGGATGTTTTTCCTGTTGACCGTATTTCTTCTCAATAGCTTCTTTAAAGATATAATCACAGATTTCTTCAATATTTGACCATCGCTTGCTTGCATCTTCTACTATAATTCTGCTGCAAACAACATCAACCCAGGGATCAACATTGGGGTTACGTTTACTTGGCATCATGTTTTCTGTCAACGAACCACCCTTTGCTTTAAGTTGTAAGTAATTTGAGAATGGCAATTCTCCAACCATGAGCTCATATACAATCACTCCAAAAGAGTAAACGTCTGAAGCCGGAGAATAATCGCCTATTATTACATCCTCTGAAGTATATGGATCACGATCAAATGCATCCATACTCAATGATATATTCTGTTTATCCGGTTCATGCAGAACATTATAAGATAAGCCAAAATTTGCTAAAGCTGCATGCCTATCAACCTGAATGAAAATATTCTCAGGACATACATTACGATGAATAACATTATTCTCGTGAGCCAATGCAAGTGCCTTACCTAAATCGAGAATAATCATAATTTTATCTTTATCCGTGAAAGTATTCCTTTGCATAGCACTGCGTAAAGAATGCTCTTCCAGATAATCGGTAATGACGTAATAATGATTCCCATCTTCACTGGTCTGGCAACGACTTTTGATGATAAGAGGAGAAGCTGGCAGTAGTTCTTCACTCATTTCTGCATTATGCACTAATTTATTATGCCGATCAAGTTGCATTGGCGACAGTCCCTCTTTATCAAGAGCATAGTCACGTATCTTATGCTTCTTATCCTGGAAGAACTTGCTATGACACAAATACTCCACATAATCGTCATTTGCTTCTAATATTTCATCAATGATATAATTGCAAACCTCTGTCTTTTTCTTCTTTTTGGACTCACTGCTACCGACAAGATATTCCATAATAGGTAATTGAAGATGGCTGATAGCATTTGCAGACTTGTGAAGACGGTCATGATCCATCAAATAGTCTACAAGTTCGTCATTCAAAAGAAATGTTTTGTTATCGCAATACGATCCGCTTTCAAAACCTGATTTGTTTTGTCCAAGAGAACTAAGGGTTACAATAGCATCCACCCAAGCCAAACCAAAGCGATGATCTTTCTTTTTTAAATAACTGGCTAATAATTTGCTTTTGAAAGTAGCTGATTTTATCGGATTTGGCTTCTCTGTATCATTAATAAACCATGAAGTATCATTTGCTTCTATTCGTCCTCTATAGTCTTTATTCTCTATGGCATAGATAGCATGAGGAGCTATGACTATACAGTCATACTCCCAATATTGAACTGCACCCTGTGCATTCATACTCGGATATTCTCCATTGGGAACCAGATAAAAATTATCTGGTAGTTTTAGCTCCAAGAACTTAATGAGTCTTTCTTCTCCTGCATTAACAGGGCCCCCAGAAAATTTGGGTATATATATTTTTGCCATATATTATCTATTTATCAGTACTTTAAAATACTTTAATGATGTATCAGCCTCGTGTATTACATTTTAGTTTTTGTTTACACTTTCTATTTCCTTTTCAACTAATTTTATTGCTCTTTTTTCTTTTAAGTTTGCTTCATATTGTTTTGAATAAGCCTCATTGACCATAGTATGAATTTTATCCATGTCCTCTCTTTCTAGTATAGGAATAGGTAGTGTATATAATAACTTGGGATTAGGATAGCATTGCTTTGTTCCATATTGTGTATAGCGAATAAGGCGAAATCCATAGTCACTACTAAGCCATGCATATAAATAGCCTGATGGAATGCCTTCAACGGTAGACATTCTATAAAAAGCGCTTGACACGAGCTGTCCATTAAGTTCATCTCCAACATACATACATCTGCAAAAGGTTTCATTTTCACCCAAGGTACCAATTTTAGCAATTAAAATTTCACCTTTACGAAGTAGATACTTTTTATACTGAGGCCTATTAACAACCCATTTGCCTTTAATATGTTGATTAAATATATCCGATTGATTTATCAACATAATTCCATGACCTTCTTCTAATTCCTTAACGGAGACTCCTATAGGTGACTGTAACTTGTTTGTATCAAGCGCTTCATATAAGCTAATAGTATTACAGTTTTTTAGTTCAGGTAGAATTTTTGTTCTTATTCTCTCTGAATGGTTAAATGCATTGAAAGTCGTTGTATTAATATCTTTTATACTTCGAATAAAACATGATATTTCACGATTATTGGAATGTTGACCAAAATAATCATAATCATCAGTAGTTAAATCTCTTAGCCCAGCCCTGCTCTTCAGATAAATTCTCGCTGTAGTAAGCATAGCTGTTGCTTCTTCTCTTAATTTTGAGGCATCATTAATTAAGTTATTTACTTCTTCTTGGCATGGCGTAGGGAATAATGGTATAGATATATCATATACATGATCTGCATTTATATGTTTTACCACACCTCCAAATTTTGATTGTGTTAATTGGCAATAGCCATATTTAGATGATAAATAAGCATATACAACCCCTTTCAGCATTTTACTGTCATCTGGAACAACACGAATCAAATCATGAGTTGCTATCCTGCCTTCAAATGTTGAGTTCGTGAATATTACATTTCCTATGGTTCCTGAACAAGTAATCAGTATCCAATTCTTATGAAGTTTTAAATAATTCAACTTTTCCGATTGTTTTTTGGATAAAAAACGGTTTGTATTCAAATCTGCAAGAACTGTATCTGATGCTGAAAGATAGGGAATTCCATGTTCTTTATCTTTAACAAAGATTCGGGAAAAAATGTTACCTAAAAATACTTTTTCAACAACATTTTTAATGTGAACATTCCCATAAGGAAGCTTATTCTGTAAATTTCTAAACCAAATAGCATCACTTAAGTGATATGATGGATCAATTCTATTAGATCCTATAATGCTATGCATAGTAATAGTACCGCATTTCATAATAGCCCCTCCAAAAATTTTTTATACGCTGTACTTATCTTTGGCAGATCATCATCTACATGCTTTACCCGTTCCGTACGGTGACGTGAGATAAGTTCTCCATTATGGTTATAGCTAGCCCATTCTTTATTCTCCACAAAAAGTATTTCAGCTCCATCATCATCTCGTTCGTAAATTACATTACCCCTTCGGTCTTTACCTACTTTTTCCGCAATAGCCATAAATACATCATACATTTCGCTATTAGGATCAACTAAACGTTCTAACGCAGTCTTTTTCTGAAGGAAGAGCAATGATGCTTGTACTCCAACTTGTGGAAGGAAAGCTTCTACAGGCAAGTCAATACTTGCTAATAGTTTGAAGTGCTCCAATATCCACTTACGAACGGATTCCATTTTAGGATTTCCGAGTATTCCATCGGGCAATACTATTCCCATTTTCCCACCTGGTTTTAAAAAATTGTAACATTGTTCTATGAATAAGACTTCTGGTGCTGTGAAAGCTTTCAGCTCATAATTCTCAGCAATAGTAGAAGCAACCTCCACTTTAGATCCAAAAGGGGGATTGGTGAAAATACAATCAAATTTACCCAATGCATTATCTAAAGAATAAGCACTGTCACATTCATCTATATCTCCTTTATGTTTTATACTATTAGCAACAGATTCGCTGACTTTTTCCACATCTGGTAAAGTGCCATTAGGATATTCCAATGAATTAATATTATAAATATTTGAATGTCCATCACCTGCCATTACCATATTCATTTTTGCAGCCTTTTTTAAATCGGGATCAAAATCGAAGCCGAAAATCATGTTTTCTGCATATTCTTTCACTTTTACATTTACCGCATCAGAATTTGCCTTTGCTTCAAGTAATGCACCCTCCAACTCTGAAAACATGTTCTTGGTTATCTGTTTGCGAACATGGTCAAGAACCATAACAATGAAGCCTCCAGATCCGCATGCTGGGTCTAATACACGGGAGTTAATCGTGGGGTTAAGCATTTCTACCATACACTTAATTACATTTCTTGGTGTAAAAAACTGTCCGGCTTCTTGCTTTAGCGTGTTGCTGACAATTGTCTCATACGCAGTACCCTTAACATCAACAGTTGCATCTAAAAAAGAGTATTTTGCAATTTCGGAAGCGACATAAGCGACTCCATAGTCTGACAAGGAAATCTGTTCGTTTCCAGCGAATACTTCTTTAAATATTGCATCTGCCTTTAACTGTTCAAAAATAGACTTTATACGTTTTGCTACCGCTCTTTGACCTTCTGGAGTATTTCGCTCCTTTACACCGACCCAGAATTGACGATGATATGATTCATTACGTTCAGCACATAAGTATCTCCGCTTTTCATCATAAATCTTGCAAAAGATGAGATTAAGAAGTTCCCAAAAAGCATCTTTCTTTCGTCCCTCATTTCCGTAAATATAATCATGGCAACGTTTGAATGTTCTGATTAATGAATCGTTTGCTGGCTTACGAGGTTGAGAGCGATCACCTTTACGCTCCATGTCTTCGATAGATTCATCAACACCTGGAAAATCTGCAATATCTACAATTTTTTCATTGCCAATAGCATCTTCTATCCTTTGGCTAAAGTGAAGCTCGTCACCATTAGTCCACAGACCAAAATCACAAGATGATGCACGAAGCGCATAATTCAATGCGCCTTCAACACCTTTTTTAGGGTCTGCTGCTTTAACTTTTGAATCACAAACAATGCAAATGCGTTCAAGATTTTCAGGTTCTTTGGCTGCACCTGCACGGAATATAGCGAGATCGACAGAGACACGTTTTCGCTTATCTTCTTCGTCTTGAAAAGAAAACGTATAATCACGCTTCATGTCAGACATCTCAAATCCATACTCCTCATTCATTTGAAGAATTATTGATTGAAGCATCAGTTCCTTTGCGTTTGCTTTTTTCTTATTGCCAGTTAGGACACAGATTAGTTCATCATCATTCAGAACTATCTCATCTTTAATATCTTCAGCCATATTGGTTATATCTTTTCTGTTGAAATTGGTAAAAGTACTATGTTATTTTGAATTCGGATAGATTATTACTCATCCATGTTAGTCCATCTGTTTGGTTATCTTAAACCAATTATTTCATTCTTAGAAGTTCATTAACATCCACTTCTAGACATTTTGCAATCTCCATGAGATTCTCCAAGTTAGGTTGAGCAGAATTAGTACACCATTTAGAGACAGTAGCTGGATCTTTGCCGAGTTTTTCAGCAAGCCACTTATTTGTCCGTTTCTTCTCTGCAAGCACCACTTTTAATCGATTCAAATCTTTATTTTCCATAATGCCATGATTATAATGTACAAAACTAATGTTTTTCTCGCAAATTCATTTCTAGTTTAGAAAGAATATTGCTAGTCATACAAGAAAATGTTGTTTTAGCCAATAAATCATATACAATGTAATTTTCAAATTCTATTTTTACTAATTGTGTATTTCAACAATATTGATTAAGATAAATTGTTTACTTTTGAAGTATAAACAATCTTAAAATTGATTTTTATGAATGATAATATTGAATATGAGAAATTTACTCAAGAGATTTATAATGAGATTTTGAAAAATTTGTATGTAAAGAATATAGAGGTTAGGCATGATGTGAAATTGACGGGAAAGTCAGGTCAGAAGCATCAAATAGATGTGTACTGGGAGTATCAATATGATAATACCACATTTAAGATTGCAATAGAGTGTAAGAATTATAACCACACGGTATCTATTGGTAAAGTGAGAGATTTTTTTGGTGTCCTTTATGATTTGGAAGATGTAAAAGGCATAATGGTTACCAAGAAGGGGCGAAGAAATTTGGTGAGCATTACGGAATTGATTTAATGGAATTAAGAGAACCAGAAGAGGGAGAGGCTATTGTTGCTGAAACCACATTAACTATTGATAGTTCTGTTAGACATAGACTTTTTCTGGTTGATGAAGATTGGGCTAAAGCACATGATTTTAATATCCAATTATATAAGAAACGACTGGACTGTTTGAGTTTTTCGCCTAGTAGCAACAAATGGATTAATGCAACCCATATTCCTTTAACAACTAGAGAAAATAAGATTAGAAATGCAAAAGATGAGATTATTGCAGACATACATAAATTAGAAGAAGAATTACCTGAAAATTGCGAACAAAATAAAGACTATGTATTTCCATTTGACGATGCTTATATAAAAACAGATTGCGGAAATATCAAGATTAAAGAAATCAAGTTTGAATATGAGAATCATACAGAAACAAAACAGATTAAAATTGATGCGCAAAACATAACCAAGGCAATACTTAAAAATACGATTAGTAAGGAGGTACAGTTAATAGGGAAAACATATATGGACTATAAGTCTCAAATGAAGTAGTTTGTTCTTTACTTTGTTGTATGTTATTTATAAAAATTCGGACTGAATAATATCGAAGGACAACTGTACTTTCCCTCTCTATTAACGACAAATAATGGATTTACAAAATAAAAAAGGAGAGGAAAACCTCTCCTTTTTTAAAAATCTACATTATACCTCCAACTCCTTCAACGGCAACCCATAATTATATTGTCTGAAAAATCCTTTATGGATAAGTTTCAAACCAAGGGTCTGATAATACTTGTAGTCATCATCCTCGGTGCAGAGGTATTTGTAACCATAGCGTGGGGCGTACTCCTTGAAGAAACGAGCAAGGTCTTTCAGGTTTTCCTGCTGGTTTCGTTTGAAATTGCTGCGCACAATGATAATGCTCCAATCGGGGTAGTGACCTACACCACAACTGTATTCCCAGAAACGGATGTATAAATCCATTTCGCCCACATGGACAGAAACACAAATGCCGTTGGCGTTGTGCATAACGGAACAACTGTTTCTGTAACCGAATCTCTCACACAAATAGAGATTGAAATCGTAAATAAAATCGGAATAGTTCATAATAATTTGAATTTTGATGGTTAATAAAAATTGATTATAGACTGAAACCTCGCTTGCGTTTCGGTTTCTTTTTCTTCTTTTTCTTTTTAAGCCGGTTGGCCTGTATTGCTTCCTCAGTATCATAATCCGTAGGAGAGGGTGTGAACAATCCCAGACTAATGCCGGCATGATTCTCCTGCTGATATTCATGACGAGGTTCCTCGCATATGGTTTCTACCTGTACATGACGTTGGTTCATGGTAGCAGAAAGAGCGTTATATCTCAGTTCCTGGTCGATGTTCAGGAAACTGAACTGGCGGTCAATCTTGGAACCGCTAAAGGTCTGTTGGTTGCATGTGAACTTGACACCTTGCATCTTCCCGGTCGTGCGACTTAGCTTCCATTGCGTATCAATTCCGTATCTCCGTAAAGCCAGTCGTAGCTCACTCCAGCTTCGGGCATTCGGAACCTCTCGTTTCAAGGCATGATAGATAAAATACTTAACCCTGTCGTGATGGCGCAACCGCATGAAATTCACATGCTCTTTTCCTTCAGCAAAATGCAAGCGGTAACGGGCTGTCAGCATCTTACAAACTTTTTCATTTCGGTAGCGGTCGTTCTTGTCGCTGATGGTGCGGCCGTCATTATCCACCCGGTTGTAAACGATGTGACAATGCGGATGGTCACGGTCGGTATGCCTAGCGATGATGAACTGCGTGTTCTCAATTCCCATCAGTTTCATATAGTCGTGGGCGATCTTCAGCATCAGCCCATCATCGTCACGGATGCGGTCCCCGTCTTCTACGGAGAAGCTCAATGATATATGACCGACCGTGTTTTTGACCTTGTCGTTCAGTAAAGTCTGTAACTCGAATTGCTCCGCTATTTCTTCGGGCGAACCGTAGACACCAACCGCTTTCAGTAGCCGCGATTTATCTTCTTTCAGCACATAGTTTACACATCCCGAAAACGATGTGCCCTTTACAATTTTACCTATCATCCTTGAGCTGTTTTATGAGTTGTGAAATCTCTTTGGCAACGGCCCGACACTCATCTGCCACACGATAAAAAACGTAAGCGTTGGCTCGTTTGGCAAGCTGGTTCAGGTTCGTGCTTTCGCCAATCAGTTTTCGGATGATGTCAAGATTTTCTCTCGTAATCCGTTCGCGCACCGTACCGTGTTCGATGAGTGAACGCACTACCTCGCTTTGACTACGTTTACTGCGTCGGCTGAGTGCTCTGAGCCAGCCGAATTGTTCGTCTGTAAGACGGATTGTAACTGTATTTTTCTTGTCCATAATATTTGCTTTTGAGATTAATAACTGTGACCATCGGGAGCTGTCTCACCGTCTTTTGAGGTTAGCAAGTGGCCGGGAAATGTAATACACCGGCATAAACTTGCTCCAGTGAAAAAGAAGTGAAGCAGACATCTGAAAGTCATCGTTTGAAAAGTCCTTTCCGAGTATGTTGAACCGTTGCTGAAAGCGGTGCTTTCTCCACATTGACAAGCTGCAAATCGAAAGTCTCGACCAGCGTTTTCAAGGCCGGATTCAACACGATAAGACGATTGAAAATAGCCTCCTTTGTCTCTTCTCTCAGCAGAAAATCAGCGATGTCATAACCTGCATCCCGTTCTTCTTTTGTTGCGTTTCTTTCCATAAAATCGAAAAGAGAAACCTCTATTCCCAGGCTCCGGATTATCTCCATTTTACTGTTCCAATAGTCGGTTGCACCCAGGTCAGGGAAGAGCAGGACACGTCGGTTTCTCAATACGCTCATGGCATCTCGATTGAACGCTCCGTTCTTTCCGCCCGAAGCAATCCATAGATATTGCGGCAGATAGAAGCTGGATATCAAAGCGCTTTTCTCACTCTCCACAAGGGCAACTGGACGTTGCTGGTCAGAGGACAAAAGATGCTCACCAAACAGGCATTGCCGGAGGTTGAAATTATCTTTCTTCAAAAGAGAATGTACCCACGTGATGTAGTTGTGCGGCTCTTTAATCCGTCTCCCGTTTTCAGAATTGTAGAGCATCACTTTTCCAGTGCGTACTCGTCCGGAAATATCTACCTGCCAGAAGACCGTAGCTCCCGGCCAATGCTTCGATGTTCCCACATGGTAGCGCAACATCAGTTCTTCGGTAGCCTCCTGCCCGAAATGGAAACTCAGGAACTGAAACAACTTGTTCGTTTGATACAGCTTCAGGGACTGCCTCATGATTTCCGGCTCAATGAAGGATGGTGCAGGAGGCAGACTGATGCGAGGCTTTGACACCGGCACAAATTCTTCGCTCAATCGTTCCTTGGCCATTGGGCTTTCGTCAAAGTACATTTTGGGCGTATAGTTGTAGCCGCACTTCTGTTCATGGTTGCATCGCCCTACATAATCGGGAAAGCTGATTTGCTTTTCCGTATCGATGTATTTGGCGAAACAACTTTTGCGGTGGCAGTTCGGGCATGTATGCCGGGTACTGACACCTTTGTATGGTTCTAATGTGAATCTGTAGCTCATTTTTCTTTCTGTTTGGATGTTACTATGCACATTTTCGCAACTTCACAAACC
>OGXD01001235.1_pt1 | contig 20554 bp, 16 predicted proteins | sample 1576211 | NCBI WGS metagenome assembly OGXD01 (sample SAMEA3541470, study PRJEB24748) | human gut metagenome | biome: human gut; feature: human-associated habitat; material: faeces | place: China | collected 2012
AACCGCAAGACTGCTTTTTCGTTTACACCAACTCCGATTGTTTCCTTAACAATTTAATGAAAAATATAGTTGACATAGACCTGCACTTTGGATATGATTTGAATAGTGACACAGGCAAGGAACGAACGGCAAAGTAGTCAAGAAACGAACGGCATCTTGATTACTTTGCCGTTCGTTTGTATGTAGGAATCACATACTTGTGAAGGCATGATTATGGACACAGAATGATACTGATTTAACAAATCATAGGTGTTGCATTGTAAAATCAGTATCATTCGTCCCATTCTATAAATACATTGTGGGAGATAAGAGATGGAAACGAAAGCATCAGAGAACATCATTGAACTTAAAGGAATCAGGAAAATTTATGAAGATAATTTCGAAGCAGTGAAGGATTTTAATCTTCAGGTGAAGAAGGGAGAATTTGTTACATTTTTGGGACCATCAGGCTGCGGCAAGACAACTACGTTGCGTATGATTGCAGGCTTTGATATCCCGACATATGGACAGATTCTGTTAAATGGCAAGGATATCAGCCAGCTTCCACCAAATAAGAGACCAATCAATACCGTGTTCCAGCGTTATGCCCTTTTCCCACATCTGAATATATATGACAATATTGCGTTTGGCTTGAAGTTAAAGACCAAGACGGTAACTTATCAGAATGCGGCAGGGGAGACACTGACCAGACAGGAGAAGCTTTCCCGTGGAGAAATCAGGGATAAGGTGCGTCATGCGCTGGAGATTGTAGACCTGGAAGGCTTTGAAAAAAGAAGTATTACAACATTGTCGGGTGGGCAACAGCAGCGTATTGCGATTGCAAGGGCGATTGTAAATGAGCCTGAAATACTGCTTCTGGACGAACCATTAGGAGCACTGGATCTGAAGATGCGTAAGGAAATGCAGCTGGAATTGAAGGCAATGCATAAGGAACTGGGCATTACTTTTATCTATGTTACCCATGACCAGGAGGAGGCGCTTACCATGTCTGATAAGGTGGTAGTCATGTCAGACGGCATGATCCAGCAGATTGGTACGCCGGAAGAGATATATAATGAACCGAATACTGTATTCGTAGCGGATTTCATTGGCGAGAGCAATATTTACGATGGCAGGATGTCAGGTCATAAGATGGTACATTTCTGTGGCGCTGATTTTGTCTGTCTGGATGATATGCCTGTAGGAGCCAAGGTAGATGTTGTAGTGCGTCCAGAGGATATCATTATGACCGCACCGGAGCAGGGAACGATTACAGGTGTAGTCAACTCCGTTATTTTCAAAGGTATGCATTATGAGATTATTGTGCAGTCCGGGGATAATGAAGTTGTGATTCAGAGTACCAAGAGTGCGAAAGTAGGAGATACAATAGGTATGTGTCTGGAGCCGGACGGTATTCATGTAATTCTGGCGGAGACCAATCATAACGTATTTGATGGCGAACTTACCAGAAATTACACAGTGCGTTTTGCAGATGGCGAGTATGAATGTGACGTGACGAAATTATATGCAGGTTCTGCAATCAATGCAGATGGTATTCTGGTAGATGCTGATGGCAATGAGATCTACACAGATGGAGTCAAGGTGCGTGTCAAGATTCCTGTGGATGCGGTTTCCATGAGTGATGATACAGAGGGCGAGGGAATCTGTGGACATATTGTTTCTCTTATTTATAAAGGCGACCATTATCACTATATTGTCAGAACCAGAACGGAAGAGGATATCCACCTTCATGATGAATATCTGTGGAACGAGAATGACTATGTCAGAGTATTGATTCTAAAGGAGAGCATAGAACTTTCCTTTGAGCAGGATAACTAGAAGGAGCATGGATTAAGATGAATTTGCGTTTTCAGAGGAAGCAGCTTAGCATTCCTTATGTGATATTTTTGCTTTGCTTTGTAATTGCTCCTGTATTGGTGGTTTTTTACTATGCATTTACCAATGGAGAGGGCAGATTTACAGCAGCTAATTTTATTGGATTCTTTACCAATCAGAATACCATCGGTACACTTTGCTATAGTCTGGTCGTGGCGCTGACTGTAACGATATGTTGTACACTGGTGGCTTATCCTACAGCGTATATTCTGGCTCGAAGCCATTTTAAGAAAAAGGCAGTTCTTCTGGTGCTTTTCGTAGCGCCTATGTGGATTAATTTTACACTGCGTGTTGTGGCTTTAAAAGAAGTTCTTACCATGATAGAGGGAAATCTTGCATATCATCCATTTCTCAATACAGTACTTGGTATGACCTATGACTTTCTTCCCTTTATGATATTGCCTTTGTATACAACATTGAGCAAGCTGGATAAATCTTATCTGGAAGCAGCAACGGATCTGGGAGCAAGCCCGGTTATTACATTTATGAAAGTAACATTTCCACTGAGTATGCCGGGATTGATCAGTGGAATCACGATGGTATTTTTACCATCTATGACAAACTACGTTATATTGGACATGCTCTATAACAGTACTTATATTATGGGTAGTCTGATTGGAAGCTATTTCAGCGCTTACGACTGGCATAGTGGTTCCATGATCTCTATTGTGCTGCTGGCAATTATTTTCCTGATTACGTGGGCAACCAATGGATTTAATGAAGAAGAGACAAGCAGGGGGGGAGTATTATGATCAAGAGAATCTTACACTCTTCATGGCTGGCACTGGTTCTGTTATTTATATATCTGCCTGTGCTGATGCTGGCAGTTTACAGCTTTACCGATACGGCAACAATTGGTACAAAGGGCAATTTTTCCCTGCAAAATTACGTGACACTATTCACCACACCAGAACTAAGAGGCATGATTGGTGGCACATTCCTGCTGGCTTTCGGATCTGCCCTGGTGGCAACAATTCTTGGAACTATAGGCGCAATTGGTGCTTTTTATTGTAAAAAAGGTCCTAAACAGCTGATTCAGTTCGTAAACCAGATCCCGGTTATCAATGCAGATGTTGTGACTGGTTTCTCATTATGCGTTCTGATGATCGTTGTACTGGGGATGGATAAGGAGACGCTGTTTCCGCTGATAGCGGGTCATGTGGTACTGGAAGCGCCTTTTGTCTATCTGTCTGTGCTGCCAAAGCTGAAACAGATGGATAACAGCATCTATGAGGCAGCAAGAGACCTGGGAGCCAATGCAAGAGTAGCCTTATTTAAGGTGGTAATCCCACAGCTTGTTCCGGGTATCGTATCTGGCTTCATGCTGTCAGTTACATTGTCTCTGGATGATTATTTCATTACAACTTATACAAAACCTGCGACTTTTGATACGATCAGTACATATGTAGTAAATGCTACGAAGGGATCTCATACTGAGATCAAGACTGCTCTTTGGGCATTGTCTACAGTCATCTTCGTTATTATATTAACGGTGGTGCTGGCTGGAAACAGGATTACCTATAGAAAGGCTGGTGCTGATAATGAGAAATAAAGGTATGACAGCAGCGATAATGGGACTGGGAATCATGACCATATGCAGTGCTGTTCCTATGAATGTATCTGCTGCAAATGACACGATTACCCTGCGTGTGTGCAACTGGGAAGAATATATTGATGAAGGCGGCTGGGATGAGGACGAGAGAATCGAACTGCACAGCGGAGATATATTTGGTGATAGGTCGCTGGTAGAAGAGTTCGAAGACTGGTACTATGAGAATTATGGAGTGCGTGTAAAAGTGGAATATTCCACTTTTGGTACGAATGAAGAGTTATACAGCCAGTTGAACCTTGGTAATGTGTTTGATCTGGTCTGCCCCTCAGATTATATGATCATGAAGCTTATGACGGAGAACAGGCTGGAGCCTTTATCAGATGTTTTTTTTGATGAGACAAATGACAATAATTATTATAGGAAAGGGCTTTCTCCTTATATTAAGCAGGTCTTTGATGAGCATGAGATTAATGGAGAACCTTGGTCAGATTATGCGGCCGGCTATATGTGGGGCGTCACGGGAATGATATACAATCCGGACGAAGTAACACAGGAAGAAGCATCTACCTGGTCAATCCTGACCAATGAGAAGTTCCATAGACAGGTCACAATCAAGGATAATGTAAGGGACGCTTATTTCCCGACGCTGGCAATCCTGAATATAGACACCTTAATGAATGAGGATTTCCGCTTGGAAGCTGACTATCAACAGAAGCTGTCAGATATCATGAATGATACGGGAAAAGCTACGATAGATGATGCAGAAGCGAAGCTGAAGGAAATCCGTAGAAATGTATATTCCTTTGAGACAGACAGTGGAAAGGCAGATATGATTACGGGTAAAGTCCTTGCCAGTCTGCAATGGTCCGGTGATGCAGTCTATGCAATGGATCAGGCCGAGGAGGATGATTTTATCCTGAACTGGGCAGTACCTGAAGAGTGTACGAACCTGTGGTTCGATGGATGGGTCATGTTAAAGAGTGGAATTGGCAATGATATGGCAAAGAAACAGGCAGCAGAGGCATTTATCAATTACCTGTCCAAGCCGGAAAGTGCAGTACGCAATATGTACTATATTGGTTATACATCTGCCATAGCCGGTGGTGACAGCAATCTTGTCTTTGAATATCTGGAAAACAATTATGGCGCAGATGAGGATGAAGAAGATGTGATAGAGTATCCGCTTGGATATTTTTTCTCCGGGGATGCAGAGGATGAGAGATATGTCATCACAGCACCAGAGGAGCAGACACACAGACAGCTCGCAGCGCAGTACCCAAGTCAGGATGTGATTGCACGTAGTGCCGTCATGCTGTACTTTGATGAGGAGGGCAATGCCAACATCAATCAGATGTGGATCAATGTACGCTGTTTCAATCTCAGTATGATCAGTCCTGTACAGTGGCTCTGCATAGCAACGGGTGTAATACTTATTCTCGTTATCATCCTTCTTATAAAATATGGAGACGAATGGTTTCAACCAAATGCCCCCAGAGGGTATCATAGAGTCAACTAGCAGGAAAGGGAGTACGAATCTGCGATTCGTACTCCCTTTCCTGTTGCTTTTGATGGACGCTGCGGGCTATGTCAGTTCGATTCATTTGCCACGTACGTGATGTAAGAGTTTCTAAGAACTGCATCTCAAATGCTTAACGTGCAAGCCGGGCGCAAAACTCGCCATTCTGGCTCAGACAGTTGCGCCCGGTTTGCAAGCATTTGTTCTTTGTTCTAAGAAACACTAGACATCACTCCCTAAGCTGCATTCATCGAACATGCCATAGCCCGCAGCTGTATACAGAAAGCTATCGGTCTTGATTGGCAAGCTTCAGGCAGCATCAACCTCTGACAGTTTGGGATTGCGAACCTTAGGAATGGCTGTTAGTACTTCTTGGCAGCAAGGAAGAAATGCAGGCAAGCCTGAGCCGTTGTCTGAGCCGCAGGCGAGTTTCAGGCGCAGGGCTTGCAATAGAAGCATTTCTGCCGCAGGTGCTTAGAAGTCCTTACAGCCTTGACGTGTTCGCAGACTAAACTGTCAGAGGTTGATGCGTGAGGGAGGGAAAGTGAGTCGAACTGCCATGAACTGCGGCGAAGCTTATGGAAAAAGATTGAATTAGGAAGGGATTTGTGAGATGCTATAGGGGGCAGGTGGAAGTTATGTGTGAGAGAAGAATTGTAATTGGGGGACGTGGGTGTCAGGTATATGGGGATGAGACAGCGAAGAACGTGATCTTCTGGTTTACAGGAGAACATGAGAAAGATACGATAGAAGAAGTGTATCAGCAGTTAAAGGAAACGACACAGGTGTCATTTTGCCTGATTGCATGTGAAATAGAAGACTGGAATGCGCAGCTTTCACCATGGAGTGCGCCTGCTGTATATGGGAAAGAAGGCTTTGCAGGAGAGGGAGCAGAGACCTTGGAATGGATGGAGAAGGAATGTCTTCCGGGTCTTGAAAACATATATCAGATGAAGCTGGAAGAGAAAAGACTATTGATAGGCGGATATTCACTGTCCGGTTTATTTGCAATGTGGGCTTTTTATGAACTGGGGATATTCGCAGGAGCAGCGGCATGTTCTGCTTCCTTCTGGTTCCCAGGTTGGATGGAATATACGAAACAGCATATGGTACGCAAGAAGAGCAGAATCTACTTGAGCCTTGGAATCAAGGAAGAAAAGACCAGAAATCCCGTTATAGCAACAGTAGGGGAGGCTGCCAGAGGCATGTATCAGCAGCTGTCTGAAGATATGAACGTTGAGAAAGTGACTCTCGAATGGAATCCCGGTAATCATTTTACACAGCCTGCCAAGCGGACAATGAAGGGATTTGCATGGCTGTTATCATAAACTGCTTGATATGTAGTATTGAATACTATATAATATGGGTTAGGGAAATTGCGTGATTTTCCTAACCCATATATGGAAAGGCATGGTTATAACGATGCATATTGACACAAATGATTTATTACAAAGTATATTAGCAAGTTTTGACAGAATTGATTATGTGAAGTCACAGGATATACCCAATATTGACCTTTATATGGATCAGGTGACTACGTTCATGGATAAGAACCTGAGAAAATCTTCCAGATATCCTGAGAACGATAAAGTCATGACCAAGACCATGATCAATAATTATGCAAAGAATGATCTGTTACCACCACCTATCAAGAAGAAATATTCCAAGGAGCATGTGCTGGTACTGATTTTTATCTACTATTATAAAGGAATCCTGTCTATCAATGATATTCAGACGCTGTTGCAGCCAATTACGACGCAGTTCTTCCAGACAGAGGAAGAATTTGATATTACATCTGTGTATGATGAAGTATTTGGACTGGAGAAAGAACAGATAGATGCGTTGAAGAAGGATGTCATGGAGAAGTATGAATATTCTACGAAGACCTTTGAAGATGCGCCGGAAGAGAGTAAAGAGTTCCTGAAGCTGTTTTCCTTTATATGTTTACTGAGCTTTGACGTATATATGAAGAAACTTCTGATAGAGAAGCTTGTAGATGAGATTAAGGAGAAAGATCCCAAATCTAAAAAAGAAAAATAACTGATAAATATTGAAAATGTCTGCTAATTATTCTATACTATAGGAAACCGAATGGTTGGGAAAGGAGTATGGGAATGATGGTATCAGGAATTACAGGAATCTCCGGAATGAATAGTTATCGTATTTCTTCTATTCATGGAAATCCTTATACATTGAATCCAGTCTCTGAGATAACTGAGCAGACAGAACAATCCGGCAGACCCCTTGTGATTGCAGCAGATAAGAAAGATGAGCTGTATGTCAAGGATTATGGCGAGCTGAAAAATACAGGAAGTACTGCAACCGGCGATTTTGCGGAAATGCTTGGAATCTGGCAGGATATGCAGGCAGGTGGAACACAACAGGTACAGCAGCAACAAAACACATCAACGTCCTACTATAATGATATGATTGGTCTGATGGGTTATCAGAATGCAATAAGAGACCAACTGGGAACATCTTTTATACCTTTTGAATAGTATAAGTGATGATGGGCAATCACTGGAAGCAATGGCTTTCAATGGTTGCTTTTTTTATATCAGGACACACTTTTATCACAATTTCAACAAATTTTCATCACACATTACACATAGAATGAACAATAGCGGTTATTAATCTATAACCGGAAATGTTGAGTAGGAGGACAGAAGACGTGATAGAAGTAGAGAATCTGACAAAGAAGTATGGCAGTCAAGTGGCAGTCGATAATTTGTCCTTTCGTGTAGAGAGGGGTATGATCTACGGCTTCCTGGGACCGAATGGAGCCGGTAAAAGTACGACTATGAACATGATGACCGGATATATTGCGGCCACCAGCGGAACAGTGAAAATTAATGGATACGATATACTGAAGAATCCGGAGCAGGCTAAGAAAAGTATAGGATATTTGCCGGAGCTTCCACCTGTTTATCCAGATATGACTGTATATGAGTATCTGAGGTTTGTAGCTGAATTAAAGAAAGTAAAGAAAAATGAGAGACAGGCACAGATAGAGGACGTTATGAAGCAGACACAGATAGAGGATGTGAAAGGACGTCTGATCAAGAACCTGTCTAAAGGATATAAACAGAGAGTAGGTCTGGCACAGGCGATTATCGGTTATCCTGAGGTGATTATTCTGGATGAACCTACAGTTGGTCTGGACCCGAAGCAAATCATAGAGATTCGTGAACTGATCAGAGAACTGGCGAAGAAACATACGATTATTCTAAGTTCCCATATCCTGTCAGAGGTAAGTGCAGTCTGCGATCATATCATGATTATTTCCAAAGGCAAGCTTGTGGCAAGTGATACGCCGGAAGGACTGATGACCCTGTTAAAAGGCGGCAGACAAATGAAATTATCAGTGCTAGGCGAACAGAGTAAAGTCGAGGAACTGTTACAGAGCATGGAATCAGTTAAAGATTTCTCCATGCAGCCTCCTAGGGCAGAGGGAATGGTCAGTGTGAATATCAGGACAGAAGATACAGAAGACATCAGAGTAGAGCTGTTCCACAGACTGGCTGCGGCAGATATGCCTATTATGGAATTGAGTCTGTCAGAAAAGTCATTAGAGGATGTATTCTTAGAGTTGACAGGCGAGGAGGACAAAGAGAATGAAGGCAATATTTAAAAGAGAGTTTTCGGCTTATATCCATTCGGTAGTAGGACTTTTATTCATGGCAGTCACAGTATTTTTCTTTGGATTATATGGGGCTGTATATAATCTGGCATCAGGATATCCTTATGTATCTTATACATTAAGTGCCATTTTATTTCTGTTTCTGTTGACGATTCCCATCTTGTCCATGAGGATTCTCGCTGATGAAAAAAAGCAGAAGACAGATCAGCTGATTTTGACTGCACCGGTTTCTGTTGGTAAGATTGTATTGGGCAAATATTTTGCAATGGCAGCTATTTTCCTGATTCCTGTAGCCGGAATGTGCATATTTCCACTCTTTTTATCAAGATTTGGAACAGTGCCTATGGCGGAATCTTATGCGGCAATATTGGCTTTTGCATTATATGGACTGACCTGTATGGCAGTCGGTATTCTGGTATCCAGCTTTACAGAAAGTCAGGTCATCGCAGCAGTATTGTCTTTTGCAATTCTGTTTATTACATATATGATGCAGGGAATTGAGAGCCTGATTTCCCAGACTGGAAATGTTGTAACGAAATTTTTAAGTATTTTTGACTTCCAGACAAGATTCAGCAATATGGTGAATGGCGTATTTGACATTACAAGTGTTATTTATTTTATAAGCGTCATTGCATTGCTGCTTTTCCTTACAACACAGTCTATTCAGAAGAGAAGATACAGTGTATCTGTACATAATATATCCATGGGTGCGTATAGTTCAATAACGGTTGTTATTGGAATTGCACTTACAGTTGTTGTGAATCTTATCGTTTCACAGTTACCTACGAAATATACAAGCTTTGATATTACAGCGAATCAGTTGTATACCATCACAGATCAGACCAAGGAAATGTTGGGTAATCTGACAGAGGATGTAACAGTATATGTACTCAGCTCTGAGGACAATGCGGATACTACAGTTGCGCAGACTTTGAAGGGATATGAAGAGGAATCCTCACATGTTAAGGTGGAATATATTGATCCCTTGGTAAATCCACAGTTTGCAAGCAGTTATTCTACTACTAATCTGTCACAGAACAGCTTGATCGTAGAGACATCAAAGCGTTATAAAGTGATTTCCTATAGTGATATGTATGAAACGGAAATAGACTATTCAACGTACTCACAGAATGTAACAGGGTATGATGGGGAAGGCCAGCTGACCAGCGCAATTGCATACTGTACGAGCAATGATATGCCGAAAGTATACATGATTACAGGACACAATGAGTATACATTAGACAGTGGTTTTACAACAGCACTGGAGAAGGAAAACATTGATTACGAAACAATCAGCCTGATGGAATATGATGCAATACCGGAGGATGCAGAGTGTATCATCATTCATGCCCCGGAGAAGGATTTCTCAGAAGATGATGCCAATAAGGTGATTGAATATCTGAACAATGGTGGTAAGGCATTGATTACAACAGAGTATGTAGATACACAGATGCCTAATTTTGAGAAGATACTTTCAGAGTTTGGACTGACAATCCAGAGTGGTTACGCAGTAGATACCAATGCAGGTAATTATTATCAGACACCTATTTATCTGCTTCCGAATGTGGAATACAGTGATGAGACTACAGGTCTGACAGAAAGTCATACTTATGTTATGGCACCTTATGCAGAAGGAATTGCTGTTCCTGATGTGGATGTTGAAAATATTACATATACCAAGCTTCTGACTACGTCTGAGAGCTCTCTGTTGAAGACAGATGTTAAGAATGCAGCTTCTTTTGAAAAAGAAGAAGGGGATATTGATGGACCGCTGTGTATTGGCGTAAAAGCCGAGAAGACACTGGATAGTGGTTCAGCAGTATTGTATGTCTTTTCCAGTGCACAGTTCTTCACAGACAATGTGGATAATGCAGTGTCCGGCAATAATAAGACACTGTTTACTAATATAATGAGTACAATTGCTTCTCATGATGTAAGTGTGTCTGTACCGGTTAAGAGTTACAGTTACGATAATCTGACTGCCTCAACAAAGGACGTTGTATTATTTGAAACAGTAGTTGTAATCCTGATTCCATTAGCCCTGATCATAATCGGATTTGTAATCTGGTTCAAACGAAGAAAGAAATAAGGAGGTAACCTGCATATGGAGAAGCAGAAGAAACAGCTGCTCGGATTGCTGGTGATTCTGATTGTGGCAGTCATTGCTTTTATAGTAGTGAAGAATCTGCCCCAGGAAGAGGAAACAGATACAACAGCAAGCTATGAAGTAACTAATCTGAATGCAGATGATGTGACAAAACTGGTGTATACCAATGAAAATGGTACACTGACTTTGAATAAAGACGGAGATAACTGGATCTGTGATGAAGATCGCAGTGTAGACATTGATGCAGATAAAGTAAGTACTATGGTTGGTAAGGTGGCTTCTCTTACATCAGAGAATAAGATCGAGAATGTAGAAGATATTGCCCAGTATGGTCTGGATGCACCATCTCTTACGATTCTGGTATCGGATGGTACAACATCATATACTATATTAATTGGCGATTATAATGAGACAACATATACATATTATATGTGCCTTGAGAGTGATAAGAGTACAGTATATACGACCAATTCTGTAACAATAACAAGTTTTAAGAGCAATACACTGGAAGATATTACAGCAGAGGAAGAGACAGAGACTGAAACGGAGACTGAGAGTGAAGCAGAAGAGATAATAGAAACTGATCCGGAGTCAGCGAGTGAATAGTTTTGAAGAAAACTACTGGTCTTTTCCAGTGAAATGGTGTATGATAAAATCCTATTGGAGAAAACTGAATACGGAGGTTATCATGAATCATTTTACGAAAATTGCAAAAATTATTCTGATGGGTGTGTTGGCGCTGGGAATTACATTTGACCCACAGTCAGCCTGGACAGTGCAGGCGGCAGAAGCTTCAACGCAGCAGACAGTACAGACACCAACCTATCAGGTCTATGTAAATCGTATCGCTAATTGTGTTACAGTATATACAAAGGATGCGGATGGAGAATATACAGTGCCGGTGAGATCTTTTGCCTGCTCCACTGGTAGAGAAGGGATGGAGACTCCGCTTGGAAGCTTCAAAACTTCTGATTATTATACATGGAGACTTATGGTAGATGGAAGCTATGGACAATATGCAATCCGTTTTAACAGAGGTATCTTGTTCCATTCTGTTCCATATTATACCAGTTCAGCAGATAATCTGGAGAAGGATCAGTTCAATCTGTTAGGTTCACAGGCGTCTCTTGGATGTGTCAGAATGGCTGCCAGTGATGTGAAGTGGCTTTATGATAACTGTGAAAAAGGCACCAGAGTTATCGTATATGATGATGAACAGAATCCTGGACCTTTGGGAAAGCCGGTACAGATGCAGATTGATATTTCCCATCCATTCGCCGGATGGGACCCGACAGATCCTGCAGAAGAGAATCCATGGAATACAATCAGACCTTCCCTGTATCTGATACAGGATATGGGGGATGGTGTACTGTATGTACCAGTAGGTGCGACTGTTGATCAGTTGAAGCAGTATGTTGGATTAAAGAATATACAGGGACAGGCGTATACCCCACAGGACTATCAGTTGTACATAAATGGCAATTATGATCTGAACACACTAGGGGCCTACAGAGTGTGGATCAGTGGTCAGGATGTAGCCGGCACTATGGTACAGCAGGAAATGATACTTGCTGTTGTGAATATGTAAGTAGATAAATGGCTTAGATAGAGGCAGATATGATGAGAGTTTTCCTATCATATCTGCCTTTTATTATATTTATTTATCTGCTATGGCTTTTTGGGCATAAGAGGTATCGACCAGTTCGTTATAGGGAACAAAGGAATCCAGTTCCCCGGCTTCCATCAGTATGTTTTCCAGTAATTCAAAGCTGCTTTGCTCAAAGATCAGGTCTGTTTTCCAAGTGTCCTGACACTGATAGCGGGTGACAATTGTAGTAATGGTATCCAGATCTGTTTCTTTGAATTGGGGCTGGATGATAGAGGCTATCTCCTGGGCAGAGTGGGTGGCAGTGTAATCCATACCTTTCTGCAGGGCATTCGTAAAATGCTGCAATGTATCAGCATGGTCCGCATAATAGCTTTTTCTTGCACAGAAGGCGGTATAAGGGACATAGCCTGAGTCTGTTCCAAGAGAAGCAACGATATAGCCGGTCTGTTGTGCTTCCAGGGAAGTTGCATGAGGCTCGAATTCTACCGTGAAATCAGCATAGCCGGCTTCCCCTTTCTTAGCACCTGCAAAAGCTGCAGCAGTTGAACCAAAGTCAATACTCGTATCGATAGTAAGGTCTGTATCAGGGTTAATGTTGTTTTTCTTCAGAATATATTCAAATACCATCTGTGGCATACCGCCCTTGCGACCGCCAAGTACATAATGCCCTTTTAACATATCCCAGGAAAAGTCGTCGATAGGTTCTCTGCTGATCAGGAAATTGCCGGCTCTTTGTGTAAGCTGGGCAAAGTTGATGGCATAGTCTTTGGCACCCTGTAAATAGGTATAAATAGAAGCTTCTGAACCCATGAAACCAATATCGGCTTCTCCTGTAAGAAGTGCAGTCATGGTTTTATCAGCGCCATAACCGGTCACAAGGTCGAGGTCAATTCCCTCTTCCTCAAAATAACCTTTTTCTATTGCAACATACATAGGAGCATAAAAGATAGAATGTGCCACTTCATTTAATGTTACCTTTTCCGTAACACCTGTTTTTAAATTAGAATTCTCATCATTGGAACTACATCCTGCGACTGCAATGCACAAGGTCAGAAGCAGAAGTGAAAGAACTAACTGGCATAGTTTACGAGAGTATTTCATAGAACCACCATAGAAAGAGATTTTAGGTTAGTGTATGCCAAAAGAAAACAGGATGTGCATAGATATTTGATTTTAGGTGTTTGCAATCGAATGTATTTTTGGTATACTGGGTTAAGATGCTTGTAAGCATCAGTCTATTATACAAAATAAAGGGAGAATGTCATGAGTATCTATGATTCACTGAATGAACAACAGAAGAAAGGCGTATTCACTACTCAGGGTCCGGTTCTGATCTTGGCTGGCGCTGGTTCAGGCAAGACAAGCGTACTGACCAGGAGAATTGCTTATCTGATAGAGAATACAGGTGTTAATCCATGGAATATCATGGCAATTACCTTTACCAATAAAGCAGCAGGAGAGATGCGTCAGCGTGTAGATGATATTGTGGGATATGGTTCAGAGAGCATCTGGGTAGCAACATTCCATTCCACCTGTGTCAGAATACTTCGAAGACATATTGACAGACTTGGGTATGATACCAGCTTTACAATCTATGACACGGATGACCAGAAGAGTGTCATGAAGGAAGTGTGTAAGAAGCTGGATATTGACACCAAGCAGCTGAAGGAAAAGACAATTCTGGGAGCAATATCTTCTGCAAAAGATAATCTGATTTCACCGCTCGATTATGAAATGTCAGCAATGGGAGATTTTAACAAGCGTAAAATTGCAAATGCATATAAAGAATATCAGATGTTATTAAAAAAGAATAATGCACTGGATTTTGATGATATCATTGTAAAAACGGTAGAGTTGTTCAAAGCATGCCCGGAAGTATTGGAGAATTATCAGAACCGTTTCCTGTATATTATGGTGGACGAGTATCAGGATACGAATACAGCCCAGTTCGAGCTGATACGTCTTCTTGCCCAGAGAAACCGTAATCTGTGTGTTGTAGGTGATGATGACCAGTCTATTTACAAATTCAGAGGAGCGAATATCCGCAATATTCTTGATTTTGAGAAAGTATACCCGGATGCTGAAGTCATTAAGCTGGAGCAGAATTATCGTTCTACGCAGAATATTCTGGATGCTGCTAACAATGTGATCCATAATAATATTGGAAGAAAAGACAAGGCATTGTGGACAGACAGAGGAAGTGGAAACAGAATCCATTTCAGACCTTTTGACAATGCATATGATGAAGCTGAATACATAGCAAGTGATATTAAATCAAAAAAATATCAGGGAACCAGTGATTACGGTCAGTGTGCAGTGCTGTATCGAACCAATGCCCAGTCACGACTTCTGGAAGAAAGTTTCATCAGCGAAGGAATCCCATATGATGTAGTAGGAGGAGTGAACTTCTATGCCAGAAAGGAAATCAAGGATCTGTTAGCCTATCTGAAAACGATTGACAATGGAAAGGATGATCTGGCTGTAAAGAGAATCATCAATGTGCCACGAAGAGGAATCGGAGCAGCAAGTGTGAATAAGGTACAGGATTTTGCAGACCATATGGGTATCAGCTTCTTTGAGGCCATGCAGAGAATAGATGAGATCACATCTATAGGAAAGGCAGGCGAGAAGCTTCGCAACTTTGCTCTTATGATCATGATGTTCCGTACAAAGCTGCAGCATGGTACTCTGGAAGATTTAATAACAGATGTGATTGAAACGACGCAGTATACAAAAGAGCTGGAAGAATCAGATGATGATGACGCAGAAGACCGTCTGCAGAATATTGATGAATTGATCTCCAAGGTGGTCAGCTTTGAACAGGAGCGCGAGGAACTGGGAGAGGAAGCATCCCTGTCAGCTTTTCTGGAAGAAGTGGCGCTGGTAGCTGATATTGATGGAGTGGATAAAGACGATAATAAAGTGTTGTTAATGACGTTGCATAGTGCCAAAGGTCTGGAGTTCTCCCAGGTATATCTCGCCGGTATGGAAGATGGCGTATTTCCAAGCTATATGACAATCACATCAGATGATCCAACAGAGATAGAAGAGGAACGCCGACTGGCTTATGTAGGCATCACAAGAGCCAAGGATGATCTTACGATTACTTATGCAAAACAGCGTATGCTGCGCGGCGAAACACAGTATAATCCAATCAGCCGTTTCATAAAAGAGATTCCGGAGAATCTGATGGACAATAAATTACCGGTGCTTAAGAAGTGGGGCTATGATGATTATGAGGAGGATTCCAGAGAACGCAGCCATTTTAAGACTAAACCATTTGCAGGAAGTGGATTCAATACCGTATATCAGAAGCCGGTTCTGTCAGATGATGTGTTTGATAAGCCAAGGAATAACTGGGAAGCGGCAGAACAGGCAGTGAAGAAAAATAACTGGGAAATGCCGACAGCGAAAGCAACTGTCAAAACGGCAACAGTTCCTTCTAACAAAACACCTGTTATGAAACAGCAGCAGCCAAAGGATATCGCATCTATATTAGTATCCAGACCTAAGGCAGTGATTAAGAAAAAAGAAACACCTGCGGCTAATAAACCCTATATAGCAAAATCCCTGGATGGACTTACCAAGGGCATGCCGACAACACAGGGAGGACTTTCCTATGGAGTTGGAGACAGAGTACGCCATATAAAATATGGTGATGGAACAGTGCAGAAAGTTGAAAAGGATGTCAGGGATTATAAAATAACAGTTGTTTTCGATGGAGCAGGCCAGAAAATCATGTACGCTGCGTTTGCAAAATTACAAAAAATATAGTAACTTTCTGTTAATTTCCAGAAAAGAGTAGTAAACCAGGCAAAAAAGTGTTATCATATTGATATCGACTGACGATAATGCTAATGTATGAAATGATAAAGAAAGAAGGGGTAAACATGAAGAGCTGGGATGATGTAGTAGAATTTCTTCAGGAGAAGAATTTATTAGGCAGAACATGTTGTTTAAAGAAGAAAGAGGAAGAGAAGAAGTCTAATGTATGGGTATGGGTACTCGCTATTGTGGGCGGCATTGCAGTAATTGCTGGTATCGCATATGCAGTATACCGTTATCTGACACCAGATTACATGGATGATTTCGATGACGATTTTGATGATGATCTGGAAGACGATTTCTTTGATGACGAGGACGAAGAGCCTGAGAAGGAAGAGAAGAAGCCAGAATAAGATTATGCAGAAGATATAGGGGGATGCTGCAACAGGCATCCTCTTTTTGCGTGAATAAGCAGAGCCATGGGCTTAGAGATAAATTTCATACTTGTATGAGAATTTATCTCTATGACTATGGCGAGCAACGCGACTGAGCGAACGAAGATCGCGAAGTGCTGCTTATTCACGTTTTAGGGTAATTGGACGAGGAGTGGCAATGCGACTGAGCGAACGAGATTGTGAAGTGCTGCTTATTCACGTTTTAGGTAAATAGATGAGGAATGGCAATGCGACTGAGCGAACGAGATCGCGAAGTGCTGCTTATCCGCATTTTTAGGTAAATGGAAGTAAGACATACAGAAAGGTACAGGTATCAGAATGAAAAAAGGACAGATATGTGAAGGATATGTGGAACGACTTGATTTCCCTAATAAAGGAGTATTGAGCTGCGAAGATGAAAAGGTAGTAGTTAAAAATGTTCTTCCTGGACAGAAAATATCTTTCATGATAACCAAAAAACGAAAGGGTAAAGCAGAAGGACGTTTATTGGATGTTCTGGAAAATGCACCTTATGAAATTCCAAGTGTCTGTCCTCATTTTGGTGTATGTGGCGGTTGTGCATACCAGACCTTACCTTATGATAAACAGCTAGAGTTAAAGAAAGGGCAGGTCAGAAAGCTTCTGACACCCGTTTTTGCAAAACAGGCACTTCTTGATGGAGAAGCAGAGCTGACAGATGAATATGTTAATCACATCTTTGAAGGAATCAAGGGCAGCCCGGTACAGAGTGCATATCGTAACAAAATGGAATTTTCCTTTGGAGATGAGGTCAAGGACGGACCATTATCATTGGGCATGCACAAGAGAGGAAGCTTCTATGATATTGTATCTGTCAGAGAGTGTCAGCTGGTGGATGAGGATTATCGTAAGATATTAAACACCACATTAGATTACTTCACACAAAAAGGAACTTCATATTATCATAGAATGAGACATGAAGGATATCTTCGTCATTTACTGGTGCGTAAGGCACAGAAGACAGGCGAAATCCTCATTGCCTTGATTACTACAACTCAGGAAGAACAGGATTTGCAGCCATATGTGGATGCGCTTCTTGCATTGCCATTACAAGGTAAAATAACAGGCGTTCTTCATACAAAAAATGATTCTGTAGCTGATGTTGTACAGAGTGATGAGACCGTATTACTATACGGACAGGATTACTTCTATGAAGAGCTTCTTGGATTAAAGTTTAAGATATCACAGTTCTCCTTCTTCCAGACAAACAGCCTGGGGGCAGAAGTTCTCTACGAGACGGCAAGAGAATTCCTGGGAGATATCTCTGACGATGGCAGGAATGATAAGACAGTCTTTGACCTGTACAGTGGAACAGGAACGATTGCTCAGTTGCTTGCTCCTGTGGCAGGTAAGGTCATCGGTGTGGAAATCGTTGAAGAGGCAGTAAAGGCAGCCAGAGAAAATGCCAAGCTCAATAACCTGAACAACTGTGAATTCATAGCAGGTGACGTATTAAAAGTCATTGGTGATATCAAAGAAAAACCAGATTTCATAGTACTTGATCCGCCGCGTGATGGAATCCACCCTAAGGCATTGCAGCACATCATAGATTATCAGGTAGACAGAATCGTATATATCAGCTGTAAGCCAACCAGTCTTGCCAGAGATCTCGATATCATGATTGAACAGGGATATCGCATGGAAAGAGTTGTTGCCATTGACCAATTCCCAGGAACCGGGCATGTGGAGACGGTTGTCTTGCTTTCCAAGGGTGAGGTCGACTCGAAAAAGATTCGGGTTGAGTTCTCTTTGGAAGATATGGATATGTCCGAATTTCAAGATGGGGCAACCTACACCCAGATTAAGGACTATGTGCTGGAGCATAGCGGGTTAAAGGTATCCAACCTGTATATCTCACAAATTAAGCGAAAATGTGGGATTGGGGTTGGTAAGAACTATAATTTGCCGAAGTCCGAGGATTCCAGACAGCCGCAGTGCCCACCGGAAAAAGAGAAAGCAATCCGAGAAGCATTCAAATATTTTGGGATAATCTAACATCCCGCAGAATGGAGGTTTCTTATGGATAGATTGGTTTCTTGTGAGTTCAACATGGATACTGCCTGTGTAGAGCTGAAATTCTTTGATGGCAGCATCATTGCTATTGACACCATCGCCGTGGAAAAGGAGGTTGCCGACAATATGTATCAGCGGTCAGAACTGGATTATCTGATTTACAATGACCCGGTTGGATATGCTGATTTGATACTGAACGGCGATCCCGAAACCTATTTGAAAATTGTCACAGAGTATAAATCTTTGGATAGCTGATAATTTAAAGTGGCAAGGAGCTTGGTTTCTTCTTGCCGCTGAACCTTTTTACAAGAATCTCTAAGAATAAAGCAAATACCCATATAATCGTGCGAAAGGAGTGTGTGCGATGAAATTATCCTACAACAAGGTGTTCGATAGATATACAATGTCTTTTTCAGATAAACTGGCTGAATCTTCGTATTCTCTGTACAGAACACTGAGATTGCAGTTGGCAAAGATATTCCCACTTTCAGAACATGAGAAATATCGGTTTGATGATGATCTATTTTCAAAAGAAGAAGCTGCAGATATGCCGCAAGGTTTTGATTACATAGAAAAGAAGGATGTCGATAGTTTTGTAAAGTTAGACTACATAGATTTGTACGATTATCTTCCAAAAGAAGACCTGCCAAAGTTTATTAAGGAACTGAAAAAATGTGTTCGCCGAAATAAGATAGCCCCTTTTGGTGCATTTCGTTCCCGTGAGGATATTGATAAGATCGACAATTTTGGTCGGTATTATGATGGTCAGGCTTTTACACATATTTTATCAGTTCAGTTTCGTAAAAACGAAAAGCTCCAACAATCTTGTTCTGATCTTTCCGTATCTCTTCGTAATCTGTCAGCCACTTTTCTTTTAGTACAGTATCGTGTATATATTACAAAAGAATTTAATACTAAGATCGCAGAAGTATGTAAGAAAAAGTATTCTGGATATACAATGGTTTATAGACAATTCAATACACCTTGGTATGCTGTAAAAAAATTTGGTAGATCATCTCATACTGGTAATAATGTTCGTCAAGAAAAAATCTATAAGATGATTTCTCAACTGAAGTGGCAAATATTGATGGAAATTCGCAAGACATATTCCGTTCGCTTTTGGGACGACGGAATATTTACACCGACATTTGAAACATATTCAACCAATATCCGTCCCAGTAATGAGCGTCGCAATTTAGAGTTTTGGGATAGTATCTCGTTTGACAGAGTTGCCGACTATGCACCAACGTATAACGCCTGCGTATGCTGGGATTATAAGCATGGAGAAAATGAGGGGATACGTTTATCTGCTTTCTGCGGCGGAAATTACTCCAGAGACGATCATTTGCCGGAGATAGCCCACCATGATATCTCGGATATATATGGGGTTTATTTAACTGCGGCTACATTGGAATATGTTGCAGATAGAGACATTGCGATCTGCAATAAAAAAATCAGCAAAGTGATTAGAAAAACTAAAACATCCTCTGTTCTAAAAGTCAGAGTTGCAGTTGAACGAAAGCTATATTATTGTTATCGCTTTATTTCAGAATTCTCAGGTAAGTCTATAGATCACGATGACGTCAAAGCCTTTAGACATCAGTTTTATAAAAAAGGTTCTGTATCGTCAAGGAGTCTTGAAGGTATATCTAAAAGAATCAAAGAAACAAAAGTGCAAATTGATAATATCCTAAAGCTATTGAATGATGCGGCTGAATACAGAAGCAGTGAATCAAACATAAAACTGCAGTGGATCATGATGATCGTAACTATTCTGTCTTTGTTCGTTGCATTGTACAGTATTAAGAATGGTGATGTTATAATTGAGATCAAAAATTTAATTGAGTGGATAAAAACACATAGCGGGTTAAAGGTATCTAACCTGTAGATCTCACAAATTAAGCGAAAATGTGGGGGGTGGTAAGAACTATAATTTGCCGAAGTCCGAGGATTCCAGACAGCCTCTGTGTCCACCGGAAAAAGAGAAAGCAATCCGAGAAGCAT
>OGXD01001248.1_pt1 | contig 20344 bp, 14 predicted proteins | sample 1576211 | NCBI WGS metagenome assembly OGXD01 (sample SAMEA3541470, study PRJEB24748) | human gut metagenome | biome: human gut; feature: human-associated habitat; material: faeces | place: China | collected 2012
TCCAGGTGCATTATATTCTCCCGCAAAGTCTTCTCCCAGCACCCAATTTCGGAAAGACTGCTGGTGTCCTCAAAATTCCAATTGAGGCCGCTGGTTACGAAAACGCCACAGGTCTTTCCGAAATTGGATGCCGGGAGGGGATGCCGGGAGGGGATAATCCCGCAGGTGGCTGGGCATCCGATGCCATGAGGGCACTTACAGGCATAGCCAGTTTTGCACGCGGATCTGGGGGAGGCTCAATCCTCATGGATGATACGGAAGGGGTCTTCCATGTAGATCGCAATGGTAATTCTATTCAGGCATATACTGGGAGTAGTATCTATTTCCCGCTCTCCAGACTGTTTTTTGATTCCTCACGGAACACACCCACCGGCCCGGAAAATGTTCCGCCCCATGTATGGCAACCCGCCATCCTATACCTGGGCCGCCCGGCCTAGATACAAGATGGCAGGTTGCCAGATGTGTTCGGGAGAGAACTCCGTTCCAACATGGCCTTTCCACTGTTTCGACAAATCCATTTTAACGATTGACCGATCGCCAGAGCTAACAGCAGTCAGCCCCCGTCCATCTGTAAAAAATACGCCGGACGGCAGTATATTGGAGTCGAGAGCCCCGACCACGCCAGTAGCGTTACGCCCAGTATCAGCGAGCCACGCTCCAGCTGTCGTGTCCGCTCCTGGCGTCCAATTTCGGAAAAACTGGCCGCCATCCACAGGAAGGAACAATCCCGTTGGGTTAGCGGAATCAGGGCGGAACTGGCCAAGATGGGCTGCCTGATGTTCCTCATCGGCATCCCAGGGCATGACCATGCCGTCAAATCCACCCGCTTCGTACTTTTCACCGAACTCCGGCGCATCCTCGAAGGCGATAAAATCGCCGTTGATCCAAGCATGGCGATCCGGCAACGTGGTAGAGCAATGATAGCGGGGCGCACCAATCTTCAGCTTCCGCAGGAAGTCCAGCTCGGCAATGAGGTCGGAAACCTGCTGGGCGTACAGATCCCCCACCAGCTCCCAGCCCACACCGTCGTAGACCAGGGTGTAGGTGCGCCCGGCAATCACGGCTCCGGCACCGATGGCCGCACCGCCGAAAAAGATGCCTTTGGCCCCTGTGCCGCTGACGTTGAGGGTCGGAGAGGCCGCGGTATTGGTATTGGCGAACTTCACCACCACGACAGCGCCAACCTTGAGCAAGAAGTTGCTGACCGTCACCGTTTTCGCCACAGTCGCCCCAGCCGTGGAACAAAGGGCGTAACGGGAAAGATCTCCGCCCCCATCAAAGCTGATCCCGTCGATGGTGCGAGCGGTCAGCAGCTTGCCGGGCAGAGGATGCACATGATCCTCGCGGGCCGCTGCCTCGGCCTTGCCTGCCGAAGCCGATCCGGGGGCCAGCGGTATTTTGTCGCTCCAGGAAAGCAGGCCGCTGAGGAGCTTGGTGGCGGAAGTATCATCACCGAACAGTTTGCGCCAAAGGAAAGGGGCACTCATGAGATTTTCTCCTATGCCAGACGGGGCTGGATGCTGTAGGGACGGATAACGATGCGAAACTCACTGCCTGCAGGGGCAGCAAACAACAGACGCAGGGAGGCAGACACGCTGGCATCCTCCGGGGCGGGGATCTCCTCGTACTGCTGGCCGGGGGCACAGATGAGGCTGTTCCAAAAGAGGTCGATCAGATGCTCGCCCGGCAGATAGGCCAGATCTTCGGGCAGATCGAGGGTACCCCCCTCCTCCACCGGAGATTTCAGCGTCCAGAAGGCTTCCTGGGGATGGCGCAGGGCCTCCACGATGCGGGAGAGCTGCTGCACTTCCTGCCGGGAGGCATAGCCCGCATCCGCCACCAAGATCCTCACATCCGCCGTGCCGGAAAGGATGATGGGCACCGAAAGCTCGTGGGTGGTGGCCTGCCCCACCGAACTCTTGAGCTTGTAGTACGGGGCATGATTGCCGTAGGCGTAGAGCACCGGCTCCCCGTCATCAAGGGGCTGCGCCCAGACGCCGAACTCCCTGATCCACCACCCGCCTTCGCTGGCCGGGATAACGATGTGCGCCCAGCAAATGTTGATATCGGTCTCATCCTGCGACAGCGTGTCGATGGGGCGGCGGTAGACCTCCTGAACGAGCGCCTCAACGGACACGTCCGGCGTGACGCTTTCGCCGCCGCCATCGCCTACGGATATATGGCTCAGGACCACGGGCTTGCCCGCCGCCTTGGCGGCCGCCTCCAGCCTGCTGCCAGCCTCCGTGAGCAGGCAGAAAAAATCGGGATTTTCCGTGGTCACGCCGGAGATGGGCGTCTCGTCCTTGGGGCCCGTGGGCACAGTGGCTATCTTTTCGGGCATATGACGCTCCTTGTTATAACGACCGCACAGCTGGCCACATGCACAGGGCAGGGAACAACGGGCGGTTTGGGTGAATGGAAACATGTCCGCATCATGGTGCGGCTGACGCTGGCCACGCGTGCCGGAAAGAATCTTATCGTATGGAGCCGGAAAGACCAGAAAGGCACTATGTCCGAACTTCTCTCCGCCGCCCTGCCCCAAGTGGCCAAAGCGGAAGAAGGAGGTTGGGACGAAGAAGGGAGCGTCTATGAAAGCGGAGCGGTATATCCGTCGGAAGAGGCGCTCCTTCACTGCGTTCGGAAGGGAAAGAACAAGGATGCGGACACTTCGGACGGGAAAAGCCGCACTGTGAACAAGCTTGCACAGAAGCCCGTCAAACTTCCGGTACATACGGAAAGCATGCGCCACGACATTGAATTCCGGCAGTCCAACCGTTCCGCCGACTTCATAGCCGGAGTGGACGAAGCCGAGTCCGGCCGGCGCTTCATCAACCGGGGGCGTCTGCTGCATACGCTGTTCTCCGCCATTGAAACGGAAGCGGACATCGACGATGCCGTCAACCGTCTGGTATTCGAAGGTATCATCGGCCGTGCCGAGACAGAGGAAGAGATACGGGAACTCACCCGCAAGGCATTTGCGCAACCGCAAATCAAGGACTGGTATTCGGGAACCTGGCAGTTGTTCAACGAATGCGACATCATCTGGCAGGAGAACGGAGAACTCCGCAACCGCCGCCCCGACCGCGTAATGATGCGCGACGGTGCAATTGTGGTCGTAGACTTCAAGTTCGGCAAGCCCAACAAGAAATATAACAAACAGGTACAAGGGTATATGGAATTACTTGTCCGCATGGGATATGACGCCAATGCCATCAGCGGGTATCTGTGGTATGTAGAAGAAGAAATAATAGAGAAAGTATGAAAACATTCCTTCAATCAGTAGCCCAAGACCTATACTCCAAGATAGGGAACAACCTGTCGCGCACGGCAATCGTATTCCCCAACAAACGTGCCAGCCTGTTCTTCAACGAATACCTGGCGGCTCAGAGCGACCGCCCGTTGTGGTCTCCCGCATATGTCAACATCAGCGAACTGTTCCGTAGCCTTTCGCCTCTGAAACCCGGCGACCCTATCCGGCTGGTGTGCGAACTGTACAAAGTGTTCCGCGAAGAAACGCACAGCGAAGAGCCTCTGGATGATTTCTATTTCTGGGGCGAGCTGCTTATCAGCGACTTCGACGATGCCGACAAGAACCTGGTAGATGCCGACAAGCTGTTCAGCAACCTGCAGGATTTGAAGAACATCATGGACGACTACGACTTCCTCGACCAGGAGCAGGAAGAAGCCATACAACAGTTTTTCCAGAACTTCTCCATCGACAAACGCACGCAACTCAAAGAGAAGTTCATCTCCCTTTGGGACAAGCTGGGAGACATCTACCGGCACTACCGGAAGAACCTCTCCGAACTGGGCATCGCATACGAAGGCATGATGTACCGCCATGTAATAGAGGAGCTTGATACGGACCGGCTGCGCTACGACCGCTACGTCTTCGTGGGCTTCAACGTGCTGAACAAGGTAGAGACCCGCTTCTTCCAACGCCTGCAGGATGCGGGCAAAGCCATGTTCTACTGGGATTATGACGTGTTCTACACCCGCCTGCCCCACGAACAGCAACCGCCCTACGTGCACGAAGCGGGCGAATTTATCCTGCGCAACCTGAAGCTGTTTCCCAACCAACTGCCCGAAACGGCCTTCGATGTCCTGCGGCATCCCAAGAAAATACGTTTCATATCCGCTCCTACGGAGAATGCACAGGCCCGCTACCTGCCCCAATGGGTGCGCACGGTCGTGAAAAGCGATACCGAGGCAAGCAAGGAGAAGGAAAACGCCATTGTGCTATGCAACGAGGCATTGTTGCTACCCGTGCTGCACTCCATCCCGCCGGAAGTGGAGAACGTAAACATAACCATGGGATTTCCATTGGCGCAGACACCCGTATACAGCTATATCAATGCCCTTATGGAACTGCAAACCGCCGGCTACCGCAGGGACACGGGACGCTATACCTACGAAGCCGCACTTGCCGTACTGAAGCATCCCTACACCCGGCAACTGTCCGCCACGGCCGAAGACCTGGAGAAGCAGCTCACCAAGGACAACCGCTTCTACCCTCTCCCGTCGGAGCTTAAAAAAGACGCTTTTCTCGAACAGGTATTCACCCCGCAGAACGGAACTGCTGCCATCTGCCGCTATCTCACCGAGCTGCTGCGCGAAGTGGCCGTCATATACCGTCAGGAGAAAGACGAAGAGGACATCTTCAACCAGCTCTACCGGGAGTCCCTATTCAAGGGCTACACCCTCATCAACCGCCTGCTCAGCCTGATAGAGAATGACGGGCTGAGCCTGCATACAGACACGCTGAAACGCCTGATGAACCGCCTGCTCACCGCCACCAACATCCCGTTTCACGGCGAGCCCGCCATCGGCATGCAGGTAATGGGCGTACTGGAAACGCGTAACCTCGACTTCCGCAACCTCATCATGCTGTCCCTCAACGAAGGGCAGCTTCCCAAGGCGGGCGGCGATTCGTCTTTCATCCCCTATAACCTGCGCAAGGCGTTCGGCATGACTACCATCGAGCATAAGAACTCCGTGTATGCCTACTACTTCTACCGCCTCATACAGCGTGCGGAGAACATTACCTTGCTGTACAATACGGCATCCGACGGACTGAACCGGGGTGAGATGTCGCGCTTCATGCTCCAGTTTCTCGTCGAGTCTCCCCACGACATCTCACGCCAATATCTGGAAGCCGGGCAATCTCCCCAACAAAGCCTCGAGATTGAAATACACAAGACGGACGAGGTACTGCAACGGATGTACAACGCATACGACATCCGCCGGCATCCCAACGCACTCTTTTCGCCTTCGGCACTCAACACCTACCTCGACTGCCGGCTCAGATTCTACTACCGCTACGTTGCCGGACTGAAAGCTCCCGACGAGGTAAGCGCAGAGATAGACTCCGCCCTGTTCGGTACTATCTTCCACCGTTCCGCCGAGCTGGTATACCAGGACCTCACAGCCAACGGAAAGGAGATACGCCGGGAAGACCTGGAGCAGTTGCTCCGCAACGACGTAAGGTTGCAGGCATACGTAGACACCGCCTTCAAGGAAGAGTTTTTCCATGTGCCTGCCGGCGAGCAACCCGAATACAACGGCACACAGCTTATCCACTCCAAAGTAATCGCATCCTATCTGCGGCAACTGCTCCGCAACGACCTGCAGTACGCCCCTTTCCGTATGGAAGGCATGGAACAAAAAGTAACGGAAACCCTGGAGATAGATACTCCTTCCGGAATACTTCCGCTGAATATCGGCGGAACGATAGACCGTATGGACAGCAAAGGCGATACCCTGCGCATCGTGGACTACAAGACGGGTGGCACTCCCAAGACTCCCGAAAGCATAGAGCAGTTGTTTACCCCTGCCGACAACCGTCCGAACTACATCTTCCAGACTTTCCTGTATGCTGCCATTATGTGCCGCAAGCAAGGACTGAAGGTAGCTCCATCCCTGCTGTACATCCACCGTGCGGCATCCGAGAGTTACTCGCCCGTTATCGAGATGGGCGCACCGCGCCAGCCCAAAGTACCGGTCAACAATTTTGCGTTTTATGAAGATGAGTTTCGCGAACGGCTATCAGCGCTCCTGCAGGAGATATACAATCCCGAAGAGCCTTTTACCCAAACGGAAGATGCGAAGAAATGCGAATACTGTGACTTTAAAAGACTGTGCAAGAAATAGAGGAGTACAATAAAACAATAGGGCAATTAAAGTAATAAAATCCGAGGAATCATATTGCAGCCAATATCACTTTAGCACCCTATTGTTTTATTGTCCTCTTTTTTATTTCTTCAACGGGATGGAGAAATAGAATGTCGAACCCTCTCCTTTCTTGGATGTAAACCACAACTTGCCGCCACTCTTCACTGCAAAATCCTGACACAGCAGCAATCCCAATCCGGAACCTTCTTCATTATTTGTGCCGAACGTACTGAAATGCGTATCTGTATGCAGCAGTTTCTTCTGTCCTTCTTCATCGATGCCGCAACCGCTGTCTTTTACACTGACTACCACTGTATCTCCTTGCTCTTCCATCTTCACCAACACTTCCGAATTTTCGTTGCTGAATTTAATGGCATTGCTCAGCAGATTGCGAATAATGGTTTTCAGCATATCAATATCGGTACAGACAGGCAACTTCTCCGGCTTTTCTTCACGGATGGTAATTTTCTTCAAGCCGGCCACCATATTGAACACATCAATCACGCTGTCTACCACTTCCACGGCATCCACATCCTGATAGACAACATTCAGGTTGCCAATCTGGCTTTTTGTCCACTTCAACAGGTTATCCAGCAATGAAAACACATCTTCCGTTGTCCGGTTTGCCATTGTCAGCAGTTCGTACATCTCACCGCCAATCTTCTCAACGGGCAGATTGAGCATCAGCATGTTCAGCACCATCTTGATAGAGCCCATCGGAGAACGCAGATCATGGGCAATTACAGAATACAACTTGTCGCGCCCGGCAATGATGCGCTGCAACTCTTCCGTCTTATTCAGAATAATACGCTTGGCCGCCACCAATGAAACCTGATGGGTGACACGGATTATCAGCTCTTCCTTATTGAAAGGTTTGGAAATAAAGTCACTGGCACCCGCCTGAAACCCTTTCACTATATCCGTTGTACTGTTCAATGCTGTCAAAAAGATGATTGGAATATCCGCTGTATCGGGATTGGATTTGAGACGTTGCGCCACTTCAAAGCCGCTTAAATCGGGCATCATTACATCCAGCAGCACCAAATCCGGATGTTCTTTATCCACTTGTTCCAAGGCCTGCCGTCCGTTGTTTGCCGTAGCAATCGCAAACTTCTCATTTGTCAGGAGTACTTTCAACAACAATACGTTGGACATCACATCATCTACGATGAGGATTTTGTACTCAGAAGGATTTATTTCCATGTTCATCTTTGTATTATATTTTTTCCCGTTATTGGTACCATATTTATTCAGGAACGATACTTGCCGAAATATTCAATCATGTGGAGCAAGCCTTCCTCCAACTCTATTACAGGCTGCCAGTCCAGTTTATGTTTGGCTAACGTAATGTCCGGTTTCCGTTGTCTCGGATCATCGTGCGGCAGTGGTTTGAATATCAGTTTTGATTTGGAACCTGTCAGCCTAATAACCTTCTCTGCCAGTTCAAGGATGGAGAACTCGTTGGGATTGCCCAAATTTACCGGGCCGATAAACCCTTCTTCCGTATTCATCATACGCACCATCCCCTCTATCAAGTCGTCCACATACTGGAAACTGCGGGTCTGAACACCCGAACCGTAAATCGTGATGTCCTTGTCCTGCAGTGCCTGGACCACAAAGTTGGAAACCACCCGCCCGTCGTCGGGCAGCATTCGCGGACCGTATGTATTGAAAATACGTATAATCTTTATGCGTATTCCGTTCTGACGGTAATAATCCATAAAAAGCGTCTCTGCGCAACGCTTGCCTTCATCATAACAAGAACGGATACCGATTGGATTTACATTTCCCCAATAACTTTCCACTTGGGGATGTATGACAGGATCGCCGTAGATTTCGCTGGTAGACGCCTGCATGATTTTTGCACCCGTCTTTTTGGCCAGCCCCAGCATATTGATGGCTCCCAATACCGAGGTTTTAATAGTCTTTATAGCATCGTGCTGATAATGTACCGGAGATGCGGGACAAGCCAGGTTATAAATCTCATCGACTTCCGCCTCGTAGGGCAATTCCACATCGTGAAGCACAAACTGAAAACGGGGATTTCCTTTCAGGTGGGCTATGTTCTCTTCCGAACCGGTGAAGAGATTGTCCAGGCATATTACTTCGTGTCCGTCTTTAATCAGCCGGGTACACAGATGAGAACCTATAAAGCCGGCACCACCGCTAACCAATATTTTTTTCATGCAGCACTTATTTCTGTGTCCGAAGACCATGCAACTTGTTTGTTCTGTTTATGTGCTGACAAATGTAGGCGATTTGGCTAAAATATGCAAGTTTACAGGAGAATTATTTCAACTATCAAGGCATATATTCCGGCTTGTTGTCAGGAATACTGAAATCTTTATTGGCAAACAGGTCTGCCAAACCCGAAATTTGCTTCAGACGAAGCAGCTCGTCCCGGTCCATTCCTATGTTTTTCATAATCCACTGGTCGGACATACCGGCACGGTCCAGTTCGGCAACGATGTTGCACATCAACTCGATGTTATGCGCCCCGCGCGCACGGTTATGACGGATAGTGGACGCCATGCGGTTGGACAGCTCCTTATCAATTACAACAACCGGCAACAAACCGTTTTCGCGCTGATAAATCCGCTTGGAAGTTTTCAATACCTGATAGCGGTGGTAGCCGTCCACCAATATATAGTTGTCTTTCTCCCGGTCGTAATAGCACACGCAGGGCATTGTAAATCCGTCTTCCCAGATGGACAGTTCCAGCAATTTCATTTCGGGCGGTGCCACTACATTGGGGTTATAATCATTGGCCTGTATCTTTTCTACGGGAATTGCTTTTACATTATATACCGGACTTTTATCTACACTCATAACATCATATTTTTGAATTGTTCCATTATCTTGTCTCGCTTGTATATTTCCTCTTTGGTCAGGGCAAACCCCATGTACTTGCACGCGTGGTCGTTCTTTAAGATACAGATGCACATGCGCTTGTAGGTAGGGATTTCCCTGAATTCCGTTATATCGATATCATCCAGATAATCCATGCGGACAGGTTTCTTGTTTGTCTTGTAATTGGTATGATTCATCACTTCGATGGGAATGCCTGCGTCTTGCAGCTTCTTTATGGTATTCTCGCCCAAGCATCCCCCTTTTGTCCGCCAGAATTCGATGCTGACGGTCAGCTTCTTCAGATAGTTGCGCCGGGTTTCTTCGGGCAAGGTGGAAAGCAGGAATTGCATAAAGCTCTTCCAGGTATACCCTTCGGGAATGCGTACGCTCTGCCAGCCCATGGCGTGAGTACCGCCATAGATACCGGTAAAGTTCACCCCGTTGACACGTCCTATCATCTTCCCCCAGGTATTGGGGTCTATCACTTTATACAATGCAAGGCTCTCCTGCGCCTCGCACAGAAACGGACTTGCCACACGCTGGCGCTCTATATTGACACCCGCCTTATAATACAAATCGTACAGATGGTTATAATCGAAGCCGAACTTACCGTTGGCAGTCCATATGTCCGTCGTTTTCCAGTCGTAGATGGGATAAGCGTTGAATATGTCATTGCCTATTTTGGAAGTCCACCTGTAGTTATGGTACATCTGGTATTTACGGTTCAGATGAATACTGCGCCAGCGGTTGAAGCTTTCCTGCGTGCGGATACCAATAAGGAAACAGGTGCGCACCGCATCTTTCCGCTGATGCAGCCATTTGGCAAAGTGCATCTGGAATTCGTAATCCCACATTTTCTCCGTATAGAAAGGGAACGCTTCTTTCGTATAAGAACCCTGCGGCATCTGACGCACCCAAAGCTCCTTCATACTCTCGTCCCAAGGACGCCAATAGCTCTGATACATGGATGTGCAGGTGGTGACCTTGAAAGGGACACATACCCGATAGACTTCCAGAATATCCTTATTGGCTTCCAATATACGGTCTACATAATCTATGGTTACGGTGTACTGTATCTCATAATCCATATGAAACACACACAATTTTCGCTTTAAATTATTACGCCGGATGTAATCTATGCACAAGTTCAGCAATACGCCACTGTCCTTCCCTCCGGAAAACGACACGCATATTGTATCGAACTCTTTAAAAATCAGTTCTAAACGTTCCTGCGCAAGTTCGTATACATTTTTAGAAACAGCCATAGTTATCTGTCTTTTTTCATTTTCACGTAGCGAGTCCAGACTTTCTCCTCCGAAAAGCCTAATTCCTTAAAAAGAGAACAATGCTCCATGAAAGTAACCGATGTCAATTCCTTACCCGCAGTTGCATTCGATATAACCTTCTCCAATAATAGCTTCAGCGTGCTTTCATTATTGTCCTCTACATAGTAGTTGTTAATGATACACTCTTTCTTCTTCTCTTCTACGGGTATAAAACCTATAACTTTCCTCTTTTCTACTGCCACAAACCAAACAAAATCTTCCGATGTACGAAACGGGTAGTTATAATTCTGCTTTAAGACATCGGGATTCATCACCAATGGCGCTACAAGCTCATATAGCCGCCTGTCTGTTCCCTTTAATTGTATAATTTGTATCATTCAGTATTATCGGTTTTATGTTTTGATTGTAAATTGTTCAAAGATAAATATTAAACTTTATGCCTTAAGTAATTTTTAAGCAGTTTTAAGAATAAAGATTCAAATTGTCGTAATTTATTGTTTTTATACAGAATTTGTAATTCACTGATAATCAATAGGCATAAAAGTGGTATTATTCAGTATATGACTGAACCTATTTAAGTATACGACCGAAATAGGATGAGTATACGACTGAAATGCCTTCAGTATACAGCCGAATGTTTCAGCATTTTAAACTATAAACTATTTTCAATAAAATAGCTGTGTATCAGAAAGGATTAAACAATCTTATTTCACCCATATTCTTGCATTTTTAACGATTAAGGTATTATTAATTAAATAAAATTTATACATTTGCACAGCTTTTAAAAGTAGCCCGAAATTCTTTTAATCTATTCCATTTTTCCATAATATTGAATACATAAGTAAACAACAAAACAATTATAAACAGTAAAATTATGATGCTAAACACAAAGAAAAGACCGCTTATAGCTGCGGCCCTATTACTGACATCGTTCGGAATAACCACATCGTGCATCGATAACAGTTATGACCTGAACAGGGACATCGACATGACAATCAGTGCAGGTGGCGAACATCTGGCAATTCCCGTGGGATATACGGAGAAGATAACATTGGATAAAATCATCGAACTGGACGAGGGGGATGATTTGCAGATTGTGGATGGAGAATATCATCTGCTGAAAAAGGATAATATTGATGAGACGAATACATCGGTAAAGCTGGTTACAGTTAATGAATCATCGAATCCTATAGAACCGATTAGAATAATCAGTGGGAACCATGATAGTGATGTTTATGATATTTTAATCTCAAATGCAGAATCAGAGGGATTCATCAACGCAGAAGCCCATGGTGTGGACAAAGCCGTCATAGAAATCGGCTCCTTGGCTGCCGATATGCCAACGACCTTGACTCTTAAATTAAAACTTAGCGGTGAAATTTCAACCTCATTGGTTAAAGTGGGAACTATGACAATCACCTTCCCGAACTTCATACAATTCGAGAAAGAGAACGGACTGAATGGACAGACCCTTACCATGACTGATGTACAGATAGAACCCTATTCCGGATTTACAAAAGAACTGAAAATCAACAAATACGTATTCGGAAAGGAATACGGTGAAGGAAACAGAGTTGACGAAGAGAATGGCGACAGAATCCTTAAAATCGAAAACCAAGAGATAAAGATAGATATGCAAGGCATAAACGTAGCAGATCCCTCCGGCAACGGCTCTTTAAATATCACTCCTACCATTACCCTTGCAGAAATGGCTGTAAGCGAAGTTTACGGCACCATCCAGCCTGACATCGACGTGAAGCCTACCGAAGTGGAACTGAACAATCTGCCCGACTTCCTGCAAGACGATGAAATAAGACTGGACATCACCAATCCTGTTTTCTCATTCAATGCCAACAACCCACTGAATACGGATGTAGAAATGGATGGTGTCCTGACCGGATATAAAGACGGTAAAGTAACCAAAATCGTAAAAATAGGAAGCGGTAACGGTGGTGCATCCATCACATTAAAACCCAGCGGAGACAAGCAACAGACAATTTCAATAGTACGTGATGAGCAAACGGTGGTTGAGGCAAATGCAACCAAAGTTGTCGTGCCCAATCTGAATGATATTATCGAAACGATACCCGACCACATCAACGTTGAGCTAAAGCCGGTCGTAAAGACAGAACAGTATTACACCGTCAATTTAGGACAGGACTACACGCTGAACAGCGCATACGACATCGACATCCCCCTGAGCTTCGGCAGCAACCTGAAAATCGTGTATGAAGAAACACTCGATAACTTCGACCTCGACCTTGAAGATGTAGATATCAAAAAAGCCGTTCTTTCCATAAATGCCGTCAACACCATTCCTTTGGCAATGGAAATCAAGAACGACAACGTAAGCGCACTGGATGCCAACGGAAACGTGATAAAAGACATCGACGTAACCGTAGAGGGAACCATCACGGAAAGCAAAGACGGCAAGACCGAAGTTTCAAGCGCGCTCAATGTCAACTTGAACGAAACGGCGGAAGGCGCCATCAGCAAGCTGGACGGCCTGAAGCTGAAGATAACAGCCGTGCCCGGACAAGCCACCGATGTTCAGTTGCTAAGCACACAATGGATGCAGCTTAAAGACATGAAACTCAAAATTCCCAACGGCATCAAAGTAGATTTGAACTAAGAGAAATTATTTCATGCGATACAGACAAAAGATTCAACAATCATATATAACGAAACGAATGAAAACAAATGTTTTAGCGATTATACTGTCTGGAGCCGTAGCGACACTTGCAATCGGCGATGCGATGGCACAGACACAGAACAGCCGTTCAACCTATTTTCTGGAAGGAAGTACCTACCGTCACGAACTAAACCCCGCCTTTATGGGCGAACGTGGCTACGTCAGTTTTCCCGGCTTGGGCAATCTTACAATCGGCGCGCAATCCACAGGCGGTGTAGGCGACTTTATCTTCAAGAAAGCCAACGGCGACCTCACCACCTTTATGAACGAGGAAGTGAGCAGCGCCGAATTCCTGAAAGGACTGCCCAAAAGACTGAAAGTAGGTGTCAACGTAGACGAATCGATTCTTTCCTTAGGCTTCCACGCCTGGGGCGGTTTTAACACACTCGGCATCTCCGTAAAGTCCAATACCAACGTTTTCATGCCCGATGAACTTTTCAAGTTCATGAAAAACGGGGTAGCCAGCGAAACGGGAAGCAGCTACAACGTGAAGAACGTGAACATCGTATCTACCAACTATGCGGAAATTGCTTTCGGTCACTCACGCGAAATCAACGAACGCCTCACGGTAGGCGCCAAAGTAAAAGCGCTCGTGGGACTGGCAAAGGCCACCATGCACATTGACGAACTGAACATTCTCGCCTCTCAGGACCAATGGACCATCACCCCGAAAAATGCCGAGCTTTACATGTCTGCCAAAGGCCTCATCGTGCCCACCAAAGGCGAAACCGGCAACTATCAGGAAGACGACTATATCCTGGATGCCAACGGAGACAGAACCCCGATACTGAAAGACGGAACCGACGGACAGATTTCATACGATGACATCGATTTCGATACGGACAACCTCGGCCCCACAGGTTTCGGTATGGCTATTGATTTGGGAGCGACCTACAAACTGAATGACGAATGGACATTCTCCGCCTCCTTGCTCGACCTCGGTTTCATTTCATGGAAAAACACCACCAAAGGAACAATGAACAAAGACTTCACGTTCGACGGTTTTAGCGACATCTCCGTGAAAGACGACGGAACCGACAATAACAAGAAACTGGACACCCAAGTGGACGAATTAGTAGATGACCTGGCAGATCTGGCAAAGTTTGATAAAGCAGGGGAAGGATTAAAGCGTACCACCGCCCTTGCAGCCACCCTGCACCTGGGCGCTCAATATACCCTGCCCGCTTACGACCGTTTGAGCTTCGGCTTCCTCTCCACCACCCGCATGCAAGGCAAGCACTCATGGACGGAAGCACGCGTTTCGGCAAATGTTGCTCCCCTCTCCTGGTTTGAAGCATCGGTAAACTACGCCTTATCCAACTTTGGCTCCGATGCCGGCATCATGCTGAATTTCCACCCGCGCGGCTTCAACTTCTTCATTGGTGCAGATGTTCCCATGTGTAAATACGAACCGGCCTACTACGCTCCTATCAGCCGTGCAGCCGTCAATGTAAATATGGGTATCAACTTTACTTTCGGACCGAAGCACAAGCGTAAATACAAAACGGTAGAAACCCAATCACTCTGAATTTATCAACCAAAACAAGAAGAATATGAAAAAGATATATTGTCTGCTGTTTGCCATGCTGCCATTGGCTGCATGGGCAGGTGAGGTAAAAGTCACCAAGCCGGTACTGACTCTGGAAAACGATACGCTGACCCTGGACTTTAAGTTTAATATGGAAGCCGTAAAAGTCAACAGTACCCAGTCTTACGCCTTTACTCCGGTATTGTTTGCGGGAAAGAACTGCAAGACCTTGCCGCCCGTTGTCGTCACCGGTAAAAACAAGTTCAAGATGCGCCACAAAGACCGTAAGCTTGCCAGGAAAGGCGATTACAATGCGCCTTATACCATTATTAAAGGCAAGTCTGCCGATCGCCGGAACCTCGTGAACTATACCGTATGCCTCCCCTACGAAGAATGGATGAGCCAGGCGGATATGTGGATATTGCAGGAAGGCAGGAAAGACTGTCTGCTGGATTTACCCGAGATTCAGGTGATAGAACCGGTAGTTGTGGTAGAAGAAGAACCATTGCCGCAGAAAGGTTCCATCTGCGAACCCTGCATGAGCATGGTATCCTACCTCACCCCGACAGAAAAGCCGTTGAAAGTGCGCTCTGAACAAAACACCCTGTATATAGAATATGCAGCGGGCGGAACGGAATTCAAAGCCGATTTCAAAAACAACTCCGCTGAGCTTCAAAAGCTGAAGGAAACCCTGAACCCGCTGACCGAAGGCGACTTGGTTACTTTCAAAGCCATCAACATATGCGGCTATGCTTCACCCGACGGCTCTGCCAAGACCAACGACCGCGTAGCCACAAAACGCGCCGACTCTTTCTCCCTCTATCTCAGAGGAAGTTATCACTTCCCGGACAGCATACTGAACGTAACATCAGCCGGTGAAGACTGGGACAGCCTTGTCAAGATGCTTGAGGAAGACAAGCCCGACTATGCGGACAAAGCATTGGAAATAATCAATAAGTACACCAACCCTGATGTACGTGAAGCCAGACTGAAATCAGGACTGGGCAGCGCTTCCTACCGTGCCATGATGAATGAATATTATCCCCGCCTGCGTCGTCTGTCTATCGCCATAGATTACGAAATACGCGAAGTACGCAACTCCGAAGCCGCAACGTTGATTTATACCAATCCCAAGATGCTGAATCTGCAGGAAATGTACGGCGTAGCCAAGAACTTCCGGCCGGGTACGAAAGAATACAGGGAAGTGTACGAAATAGCCGCTACCAATTATCCCACAGATATTGTGGCAAATATCAACGCTGCCTCTGCCAACATCGTTTACGGTGACTTTGACCGCGCGCAGCAATACATAGAAAGGGTAAAAGACGATCCTCGTGCATGGAACAACCTGGGCGTGCTGGCATGGCTGTCGGGCGACAGTGAAATAGCAAAGGAATGGTTCACCAAAGCTTTGACCATAGAACCGGAAAAGGCACAGGAAAACTTGAATAAGATAAAGTAACATACACATCTTTGCATAAAAAATAAAAGAGTTGCAATAACGGGACAGTTCCCTATATTGCAACTCTTTTTTTAATATATCCTATATCGGCAACCTCTTTATTGTGCCTTTCTTGCAACAGACAGCATTTTGCGTGCATAACACCATACTACGCAATAGGCAGCCAAAGGTACGATAAACGCCATCACCATTGTTGTATAATCCGCCACAAGCCCCATCAACAGCGGACCTACCACCCCGCCTACCGGAGACATCATCAGGAAAGAGGAAGCGCGCTTGGTATGGTTGCCCAACCCTCTCAGAGAAAGAGCGAAAATAGTAGGAAACATAATAGCCTCAAAAGCATATCCGCAGAGCAGTGCAACCAGCGACACCATGCCCACATCAAGCAACACCACAAGAGTAGTCACCACCGTTCCCGTAGCGCAAACCAGCAGCATCTTCTCCGCACGTACACGTCCCATAATCCAACTGCCAGCAAAACGTCCCAGCATAAATAATCCCAATCCGCCGAATGAGAGTACCAATGAGGCTTCACGGGCATTCATCCACCCCTGTTCCACTACATAATTAATGAAAAAACTATTAATGGAGATTTCCCCTATTTCGTAAGCAAACAGAGCCAGCAAACCAAAGATAAAGAGTTTATGCGACCACAGCCCTATTTCATGCCCGGCTTCATCCACCTCTACCCCATGCTCTATTTCGGGTAACTTAATCTTCGAGAAAACCAACGCTACCAGCAGCACCACTATCCCCATGCCTACATAAGGCAGAGCCACATTACCCGCACTGCCGCTCCCGTCTTCCGAAAACAAAAGCAGACCTGCCAGCACAGGAGCGCAAATACATCCCAAACCATTGAAGGACTGTGCAAAATTCAGGCGGCTGGCTGCCGTTTCCTTCGCCCCCAATTCCGTTGCATAAGGATTGGCAGCCGTTTCAAGGAATGTCAATCCACAACCGATGACAAAAAGGGCAAACAAGAACATATTGAATGACAGATAGTATTGCCCGGGAATAAACAGCAACGAACCGATACCGTACAGCAGCAACCCGAAAACCACTCCCCTGCGATACCCGAAACGGCTTATGAACAATCCTGCAGGAACAGCCATTACGAAATAGCCCATATACATCATCGCCTGGATAAAAGCCGAATGCGCCTTTGTAATATCCAGCAGTTCCTGAAAATGCTTATTCAGCACATCCAGAATGGCATGTGCAAATCCCCATAGGAAAAAGAGAGAAGTAATCAATATAAAAGGAACAAGGTATTGCTCCCCTACCAACGGTATCCGTTTCTGTTTCATAATCTAATAATTTCAGACAATCTGTGTCTATCAATAAATGCGGCCGCAAAGATAAGCAATAAAAAGGAGACAGCCCCATCCATACCACGTATCTTCAACTAAAACACATAAGAAAGGGATAACTGCCAATACCTGTTTTTGGATTCAAATACATCACCGTCAAATATCTGGTCTATGGCATCGTGCTTGTTTCCGCCGATATGATGTTTGGCAGATTGCGTCAGACCGATATTATAGTAACAGCTCAACATCAGGTGATTTACAATCTTAACACCGCCGCCAAGATTGATACCGACCTCAGTGGAACGCCAACCCATGGATGAGAGATCTTTGTCTATGACATCTACAGCTATATGGGCAAGCTTACGCCCCCAATTATCCTCATCTACCAAAAAAGAAAAAGAGGGTCCCACCCCCAGGAACAGGTCAAAATTGTCTGATATGCCCATCTCCCATTTCAGCTCAATAGGGATGTCAATACTTTGCGTTTTTACATCGGTACTTGCACCGTTGGCAGTATTGGTAAGTTTCACACCGCGCTGCACATACAATAAGGAAAAGTCAAGAGCAAGACCATAAAAACCGGTCTGATATTGCAACATGGGACCTACCTGAAAACCGGTCTGATTCTCTTCCTTGATCTGACTACTCATTCCGTGAATATCCGCCTTGTTGCCAAGCACACCTGCTTTCAAGCCGAAATGCAAGCCTTGCGCCATGCCGGTAACCGGAAATAAACATGCCAATAGCGACAATAAACAAATTACTTTTTTCATTATCATTTACAAAATAGAATTATGGGAACAAAGGTATGGATTTCCGTCCGTAGTCCAAATTCTCGTACAGTTAACATTGCTCTTTTTGTTCTTTTTTAGCTGTATACAGTAAGATTAATATTGATATTTTCAGCAAAAGTATTCACTTTTTCCGATTAGCAGTCGATGAATGTTTTTTATACCATTTTTTATTTTCCAAACAATAAATATATTGCTACCTTCGTTTCTGCATTCGGACAAGGTTTTGTTTTTTTGGTTGAAAACATTAGGCAGAACCATGTACCGTACAATAAAATTATTAAACTAAAAAACGACGGTGCAAAGCCCGCATACAAATTTATCCGTAATGAAACTCTATATATTGATACAGCGATTTTTAGGGAGAAAGTATGTACATTATTTCGTACTTTTCTTTATCCTTATCTCCATTGCAGCAATCATCGGAAGTTCGTATGAGGAAATGGCCGCATACAGGTTGCCTCTATTCGGAGTGACCTATGTATCCTCTTTCGTATTTTTAGTGGAGTACATAGCCCGTATCTTATCTGCACCGGCACTTTATCCCGGCAGAAAGGCTGTGAAAGCACGTCTGAAATACACATTCTCTTTCTATGGATTTGTAGATTTCGTAGCTGTGCTACCTTGTATCCTTACCTATATATATTGGGATACGGAAGTGGTGCATGTCATCATCCTGCCTTATATTTTTATCATTTTCAAACTGATACGGCACTCTCGTTCTTTCCGGATTATCGGCCGGGCGCTCTCAGCCGTAAAAGAGGAACTTGAAACTGCATATACTGCAAGTTTCATCACTATCTGCTTTTCAGCCATCCTCATGTATTATATCGAAAGAGGTGCTCAGCCCGAAGTTTTCAAAAATATCGGAGACGGAATATGGTGGGCTATCATCACGTTTGCCACCGTAGGTTACGGAGACATTTATCCGGTTACGCCTTTAGGGAAGTTGCTGGGATGTATCATCTGCCTGGTAGGCGTGGCTATGGTAGCCATTCCTACCGGTATCATCAGTTCTTCTTTTATCAACATTATACAAAAAAAAGAAAAGGAAATTTCAAAATAACAACCTAACTGATTTTAAACTTATAATTATGATGAAAAAAAGTGTTTTAACCGTTTTATTTGCGCTGTTTTGCACGATGAGTTTTGCGCAATTGTCTTTCAATGTAAAAGCCGGTCTTAACCTCAGCAGCTATATCGGCGACAACTCGGATCACTCCAAATTCAAACCCGGAGTACGTCTTGGTGTCGGAATGGAATATCAGTTCACCGACATCATTTCCTTGCAACCCTCACTGTTTTTCTCGCAGAAAGGTGCAAAGTATTCGGAAGGATACGAAGGTATCGTGGATGCTGATGCAGATGTAAAAATCAACCAGCTTTATCTGGAACTCCCCATCAATGTACAATTCCGCTTCAACATTGCAAACAACACCAACTTAGTGGTTGCGACAGGACCATATCTTGCCTGTGGCGTAGGTGGAAAAGCTAAATTCGACGGCGAGGCCTCCATTGGTAATGTCGGTATAAATGCTGACGAGAAAATTGACACATTCGGTGATGACGGACTTGGATACAACCGATTTGATGCAGGATGGAACATCGGACTAGGTGTAGAATTCGGACAAATTCTGGTAGGGCTTGACACCCAACTCGGATTTTGCAAGATCATGGATGGAAATGCCCCACACAATGCGAATATAGGCATTACCGTAGGATACAAATTTTAAAACTACTCTCTTACATATTTTCCTGTATAAAAAAGAGTCTGCTGTTAAAAAACGGCAGGCTCTTTGTCGTATATAATTATTAGCATCTTACCCAAACACTATTTTTTTTAAATTATAGAATACATTCATGCTCAATTCTCATTAAATGCCTTTTAATAACCATTCAAACGGCACTAAAATGAATAACAAAATTGCCGTTATTCTTGTATTAGCAGATGTAAAATACTCACTAAACGATTTGGAAAAGCATTACAAGACGTTTTGCGGTTTATAAAAAATCGCATTTCGTTTTGTGTTAATGGCTGCTAAACCATCACAAAACGTTTTGTAGAAGTATCACGGAACGTTTTGCGGTTTATACAGCAAACTGCAATGTATCAGAATGCGTCACGGTGTGTCATCAGATTGGTCTCCCGATTGAGACCTCAAGAAAAAAGCCCTTGAAAGTCAATCACTTTCAAGGGCTTTAGAGTGTTGTTGCGGTGCGTACGGGACTCGAACCCGTGACCCCATGC
>OGXD01001265.1_pt1 | contig 20105 bp, 19 predicted proteins | sample 1576211 | NCBI WGS metagenome assembly OGXD01 (sample SAMEA3541470, study PRJEB24748) | human gut metagenome | biome: human gut; feature: human-associated habitat; material: faeces | place: China | collected 2012
ATGATGCGGGCAGATTCGGGATGGGGACGGGTGGACATAAATAAGCACCTCGATTCTAAATTATAATCTGAATTATAAACTAAGGATTGAAGATTACGAACCACTCCACCGCCAAGCGTGGCGGAAGCCTTTGGATTCGGCTTCCGCAATCGTCGAAGCATAAAAATCACCATCGGAAGGGTTGATTATGACTCGGTCATACTGTTGGTCAAACGGTAAGTGATAGATTTGATCTCCATCTTTTGAAACATTACATTTAATAAGAGGGTATTCTTTCAAGGGAAAATTCTCGACAACAGTGATGTCAAGATAGTCAGCGCAGGACTTTGCTAAATCTGAAAGAGAGGTGGTTGTAATAAACAGGCTTCCAACTGTGCAATCAGGGTGTTCCATTTTTTGAAGAATAGTTGTTCCGTAGAGCTGAAAAATATGTTTCTCGTGAATTGTTTTTTCGACAGACCATCTCTTGCATTGAATAACATACATCTTATTGTCTTTAGAAATAATCAAATCGCGACCCATGTCTTCAAGGCCTTCGGTTGCACCATTGTATCTGACGCGATACCCCTTTTTCTCGTAGCAATAACCAACATAGCGTTCATATTCGATACCGATTTGCCAGTTGGACTTTTGACGTTTAGAATACCTCTCCAAAGCGAGTTGAAGCCTATCGGCTGATGAAAGCGAACGATATTCTTGAGGTGATAACCATTTTTTCAAAGAAGAATATTCACTTTCTGGTGCGATTTCAGATTCAGCAAACTGTTGCAAATCTTCCGAACTAATTTCTTTAAAGTCGGATAGCCAAGGAAAAATGGTTTCGTAGAGGGTTAATTGATACTCCTGAAGCTTACATTGTTGCTGAAGGGTACGTTTTTGAGCTGCTATTTCTTTGACTTTTTCAGCTGCCGTAAATGCTGGGTGTGGCTTTGTTTGAAGATAATTGACCTCTTTCAAATCTTGCAGGTGAAGATAATCTGCGAATTGTTTTGCAAAAAAAGGAGCAGTGGCAGGGTTAGAATTTAAGAGTTTGTGAATGAAATCTTCTTGTTCATCCAATTTCTTTTGACGACTGGAAAGATCAGTTTCAAGGAACACACAATTTCGATGACGTTCAGCAAGCTTTTGATCAAGTTCATCTAACTGAAGTTTCCGTTGCTGTTGATATTCCAATTCTTGCTGAGAATCTTTTTTGAGAAGCTCATAATGCGAAACAGCGTCATTCAATTCTTTAAGAGTAGCTTCTCGTTGGGAAATTTCGGATTCCAGTTTTTGAAACTCATCTGACTTAAGTTGAAGTTCTTGTCTATGCCTAGTTTTGTTACCGCAAATATATCCGACCAGAAGAGCAAATGGAGCAGTTCCAATGGCGATATACATCCAATTCATACAGAATACACCTATTCAGTCTTTATGCTTCTTTCGTAACCATGACATTTGGAGACTGTTTTTTATAGTAACCGGTACGGTTTAAATCCTCAGCATAGCCGATAACTTTTTCCTGCCCCTCTTCATTCAGCTGATCAAAGACAGCTAAAAGAGTGGACTGCTGGGGAGCGAGCTGTACATTGGCCTGCTGTGCAGAATCCTCCATGCCCATCAAATAAGTTGGAGTAGTATCCAGAACGATGGCGAGTTTTTCCAAAATAGAGCGTTTAAGATTGACGACAAGGCCGTTTTCATATTTATAAATGGCCGCTTTCTGTACACCAATTCTTGCGCCCAATTCTTCCTGTGTCATCTGGTGCTCGATGCGAAGCTGGCGTATCCGTTCGCCAGTGGTCATGAAGCATCACCTCTTTTGTTTGTTGTGTCTTAATAATACCACATAAAATCTAAAAAGCAAGAAAAAATATCTTGACAGGATTCGAGAAAGATGCTAATATCTAAGTATCCTAAAAAGATACGGAGGTGGTAGAGATGAATAAACGGAAATTAAACGCTGTGATGCAGTTGCATGGCGAGTCACAGCAGAACTTAGCAGACTATCTGAAGATGAGTCTTTCTCGCCTGAATGCTAAAATCAATGAGTACCGTGGGGCGCAATTTCGACAGAATGAAATTGCAGCGATTCAGGAGCACTATGGTTTGTCGGCGGAAGAGGTCAATGAAATATTTTTTGCCTCGCTAGTATCTCAAAAAGATACCGCTGACCCGCCGAAAAGTGCGTGAGGGAGGAGGAAAAGTGATAACGATTATTGGCATGGCAGCAATATGGATTTGTGCAGCGGTGTGCGTATATGTCATTGCCCGATGGGGGCCGCGAGGTATGCTGCGGTGGTATCCGTGGTATGCAATAGCAATATGCAGCCTCGAAAGTGCTGTCTTGGCAGGCATTGCACAGATCAGTGGAACTCTTTGAGTTCCTCTTGCATCGCAATAATCAGCTCGATTTTTGCATTTGCGAGTTTCGCCATTTCGTCTTTAGAAGGCGACGCTGGATAACGAAGCAACTCGGAGTAGTAAATGCTTGTGGCGTTGTTCACACGAGTTCCAGAAAGAATCATGACTTGGGAATTAGCGCTGCTGAGTTGCAGGACAGCTTCAGAAGACAAGGGATAGGAGGTAGAAGAAGCTAACGAGATAAAGGTTTTATAAGCTTCAAGTTTTGCGTTGAAAAACAACTGAGAAGATTGAAGCTTATAGGCGGAATACGCAATCTCTTTTGAGGAACGGCAGCCGGAAGTGAAGCGCGGCGAGAAAGGCCGGATGATGAGCGTCTACACCTGCTACAACGCAGCCGGAGACGTAATAGGCGAAGGCACCGCAAGGGAGCTGTGGGAGGCGGGCGTCTTCAGCAACGACAACGCGGCCTACTATACCTACAAAGAACAGGGCGGGCGCTGCATAAAGCGCGGCATCGCAAAAATGACCTGCCGAAAAGAGATGCGGAAGGTCGGCCAGAACAATGCCCGGGGTGAAAAGGCAGACTGCGCCGCAAAGAAGCCGGAGCGGCCCGTCCTGCGGAAGATAAAAGACCCGACGCCGCTGGACTACGACGTCCACGACCTGATACTCTACAACGCCATCGCCAGAAAGGAAGGCCGGCCGGAGTTGACCTACGGCTACTGGGCGGCGGCGGGAAAGCCAGCAAGGCCATAAAAATACAGACAGGCAAGCCCCCGATGGTTTTCCATCGGGGGCGTCTTCGACAAAATATAAGGCGAGATGGGTGCTGCCGAGGAGGCTCGGCGGCAGGCATATCGGTTTATATAGAGGTAAACCTCTCAGCGTTCCCGTCGGCCTTTGGCCGCGCGAGAACGCAGCTCCCCTACCGAGGGGAGCCTTTCTCAAATGAAGCGTCCGGGCGGGCGCTTTGGGGAGCTAGTATACCCGTTATCCCTGTGACGGTGATGGGCCACAGGAAAGAAAACTACACTACCAGCTCAAGGCAGCAGGAGGGTACAGGATGAAGAAGAGATATACCCGGGAGAAGAAAACACTCTGCGGAGAGGGGTACATGGAGGTGGACCTCTACCACATCACACCGGAGGAGCACGCAGCCAAGCGCCGGAAGAAGACGAGGCCCAGCAGCGAGCGGCAGAAAAAGCGGAACGCCCAGCACGCACACCGGTGGAGGGTACAGAAAGCCAACGCAAACTTTACCGTGCTGGGATTTTATCTGACCCTGACCTACATAGACACCTTTTTGCCGGAGAGCATGGAGCAGGCCCAGCGGGATTTACGCAATTACATCCGCCGGGTGAAGGCTGCCATCGCAAAGCTGTACGGCCCGGGCGCCGAGCTGCGGGTCATGGGCCTGACCGGCTGCGGACGGAAGAGCGGGCGGTACCACCATCATCTGCTGGTGGAGTGCAAAGGGCTGACCATGCGGCAGAATGCGGAGTTCCGGCAGCTGCTGGAAGACAAATGGGCCGTGCGCTGGCCGGACGGCAGCGTGGAGAGCCTCGGCACAGCCAACGCTGACCGGCTGAACCTGCAAAACAGGCTGGATGACCTGATCACCTACTTCGAGAAGCACGGACAGATGCGGTGGTACGAGACGAAGAATCTGACACTGCCGGTGGAGCGCGCCCCCAACGACACCCGATGGAGCCTCAAGCAGCTGCGCAAGGCCTGCACCGAGTGCAAGGACAACGCCTACTGGTGGGAACAGAGATACCCGGGCTGGAAGTTTGTGCGGTGCGTCGTGCCGGAGCCGGACGCGCCGGGCGACGAAAAAGAGGGCTGGGACGCAGACGAGCTGCGCTGCTATGTGGTGATGGTAAAGCGGGAGGGTGCGAAAGTTCGCACCTGACAGACAAAGTACCGGTATTTTGCGCGGTAAAAACGCGCTTTATTCGCGCGCGGGAAGAAAACGCGCAGGAAGACGGGAGGCGGGGAGTTGACCAGGGAGCAGAAACGACGGGTGCGGGAAGAGCTGCGGGCTTGTGGACAGGGAAAAAGCGACTGGGCGGGCGTGATCGCGCTGGCGATGGACTACTACGAGGCCGCAGACCCGGTGTGCAAACGGCTTTTGCAGATGCGGTATCTGGACGGGATGCCGGAGGAGCGAGTGGTGGCGAAGCTGCACATCGGGCGGACGACCTACTACCACAAGGAGCTGGAAGCGCTGAGCACCGTGGCAGTGTATGCGGCGGCGGCAGGGCTGTTATAGCATTGCCATAGCGTGATGAGGCTGGGGAGACCCGGCCTGTTTGTTCTACCTGGCTCTCAAATGTCCGCAGTAGTTTTGTTTTTCCGGCGGCGGTAGACTGGGAGGGAAGAACTACAGAGGGGAGGCAGAGCGGTGGCCAAGCGGGCATATTGCAAAAACACGGTAAAGGGCTCCCAGCGGGGGCGGAAGTACCCGCCGAAGGTGCGGGCCGAGGTGCTGATGGCCATGCTGTCGTCTGGCTCCATCTGTGCGGTAGCCCGGCGGTACGGCGTACCGGAGAGCACTATCCGCAGCTGGCTGGCCGAGGAAGCCGGCCGGAGCGACGCCTTTGCAAAAGAGCGGCAGGCCGCTGCGCGGGAGATCGCCATCCGGGCCAGCCTCGGGGCGAGGGCGCAGGTGAGCTATTTGCAGAGCCGTGTGGACGAGAGCCAACGGGCCGCGCAGGTACAGGCCAAGCTCCACCGGAAACTGGACGAGGACACCCGGGCCAGAAACTTTGCCATTGGCACGCTGCTGAAGGGGGACGCCGAGGAGCTGGCAGACGCCACGGAGACCGGGCTTGTGCTGTACGCTGCCGAGGGCAGCTACGACCGGCAGCTGGACGACGAGGAGCGGGAGGTTCTGGACGCCCAGCTGGAACGGTACAGCGGCCGGGTGATGAGCGACAAGAACGCCGCCGCGATGGCTGCCGTGCTGATGACCGTGGCCGAAAAGGCTGCGGCAATGGTACCCAGCCAGAGCCAGAGCGAGGGCGATGCCCCACCGCTGGTGGAGATCGGGGCCGAGGGCCGGGAAGAAAAAGGGCCGGAGGTGATGGTGGATCCCGAACCTCGTCTATGACGAGAGCAATGTGGAGGACATCGATACCACGCAGGAGGACCACATCTACGATGAGTGCCGCTATGTGCTGATGGAGAACCCCATCAGCGCCGCAAAGCACACCCAGCCGCCGCCCATGCTGGACGACCCGCTGGATATGGACCCGAGAAAGGACAAGACGAGGTTTATGAGGATTTGAACAGGAACGCGGAAAGGAAAATGGGATGGAATTTGGTAAAAAAGAGCTTGACCTGACAGCAGATGAAAGCCCCGGCGGCGAGAGTCTGGCCGGGGTGCTGGATGGTGAACCGGCGATCGGCGAGAAGGAGATCAGCGAGGCGATGGCCATCCTCGAAAAGTACAAGTCGGCCAAAGCCAGTCTCGACAAGCGGATCATCGACAACGAGGAATGGTACAAGCTGGGCCACTGGAAACAGTACGGCAACCGGGTGATGGAGGGCAAACGCGCCCCCAGCACGGGGTGGCTGTTCAACTCCATCGCCAACAAACACGCCGACGCCATGGACAACTACCCGGAGCCGAACGTGCTGCCGAGGGCGCAGGACGACGAGGAGACGGCGAGGCTCCTCTCCGACATTCTGCCGGTGGTGCTGGAACAGGCCGACTACGAGAGCGTGTACAGCGACACCTGGTGGCGTAAGCTCAAGCAGGGTACCGGCGTCAAGGGCATTTTCTGGGACCCGGCGCTGCGGGAGGGCCTTGGGGACATCGCCATCCGGAGCATGGACCTTCTGATGCTCTACTGGGAGCCGGGCGTGGAGGACATCCAGGACTCGGCCAACTTCTTCTCGCTGGCACTGGCCGACAACGACCGCCTGACGGCCAAGTGGCCGCAGCTGGAGGGCAAGGCGGGCAGCAGCGGCATCACCGTGGGGCAGTACGTCAGTGACCAGAACATCGACACCAGCGAAAAGAGCGTGGTGGTGGACTGGTACTACAAGCGGGAGAAGCCCGGCGGCCAGACCGTGGTGCATTACTGCAAGTTCTGCAACGGTGTGGTGCTCTACGCCAGTGAGAATGACCCGCAGATGGCCGAGACCGGTTTCTATGACCACGGAAAATATCCCTTCGTGTTCGACCCGCTCTTTGTGGAAGAGAACAGCCCGGCGGGCTTTGGGTACATCGACGTGATGAAGGACACGCAGGACGCCATCGACCGGATGACGCAGGCCATGGACGAGAACACGCTGGCGGCGGCCAAGAAGCGATACCTCGTCTCGGACACGGCGGGCGTGAACGAAGACGAGCTGCTGGACACGGCAAAAGACGTGGTACATCTGGTGGGCCGTCTGGATGAGCGGGGCTTCATGGAGCTGGAGACCGCTCCGCTGCCCTCCAACACCATCGCTTACCAGCAGAACCGCGTCGCAGAGCTGAAGGAGATCAGCGGAAACCGGGACGTGAACCAGGGCGGCGCGACCAGCGGCCTGACGGCGGCCTCGGCCATTGCGGCGCTGCAGGAAGCAGGCTCGAAGCTCAGCCGGGATATGCTGAAAAGCTCTTACCGCTCCTTTGCAAAGGAATGCTATTTCATCATCGATTTGATGCGGCAGTTCTACGACGAAGAGCGGGTCTACCGCATCACCGGCCAGCAGGGCGGTACGGAGTACCGGGAATTTTCCGGCCAGATGCTGCGGCCGCAGCCGGTGGAGAGCGTGGGCGGCGTGGAGCTGGGTGCCCATGAGCCGGTGTTCGACATCACGGTGAGCGCGGCAAAGAAGAGCACCTTCAGCCGCCTTAGCCAGAACGAGACAGCAAAGGAATGCTACCAGCTGGGATTCTTTGCTCCGGCCAACGCGGACGCCGCACTGGCGTGTCTGGACATGATGGACTTCGAGGGCATCGAGAAGGTGCGTCAGCGGGTGGCCCAGAACGGCACTCTGTACCAGCAGCTGCAGCAGGCAATGGCACAGATCCAGCAGATGGCGGCTGTCATCGACCAGCAGAACGGCTCGAACCTGAGCGAACAGGCCGGTGCTGCTGCCGCTGCCATGACCGGCGGCGGAGGCGGTGGAGAGACCAGCGCAAAGACGGTAACGAACTCTCTGGGCGGACAGGTGGGCGGCGGAACGAACCCGCTGGCCACGAAGGCAGCCGAGAGGGCGATGAACATCAATGACCCGAATAAGTGACATAAGAACGAGCGGAGGGTAACATGATCAAAATTATTTATGTGACAGACCCGGAGGGCGGGAAGCTGACGATGAGGGCCGAGGGCCACGCGGGGTATGCCCCGGCGGGACAGGACATCGTATGTGCTGCGGTGAGTTGCCTGATGCAGACGCTGGCGTACAGCGCTGCGGAGGACGAACACACCTCGAGCTGCATCTATCAGGGTAAGGACGGCCCGGTGGTGAATGTGGAGGCGGGCGACAGCGTCCTCATGCGGGACAAGTTCGAACTTGTGGCCGACGGTCTGGACCTGTTGGCCGAACAGTACCCGGAGAATGTGAACTTCAAGAAAAGCTGCAAGTGCAGCCCGGCGGTGGACTTGCAGCTGTTTGCAGCAACGGCGACGACCGCTGCCTGCGGCAGAAGCAGGGAGGAGCTGTTGGGGCCGCGGCCGGCAGGATGCAAGCAGAGCGCAGCAGACGCCGGGAGCCGCAACCCGGGGGAGCCTTTCGATTTGCAGCTGTTTGCGGAGGGCGGCGATGGTGCCGCCCCTGCGGCGGCAGAAAAGGCGGCGTCTGCCCCCGCCCAGAGCAAGGGCCGGGAGGCTGCTGCCGCTGAGGTGGATGAGATGCTGAGTCCGGCGGAAGAGTCGGACGCGGAGGAAGATGCTGCTGAAGGCGAGGAACAGGACGGTGCGGCAGACAAGAGCGGCACCGACCCGGAGGAGCACCGGAAAGCGTTTGGCGAACTGATGAGGGGCGAGTACAACCGGGAGTTTGGCGAGATGATCGTGCAGGCCACCCAGAAAGCCTACGACAGCATCCTGAACGAGCAGGGGCCGGTGGGGCGTATCCTGAACGCTTTGGGCCAGAAGTACGGTACTGCTCCCGGCGACTACGAGGCACTGGCCGCTGCGGTGGAGGGCGGCGTCGTGAAGGACGACGCCTACTACGAAGACATGGCCATACCCGGCACTCGAGACCCGCAAGCCCCGGCGGAAGGTGCGGGAAGCAGCCGGGATGAATGGGATGTACCATCTGAACGGCCTTTTGACCGTGGAAGGCACGACCCTGCGGTATGCCCCGGATGACGGCAGCGCCGCTGTGGAGCTGAAAGGCGCCCTGAGCGACAATGAAAAGAGACTGGTGGGCATGGGGACCAAGGTGCTCATCTGGCCGGACAAGATGTCCTTTGACACTGCGAGCGGAACGCTGAGTGCGCTGGGGTCCAGCTGGCAGCAGGGCGGAGTGAGTCTGACCGTGACCCCCTGCGATGCTGCCGGTGTAGTGTACACGCCGAATCTGTTCGGTGCGACCGAACCGGAAAGCCCGGAGAACGGCGATGTCTGGCTCAAACAGGCCGAAGACGCCCCGTGGAGCTACCGCGACGCCCTGAAGCTTTACAGCACGGCGGGCGGCTGGCAGAACATCCTACTGAATTACTGCCGCGTGACCTGCAAGGGGCTGGGCGAAGCTTTCAAAGCCGGGGACACTGTGACGCTGACGGGCATATTCTGAAGGATGTCCCGCAGGAAGAGTGGAAGTCTACGGTCAAGCAGGCTATCAAGGAGCGTTTTCCGAACGGCTTTAAGCGGAACGACTGGACGATTGAAAATACGAAAGAAAGCCGCAAAGAATTTGTCTGGTCAAAGTATACGAAAGCATTGCAGTGGGAGAGCGCAAATGCCTATGCAGATAAAATGCGGATAGCAGCCAATCTGGACGAGATCATTCGGACGGCAGACGAAGTATACCGTGAGCCTGCGAACCACAAGAATGCGGAAGCATTCAACCGGGGAAAAATCAAGATCCAAGTCGGGCAGAACGCCTATGAGGCGGATGTGCTGACGGCCATCAAAACGGACCAGCGGGAGATATTCTATGATATTGTGGACATTAAGCCCATAAAAATAGAGACCTCCGGCAAAGCCCACATAGAATCCGAAGATTCGAGGAGCAGCGGGCCGGAGGTCTCGGTAGAAGCCTCCGGTGGAACCGTCACCAAAACACAAAGTCATGATGCCAGCAGATTGCCGGAGGCTTCTAAACAAAGTATAGCACGAACCTCCGACGAAAGCAAGAGAACCGACGAGGCTGTGAAGAAAACGGTGAGGTTCCAGCTAAGCGAATCCCGGCGAAATCAGAGTGAGCTTCAGAAAGAAAGCCGGGAGCTGGAACGTCAGCGCCGCGCCCTGAAGGAAGAGCGTGCAAACTGGCAGGAAAGCAACGAAGTGCGGGCTATCGAAGAAAAGAAAAAAGCCTATGGCCTGTTCTCGGAAAAGGGCAAGGCATTCAGGGCCAGCGAAGAGTACCAAAGCTATCTGGAAAAGCGCAAGGAGTTCAACCGGCGCGGTGCAGAACTGGAAAGCCGCATCGGCGAAGTGAACGATAAGCTGCGGCAGGCACAGGCCGAAGTGGAAAACGCCCGACAGGCCGTGAAGCAGGAGCAGCAGAAGGTGTATGATACCAAGGCCAAGGCGGCGGGCGGAAAGCCTGAGTACCGCCGGAAGTTGGCCGTGAAGCAGTTTGGAACGACAGACCGTTTTGAACGGGCAGGGTACATCCTGCCTGATGGCCGGATGCTGAATTTTGCGCAGAATGACGGAACCCGGGACACTGACCACAGAGAAATACTGGACGTGTTCGGCCCGGCGGAGGTGCCAAACGGCACGGAGGCCCTGAACAAGTTTCTGGCAGATGGCAATGTGCGTGTGATGGCTGAGGCCCCGGGCGTTGACATTGCGGCAAAGACTCCACCGACCGAACAGCAGCTGAGACAGATCCGCGCGATGGTGGAGCAGCTGGGCAGCGAGAAACGGCGTTTCACCATCGACATCTCCACCACCGACGGGCGGGTGGCTGCCAGCAAGGAGTACAGCGGGAAGGTGGATGCCGACAAGGTCGTAAGAGAGATCCGGGAATACTACAAGACCGGGGAACTCCCGGCAGAGAGTGAGCTGGCACGATTCCGTTACCAGCGGGCCGAACAGGCCGACCGGGACGCCAAGCAGAACCAGCAGCGGCAGGCCAGCCGGGTACTGGCAGAAAAGGCTGCGGCCTTTGACACCCTGAACCAGTTCTTCGGCCTGACGAAGAACACCCGGCTCTCGGACGCTGCCCTCGAGAGCCTCGCCATCCGATGGACGAAGACCAACGGCAGCAGGGCCGACCGGACGAAGCTGGCAAACGAGACGCGGGCGCTGGTGGAGTATCTGCGCTCGGAGGGCGCGGACATGGCCAAGGCGCAGGGACTGGCCGAGACGCTGGCGGGCGAGGTACTGGATGAGGCCACCTACCGGAACACGGAGCTGTGGAACCAGTACCCCGACCTGCATGACCTGACCTACACGGTAGACAAGAACGGCAAGGCCAAGGCCGAGCTTGTGAAGCGGTACGGAAGCTGGACAGAGGCGGTCGCCGAGGCCCGGCGCCACGGCGTGAAGCTGCGGCAGGCAGAGGGATACCGGGACGGCAACCCGGCGGAACAGTACGAGGCCATCGTGAACGACACCCGGGCCGTGGGCGGCGTGAAGGAGAGCGCGGCAGCACTCTTCCGCTCGGCGGCACAGGAAGCGGGCGTGGCGGGCGCAGCCAGCATGGAGAGCACGGAATGGCTCGACGTGCTGATGAACGTACACGACACCATCAAGCCCCGGATGATGAGCCGGTTTGCGGACGCTGCCGAATACGAGGACGCAAAGGTGGAACTGGCGGGCCGGATGATCGGCGACATCATGAGCCACCCGGAGATGACCGACGCCGAGGCGGTGTTCGAGGGTATCTTAAAGCATAACCGGGAGGTGGCCGCCATGGCTGCCGGAAACGAGGAGCGGGCGGCTGAGGTGACGAAGGGACTGAAGAGCGTGCAGCAGGCCCAGCGGAAGGCTTTTGCCGACCGGATGCGGGCCAACAGCCGCAGCCAGAGCGACGAGGTCAAGAGTGTGAGCCGGGCGGAGCAGCAGCTCAACGAGAATCTGGAAACGCTGGGCGCACAGGTGAGCACGGCGGCGGGCCTCGACGAGAAGCTGACCGCCCTGCGGGAAGCCTACGACCGGGAATGGAAGGCCGAGAAAAAACGGATGAAGCTGGCCCGGCAGGAGATGCTGGATGAGATAAAGCTGGAGCGGCAGCAGCTGCGCTCGCAGATCAACGACCTTTCCCGGCAGGTGGCCGGAGAGCAGCAGAGAGCCGACCGGGCGGAACGGCAGCTCATCTTCCAGGAGAACGACATTCTGGAATGGGAACAGGAGAACCAGCGGAAGGCCGAAGCCTGGCAGCAGGAACAGGCCAAGCGGAATGCCATTGCCATCGAGGCGGCGCGCCAGCAGCGGGACGAAGACATTGCCGTGGCCAAGGCGCTGGCCGAAAAGCGGGTGCAGAAAGCCCGGGACGCCCGGAAGGCGGACGAGCTGAAGCGGAGCATCCGGAACAACGCCGCCCAGCTGCGCCAGATGCTGCTGCGGCCGAAGCCCGGGAAATATGTACAGAAGAGCCTCATCGTGCAGGCCGCTGAGGTGGCGAAGCTGGCGGACATGGTAGTGCTGAATGAAACGGCAGTGAAGAGCCTGACGCGGTTGGAAAATGCTATCAGCAAAACGATGGGTACAAAGGAAAACCCGAGCAGCATTGCCTACGACTGGGAGAAAACCGGTGTGCCGAATATGATAGCAGCGCTGCGAACGAGCCTGATGGACAGCAAGGACGAGAAAATTGCCCGTCTGAAACAGCAATTAGAGGAGACTGCAGCTCTACCCGACAGCGACAAATCGGAACAGCTGCGGGACCGGCTGCGCCAGCGCATCCGGGAGACGGAGAACCGCACCTATCTGCCCATGACGGTAGACCAACTGCGGATGCTGAAGGCCATTACGGCCAGCACGCTGCACATCATCCGGACCGAGAACAAGACCCTGAGCCTTGCGAGGGCAGAAGAGGTGGACGGCATGGCTATGAAGGCCGCCCGCGAGGTGCTGAACTCGGAGGGCAACGGCTTCGGAGAGAAATTTGAAAAGGCGAAGGGCGCGATGAACCGCTACCAGCTGGACATGCTGGGCGGCACGAGAATGTTCCGGCGTCTGGGCGGCTACACCAAAAACGGCCAGATGGAGAAGCTGGGGCAGATGCTGAACGACGGCCAGCGGCGGCAGACGGAGATCCTGGTAGAAGGCGAAAGCCTGTTTGCCAACGTGACCGGTAAGGAACACCTGAAAGAGGTGGAAGCTTTTGCCGGGCCGGGGGCAGAGCTGGTGGACATCGGCCTGAAGGACAGCAAGGGCAATGCCGTGCCGCTGAACCACGCACAGCTGTGCAGCCTGTACATGCTGCTGCGCAACGAGGACAGCCGCCACCACCTGATGACCGGCGGCCTGACCCTGCCGGACGCTGCCCAGTACGCCAAGGGCAACATTGAGAGAGCCTACCAGCGCAGCCAGACCGTGATGCTGGGGACGCTGGTGAACGCCGACGGTGTCCCGATGGCCGACACCATTTTGCAGACGGTACAGGACGCCATGACGGACTATGACCGAAACTGGTGCAAGGACATGGAGGACTTTTTCGGGCGGTACACCACGAACCTCATCAACGAGACCAGCATGAAGCTGCTGGGCTACGACCGGGCCACCGTGAAGAACTACTACCCCATCGCGGTAGACCGGAGCACGCTGGCGACGGAGATCGAGGGCGTGAAGATGGATGCCACCATCGAGGGCAGGGGCTTTTTGAAGGAGCGCGTGAAGAGTGACAAGCCCATTTTGCTGGAAGAGTGCCAGAACGTGGTAAAGCGGAGCCTGCGGGACACGGCAGCCTATGCGGGCCTTGCGGCCCCCATCCGGGACGTGCAGCGGGTGCTGAACAGCACCGTGGAGACGGCAGAGGGCATCGGTGTGCTGAAGAATAAAATCATACAGCTTCGTTGATAATGTCATCCACGATACAGATTACGATGTCATCAGCATCTCGAATTTGGCCGGAGCGAACGATGCGGCAGAAGATGCAGCGAAGTTCAGTTATGAGCTGGCTAAGGATACGAGCGAAATGGATGAGGAGGAACTGGAAAAACATCACGGAAAGTTGAAAAAGTGTGCTCTTACAGTAATAAAAGACTCTGGAACATTGGTGGGATTGCCTGCACAGAACGCATTCAATCTGGCAACTGCGATTTGGGGCTGGGGCGAGAATATAGTTTATGGTGCGACCAAAGGCGAGTACGGAAAAGCTTTCTCAATAAACGGCCTCCCGGCTTCGGCCACCGGGCAGTACGACCGGCTGTACAACGCCATCCAGAGCGGGGACAGCGAGGAGGCTGCGGCGGCGATGAAGAAACTGGAACAGATGAATAAGACGGACAAGGTGGACGGCGAGCTGGCAAGGCGGCTGAAGCAGTACGACGCCGACGTGCTGGCGGCGGCCAAGGCCCGGAACGCCGGGAAGGCCCGGGCCGAGGAAAAGGCCCGAAAGGCCGTATTTGAGAAGCTGCGGGAGGGGCTGGACGTCGCCCCTGTGACAGACAGGGCCAAGGGCAAAACGGACGCGGCCCGGCGGGCGCAGCTCATCGACCTTGTGAACAAGGCGGTGGACGGCAAGGCAGACGAACTGCTGGCGGGCAGCAAGGACGGCAGCATATACGACGCGCTCCTGGACGAAGTGAAAAATGGCCGGGCGGAGGACGTGCAGACGGAGATCAACCGGCTGCTGACGGCAGGCAAGAAGAAAAGCAGCATCAAGGACAAGATCACCGAGGCCGTGAAGGAGGAGTATCTGGCGGGCAGCGACCGGGACCGGGAGAAGCTGGAGAAGAAGCTGCTGGCCCTCGAGGACGCAGACGAAAACCCGCTGTACGAGGAAAAGAACTTTGCGCAGTGGGTAAGCGCTGCGGACAAGAAGGCCGAGAAGGCGAAGGACGAGAAGAACTGGTGGGAGGGGGTGAAATAAGATAAGAGCAGACGCTTTGGTAATGAACCAGGGCGCCTGCTCTTTTTGTTTGTATGAATAAGTCCGCAGTAGTTTTGCTGCGGGGGACGTGGTAGGCTTTTTATAGAGTGCTTGCCCTACTGAGAGCGGCAGCGGACCGGAAGGAAAACTCTCAGCTTTGCAGTCCGCCTGACGGCGGCGCTGCAAAGCAGCTCCCCTAGCGAGGGGAGCCTTTCTCAAAGGAAGGAGCTTCAAAGTGAAAGTAAAAGTAGTGAAGGACCATTTTTGCGGGACAGGCTGGCGGGCGGAGCCGGAGACGCTATACCTGGGCGGCGTGGGCGCCGTATACGTGGAAAAGCTCGAATTCGAGCTGCCGGAAGAGTGGGACGGGCTGGCCGTGACGCTGCACATCGAGCAGGAGGGCGGGACTGTGCCGCAGCCGATGCTGCTGGATGGAAATAATAACGCTCCGGTGGACAGGCGTTTCACGACGGCGCGGCAGGGCCTCTGGATGCTGATGGCCACGGACGGCGAAGGCCGGCGCGAGATGACCATGCCCGGGAAATATGTGTGCTACCAGACGCTGGAAAACGGCGAGGGAACTGGCGCAGACGGACCGGCGATGCCGCTGCGGTATCAATATTTACAGCTGGTGCTTGAGCAGGAAGCCCGGGCAGCGCTGGAAGCACAGAGGGCCGCCCGATACCGGCAGTGGGTGGCCGACCGATGCGCTGCAAAGGAACACGCGCTGCTGCTTGAAGCGCTGAGCGGAATGCGTTACTCCGACGCCAGCGCATGGGACATGATAGCGCAGCTGAAGCAGCGCTGGAACAGCCCCCCGCCGGAGCAGGCAGAGCCGGTGGCAGTGGAGAGCATCCGGCTGGACAGCAAAGAGCTAAGCATAAAAGTGGGAGAGTCCTGCCCCCTGAAAGCCACGGTGCTGCCCGGAAGCGCACCTCAGACCGTGGAGTGGATGGCCGAACCGGAAGGCATCGTGCAGCTCCGGGAAAATACTCTGACCGCCGTGAAAGGCGGCACAGTGCTCCTGACGGCCATCGCAGGCGGAAAGCTGGCGCAGCGCAGAGTGCGGTCGGTGGCTGTATCGCTGGAAAAGCTGGCGCTGGACAAACCGTCCGTAAAGCTGAAACAGGGCGAGTCTGTGACTCTGACCGCGACTTTGACGCCGACCCAGTCCACCGTGACAGCGGTGAGCTGGACAACGAACAATGCGGCGCTGGCCGTGATGAAAGACCAGACGACCGCCGTAGAAAACGGAAAGGCCGTGAACACGCTGGCAGCCCTGAAGGACGGCAGCTGCATCATTACTGCTGCCGCCGGAGGAAAGAGCGCCGTGTGCAGCGTCACGGTGGAAAAGAATGGACAGAGCGGCGGGGATGGACCTGCCATCGTGATGTATGCGGTATCCAACCGGCTGAACGGGCTGAGCACGAGCCGGGCGGATGTGGTCGTCCAGAGCGGCAAGGCGTACACCGCGGCTCTGACGCTGAACGAGGGATACTGGCTCATATCCATCAAGGTAACGATGGGCGGCGAAGACGTGACAGCCACCGTATGGAACGAGAAAAAGATGACCGTCTCCATCCCCGATGTGACGGGAAACATCGTCATAACGGCAGAGGCGAAGCTCCCGATGCTGAATGAACTGGCGGTGGGAGCGGTGACAAAACTGGTGGAAAAGGACGGGGCAGCGGCGGAAGAATTCGTGGTCATAGCGCAGGACTACGAGAAAGAGCTGAACGGCGAAGGCCGGACGCTCCTTGCCCGGCGGCACGGTATCACCGGGAAAAAATGGAACACAACATGGTGTACGTATGCCGACAGCCTGATTGACGTCTACCTGAACAGCGAATACCTGAAGGACGCCCCACAGGCGCTGAAAGACATTCTGACGGAGACGAAATTTTACTACACGCCCGGCTACTCCGGAAGCGGCAGCAGCTATACAGGAAGCCACACGGTGACCACGCTGAGCCGGAAGGTCTTTTTGCCCTCGTGCTATGAGTTCGGATTCGAGTCATACGGATACACTTCGGCCAGCAGCCCGAAATACTACCACCTGGAAGGCTCGACCTTTGCCGATGCAAAGAAGCTTGCTCTGGCGCTGCTGGCGGCGGATGCCGAAACGGCGGGGAGCGTACCGAACACTTATTTCCATTTCTGCCTCTGGACCCGGACGCCGGTACTGAACGACTACGGTAGCGGCCTGACCGGAAGTGCGCTGAAAGAGTATCTGTACAAGTGCGCTGAAGCGGTGTGGGCGCAGATGCTGACGGCACCGGATAAGCTGGACTGGGGCGGATACAAGGTGAACGAACCGGAAAACATGAGCTGGCCTGACCTTTACAAGTGCTGGACGCACCCCTGTTTTACACTGCCGGGAAATACCGTTATCGACGCAAAGGGAAATATCGTGGAGGTGAGAGAAGAATGATCACGGATAATGCACTGGACGCCCTGACGGCGCGGATGCTGGAAGCCGTAAAGAACACCCGCGAAAGCGCGGACTCCGCTGCAGTCAGCGCCCAGCAGGCACAGAAGATGGCGGAGGGAGAGATGCAGGGAACGTCGCTGACTGGCGCAGAGAAAAAGCTGCTGGTGCAGATATTGCAGCGGGCGGCGAACAAGAACAGCGAGATGCAGCCCGCGGTGGATGAGCTGAAAAAGCTCTGGAAGGAGAGCTCCTGATGATAGAACGCAATATCTCCCTCGCCTCGACGGGTTCGGCGCGGACATCGGGCTGTGACAACCAGCTGCGTCTGGGCTACAGCAGGAACCGGGGGATATACCGGCTGAACATCACCCAGACCGGCGAGTGGGAGGGAATGACCATCCGGGCGCTCTGGCACACAGAGCGGGGAATGCTGTTTTCGTCGCTCGTGGAGGACGGAAAAATAGAAGTACCCGCCATCGTGACCTCTACGCCCGGGTGCGGCAGGCTCGTCTTTGAGGGAAGCGACGGAACCCGCACCCTGACCAGCGCGGACATCAAGTACAACGTGGCCATGAACAGCGGCACGATGGGGGACATCCCCGAACCGCCGGTGCCTGCATGGCAACAGCTGGTAGCCCTCGTGGAGCAGGCAAAGGACGAGGCGTGGCAGGCCGGAGAGGACGCCAGACAGAGCGCCGCAAAGGCCAATGAAGCATATGAAAACACCATCGGCGCAAAAGACTCGGCTGTAACGGAGATACGCAAAGCCGAGACGGATGCACTGAACAATGTGGAGGCATCAGCCGGCCCGGCGGCGTCTGCAGCTGCGGATGCTGCCGCAGCAGGCGCAAAGGAAAAAACCGAAAAGGCCATCCAGGAGGTAAAGGACAATGTAGTAAAGGAAGTGAAAGATGCCGCAGCAGGGGCAGTCGCCCGCGCTGCCCAGTCGGCAACGGATGCGGCCAGTTCTGCCGCCGAGGCAAAGAAGACAGCTCAGGACATCCAGGGCTACTACGACGGCGTACAGGATCTCGTGACCGACACGCTGCGAGACTACACCGGCGGCTACTACCGCAGCTATGATTTGACCATTCCGGCGGCGGGCTGGAAAGAGATGGCCAAGTCCGTAGGACGGTACTGGTACAGCTGCGACGTGGCCATCGATGGGTGCGACAGCTCTTACGTCCCGATGGGGACCCTGACGCTGGACACGGCCGGAGAGGTCGAAAAAGCAAACCTTGCGACTGTGCTTCAGACCGTGGAGGGCGGTGTGCGGTTCTACGCTGCCATCCCCCCGAAGGTGAACATCCGTGCCTTTGTAACGCTGTTTGCAAAGGGAACGGCATCGATGCAGCAGGCATCCGCTGAAGAAGTGCAGAGGATGCTTGACGAAATTTTTAATGGATAAAAGAAAGAGAGGAAAAAACACATGGCTAGTTATGATTTGACCCGTATCCCCGCGCTGCGCGACCTGCAGGAGCTGGGCCGCCGCCAGAAGAATGTGACGGACGGTCTCGGCCAGCGCGTATCTGCGCTGGAGACCAATGCTCCCACCAAGGTGGGCGACCTGACGAACGACAAGAAATATCAGACGGAGACGGAAGTCTCCGCCGCCATCAACAAAGCTGTCGCTGCGGCAGACCACCTGAAGCGCAAGAGCGTCGCCTCGACCGGGGACATCGACCTGAAGGCGGCAGACGCTGCACAGTACATCTACATGGTCCCGAAGGGTACTGCTGGTACCTCCGACAAGTACGACGAGTACATGGTCATCGACGGCGTGCTGGAAAAGATGGGCGACTGGAAAGTGGATCTGAGCGGCTATGTCCAGAAGGAAGCCGGCAAGGGCCTCTCGACCAACGACTACACCAGCGCGGACAAGCAGAAAGTGACCAACATGGAAAAGACCATGGACGCCCGCATCACCGCCAGCATGGCGACCGACACCGAAGTGAACGCGATGCTGGATGAACTGTTTGGCTCTTAAAGGAGGACAAGATGGGGATAACGCTTGCTCATCTGAAGGAAGCCGTGGACCGGCTGCTGGACAGGATCGCGCTGGTGGCTCAGACGGCCTCCAAAAGCATCGAAGAGATGGGAAAGACAAAGGCAGATAAGGTGAACATCATGTCTTTGACCATCCCGGCCAGCGGCTGGTCGAGCGACAGCACTGCGGGATGTCCGTATTATCTGGACATCCCAGTGTCCGGCCTGACGGCAAACGACTGTGTGGCCGTAGTGGTAGCACCGACCTGTGCAAAGACCGCCCTGACGGCAGGGCTCACATCGACCGAAAGCTTTGCAGGAAAACTGCGGCTGCGAGCGCAGCAGACGCCGACAGCTGCCATCACGGCAGTTTATTACATTGTGAAATAGGAGGGATGGACCTATGGCATGGGGTCCCATATCGGTCGGCGGCAGTGTGAGCGGTTACACGCTGCCGACAGCAACGGCCAGCGTCCTTGGCGGCGTGAAGACCGGCAGCAACATCACGAACTCCGGCGGCACCATCAGTATCACCAAAGTCAACGTGACGGAGGCCCTGGGCTATACGCCGCCCACCGCCAACACCTGGCGCGGCATACAGGACAACCTGACCAGCACGGCCACCGACCAGAGTCTGAGCGCAAATCAGGGCAAGGTGCTGAAAGGCCTCGTGGACGGCAAGGCGGCGTCCAGCCACACCCACGATGACCGGTATTACACCGAAAGCGAGATGAATACCAAACTCAACGGCAAAGCCAACAGTTCCCACACCCACAACTACGCCGGTTCCGGCTCTGCGGGCGGCACGGCCAACTCGGTCAACGGCCTGACTTTTGCCGCCCAGACCACCGACCCGGGGGCGGGAAGCGCATTGACCACCAACAAGGTGCTCATCGTGTACGTGTAAGGAGGTGAAACTTCAAAATGGCAAAAGCAGTTTATGTGGGAGTCGGAAGCAAAGCCCGCAAGATGAAAAAAGCCTACATCGGCATCGGCGGTAAGGCCCGCAAGGTCAAGAAGATGTACATCGGCGACAGCAGCGGTAAGGCGAGGCTGTGCTACAGTGCAGAGCTGGAAAAGGTCGGGATGGCTACGGCGCTGAGCACTACACGGTATGATATGCGGGCCGCGACCGTCGGCAAATACGCTTTGTTTGCGGGTGGATATATCTCCAAGTCCTCTTTTG
>OGXD01001269.1_pt1 | contig 20072 bp, 13 predicted proteins | sample 1576211 | NCBI WGS metagenome assembly OGXD01 (sample SAMEA3541470, study PRJEB24748) | human gut metagenome | biome: human gut; feature: human-associated habitat; material: faeces | place: China | collected 2012
AAGACAGCGGCCTCTCACGCCGTTAACGTGGGTTCGATTCCCGCACGGGTCACCAGGAAGAGCACCATAGCGTAAGCTAAGGTGCTTTTTTGTATGTCTAAAACCACTCGCTAGGCGAGTGGTTCGATAAAGATTATATCGATGAGTAATGAAACTCAAACGAAGAATTTTGGAATAGTACCAGTGGGGCAATTCCAGACTGGGTTATTGGCGTGTCGCTGGTAGTCCTTGTATTAAAGGGTTCCATTGCAAACGAAAGACTCGCAGAAGCAGGATATTTTAGTATCCTCAGGCGCTACTACGAGTCCTTGCACTTATGCGGTTGAATCGCCGTGTACCGGTCGGTACGCACGGTGGTGTGAGAGGTCGGCGCTATAGTTAAGAGAGCCTCCTACGCGATTCTTTTAGGTAAAAAAGCAAACAAACAGAACACTTCATTCAAATGCATATAGCGGCTATTTATTTCATACAGAGACAAATAGCGGCACAGAACAGATATAATAAAAGAAGCTATAAAAAGCAGGTATTCACGTGGAGGACGATATCGTTTCTACATGAACACCTGCTTTTTTATTTATTATTTACTGGTGGAATAAATAGTGGTAGCCAAGTATTCATCACTGACCCAACCATAAATCCCACTGTAATATACAACAACCCAGTCAGGCACATTGCTGCTATAGTCGCATTCCCATACGATGATACCGTAGGGGATATTATCCATTTTTTCATAATTTGTACCGGGACCTTTACGCATAACCAGCCCATGATCAGCAGTGGTGTAGGTACAAAGGCTATCAATTCGGCTAAGCGTTACATCTGGTGCAATGCATCCATCCGGCAGAATAATGTCGGCATTGTTTTCGGTATAATCCTGTACTTGCAGCAAGCCCCAAAGGCCATTCTGTTTTGCCCATACGCAGCCATCGCGCGCGGGGGCTAAATCTTCATATTGCCCAGCGGAAATTATCTCATTGCCGTAAACATCCAGAACTAGCTTTTGTCTGGATTGATTTTTCACAACTACCATGCCAGATAAGTCTGCGTAAGGATATTCAACCGTTCCGTTCATGATGGTATAGCTGTGGCAACAGCTTCACTGGTCGGGGAAAGAGCAGCGGAGGAAGCAGGTTTATTTTCTGGCGCTGCAGCACAAGCAGTAAGCATTATTGCGGTGATAACACTGGCGGAAAATGAGAATAACTTCCTTTTCATGGCTTTTCACTCCTTACGTAAATGATTTTTCGGTAAGATGAACAAGTAATATGCGAAAGTGAATTCATAAACCCTATGAGATCTTATTTTATCAAAAATATCTGCTAATGGGAATAGCTAACAATTCTACATGGATAAATTTGGATAGTATGACAAAGATTGCAGAACTGGAGTGAAAGTCCGAATTATGGGATGAGTGATCTGCTATAATAAAAGAAACAAGGAGCTGATTACCATGTTACTCGGTCATACCAAACAAATCAATGGCGTCTGGAAAATACAATCCCTAAAACAACACAGTGAAAACGTGGCCGAGTACTGCGCACGGGCGTGCCAGCCGCTGGGACTTGAAAACTTGGGCCGTCTTACAGGCTGGCTCCATGACGCCGGGAAATCTCATAGCAACGTGCAAAAACATCTGAGAGACCAAACAAACGAAAAAATCAATCACTCCAGCGCCGGAATGCGGTGGCTATGGGAAAATTATGGCGGAGAAACAGCTTCACCACCTTCTCGCTTGACTGCGCAAATGGCAGCATTGGCAATCGGATCCCATCACTCTGAACGTATGGATGTTTTCGACCTGGGTGGAGTAGAACCCTGGATAAAACATATGTATTCAGAGCAGGCTCAAGAGCTATATGAAGAAAGCTGCCGGGCCTTTTTTGCGGATTGCATAAGTGAAACAGAGATACGGCAAATGTTTGCCAAAGCTGCGCAGGAGGTAGAATGTCTTGTGCGGAAAATTCGAACGCAGGAAGGAAAGAAGCCGCGGCTTTGTATCTATCAGGTCATGTTGGGGTTGGCACACAGATTTTTGTTTGCAGCCCTGATCGATGCAGACTGGTTGGATTCAGGCAACTATTATAATCAAGAAGGATGCCTTCCCCCGGAGCAGCTTCCGCCATGGGATCTGATAGAAAGCAATGTTGAAACATTCCTGAACAATTTGCAGCCCCGACATAAAATAGATACCTTGCGTGCAGAAATTTCGGAGCAATGCAAGACAGCAGGCGAATGTGCAAAGCTGGGCATTTACCGCTTGTATGTGCCAACAGGCGGAGGAAAAACATTTTCCGGGCTGCGATATTGTGTGCATGCGGCCAAAAAACTTTCGGCCCGGCATATTTTCTATGTTGCACCGTTCCGGTCGATTATCGGACAGAATGTACAGGAATTCAAAAAGGCATTAGGCGGCAGTGAATATCTGTTGGAGCACCATACGGATGCGGTGCTGGATACAGAGAACCCCGAAATTCTCCGCCAGCTGGAACGCTGGCAGGAAGCGCCGGTGATATGTACAACTATGGTACAGATGCTGCAAACCCTGTTTTGCAGCAGGCGGCAGAATGTGCGCCGCATGGCAGCACTGGCAAATTCTATCTTGGTGTTTGACGAAATACAGTCCCTGCCCATTTGCCATACATACTTGTTCAACCAGGCGGCAAATTTCTTGGCGTACTATTTGGGGTGCGTTGTTGTTTTGTGTACGGCAACACAGCCAGCGCTAAGCGAAGTAGCAAACCCCTTGCGGTTTGCATCGCCGGTGGACCTGGTCCCGGATTACCAGCTGCGCTTTGCGCAGTTCCGAAGGACAAAGATTGAAGTGCCCGAAACAGGAAATGGATTTCAGGCAGGAGAACTCGCAGAATTTGTACGGAGCAAGCAAGACGAGAATGGCAGCATTTTGATCATCTTGAATACCCGTTCGGCGGTCGAAAAGGTGTTTGAGGCTTTGAAACAATGCCAGCCGGAACATACACAACTTTACTGCCTGACCACGCACCTGTGTGCAAAGCACCGTGCAGATGTTATCGCAGAAGTTAAGCAAAAATTAAACACCTTACACGGTCAGGAACGTTTGATCTGTGTAAGCAGTCAGCTGATAGAAGCAGGCGTGGATGTAAGCTTTGATTGCGTCATTCGAAGTATGGCAGCGCTGCCCAGTGTGGCCCAGGCTTCCGGCCGATGCAACCGCAATGCGGAAAGGAAATGCCGCACGGTGTATCTTGTTAAAACCTACAATCTGGAAAATCTGGATCGACTTCCGGAACTGCGCAACGGCAGGGAAGCCACACGGCACCTGCTGCAGCAATTACAAAGGGATGCGGACCTGTTAGAGCCGGAAAGTATTTTGAGGTACTACCAGCTTTATTATGCAGAGTCCCAACAACAGGAACGGATGGGCGATCCGGTTGAATTAAAGGGGTACATTCCCCCAAAGACAGTGAATTTGTTTGACCTTTTGTCAGATAATCGGGAAAGTGTGCTAGCCTGGAAAGAGACAACAGGAAAACAAAAGTTCCCCAATTACTTGCTCCGGCAGGCGTTTGCCACGGCAGAAAGGAATTTCCATGCTTTGGAGGACATTACAACGCCGGTGGTGGTTCCCTATGGGGAAGATGGCGCGGATATGGCAACAAGACTTTCGTCCAGTAAACCGCTTACCCCCAAAATGCTGCGGGACGCACAACGCTTTACCGTTGGTATTACAACAAATGAAAAAATACGCCTGGCAGATCAAGGCGCACTGTACACAGTAAAAGAAGGGGCAGTGACAATTCTTAACAAGGAATATTACGATGACGAAAAGGGAATTCAGACAAGCCCCGGATTTATGCCGATACAATTTGCTTAACAAGGAGGGTTAGACTTTGCAATACGAAAATTCAATATCCATGCAGGTATATGGGCGTTATGCACTGTTCAGCGACCCAATTACCCGCGTAGGCGGCGAAAAATTCAGCTACCCGGTGCCCACCTACCAGGCATTGAAGGGCATTTATGAAAGCTGCTATTGGAAACCAACGTTCACCTGGGTAATTGATGAACTGCGCGTGATGAACCCGATTGAAAGACAATCCAAAGGTATCCGTCCCATTATGTATAACAATGGAAAAAACGATCTTTCCATCTATACGTACCTTTCCGATGTTTGCTACCAGGTGCGGGCACATTTTGAATGGAACGAACATCGCCCAGACCTGGCAAAAGACCGCAATGAAAACAAACATTACGCTATTGCAAAGCGTATGTTGGAACGCGGCGGCAGAAGAGATATCTTTTTGGGAACACGCGAATGCCAGGGGTATATTGAACCCTGCATTTTTGGCCTGGGAAAAGGGCATTATGATGATGTTTCATCCCTGGATCTAGGCCTAATGGAGCACGGCATTACCTATGCGGACGAAAACGGGAAAGGCGTGATGCAGGAACGCTTTTGGCACCCGGTAATGCAGAACGGAAAAATCTGTTTTTGCCGCCCGGAAGAATGCGAAATTGTGCGCGATATCCACCCGCAAAAGATGAAGACCTTTACGCTGGGTGAAACAGTCAGCGACTGCGATGATTTGTACAGGGAGGTGATACAGGAATGAGCTGGCTTAGCTATTGCTATAAAACCTACCAGAATAGCGTGTCAGAAATTGGAAAGCAGCAGCCTGGGAAAGTTCCACTACTGCCGGTGGCTCACACGACGCAGCAGGTCAACATTGAAGTGGAGCTGGACAAGGACGGAAACTTTCAGTATGCAGGCTTGCTGGCACAAGATCAAAGGACAACGATCATTCCTTGCACAGAGGAATCTTCGGCGCGGACATCCGGCATGGTGCCGCACCCGCTAGTGGATAAACTGCAATATATTGCGGCAGATTATCCCACTTTTGGTGGTAGTAAAGAATCCGGATGGCCGCTTTACCACAAGCAGTTACAAGCGTGGTGTACATCTCCTTATGCCCACCCAGCTGTGTGTACAGTCCTGCACTACCTGGAAAAAGAATGCCTGATCGCAGACCTGGTCAAGGCAAATATTTTGTTTATAGATGAAAATGGAACTCTGCCAACAAAATGGCAGGGAAACAAAGAAGACAAGCCCCCTATTTTGGATACGCTGACCGGTAGTGACCAGACGGAATCTTTTGTCCGGTTCCGCGTTGACAATGTTGATTTGTCGCGTGATACAACAGTCCGAGAAAGCTTTATCCGCTTTTATGAAACACAGTTAAAAGATATTGACTATTGCACAGTTCAGGGAATCAAAATGCCGGTTTCTACATTAAGCCCGTATAAGATCCGCAACCCAGGTGACCGTGCAAAGCTGATATCCAGCAATGACAATACGAATTATACTTACCGCGGGCGCTTTGCGGATGCAGCGCAGGCACTTTCGATTGGTTATGAAACAACCCAAAAGGCACACAGCGCCTTGCGATGGTTGGTCAGCAAGCAAGGGGTAAATACAGGGGACCAGACTGTACTTGTTTGGGGAACACAGAACGAAGCAGTACCCAATGTGCTGGGGGATACTTTCGATATTGCCCAGGAATATAATCCACTAGCAGGCGATGATTGGGACGATTTTGAGGAAGATACAGAAAGGTGGCCTGCGGATACCCAAGAAGAAATTGCACGGCAGTTTAACCGGGCCATTCTGGGGTATCAGCACCAGTTGAAGGACAATTCCCAAACGGCGGTCATGATTTTGGATTCTGCTACACCTGGCCGGTTGTCCATCCGGTACTATCAGGAACTGCAGGGCTCTAAGTTGCTTGCCAATATAAAGGATTGGCACGATACGTTCCAATGGCAGCTGGAATACCGCAGTGTAGAGGAGCCGACGGAACTGGGCAAAAAGCCCAAGATCAAGAAAGTTGTCTTTGTTGGTGCGCCTGCCCCGGCGGACATTGCAAAAGCAGCCTATGGCGAAAAAGTGGATGCAAAGCTGAAACAAGCGACAATCGAACGACTGATTCCCTGTATTACCAATGGGGAGCGCTTCCCGCGGGATTTGATGATCAGCGCGGTAGATCGGGCAACAAACAGCATTGGCCTGGATTATTGGGAACAACAAAAAACACAAAACATTGCCTGTGCCCTTGTGCGTGGGTACTATCATAGAAATAAGAAGGTGGATTATCCGATGAATGTTGATGAAACCATTAAAGACCGAAGCTATTTGTTTGGGAGAATTTTAGCCTGTGCAGAACAGATTGAAAGACGGGCGTTGATTCAGCTAGGAAATGAGAACGAAAAACGTTTGACAAATGCAGAGCGTTTAAGAACCGCGTTTGCTCTGCACCCGGCAGCAACAACACTTCTTTTGGATAAAAAATTAAATCCGTACCTGAACAGAATGAAAAACCGTAACGGAATGGATAACCAAAGGTATGCGATGATGCAAGAATTATTACATAAGATTGGCACAGAAAACTTTACGAACAAAAGACTTGGTGAGCTGTATCTGGTTGGCTATGCCGACCAGATGATGGACTTTAAGGCTGAAAATGCAGAATATAAAGCGAAAGCAAAAAAGCAGGAGGAATAAAAGATGGCTGTGCTGCAGAATAAAATCGACTTTGCACTGGTGATTGCTGTAAACCATGCGAACCCGAACGGTGACCCGCTGAACGGAAACCGCCCGCGCGAAACGTATGAAGGACTGGGTGAAATTTCGGATGTGTGCCTGAAACGCAAGATCCGCAACCGCATGATGGACCTTGGCCAGAATGTGTTTGTCCAGTCGGACGACCGCTGCAATGATGGCTTCAAAAGCCTGAAAGACCGTGCAGACGGCTGCCCAGCAGTGAAAAAGGCTGAAAAAGATAAAGATGCTTATGCAAAGGCTGCCTGTGAAACCTGGTTGGATGTGCGCAGCTTTGGCCAGGTGTTTGCCTTTAAGGGGAAAGAATCCAAGGGCGATGGTGTTTCCGTTGGCGTGCGCGGCCCGGTATCTATTCATCCGGCTTTCAGCGTGGACCCGATTGATGTCGATGATATCCAGATCACAAAGAGCGTAAACGGTACGACTGGCGAAAAGAAGTCAAGCGATACCATGGGTATGAAGCACCGTGTGGCTTTTGGCGTGTACACAACCTTTGGCAGCATTAACTGCCAGCTGGCAGAAAAGACCGGCTTTACAGATGAAGATGCAGAAATCATCAAAGAAACGCTGCGCACACTGTTTGAAAACGATATTTCCTCTGCCCGCCCGGATGGCAGTATGGAGGTGGTTCGCCTGTATTGGTGGCGTCATAACTGCAAAAGCGGACAGTATTCCTCGGCAAAGGTCCATCGCTGTCTGCATGTGGAGCGAAAAGAAAGTGTGGAACAAGCACACCGGGTGGAAGATTATAATATTACTTGCGATACCCTGAACGGATTGACACCGGAAGTGTATGATGAATACTGATGACTATCTGCAAATGTCTGGCATCCAGCACTTTGCATTCTGCCGCCGCCAATGGGCACTTGCGTACTTGGAACAACAATGGTCCGAAAACCAACGCACCGCCGAAGGCCGCCTGCAGCATACCCGCTGCCATGATGTTACCCTGACGGAAAAACGCGGCGATTTGCTGATCGCCCGCGGTATGAGGGTCGTCAGCCACCGCTTAAAACTGACCGGCGACTGCGATGTGGTAGAGTTTCACAAGGATCCAAACGGCGTGTCATTGCAGGGCCGCCGCGGCCTGTGGCAGCCCATGCCCGTGGAATATAAGCATGGCCGCAGCAAGGTAAACGATGCCGACCGTTTGCAGCTCTGCGCACAGGCCATGGCGCTGGAAGAAATGCTGGTGTGCGAGGTGCCGGAAGGGGAAATCTTTTATGAAGAAACCCGGCAGCGGGAACATGTTTCCCTGACACCGGAACTGCGCAGCACCGCGCAGACCATGGCGGATGAGATGAACCGCCTGTTTGCGCGCGGCTATACCCCAAAAAGCAAACCCGGCAAGCATTGCAATGCCTGCTCACTGAAAGAGCTTTGCCTGCCGGCGCTGTATCAGCAGGCAGACCCGGCGGCGTATCTGCGGGAGCATATTGATGAGGAGGGCGCGCCATGAGAAAGCTGCTCAACACCCTGTTTGTCATCAATGAGGACGCTTACCTGACATTGGATGGCGAAAACCTTGTTGTTACCCGCAATAAGCAGGAAACCCACCGCTATGCCCTGCATACGCTGGAAGGCATCGTCTGCTTTACTTACGCGGGTGCCAGCCCCGCTTTGATGGGAGCTTGTGCCCGGCGGGGCATTGACCTTTGCTTTTTTGACCCGTATGGCAGATTTCAGGCCCGCACCGTGGGGGAAGAACGCGGCAATGTGCTGCTGCGTCAGGCGCAGTACCGCGTGTCGGATGACCCGGCCCAGAGCTGTCGCTATGCCCGGAGCTTTATCCTTGGTAAAGTGTATAACGCACGCTGGGTGCTGGAACGCGCAACCCGCGATCATCCCCAGCGTGTCCCGGTCGAAAAACTGAAACGCACCTCCACCCAGCTGGCCGCCGCGCTGCCGCTGATACAGACCAGCGATGATCCGGAACAGCTGCGCGGCCTGGAAGGCGAGGCAGCCCAGCGCTACTTTGACTGCCTGAATGACCTGATTCTGCAGCAAAAGCAGGATTTTGTGTTTGAGGACCGCAGCCGCCGTCCACCGCTGGACAATGTGAATGCGCTGCTTTCGTTTGCCTACAGCATGCTGGCGCGGGAGTGTGCATCCGCCTTGACCGCTGTGGGCCTGGACCCTTATGTTGGCTTTATGCACCGCCCGCGCCCCGGCCGCAAAAGTCTGGCACTTGACCTGATGGAAGAACTGCGGGCGGTTTATGCAGACCGGCTGGTCATCAGCTACATCAATCAAAAGATCATCACGGCAAAACACCTGCAAAAACAGGAAAATAGTGCCGTACTGCTGACGGATGATGGCCGCAAAGCTTTCCTGACCGCATGGCAGAACAAAAAGAAGGAAGAGATCACCCATCCGTTTTTGAAAGAAAAACTGCCCTGGGGGCTGGTGCCCTATGTTCAGGCGCTTTTGCTGGCCCGTGCTCTGCGCGGCGACCTGGAAGTGTACCCACCGTTTTTCTGGAAGTGAGGTGCCGTTATGTTGGTGCTTGTAACCTATGATGTCAACACCGAAACAGCCGCCGGTCGTCGCAGGCTGCGCAAAGTAGCAAAAGTCTGTGTAGACTACGGCCAGCGGGTGCAAAACTCCGTATTTGAGTGTCTGCTGGATGCCGCGCAATACACGATGTTCAAAGCAAAATTGACCGAACTGATCGATTCGGAATCGGACAGCCTGCGCTTTTATCAACTGGGAAACCATTACAAAAGCAAAGTCGAGCATGTGGGTCTGCACCCGGATTTTGATCAGGATGGAATCTTGTTTGCTTAGTGCGAGGGGAAGGCAATCATAAAATTCCCGGTTCATTCGCACCAGAAAATATGGAAAAAACAGGGGCAGAAAGGGTAAAATACAGCCTTGCCTGTCAGCATGAAGATGCAATCCCCATAAAATTTGTTTCATATGCGCAAAAGTGCCCCACTGTTTTGTGCACTTTTGCTGTCGCTCTCCGCAAGGAGAGCGTGGATAGAAATGTGAGGGGGTGTCTCTTTTGCGTAAAATTACAATTGTCGCTCTCCGCAAGGAGAGCGTGGATAGAAATTTCCACGTAGGTAATTCTACTACCGCGTTGCCAAGGTCGCTCTCCGCAAGGAGAGCGTGGATAGAAATAGAGCCATCCACAACGCGGAGATTGACAAACATAGTCGCTCTCCGCAAGGAGAGCGTGGATAGAAATACTACGACAATTACAATCTGCACTGTGTTGAAGAGTCGCTCTCCGCAAGGAGAGCGTGGATAGAAATGCGTAAAATTACAATTACTGTTGACGATGTCACTGTCGCTCTCCGCAAGGAGAGCGTGGATAGAAATGTCTTTCTAACGCTCACCGTTCGCAATGTCCCGAGTCGCTCTCCGCAAGGAGAGCGTGGATAGAAATACTCAACGCCGCGACTTTAAGGCATTGGGCTTGCCGTCGCTCTCCGCAAGGAGAGCGTGGATAGAAATTCATGTTGTTCTTGTCGTTCCGCGCGGCTGTTGGCGTCGCTCTCCGCAAGGAGAGCGTGGATAGAAATTTGCCCCACTTGTCAATGGCGGCGCTCTGTTAAGTCGCTCTCCGCAAGGAGAGCGTGGATAGAAATATTGTGTCTGCATTTGATGTTTTGTCCGTTTCTGCCGTCGCTCTCCGCAAGGAGAGCGTGGATAGAAATGCCGACGAGGACAAGGTGAAGCGCCCACTGACCGGTCGCTCTCCGCAAGGAGAGCGTGGATAGAAATTTTCATCCCACTGCATAATCTTCGCAAAATACTTGTGTCGCTCTCCGCAAGGAGAGCGTGGATAGAAATTTTGAACAGGCAGGATAAAAGAAAAATTATCTTGGTCGCTCTCCGCAAGGAGAGCGTGGATAGAAATAAGTATGTTGTGCAGTGTCGCAAAACTCTAGGCGGTCGCTCTCCGCAAGGAGAGCGTGGATAGAAATTTCTGATTGACGAAATCCAGCTTGAATTCAACTGTCGCTCTCCGCAAGGAGAGCGTGGATAGAAATTCTGATGGCGTTGTTTCTGGCTCCGCCGACTATGGTCGCTCTCCGCAAGGAGAGCGTGGATAGAAATGCTTAGTGGCATTGTACATATTATAGGACACATATAGTCGCTCTCCGCAAGGAGAGCGTGGATAGAAATGAAAGAGCAGACCGAGCAAGAATCTACTGTTGAAGTCGCTCTCCGCAAGGAGAGCGTGGATAGAAATTTGAATATATCCAAGCTGGAACGGGCATTCTCAGTCGCTCTCCGCAAGGAGAGCGTGGATAGAAATGACTTGCCGGGTTGATTTTTTTTTTGCATGATGTGTCGCTCTCCGCAAGGAGAGCGTGGATAGAAATGGTGTATCTGGCGTTGATACGGTATCTCATCAATGTCGCTCTCCGCAAGGAGAGCGTGGATAGAAATTTTATTACAGTGATAAGGACGCTGATTGGGTGCGGTCGCTCTCCGCAAGGAGAGCGTGGATAGAAATACTATTGCTCCGGGTACTTCCGTTTTTCGCGGCGTCGCTCTCCGCAAGGAGAGCGTGGATAGAAATTTTTGTTCCGTTTGACGTTATCCGTCCGGCTATGTCGCTCTCCGCAAGGAGAGCGTGGATAGAAATAGCATAGGGTTGGCGAATATCAGGGTGTGCATTAGTCGCTCTCCGCAAGGAGAGCGTGGATAGAAATGATGATTAAGCTATACACAGATGAGGGCTGGCCCGTCGCTCTCCGCAAGGAGAGCGTGGATAGAAATGGTTTTCTGTGGCCCGCAAGGCTCCGGCAAAACTGTCGCTCTCCGCAAGGAGAGCGTGGATAGAAATTTCTCCTGCTGGCTGTTGGCGTGATTCGCGGCGCGTCGCTCTCCGCAAGGAGAGCGTGGATAGAAATTCAATTAGATACTCGTACATGTTCCAGTCGGCAAGTCGCTCTCCGCAAGGAGAGCGTGGATAGAAATGTGACAAGGGCGCGTTTGGGCTGGTAAAAAATGGTCGCTCTCCGCAAGGAGAGCGTGGATAGAAATTACGGTACCGCAGTCTACCAGCAGCGCTACACCACGTCGCTCTCCGCAAGGAGAGCGTGGATAGAAATAAGTGGTGGGGATTCCCTTACGTCCCCCTTGCCAAGGTCGCTCTCCGCAAGGAGAGCGTGGATAGAAATCATTTTTTCGGCAAATTCTTCGCGGGCACCGCCCGTCGCTCTCCGCAAGGAGAGCGTGGATAGAAATGCAAGGTCGTCTTTGGTGTAGCCTGCACGGCACAGGTCGCTCTCCGCAAGGAGAGCGTGGATAGAAATCTGTAACAGTATCATCGGTGATCTCGATTGTAAGTCGCTCTCCGCAAGGAGAGCGTGGATAGAAATATCGGTGTTGAGTACGGCAATATAACCGATGCCGTCGCTCTCCGCAAGGAGAGCGTGGATAGAAATGGCGTATTCGGCCACAAGGCGGTTATCCGCCACCGTCGCTCTCCGCAAGGAGAGCGTGGATAGAAAGAGCTAATTCCCACACGTTGCGCCACATCTTCCAGGGTCGCTCTCCGCAAGGAGAGCGTGGATAGAAAGGCCACTTACCCGCTCGTACTGTATTGTTTCGCTCGTCGCTCTCCGCAAGGAGAGCGTGGATAGAAAGATATTTGCGCCGCACGCCGCAGCAGGCGGAGTTGGTCGCTCTCCGCAAGGAGAGCGTGGATAGAAATTATCCACCGGGGCCCCCATCATTTTTATCTGGGGCGTCGCTCTCCGCAAGGAGAGCGTGGATAGAAATCGGCATGACCGCGCCTACCGCGTGGAGCTGGACGGGTCGCTCTCCGCAAGGAGAGCGTGGATAGAAATTCCGGTATTTGGGCATTGAAACAGATCCTCTTGACGTCGCTCTCCGCAAGGAGAGCGTGGATAGAAATCGCAGCAGGTCCCGCCGTTGGCGGCTCCGCCCGCGTCGCTCTCCGCAAGGAGAGCGTGGATAGAAATTGGCTGAACTGTGCACCCGTCTGGGCATCGGCTACGTCGCTCTCCGCAAGGAGAGCGTGGATAGAAATCGTGTATAGTCGCAACGCAAAAGCAAGTCCATGTATTGTCGCTCTCCGCAAGGAGAGCGTGGATAGAAATGCAAGGCCGTTGTCTGGCACGGTAACAGCCCGGGTCGCTCTCCGCAAGGAGAGCATGGAATGTTTCTCTTTCTGACTGTTCAGGGTGGTTTTGTTCATGCGGATATCCGCTTTAATTTTAAAAATTGCTATAGTAAAAAACTCTCGCATAAAATAATATAAAAATATTATCTACTTGACAAGGTACCCCGACGGGGTATATAGTGAATATACCCCTCCGGGGTACCTTGCATGTGATGGGAGGATAACATAATGCAGGAAAACGAAAAGAAGGAACCGTGTTGCTGCTGTGCACACAAAACAAAGCATCGCAGTGAAGAAGAGTATAAAAGCCTGGTCCACAGACTGAACCGGATCGAAGGGCAGATTCGGGGCATCCGTGGGATGGTGGAAAACGAAGTGTATTGTCCGGATATTCTGGTGCAGTCGGCGGCGGTAACGGCGGCGATGAACGCGTTCAACCGTGAGCTGTTGGCAAACCATATCCGCACCTGTGTGGCGGATGGTATCCGTGCCGGGAATGACGAAGTTGTGGATGAGCTGCTGAAAACGCTGCAGAAACTGATGAAATGAGCATTGCCTGCACAAAATAGCAGAAGCAGAACATGAAATAAATGCACGAGTGTTTGAGCCAGCAAAAATGCCATGCCAGTGCCCAGTACGATTGTTTTTCTGTTCACAAACATCGGTAAAAGTTTGTGTAACATTACCAGAACCATGAATAAATGCCAGTCATTCCCTGTGAGAGGGTGTGGATAGAAATGCCGCATCGGCCTTGGTTGCCCCCAACGTATCGCTCTCCGCAAGGAGAGTGTGGATAGAAATGGTAACCTCAATAATACGTCGAATTGCAGGCTAGCCGCTCACCAAAGGGGGAGTGAGGATAGAAACAACTCAAACATCAACAACCCGTGTTCAAACACCAAAGCGAAACCACTCACCAATCATTACACAGGAATTATAGAATCACTACCGCAAAAGAGAGGGAACAGGAGGAAAGAAGTGGAACAATATAACGTAACCGGGATGAGCTGCGCCGCGTGCAGTGCCCGGGTGGAAAAAGCCGTCAGCAAAGTGCCGGGCGTAACATCCTGCTCGGTCAGCCTGCTGACCAACTCAATGGGTGTGGAGGGCACCGCCGCTCCGGCAGATATTGTGGCCGCAGTGGAAGCCGCAGGCTATGGCGCAAGCCCTAAAAACGCTGCCGCCCAGTCTGCCGCGCCGTCAGCAGATGCCTTAAAAGATACCGAGACCCCGCGCCTCAAACGCCGCCTGATTGCCTCGCTGATCTTCTGGGTGGTGCTGATGTACTTCTCCATGGGGCACATGCTATGGAACTGGCCGCTGCCGGGCTTTATGCAGGGTAACCATGTGGCAATGGGTATTTTACAGATGCTGCTCACCATTATCATCATGGTCATCAACCAAAAGTTCTTTATCAGCGGCTTTAAGGCGCTGTGGAACCGTGCCCCCAATATGGATACCCTGGTATCCCTTGGCGCTACCGCGGCCTTTGGCTACAGCACTTACGCTCTGTTTGCCATGACGGTGGCCCAGGTGCAGGGGGATGCCATGGCCGTGATGGGCTATATGGAGGAGTTTTATTTTGAATCCGCCGCAACCATCCTGACCCTGATCACGGTGGGCAAAACGTTGGAAGCCCGCTCCAAGGGCAAGACCACCGATGCCCTGAAAGGCCTGATGAACCTGGCCCCCAAAACCGCAACGATGCTGCGCAATGGGGCGGAAGTTACCGTTCCCATCGAACAGGTGCAGCAGGGCGATGTGTTTGTGGTGCGTCCCGGCGAGAATATCCCCGTTGACGGCGTGGTGCTGGAAGGCAGCAGCGCGGTGAACGAATCGGCCCTGACCGGTGAGAGCATCCCGGTGGATAAGGCCGAAGGCGACAGCGTGAGCGCCGCAACCCTGAACCAATCCGGCTTTTTGCGCTGCCGTGCCACCCGCGTGGGTCAGGATACCACGCTGGCTCAGATCATCCAGATGGTCAGCGATGCCGCAGCCACCAAGGCACCCATTGCCAAAATTGCAGACCGCGTCTCCGGTGTGTTTGTGCCGACCGTCATCACCCTGGCGGTCATCACCACCATTGTCTGGCTGCTGGCAGGGCAGACCGTTGGCTATGCGCTGGCCCGCGGTATTTCAGTGCTGGTCATCAGCTGCCCCTGCGCGCTGGGCCTGGCAACGCCGGTTGCCATTATGGTTGGCAATGGTGTGGGCGCTAAAAACGGCATTCTCTTCAAAACCGCGGTTTCGCTGGAGCAGACCGGTAAAACCGAGATCGTTGCCCTGGATAAAACTGGCACCATCACCAGCGGCGAGCCGCGCGTGACGGATATCCTGCCCGCAGACGGTGTGACGGAGCAGGTACTGATGAGCCTTGCCGCTGCCTTGGAGCAGAAGAGTGAACACCCGCTGGCCCGCGCTGTGCTGCAAAAGGCACAGGAGGATAACCTGCCCCCCGCCGAAGTGGCAGATTTCCAGGCTCTGCCCGGCAACGGCCTGACGGCTGTGCTGAACGGCAGTACCCTGTACGGCGGCAACGCCAAGCTGATGCAGACCCTTGGCGTGGCGGTGCCGCAAAAGATGGCATCCAGCGCCGAAGCGCTGGCCGCCCAAGGCAAAACCCCGCTGTTCTTTGCCAAGGATGGCACCATGCAGGGCGTTATCGCGGTGGCGGACGTCATCAAGGAGGACAGCCCGCAGGCTGTGCGTGAACTGCAGGGCATGGGCATCCGTGTTGTGATGCTGACCGGCGATAACGAGCGCACCGCCAAAGCCATTGGTGCACAGGCCGGTGTGGACGAAGTGATTGCCGGTGTGCTGCCCGATGGCAAGGAAGCTGTGATCCGCAGCCTGAAAAACAAGGGCCGCGTGGCCATGGTGGGCGATGGCATCAACGATGCACCGGCCCTGACCCGCGCGGATGTCGGTATTGCCATTGGCGCCGGTACGGATGTTGCGATTGACGCCGCTGACGTTGTGCTGATGAAGAGCCGCCTGAGCGATGTGCCCGCCGCCATCCGCCTGAGCCGCGCTACTCTGCACAATATCCACGAAAACCTGTTCTGGGCCTTTGCCTACAATGTGTTGGGCATCCCCCTGGCGGCAGGTGTCTTTATTCCGCTGCTGCACTGGCAGATGAACCCGATGTACGGCGCTGCGGCCATGAGCCTGTCCAGCTTCTGCGTGGTTTCCAACGCACTGCGGCTGAACCTGTTCGATATTCGCAGCACCAAACATGACCATAAACGCAAAGCACACAAAACAAGCAAAAAGGAGAACACGACCATGAATAAGACCATTAAAATTGAAGGCATGATGTGCGGCCATTGCGAAGCAACCGTGAAAAAGGCACTGGAAGCGCTGGACGGTGTTTCCGCCGCCGAAGTAAGCCACACCGCCGGTACCGCTGTTGTAACGCTGGATAAGCCGGTGGATGACACTGTGCTGAAAAAAGCCGTTGAGGACAAAGATTATACCGTGACCGGCATTGAATAATCCCGGCTCAAAAGCAAAGGAATAAGCATGAAAGCGCCCGCACGCTGCCTTGCAGCAGGCGGGCACTTTTTTGTTGTGGCCCCGCGGCAAAACAGAAAAGCTGAAAAAAACATTTTGATAAGTATTCTAATATTATTTGCGAAAATCATAACAGAAGGATAACAAAACAATATGGTTTGGCCAGTTGCACTTGCACTATAGTGGATAATATTATACAATCTACATAAAAGATGGGTGCGCCCGTCTTACCCAGCCAACACGAGGGGGCAACACAGATGTATATCAATTTTGGTTCCATCAACAGCCGCCAGGCTGCGGACGGCAGCTGTACTGCACCGCTTACAGTGGATTCCTGCGGAACATGCCGATTGAAAAAGCACGCCAGCCTGCCAACTATTACGCGGTATGATGAAAATGCGTATCAGCTGTTTTATATCGCTGCGGGCAAGGCGCACTTCTGGTTTGATGATGCCGAGCATGTGGTAACAGCGGGTCATATGGTGCTGTACCGCCCGCAGGAAGAGCGCCGCTATATCTACTATCTTGAGGACCACCCGGAGGTGTTCTGGGTCTATTTTTCCGGCAGCGAGGCCGCTGCAGTGCTGCAGGCGCATGAGATTCCGCTGGATGGCCATGTGTTTTACAGCGGCATTATGCCGGAGTACAAAAATACTTTCCGCCGCATGATCCAGGAATTGCAGCTCTGCCAGTACGCCTATCGGGATTATACGGCCGGGCTGTTCCAGATGATGCTGGTGCGGGTCAGCCGCCAGCGGCAGGAACAGCGGTCGATCAACGGCACCACGCGGGAGCAGATCGAAGCCGCAGCCGCCTATTTTAACGAGAATTATACTGCTCGCATCAATGTGGATGAATACGCCGAGTCCCTGCACATGAGCACGGCATGGTTCATCCGCAGCTTCAAACAGTATGTGGGCTTGTCGCCCGCACGGTATATCCAGTCGCTGCGTATCGTCAATGCACAGCGCTTGCTGGAACGCACCAAATACAGCATCGGTGAAGTTTCCGAGATCATCGGGTATGATAACCCGCTGTATTTCAGCCGTGTGTTCAAAAAGGAAACCGGGCTTTCCCCCGCGCAGTACCGCAAAGCGGAGCGGGCAGGCGAACAGCCGTCCGACCCGCAGGAAGAGGACGCCTGCACCCCCAATATCGACAAAAACCGCAATTCATAGTATAATACCCCCATACACTTTGGTATGGGGGCTTTTTATGTTTGCAGCAGCAATTTGTGTCAGCATCCTGCTGGGGGTGCTGGTTTGGGCACTGCCGGGGCGGCTGTGCGACCGCAGGGCAACCCATGCGGATGTACTGGCCGGGCCGGGCATTGTGCTGGCAGTGTGGATCATCGCAGCATGTGTGTTTGCCCAGCCGGGGCTGGCGCAGGGGTTTGATCTGTTCCGCCTGCTGGCCATCAATGGGGCGGCACTGTGGGCCTGCGGCACTGTGTTGTTACTCCGCCTGCGCAGCGGGCGGCGGTACCGCACACTTTGGACGGTTGCTGCGCTGCTGATTGCCGCCATCGGCCTGGAAGTATTCGTGGGCAACGCACCCTATTTTGCAACCCACGGCTACCAGCCCGTTGACCTGCGCGCCTATTTGCAGGATGCCCCGGCGGATGGGGAGCCGATTGCTTTGAACGATGAGCACAGTACCCTTACCTTTACCGGCATCCATCAGCCGCTGTATAACGTTGCGCTGGATGGCGTTGTCTACCAGTATGACGGCAACTATCCGCAGGATCAGAACCCGCTGTTTATCCTGTGGGTGTCCGGTACCGACGAAGCCAGCACCGCCCCGCGCCAGAGCTGGCAGTGGCAGGCGGCCCCGCGAGCGGCACGCAGCCTGGTGCGCACGCTGGATTTTTCCGGCGCGGTGGATACCCTGACCCTGCAAGCGGAGGGCTATAGCGGAGAGTACCGCAGTTATGACCTGAACTATACCGTGCAGGCGGTTCTGGCTAATGTACCCCGCCCGATGGATTTCTCGCTGCTGCGGCTGGCAGTGGTGTATCTGGCACTGCTGGCCTTGTGGGGGCTGCGCCCCGGCGCTGCCGCGTGGCACGAAGCCTACCTGACCCACCGCGCCAAATACCGCCCGGCGGTGCTGGTGCTGGGCTGCATGCTCTGCCTGCTGGCCGCAGCGGCCCCCTTTGCCGATGCCCGCAACTCCGGCGTGGCGACCTCGTTTTATAATGTCGAAAACTGGGACGGCGAAAGCCGCATCACCTTCACCCAGCATATCAGCGATTGGCAGAATGATTCCGCTGCGCAGTACGGCGCTCTGGCCCACAGCCTGCTGAATGGCCGCCTGGATCTGCAGCGCGACCCGCCCGCCGCCATGGCGGAGATGCAGAACCCTTACGATACCGCCGCCCGTCAGAGCGCGGCCCCGGATGCTTTGTGGGATGTTGCTTATTATCAGGGGCGGTACTATGTTTACTTTGGCATTGTGCCGTGCCTGCTGTTCCAGCTGCCGTTTGAGCTGCTGACCGGCGTACCGGACCTGCCGCCCAGCTTGGCCATGATCGTGATGGCCTGGCTGCTGATTTTGGCAGTGTTTGGTTTGGTGCGGCAGGCTGCGCAGCGCTGGTTCCCGTCCGCCTCAGCGGCGGCCTGCCTGCTGGCTGCGGCGGGCATTGCGGGCGGTAGCCAGGTGTACTACCTGCTGCTGCGCCCCTCGGTGTATGAATACGCCATCCTGTGCGGCGCGGCATTTGTGCTGCTGGCCCTGTGGCAGTGGCTGTGCGCCGCCAACACCCCGGTGCAGCACCATGGCAAAATCATGCTGCACATGGCGCTTGGCAGCCTGTGCATGGCGCTGGTGGCGGGATGCCGCCCCCAGATGGAGCTGTTTGCCGTGCTCTGCCTGCCGATCTTCTGGCCGCAGTATATCCGGCAAAAACGCTTGCGCAGCAAGCAGGGAATAACCGAAGCCATCGCCTTTGTTCTGCCGGTTATTCTGGTAGCCCTGGGGCTGATGGCCTACAATGCCGCGCGGTTCGGCTCGCCGTTTGATTTTGGCGCCAATTACAACCTGACCAGCAACGATATGACCCACCGCGGCTTCCGCATTGGGCGGCTGGCCCCGGCGTTGTTCACCTATTTCCTGTCCCTGCCGGTGGTGCAGGCGGTGTTCCCCTACCTGGCGGGTACCAAAATGCAGACAAACTTTATGGGTATGACCATTACCGAAGTATTTTACGGCGGTGCCCTGGTCAGCCTGCCGCTGCTGTGGGCCTTTGCGGCCCTGCCTTTGCTGCGCCGCCGTATGGCAAGGCAGAAAGACCTGCGCGCCATGGTGCTGCTGCCCGTTCTGCTGGCTGTTATTCTGGCCGGGTTGGACTGCCAGATGGCCGGTGTGCTCTACCGCTATCTCAGCGACTATTTAACCCCGCTGCTGTTCGCCGCCGCATTGGTCTGGCTGTGGGCCGAAAGCGCCCTTGCCCCGCGTGTGCAGGCCGCCGCATCGGGCAGCATCCTGCATACCGTGCAGCACATGCTGCAGGAGGCGATGCTGGCAGCTGTTGCCGTGGGAATCTGTTACAGCTTCTGTGTCTACTTTGCTGCGGAACCGGGCCTTCTGGGCCAGAATCCCGCGCTGTACCAGAATGTCAGCCGTCTGGTGCAGTTCTGGCTGTAAAATCAGGGTGAAAACAAAATTCAGCAAAATTTAAATTAGATAAAATAAAAGCATATGCCCCATGTCAGCCGGGAAAATCCGGCCAGTCAGGAGAGCATGTGCTTTTTCTTTTTATATGGGCATTCTGTATGGATCGTTTTCGGATGGAATAAATATAAGGCAACACCGCACAATTCCCGCCTTGCGGCTTAAGCACCGCTCCGGCGGCTG
>OGXD01001272.1_pt1 | contig 20035 bp, 10 predicted proteins | sample 1576211 | NCBI WGS metagenome assembly OGXD01 (sample SAMEA3541470, study PRJEB24748) | human gut metagenome | biome: human gut; feature: human-associated habitat; material: faeces | place: China | collected 2012
TCCCGTCACTCCTCATAGAACGTGATCTTCAGCAGCTCCTCGGGGGTGGTTTCGCCCTCGCGGACGAGCTGCAGGGCGGCCTCGCGCAGGCTCGTCATGCCCTGGCTGCGGCGGGCGGCCTCGGTCAGCTGCGCCTGCGTTGCCCCGGCAGAAATCAGTTCGCGCAGCTCACGGTTGATGATGACCAGCTCGTGGATGGCGATACGCTCGCGGTAGCCCGTGCCGTTGCACTGGGTACAGCCCGTGCCGCGGCGGACAAACGGGATGTCAGGCCCTAAATAGGTGCGCTCCTCCGCCGTGACCGGCATCTGCTTGGCGCAGTGCGGGCAGACGCGGCGCATCAGACGCTGGGCCACGAGGCCCGCGACGGAGTTTGCGACCATGTACCGCTCGACACCCATATCCTCCAAACGGACAATGGACGACAGTGCGTCGTTTGTGTGCAGCGTTGAGAAAACCATGTGGCCCGTGATGGCCGCACGCACCGAGATGGACGCTGTCTCGGCGTCACGCGTCTCACCGACCATGATGACGTCGGGGTCCTGGCGCAGCAGGGCGCGCAGACCGCTCTCAAACGTCAGGCCGGCAATGTTGTTGACCTGCGTCTGGTTGATGCGGGCCAGGTTGCGCTCCACGGGGTCCTCGATCGTCGAGACGTTGACCTGCCGCTCGGCAATCGTCTGCAGGACCATGTACAGCGTCGTCGTTTTGCCGGAGCCTGTCGGTCCGGTCAGGTAGACGATGCCGTTCGGGCGGTTCAGCAGCGGCAGAAAGCGCTTGTAGGTCTCGTCGTTCATGCCGAAATGGCTGGCATTTTTGATGTAAGTGTTGCTGGACAGAATACGCAGAACGGCCTTCTCGCCAAAGACCGTCGGCAGGATCGAAACACGGACGTTGACGTCGGGGCCGGTCTCGAGGCGTGCGCGGAAGTGGCCGTCCTGCGGGATGCGGTGCTCGGCAATGTCAAGGTTCGACATGATTTTGATACGCGCGATCAGCGGCTGGTGCAAAGCACGCTGCAGCGTCACATAGTCGATAATGACGCCGTCGATGCGCATACGGACCTTCGTCTCGCCCTCGAACGGCTCGATGTGAATATCCGACGCCGTCGTCGTGACGGCACGCTGCACGAGGCTGTTCAGCAGACGGATGATGGGCGCGTCGAGGTCGCCGCCCTCGGCAGTCATGTCGATGGCCAGATCCTCGGTCTGGGCGGCGGCCATGTCGCTGTCGTTGGCGGTGCGGGCCGCCTTGCGGGCGCTGACCTCGGCGTAATAGTAGCGGATGGCGCGGCGCAGCGGCTCCAGCTCGGCCAGCACGATCTCCGGTTCGAGGCCGGTCAGCTGGCGGATGTCCTCAAGGGCGTAGTAGTTCAGCGGGTCGTTGGCGGCAATCGTCAGCGCGCGCGGACTCTGCGCAATCGGCATCATATCGTACTTTTGCGCAAGCTCCTGCGGGACCTTCTCAACGGCGGTCACATCGACGTTGGTGTGCTCGATGTCGATCATTTTAAGCTGGAGGCGCTGGGCCAGTGCCTCCAGGACCTGACGCTCATTGACGTAGCCAAGCTCCTGCAAAGCCTGGCCGACGCGCAGGTCGCGGTGCTCTTTCTGGTAGGCAAGGGCGGTGTTCAGCTGGTCGGGCGTGATATAGCCGAACTCGATCAGAACGTCGCCGAGGCGGATGTTTTTCACGGCTGTACGCCTCCTTTGTCACAGAGGATCACGTTCAGGGATACATTGAACGCCGTGGCCGTCACGGCGCTGCCGTCGGTGTCGGCGAAGCTGCGGGTATCAATGGAGAAGGATACAAGCTGTACGGACGGGTAGTTCGCGGCCATGTCGTCCAGCATCGAAAGAAAATCACTGTCCTCGCCCGTGCAGCAGAAGCTGATCGCCACGCTGCGGTAATAGCCCGGCTGGTCATAGTCCGGGATGAGGTCGGAGGCTAAGATCTGCTGCAAAATGGCGTTGCCCTGGGCCGTCGTGCCGGCGGTGTCGGCGGTGATGCTGTCGTCGTCACTGTCGTCGTCACCGGCAAAGGCGGACGCGGCTGCGCTGGGGGCAGCGCTCTGTCCGGCGTTCTCACTGGCGGTATAATAGGTAAGGCTCTGGGTCACGGGCTCGCCGATGGTCAGCGAGTCGGGCTGTAAATTGTGGTTCAGCTCCAGGCTTGTCACCAGCGTGTCCAGCTCGTCACTGCTCAGCAGGCTGTAGTAGTTGGCGTTGGCGGTCTGCAGTTCGCCCCAGTTGTTGTTTTTCTCGGCGGCGTAGGTCCCGGCCAGCATGATCGCATCCTGCATGGAGGTCTGGGCGTCCTGCGCCTCGCGCAGATCGGCGTCGGCCTGCTGGTGGTTCTCAATGCCCGGAATCAGCAGGAACCGGACAAAAAGCACAACGAACGCCAGCATCAGAACGACGTACAGCAGAATTTTATCGCGCTTTGTCATTGGTGCAATTTCCATAGCGCCCTCCTTTACTGCTGCGGCGCTGCCAGCACACAGCGCAGATCGATGGAATAGCCGTCGTCATCGGCCTTGTAGCCGGTGTAGCTGACGGTGTAAAACACCCCGCAGTTCTGCAGGGAACGGATGTAGGCCGGAATGTCGATGACCTGGGAGGAGTTCGCGTTAAAGAGCAGCTCGCCCGTCGATGCGTTGTAGTCGGTGAACTGGATCGTGATGCCGGACCCGCCGGCAGCCTCGACCCGGTGCAGCAGACTGCTGGTCACGTCGGGGTAGCTGTTCAGCAGCTCGGTCATCCCGTCGGAATAGTCGGTCAGCGAGCGGAACTGCGCCGCAGACTCGGAATCCTGCGTTGCGGCGCGGTATGGCTCGGTATTGTCGCTGCACCAGTTCAGGATGTCCTCCCGCTGGCTTTTCAGCATCGAGGTGTGCAGTGTCAGCACACCCCAGCCCAGCATGGAGACAGCCACGACAGCAAGGCCGGGCACCAGCGTCCGCAGGCCCTGGCTGCGGGACTCCGACTTGGCCGCACCGGCGGCCTTCTGCCAGCGCAGATAAAAGTTGTTCTGTTTCATAGCCATAATGATAAGCCCCCGGGGCAAGTATTTGCAGGTAAAAATCAGCGTGCGATCAGGTTGCCCGCCGCGTAGAGCACATCGGCCAGCGCGGTGCCGGACGGCAGCCTGACGGTGGGTGAATCCGGGAAGCGGGCCACCTGCAGGCCCAGCGCCTCACAGCCCGGGCGGCAGACCGCAAGGTCGTCCGCCGTGGAGCCGGCAAAGCAGACCGTCTCAATGCGGTGCTCGCTCTTGCTGGTCGTGTGGAACTGGATCAGGCCCGAGAGCTTCTGCGCGATCTCGGTGCCGGACTCCGCCGAGCCGCGCGGGTTGAACAGGCGGCTGCGGGTCGAGTAGGTGTACTGCCCCTGCACAAACAGGCAGGCAGAGATCGTGTCATCGTCAAATTGCAGCAGCACGAAGGTTTTCTGCTGCAAATCGGGGATCGTGCGCACGGCCTTGATCGGTGCGGCCAGCCCTAAGTCGATGCTGTACAGCTTGAAGCCGACGGCCTTGGCCAGCGCGTCGTACCCGGCAATGACGCTCTGCTCCACGCGGGTGGCCAGCACGGTATCCACGCGGGTCTTGGCATCGCGGGAGAGCAGCATGTAGTCGTCCAGCGGAGCCCTGACCTCGGCGCCGCCGCTGGCAAGCTCATGGGAGAGCACGGCCATCCGCTTTTTCTCGCTCATGGCGGGCAGCGTCAGGATGCGGTGCATGAACTGGCTGCCGCCTGCAATCAGCGCCACGCGGTTCATCGGCAGCTTGTTGGCGGTGAAAAACTCTTTGAGCGCGGCGGTCAGGTCCGCCTCGTTTGTGATGACGCCGTTGATCAGGCAGCCCTCGGGCAGCTCGGTCTGGGCGGCGGCGACAACGCGCGCCCCGCTGCCCGTGGGCGTGCCGACGGCGGCATACACCGTGCGGCTGCACAGATATAAAGAGGTAAGAAGTGCCATGGTGGGCCTCCCGGAATAGAATTTAAATCGCGCCGCTCGACGCGCCGATGGTGCCGTAGGACTGGTAGATGGGCACGATGACCGCGGCCACGATGCCGCCGACCACGAGACCCATTATAACGATCATAACGGGCTCCAGCAGCGTGACAAGGCGCTTGGTCGCCATCTCGGCCTCATAGTCGAGTGTCTCGCTGATGGTCGCCAGCAGGCTGTCCAGCTTGCCGGTCTCCTCGCCGACAGCGACGGAGGAGGAAAGCTTCACTTCAAAACCGTCGATGCCCGCAATCGCCTCCGACAGGCTGTGGCCTGCGCGGATGCTGTCCAGCGCGTCACCGAACTGGCTCTCGATCCAGCGGTTGCCGATGGCGTCGCGTGCCGCGGCCAGTGTCGTGATGATGGGCACGCCGCTGCCGTACAGGTTGGACAGCGTGCTGGCAAAGCGCGCCGTGCAGATCTTGCGGTTCAGCACGCCGACCACCGGCGCGTGCAGGATGAAGCGGTCCCACTGGCGGCGGACCTTCGGCTGCGCCAGCAGGAGCTTGCCGCCAAAGACGATGAGCGCCGCCGCGACAAGCAGCACCGGCCAGTTGGCACCGACAAAGTCGCTGACGTCAAACAGTAGCTGGGTCAGGAACGGCAGGGTCTCCATCTGGTCAAACATCGGTTTGAACTGCGGCAGAACAAAGGTCATCAAAATCGCAATAACGCCGACGATCAGTACGGACAGGATAATGGGGTACATCATGCTGTTGCCGACCTGCTGGTTCATCTTGTGCTCACGCTCATAGTAGGTCGCCATGCGGGCGCAGGCGTGGTCGATGCTGCCGGTGCCCTCGGCGCTGCGGATCATGGCCAGCAGCAGGGTGGGGAACGCGGGTGCGCAGGACTCCATCGCATCGGACAGCGGCACGCCCTTGCGCAGCTCGCTCAGGATGGCCTCGTACAGGGCCTTCTGGCGGACGTCGATGGTGCGCTCGTCCGCCATGATGCGGAACGCACGCACCAGCGGCACACCGGCGGTCAGCAGGGTGCCCAGGTTGCGGCAGAAATCCGCCAGCACAGCGGTTTTCAGCGGGCGGAACGTCGCGTGGGCCTTCTGGGCCTCCTGCGCGTCGGTCATGTACAGGCCGTCATTGCGCAGCTTGGCGTAGAGCGCCTCCTCGCTGGGGGCCTCAAGCAGTCCGCGGACGGTCTTGCCCTTCTCATTGGTGGCAGTATAACGAAAACGTGGCATGAGGGAGATTCCTCCGAAAGAAATAGATGAAAGGCTGATTCCCTTGGCCCCCTCTGCGCGGGGGCTCCGCCCGCAGGCGGTGGGGGAGAGAACCTTGCGGCAAACCGAAATATTTCGGTTTGTGGCAAGGTTCTCTCCCTCCGGCCCTGCGGGGCCCCCTCCCTCGCAGAGGGAGGCAAGGAGTATCACAAAAACGCGCAGTACCATTCCAAAACGGACCCGCCAAACAGCATCGCGATTACGATGCCCGCACACAGAAACGGGCCGAAGGCGAAGTGATCCTTCTTCCCTGCCTTTTTGGCGGCCAGCAGGTATATGCCGTATATACCGCCAAAAACAATGCCGAAAAACATCGCCAGCAGCGTATTCTGCCAGCCCAGGAACAGCCCGGCGGCTGCCATCAGCTTGATGTCGCCGCCGCCGAACGCGCCGTCGATGACAAGGCAGAGCAGAAACATCGGCACACTGACGCAGAACGCACCGATGACGTGCGGCAGCCAGTTGGCAGGGGAGAGCAGCACGCTCACCGCGCCGCAGACCGCCAGCACCAGATTCAGTCGGTCCGGGATGGTCTGCGTCTCGGCATCAATGAGCGAAACGCTCAGCAAGATCCCGCAGACCGCCAGCGCCAGCAGCGCGGCCCAGCTCATGCCGAACAGCCCGCCCGGCAGGGCGTAGGCAGCGCCGTACCGCCAAGTGCAGCCCAGCGCCAGCACGCCGCCCAGAAGCTCCACCAGCAGGTACCGCGCCGGAATGTGCGCACCGCAGTGGCGGCACCGCCCGCACAAGAATAACCAGCTGAACACAGGCACTAAGTCCGGCGCACCCAGCGTGTGGCCGCACTGCGGGCATACGCTGCGGCCCTTCAGCGGGTCCATGCCCCGCGGCAGCCGCCACGCGACGACGTTCATAAAGCTGAACAGCGCCGCGCCCAGCAGAAAACGAATGAGTCCCAGCAGAAGCTCAAGCAGCAGCATGGCCCACCCCCGCGCCGTATTGCAGCCGGTCCTCCGCGCGGAAAACGCGGTAACCGCCGTCGGCATCATAGATGGCGTACATGCCGTTCTCCTGATACAGGAGCCGCTGCACGGTGTAGCCGTTCGGGTCGATCTGCAAAAGCGTCACTGTGCCGGGCAGTGAGCCCAGCGTGCGGATTTCCTCGGCGATGCCGTCCGCAAAGCCGTCCGCGCTTGTCTGGTCGGCGAACGTCTGGCCGGCGGAGTAGCACTGGGCAGACACGGCACTGGCCGCCAGCCGCGCAGCCTTGACCTGAGCCAGGGTCTGCCGCGCACGGGCCTGATAGCGCAGCTCCGCCGCGCCGGTCACAATAGTATACAGGACAGCGCCCAGCGCCAGCAGTACGGCGAGCTTTTCCGCAAACGCAGCTTTGGCCCAGCGTTCCCCGGTATGGCGCAGCCATGCGCCCAGTCGTGCTGCCAGCATTGTTACACATCCTCTACCATATAATAACGCACTATTTAGTATATCGTGCCGGGCCTGTATTTGCAAGAAATTTCGCGAAAAAAACTCTATTTTTTGTTCAAAGCTAACGGAAACTATGGCGAAATCGTGCACAACCTGCCGCTGACCCACTATATTTGGTGTGAATTTGCTGAAATCTCGCAGAGTTTCTTGCGAAAACGTCACATTCCGAGTATAATAACAATATATATAATCTGATATTGTGTCTAATTGTAACTTTTCACCGGAGAAACGACGGGAGCATCTATGGTGCAGTACAATAAAAATATAAAAAACAAAAAGAAAGGCTTTACGCTGGTGGAGCTGATGGTCGTTCTGGCTATCACGGCCATTCTGGCGGCGCTGGTCGGCGGCGGGCTGATCGCCTACACGCGGCTGGCCCGGTTCGAAAAGAACGAGGCCAACGCCCGCACGCTGTTCCAGACGGCGCAGATCTCCCTGACCCGGATGGAGACGGCGGGAGAGCTGGATGCGTTCCGCCGGCAGGTCATGGAGGAGGGCAGCACGGGCGACCACTTCCAGAACGACGTCACCGTGACCGACGCGGACGGAAAACCCCTTGTGAGCCGCACCAAGACCGAACTGAACCAGAACGTGGCCGCGCTCTACTATGACCGCACGGGCGCTGCCGCGGGCAACCATAACGCGCTGGTGGAGCGGCTGCTGGGCGATTACATCTACGACGCCTCGCTGCTGAATGCCTCGATCTGTGTCGAGATCGACGTGCAGAGCGGGCAGATCTACTCGGTCTTTTACGATACCAAATCCGATAAGCTCCGCTTCAATCAGGACGGTGCTACGAATATTTATGGCCGCAGCTATGACCACCGTCGCAAGGACACCCTTGTCGGCTACTACTCTGCCGAGGACCGCGTCAACGTTGTGCAGCTGGTGCAGACGAAGCTGAAGGTCAAGAACCCCCGCCTGACGAACGGCGAGACGCTGACCCTGAGCTGGAGCGGCAACTCCAGCCTCGGCGATCTGGATACCTCCTACACGGCCACGGCCTACGATGCCAAGGATACCGGCAAGACGAAGCCGCTGTTTACCATCACGATCAAGCGCGACACCGCGGGTGCGGCGGATGATAACAAGCAGGTCATCACCAAGATGCCTGTCACGATTTATACGTATAATGATGCAGGCCAACAGACGGAAACCGAGAAAGAACTCTACTTCCCGTTAAGCTACAACAAGGGCAGCTTTGTGCTGACGCTGGACGCCATGGCGGACGCGGCGCTGCTGCGCGCGTGTGAGAACAGCGCTGACGTTGCCGCTACGAGCCTGTACAGCATCACCCGCCTGCTGAACGACCCGAAGGACATCTACATTGCCATGCGCGCCGAGCCGCGGGAAAACTACAGCGACACCTACACAGCCAGCAAAGAGGAAACGACGAACGAGGAAAACACCCTGCTGGCCAAGGGCGGCACGGCGGTCACGGCCGACCTGAAATATTTCCGCCATCTGTACAACCTGCGCTGGTTTGCCGACTGGGACATCACCGACGAGGGCACCTACACGCTGACCCCCCAGGCCAGCAACAGCACCGGCCTGAACTGGACGGGCGGCGGCGTCACGGTCTACTGCGCCGCGGGCGAGCAGTACCCGGCGGCCAAGGTGCCGTCCCTCAATGACCCTGTCGCCTGGCCGACGATCCCGGAACTGGGCGAAAAAATCGTACTTACGAGCAAAACAGCGGGTGTTACAACCCAAACGACCCGTGTGCCCATCCTCAATCTGCAATTGAGCAGCAAGTCCGTTGCAAAAACCGGCAAGGCAGAGAAGGACGAGCTGGTCGACCACTATGTCGGCCTTATCGGTGAGAACAAGGGCAACATTTCTTACATCACACTGCGCGACCCGGACATTCAGGTCAACGTCAAGACCGAGACCGTCGCCGCCGATACGCTGCCGAAGGCAGACCAGCTCAAGCTGACCGCAACCAAATTCGTCACGGCGCTGGCGAAGGACGACGAGAACTGGCGCGATGTGCGTGCTGTCGGCGCACTCTGCGGCGTCAACACCGGCACGCTGGAAAACTGCGCCCTGACCCGCGGCACGAACTCCTCGACGAATGCGCTGGTGGCCGCGGCGCTGGCGTTTGACAACACTACCACCGCAACGCAGCGCAAAGCGCAGACGCAAAACGCTGGCAGCAAAAGCTATACCTATTATACAGACGAGCCGCGCGGCATTGGCGGTCTCGTCGGCGTTGCCATACCCAAAACAACGGATTCCGTCATGCAGGACCTGACCGTTGCGTCGGACGTGACGGTGGCGGGTCTGCTTGTGGACAAGGACACGCAATCCGTTGCAGAGACCACAGCGGCAGACCAGCAGGCCGAGAAGGCCCGCTACGCTGCCGCGGCAGCCGGGCCGGGTGACGAGAACTCCCTCTGGCGCAGCGTCGGCGTGGGCGGCGTGTTCGGCACGGTGGACGCGGCCCAGATGAAAACAGACAGTAAAACGAACATCGTCAACAACGGCTTTGTGACCGGCAACGGCTTTACGGGCGGCATCGTCGGCAACCTGTTTACGACAGGCGCAAATACCAGCACGCCGAGCCTGACGGGCCTGAGGAACAACGGCACGGTCAGCGCGGGCGCCAACTATAAGGGCGATACCGCGGGCGATGCGCGCAGCCTGGTGCTGGGGCAGTTCTTCGGCGGCATTGCGGGCTACGGCAGGGGCGTGACCCTGCAAGGCTGCGAAAGCGTGACCCGCAGCGACCTGACCGAGACCCAGCTCAAGGAGCAGGTCAAGGCGGGCTTCGACGAAACCGGCACATTGACCGACGCCAGCCCCCTCAAGGGTGATTTCGTCGGCGGCCTTGTCGGCTACGGCAAGGATATTGTGCTGGAGGACTGCAAGACCGGCAAGGGCTACGTGCTCGGCAGTCGGTTTGTGGGCGGTCTGGCCGGTGGCTTTACCGGCAGCGGCGTAAAACAGAACGATACGAACAGCAGTGACGTCTTTGGCAGCCGCTACGTCGGCGGCATCGTGTCGGTCAACGGCAGCAACAGCCAAATCAACGGCATGACCAATACGGGTCTGGTCGCGGCCTTTGGAAAGAACGCGGCCTACGTCGGCGGCATCGTCGGCGTCAATGATGCCGGCTGGGGCGGCAGTGAAAACACGACTGCCACAGCCACCGTGCAGAACTGCGCCAACCGTATGTCCGGCGACAACGCCACCGACACCCGCCGCATCAACCTGTTAAAGGAGTTGAGCAGCTCCGCGGGCGGCTACGCCGACTACGTCGGCGGCATCGCAGGCTGCAACGGCAAAAACGGCGTTGTGACGTGGGATAGGAGCGGCACCCCGACGCTGGGTGCCATCCTGTACGGCAACAACTACGTGGGCGGCGTGGCCGGTTATAACGATGAAAAGGCGATAATCTCCAACACCTCCGGCCAGGACCTGACCATCAGCGGCCAAATCGTGGCGGCGGGCAAGGCTGTCGGCGGTATGATCGGCCTGAACTGCGCATCCACGCTGCCCTCCGCCACTGTGGCGGTCAGCCGCGTGGCGGGTCAGCAGCTTGTCGGCGGCGTCATCGGCGCCAACCTGCCGGTGGGCGGCTTCACCGTGGCGGACGGCGGCGCGTTTAAAACAAATGTGGCCTCGGGCCGCGTCGAGGCCGACGCCGTCGCGGGCGGCATCATCGGCTACAACCGTCTGCTGGCGGCCAAGCCCACAAACGTCACGCTGGAGGCGCTGCTGCCGACGATTAACGAGAGCACTGGCGTGCTGACCGACAGCACCGCCGCGAATACGGCGGACGACACAATCACCCTTGCTAACTTCTGGAACAAGCTCAACCTGCAGGCCGACATCTACGTCGGCGGCATCGTCGGCGCAAACGACGCCAATACGAAGCTGACGATTCAAAAGGCAACCAACGGCGCAACGCAGAACGCCCTGTCCGTCGGCGGCCTGAACCCGTCCAACGGCGCGTTTAAAGGCGGCGTATCGCTGAACGCGCTGGCCGGTGGCCGCTATGACTTTGACACCCCGCGCGGCGCACTGGCGGGCGGTATCATCGGCTATGCCACACCCAACACGAAGCTGGAAAACTGCACAAACTACGGCACAGTGGCTCACAAGTGCGCCGCGGGCGGCTTTGCGGGCTGGAACGAGGGCACGATCACCGGCGGCAGCATGGCGGCGTCCCTCGGCAACCGTGAAACCGGGTATACCTATCTGGGCGGCGTTGCGGGCGTCAACGGCGGTCGTATTCAGTCTGCCTACCCGGCTAAAGACTGCGCCGTGCGCGGCGACAGCTGTGTCGGCGGCATTGCGGGCGTCAACCTGGGCGGTGACGCTGCGGCAAGCAAGGGCCTCATCATCTGCACAGAGAACAACAGCACTGGCACGGTGGAGGCCAACCGGTACGCGGGTGGCGTGGCCGGTGCCAACGTCGGCAGCATTTCGCTGTCCGGCCAGATGCAAAGCAGTGTCACCGCCACCGACTATGCGGGCGGTGTGGCCGGTATCAATACGACGTATAAGGCCTATAAGGGCAGCATTTACGGCGCGGTCGGGGGCAGCGTCACTGCCGCCAACTACGCAGGCGGCGTGGCCGGTACGAACCGTGCCGAAATCACCCGTGTGGATAACTACGCCTCGGTGCGCGCCAGCACAAAATATGCGGGCGGTATTGCGGGCGTGAACGACGCGGGCGGCAAAATCAGCGCCTGCGTCCATGCCCAGAATCAGGTCTACGCCACCAACGGCGAGGCGGGCGGCATCGCGGGCAATAATAATAAAGACGCGCTGATTGAGAATGTGCAGGTCCGCGCCGCCGTCACCGCGGCCAACGGCACGGCGGGCGGCGTCACGGCCACGAACTTCGGCACCATCGGCCAGGAGACCGGACTGGAAAACAACAGCAGCGTAAGCGGCTGCACGATCACCGGCACGTCGGAGAGCATCGGCGCTGTTGTAGCGTACAACGGCAAGGACGCGACCATCCGCAACGTCAGGCTGGCGGAAAACGCCAAGGTGCAGTTCAGCACCCCGGCGGTCACCATCGGCGGCCTTGCGGGCATGAACGAGGGCGCCGTCACCGGCTGTCAGGTTGAAAACGGCGCGCTGGCGCTGAACGACGGCCTGCGCGCGGGCACCAACACCGTCACGCTGGGCGGCGCGGTGGGCCGCACCACGGAGGACGGCACGGTCAGCAGAACCGGCGTTCTGCTGGACCTTACACAAAATCTTGATAAATATACAAATTTGGGCGGCGTCGCAGGCCAGAACGACGGTACCCTGGATCAGTGTACCTATTCCGGCACGATGGGCGACGACGCGGGCGCGGACGGCCTTGTCTCCGTCGGTGCACGCAGCACCGGCAGCACGGTGGGCGGCATTGCCGGTCTGAACAACAGCACGATCACCGGCTGTGAGGTCAAATACATCAAACTGCAGGTCAGCGGTATCAGCAACATCACCACGACCCAGACCGCAGACGAAAAGCTCGCCAGTGCCAGCCATGTGGGCGGCATTGCGGGCCGCAACAATGCCGAAATCGTCAACAGCTATGTCGCCACCGAGCGCAGCAGCGGCGCGGGCAGCATCATCACGGCGCGTTACGGCTTTGTGGGCGGCGTCGCTGGCTCCAACAACGGCACTATCACGGGCAGCGGCAGCAAAAAAGCGCTGGTCAGCGACGAAGAAGCAACACCCGCCATTGTTACACAGGTTGATAATTGGCTGGGTGCGGCAGATGCCAATGCCGGCATCAACAGCATGGCGGCAGAGCTGACCACAGGCAAGACCTACGCAAATCTCATGGGTGTTGACACTGTGTCTGCACAAGGCTATGGGAAGGTCTATAGCCAAAGCGGCCTTGCCGCCAATGATCTGCTTGTCGCCCTGCGCGGCAGCAACAAGAGCGAGACCGTCCGTGCCGACGGTTATCTGGGCGGTCTGGCAGGCTTTAACTCTCTCCGCGGTACGATTAACACTTCTGCCACCGGCAAGTGGTTTGTCTATTCTGACAATGCGACAACGGCATCCACCGTCGGCGGTATTGTCGGCCAGAACGAATCCAACGTCACAGACAAAAGCGTGCTGGACACTGTGGTAAACTGTGCCGCTGTGCGCCGCTTTACGCGCGTGTTTGAAACGTGGGCATGGATTGGAAATCAAAATAAAGACGATACAGACAATGAAAACATTTACAAAGGCGGCAGCCGTGTTGTTGTCCATGTGGGCGGTGTCATTGGCCAGCAGCAGAACCGCAGCGATGACCGGTGGTCTGTCAGCAAGGTAGTCAACTGCGGCAGTGTGTTCAACAGCCGCTCGGCCAATGTGGGCGGCGTGATCGCCTATTGGCTGGACTACGGCGGAACCGTGCAGAAATGCTTCAATTTTGGCAAAATCACAACAAACACGAACGACGGAAACCCGGGTTACGGTGCAGTCGGCGGTGTTGTCGGCTTTATTGACCAGCCTATTTCCGGCGGCACCACAAATGTGCTTTCCTGCCGTAACTACGGTCAGATTTGGTATAAATCAAACGGCGCGAATGACTGTGCGGGCATTATCGGTAAAATCGAGATGAAGAAGGTCACCGATATTATGACGCTGAACATCATCGACTGCGTCAATAGCGGCGCAATCAAGGCAGCGTCGCAGGCAGTCGGCATTCTGGCATGGATCGGCCCGTACGACAAGGGAAATATTGATTATGTTACAGTAAATATTGACCGCTGCCGAAACCTTAATACAGACTTTACGTGTAGCAGAAAAATCGGCATTGTCGGCAGCCGCGGCGACGGTAGAGGGTCGAGTAAAGCAACCAATGTCACAAACTGCTTTGCCACGGTTGGTACAGATTGGTATCCTATTGCCTATTTGCGCCAGAGTTACGAGAATGTCACCGGCCACGGCAACTATTATATTGAAAATTCCGAAAGTGCAGGCAAGAGCTTCTTTAAGAAAGATTCCCGTAAACTGACCACGACAAAACCAGCCGAAAAAACAGGTAACTGGAATTCGCCTAACTATGACTCGGCCTACAATGAAACAGCGTGGTATCCGTCCTCGGAAAAAGTAAAAGCACACCGTCTGTACATAGGTTATAACGTCACTGATGAAGCAACCGATCCTTATATTGCGTTCCTGCCCACTTTGGCAGAGGATGAGAACGGTGCAGCGTACAGCCTGTGGTGGATTAGCGGTCTTACATCTGCGGGCCCGTCTGCCCAACCAAACTCTGCCTATATCAAGACCGTCGGTCAGAAAGCCTACATTTACGATGATACCGGCGCGGGCGATGATACCAATCCCGGCAACCAGAGAGCGACTGTGATGCTGCGATTCGGCGAAGCTGCGAATAGCAAGGTCACAAACGACGTTGATATTACCGACATCACCGACGAGGTCATCCAGAACTACTATAAGTACGTGCTGGACAGCACCAAGCCCGCCCAGCCGGGAGAAATCAACGTCAAGGCCAGCCAGGTGCAGGACGCGGACAACAACGTCTATGGCCGTTATGAAGTGACGTGGAGCGAGCCGAACGACAAGACAGCCAGCCCCGCCGCTTACTACCGTGTTGAAATTCTGCCCTGCAACGATGCGGGTACTGTCGCACCGGATGCAGTTCCCTATCTCAAAGCTGACGTCTACCAGCGCAGCTATACTTTTGTGGCTGATAAAGCGTGGACGGGTAACTTCGTCGTGCGTGTAACGCCCTACAATACCAACGACGACCCGGCGCAGTCCGTCAACCCCCGAACCAGCGGCGTGCAGACCTTTATGCACGCCCTACCGACACCGGAGATTGAGTTCCGGCTGGTCAAACGCGAGAACGGCGGCTTTGACTGGAATCAGTGCCAGACGCCGGATGAAAAATGGAGAGAATTCAAGTATGAGGTTGTCGCGGTGCTGAAAAACTACACCGAATACCCGACAGACGAGGCTTGGACCGTCAAGCTGACCGATGGAAAGTATAATTATTATTTTACAAAGAATGGCAAGCAGTACATCCGCCTGACCAATAATTTGGAACGCACTTTGACGCTTACGGCGTTGGCAACCCCGGACAACAGCACAAAGTATCTGCGCTCGGCCCAGTACAAGTCAGAGACCTATCTCCCTTCCCAGTGGCGAGACCACAACGGTGACTCCGGCAAGGACGAGGACGGTCTGCCGCTGGGCACGCTGAACAAGGACGGCGACACGGAGTATGTGACCTACACCGGCCAGACAGCGGAGAGCTTTGAAGCAACCGTGAAGTTTAGCTTTACCTCGAAGGTCAAGAACGGCAGCGAGCACGGCAGCCCGACCTACCGCGTCATGCTGCTGGCAAAATATCTGGGCAATGACGAAGTCAACGGCGTATCTTTGAACGGCCAGTACATCACGCTGGCCGCGCGGGAAAGCATTGTGACAGAGTCTCCCGTCACCTTCAACCTGAACAGCCTGCCGTCGGATGCTATGTCCAACTACACCGACTTCCTCGCTGTCGCGGTGCCCGTCACCAGCGGCAAGGGCGATATGAAGTATCGCTGGGATGCCACGGCGGAGGAAGTGTCCGCAGCCATCGCCAGCCATGCAAACGACACCGACAAAGAAATCTGGTGGAAGAACGGCTATGAAATCGTCCGCACGGGCGAGCACAGCTATACCTATGCCCATCTGACGCCGCTCTGCTTCTCCGACGTGAGCCGCACCGATGACACGGAATGGGCTAAACAGGCCACGCAGACGACCCCGCAGATCATCTTCAAGCAGCTGAACCTGAATGTCCTGAAAGCCCCGACGCTGGCGGAAGATACAGACGGCGGCGTGGTGAACCCGGCCAACAATCAGCTGACCTACACGTTCAAATGGACACAGGGCGACATGGAGGCCACTGACGCAGCCCCCGACTACCAGATCAAGCTCTACGGCCTGTTGACGGACGCGGACGGCAATGTGACCGGTCAGGAGCAAATTGCGCTGAAGGACGGCGTAAATCTGGCCAATGAGGTTCAGCGCAGCGGCAACAGCTTTACCCTGCCTGTCAACGTGGATACCATGCTGGCCAACGGCAGCGCCAGCTGGCGCTATGACAAGGTTCGGCTCGAGGTAACCCGCGTGGCGGCAGCCGACACCACCGAAATCGGCGCGTCCGCTGTGGCAGATTACAGCGTTAAGCAGCGCCTGCCCGGCATCAGCGCGCCGAGCTCCATCACCCGCGTCAACGGCGAGACCGACAATGCGGATGCCCTGCTCTACACGGTCGGCTGGTCGCCGTCCGACGACGAGCGCATTGACCACTATGACCTGTGCGCCGTCGATGACGGCGGCAATACTGTGCTGACGCTGCCCACCACGGGCAACGTCGGCAGCCTGACGCTGGATCTGGAGCAGTATCAGGGCAAGGCATTGCGCTTCCGCGTCATTGCCCGCCGCGAGGCCAATGACGATAGCTGCTTTGACGGCCCGGACGGCGCGTTGAGCCAGTCCGAGACCATCGTCAGCCGTGCCGCTGCACCCACGGTTACGGCCAGCAGCTTTGCGCCCGACAGCCCGAATCAGGAGACGTTCCTGAACGACCTCAAGCTCAACATGACGCTGGCGGAAGCCGCACAGGGCAATGTCTACTTTACCGGCTATATCTTCAGCGATGAGGCGAAGTATACAGAAATTGCCAAACTGGCCGAGGTTTGGCAGAATACCCCCACCGGACAGGACAAGTACAAGGCCCAGCAGGAGTTGACCAAAGCATTGGACGAGATGCTGGACAGCGGCGACGCCGAGCTGGTCATCCCGAAGGACAGCCGCACGGTGGGCGGGAGCGCCAGCGTCAACGGCACCACCGCCAGCTATACCTTCGTGCCCGACGGCAACGGCTTTACGCTGACGCCCGACCATGCAAAACAATACCTGCTGCCCGCGGTGCGCGTTATGCCCACCGACGGCACGACAGCGTCGAACTGGTTCTACATCCTGCAGCAGGATGCCGCAAAGGCACAGCTGCCGGCCATCACGCTGGACGCCCCCGTGGACGCTGCCGAACCGGAACGCGCACTTGGCAATGCCGTTTACACGCAGGAGGTCAACCTGTACAACGACCCCGAGTGTAAGACCAGTCGCGGTACGGCCCCGCTGGAGCTGCGCCGCTTTACGGTGGAGTGGACCGCGGTGAACAAGTACACCCAGGCCGACGGCACGGTGCGCAACCTGACCGACAGCTATACCTTTACCGTCACGCCGTTGGGCGAGGACAAAACGCCCTACAGCATTACGGTGACGACCTACGACAGGGACGAGACGGACGCAGACGGCACGATTCACCCGCGCGGTGAAATCAAAACCGTCACCAAGACCTATGACGGCAAAACGACGGAGCTTAAAGAGCAGACCACCGTTGTGGACAAGGAGACCGGCAAGACCCGCATCTGGTACGACCTGAGCGTTGAGCCTGTGACCGACGAGAACGGCAACGTGACATGGAAATCGCAACCCTATAACGTCACCGGCACGGTGGAAAAGGACGGCGGTACGCTGTACTACAAGGCACAGACGGTTCCCATGCTGGAGCTGGTGCAGGAGGACGGTGCCGAGCCTGTTTACCGCATCACCCTGCCCGAGCTGCAGGAAAAGGTGCAGGACGATTCGCTCGAGCTGCAAAAGTTCACCGCAAGTGTGACGCTGCAGACGCTGGCGCACTCGGGTGACAACGGTAAGACCGTTGCGTCCGGCAAGGTCAAGGTCCCCGTCAACGAGACGAACACCGCCGATGCGGCGGAAGATGCCCAGAGTATGGACTCCGCGGAGAGCGTCGCGCCCGCCGAGACTGCAGAAAGCACGGCGGCGGAAAGCGCCCCCGCAAGCGTGCCCCCGGTCCTGATGCGGGCCCGTGCGGCACTGCCCATGGCGACCCCGGAGACCGCCGCTGCCCCGGATGAGACGGACGCGACGGAAACCACGCCCCCAAAACAGACGAAAACAAGCGACGCATCGTAATTTTATTTCAGGAAAGAAGGTGGCATTATGCACCGCAGGGCACGCAGCATTCTGCGCGGGGAGCAGGGACTTTCGATGATACTGGTCCTCTGCATCGGCGCGCTGTTTGTGGCGCTGTCGGCAGCGCTGGTCTATGCGGCCTCCGTGCTGACGGCCAATGCCAACCGCCAGCTGCTGGAACAGGAAGCCTACCAGCTGGCAACCAGCTTTTCCGACGTGCTGGAAGGGGAGCTGAACAAGAAGGACAGCAGCTTTGCCAAGTTCGTCAATGAGCAGTTCATGTTCTCCCAAAGCTACGGCAAGGACATCTATGATTTGGAATCCCAGCCCAAGGAGTTCGCCTGGAAAACCGATCCCAACCAGCCTGATGGCGGGGCCGAGGCCATCACGGTAACACTGCGCCGCCGCCCGGGAGACGGTGCCGACAAGCTGAACCAGACGGCGAACAGTACCAATGCCACAGACCTGCGCAACCTGCTCGACACACTGGAGGGCGAAAACCGCAAGGGCATGGAGATCGTCGATTTACAGCTGGATATTACAGTGACAGTCACGAAAAACGGCGAGAGCTTTGCCTTCACGCGGACCTATGACCGCACAGTGAAGTACGACAGCGACGGCAGCCAGGCAAAAAGCAAAAAATTACCAAAGGTGTACTACACAATAAACGACGGTCCAACAAAGTATTACCGCATTAAAGCCCTGACGTTCTACGCCCCCGGCAGTCCTGACATGACCATTACTGACGAAAACATTGGCAGCTACCGCCTGACGTTCCACTGCGACACCAGCCAGCAGCCCGATTCCATCACCTACACCCGCGGTGCCAAACAGAGCACCGGCACAACACAGGAGTGACCCGCTATGAAACATACTTTACAAAGTCAGCGCGGCGAGACCATTGTGGAAGTGCTTGTGTCGTTCCTGCTGCTGATGATTTTTACGTCGATGTTCGTCGTTTCGCTGCGGTACGCCCGCGCCATGTCCCAAAAGGCCGAGTCTCTGCGGGAGACAGCCTATGCCTTCTGCGCCGGGCTGTACCCGGCCAATAACGCGGCCCCCAACTGGGCGAAGGAGCGGGATGGGCTGGAGTTCTCCTTTGGCGATTACGGTGAATTTACGGTGGAAGGCGTCGAGCTGAACAGCGTGGAGACAAGCGCAAAAGTTACGGAAAACGGCCAAGAAACGACGGAACAACACAAGTTTTACCGCTACAGCAAGAGCACGGCAGAAGGGACGACCAACCCATGAAGCAGCGTTTGAAAAACCAGAACGGCACAACGCTGGTGGAGCTGATCGTCTGCATGGTGCTGCTGGCGATCTTTACGCTGGCGGCGGTCACGCTGATACAGCCCAGCGCACAGGCGTACATGGACATCCAGCAGCAGACGCGCGCGCAAAATCTGGCCGACGCGCTCATTGAGACGATCCGCGGCGAGGTGCTCGAGGCGAACGGCTATATCCGCTTCACCGACGGCGCAACGGACCCTAAAAATTTGGACAGCGTTTTTGCGTCCAAGGATGACTACAGCGAGGGCACGGCATTGGAATTCAGCGTCTACCCCAACCACATTGAACTGATCGACAAGGACTGTGTGCCGATGCTGACAAAGACAGACGGCACAACGCTGCTGACAGCGGAACAGGCCAATGCGCTGAACGGCTACCTGCACATGCGCTTTTACCGCGATGAACTGAATGGCGCCGGACACTACGGCAACCCGCAGCACACAAAAGAGAACAAGGCCGAGGACGGTACCGTGACGGTCACACGGCCCTACGTTGCCTACGGCTACACAACGGCCTATCCCCGGGATGCCTATATGGGGCTGTTCATCAGCGATCTGCATTTCTACGCCCGCAGCTGGACGCAGGACGGCGACGAAACCAAAACCCCGCGCATTACGGCTATGACGGTGGTGCTGACTGTGGCCAAGCGGGACGCCAACAACCAGATCGTGCCGCTATGCACCCAAAAAGCCATTGTGCAGTTGCCCGGTGAGCCGGTCATCCTGTATGAACCCGGCACCTGGGACGGCAAGGCATCGTCGGAGTCGTGAACGGTGCTCGCCGGGACTATTTTTGAAAAGTTTATTACAATCCCGGCAGATGTACTGGACAAATTCAAATGGATTCGTTATACTTTAAAACATGAATACCTGTGTGCCGGACAAAAATGCAGGAACGTCATGGGCATCAGAACAGCGAGGATGACTAGGATGGCAACAATTGAAATCAAAATGCTGGGCGGCTTTGAGATCCGTGTGAACGGCAAGCCCGTGCTGGCACAGCTGGCGCAGTCCCGCAAGGCAACGGCGCTGGTGCAGTATCTCGTTTTGCGGCGCGGGGAGCGCGTCTCCCACAAGGTACTGACCGA